>RRZU011461801.1_pt1 | contig 34535 bp, 33 predicted proteins | sample 2165561 | NCBI WGS metagenome assembly RRZU01 (sample SAMN10456909, study PRJNA506462) | wastewater metagenome | isolation source: wastewater sludge | place: USA: Moscow, Idaho | reverse complement strand
GTCGAATGGTCAAGGAGCGAGGCGACGGCGTCAGCCTACCATGCCCGCGCGCGCATCAGGCGTCGTCGAGATGCCAGAAACGCGGAGCACCGGTCGTGCCGCCCAGCCAGTGCGCCAGTTCTCGCGCCTGCAGGTGAATGAGCCTGCGCCACGACAGACTCTCGCCCCGCCAGGCAATGCTTCCCGCAAGCAAGCGCTCCCAGGCTCGGTAAACCACTCCCCGCCGCCCATCGTGCAGCAGGCAGCGGTCGCCTTCGGTCTGAAAGTCGTCGGGAGCCAGTTCCGACTTCAGTAGCCTGGCGCTGAAGCGATCGGCGAGCGGCCGCAGTGGTTCGACGAGGTCCATCAGCAGTGTCGGCCGGCCATCCTCGGCGGAGTGATAGAACCCTCCTGAGACGTCGAGGCCGGCTGCGGTAGCCCCCACCTCGACCTCGTTGAGCAGCAGGGTATAAACCAGCGAGAGCACGGAATTGACCGGATCGGGCGGCGGATGCTGACGGCGCTGCTCGAAAACGAAGAGGCTGCCTTCCAGGTGCTGACGCAAACCGTCGAAGAACGCCCGCGCCGCGGCACCCTCATGGCCACGCAGGCGATCCAGATCCAGGCAATGGTGGCTAGCCAGCAGCCCGTCGGCGATCTCGTGCCGTCCAGGGACGCGCCACTGCCGCAGCAGCCGGCCGTGACCGCGAAGTTTCGCCTGCACCAGTGCGCGGGCGACAGTCATGCACCGGACTGGATCGTCCATCGCCTGGTACTGCTGCTTGCGGAGCATGATCTGGCGGCCGGGCTTTCCCAGCAGGCTGCCGCGAAAACCGCCGCGTAGCGAGGAGAAGATCACCGGGATGCCCTCCCTCAGCAGAACCGCAATGGCGTCGTGGCTGAAGTGCGCGTGTGCAAGCACAGGAACACCGATTCCTGAACCGGTTCACCGAAGCCGAGCAGCAGGCGGCGCAGGCAGTTGCGGCGGCGGCGGTCGGAAATGTCGTAGGCGACATAAACCGGCAGGGCTGGTGGTCTCGCGGCAGGCGCAGTTGCCGAGGGCCGATGGTCGTGTTGCGATTCCGCTTTCAATCTCGTCTCGAAAAAATTCCAGTACCCAAGCAACGTACGCTCCGGGGCCGGATTCAAGACTGCGACGACCTCGCCGCATCGTCTCCGCGATCGTCTCGCGCATTCGCCGGCCGTCAGACGCTTCACCACTTGTTGCTTGAATGCGAACGGGTAGGCCTGCTTCGATACCTTCATTCTTCAAAAACCGAAAACCGTGCCGCCTGAAGTACAATCAACACCAATAATGGCCTGAGCAATTTCTCGCGCCGGGACTAACGGTCATGACTTTTCCAGGCACCCCAGATCATGAAAGTCATGACCGTTTCCCTCTCCCCCGACCCCTCCCCCGCGAGGGGGGAGGGGAGATTCGTGAGTCGCATACGCGACTTTCACATTAAATTTATCGCTGCAGGTGCCGTCTACTAGTCAAAGAGGAACTCATGCCATGGGCTCAGGAATCATCGGTGTCGGTCTCAGCGCTCTGCAGGCCGCCCAGTTCGGTCTGCAAACTACCGAACATAATATTGCCAACGTCAATACCCCAGGGTTTTCGCGGCAGCGGACGATCCAGGCGAGCAATTTTGCCCAGCAGACGGGTAGCGGCTTTTTCGGGCAGGGTACGCATGTAGTGACGGTCGAACGCATGTACAGCCGCTTTCTGAACGACCAGGTCAATCGTTCGCAGAGCAGTACGAGTCAGCTCGACAGCTATGCCGCTCAAATCAACCAGATCAACAACCTGCTCGCCGATCCGACCACTGGCTTGTCGCCGGCACTACAGGGTTTCTTCACGAGTGCCCAGGAGGTTGCGGCCAATCCTTCCCAATTGGCGAGCCGCCAAATCATGATCGCCAACGCACAGACGCTGAGCACTCGTTATCAGTCGATGGGCGACCAGCTCGCCCAGATGTACGACGGGGTGAATGGCCAAATCGAGGCCACCGTTACCAGCATCAATGCCAACATCAAACAGATCGCACTGCTGAACCAGCAAATCCCCGTTGCCCAGGCTGCTACCAGCCAACCCGCCAACGACCTGCTGGATACCCGCGACCAGCTGGTTCTGGATCTGAACAAGCTGATCAAGGCAAAGACCACGACCAATAGCGATGGCAGTTACAATGTATTCATCGGTAGCGGCCAGCAACTGGTCGCCGGCTCGATCACGATGGATCTCGCGACCATGCGATCGCCGGGCGATCCTTCGCGGCGGGTGGTCGGTCAGGAAAGCGTGACTGGTGACCACGAGATCCCGGAGTCGCTGCTCAGTGGCGGGTCGCTCGGCGGATTGCTGGCTTTCCGGAGCGAATCGCTCGATCAGGCGAGCAATGAACTGGGCCGCAACGCGGCCTCGTTGGCTCTCACCTTCAATGCGCAGAGCGCTCTCGGGCAGGACCTGCTCGGTCAGTCGCAGATCTCTCCGGCGCCCCCTGCGCTCAGCAGTTTTACACCGGACCTGTTCCTGGTTTCGCCGCCGAAGGTGATTGCGAATACGAACAATCCGCCTGGTAGCCCGACAGTCAGCGCCACTTTTGTCAACCCTCCCCCGTTCAACGGCAACTTCTATACCGATCTCGGGAGCAGCGATTACCGGCTGAGCGCAGACGCGAGCGGTGTGACGCTGACTCGTCTGTCCGACAACAAGCAATGGAGCGGGGCTGACCTCGGGGTGCTCAATACCAATCTGGCAAGCGATCCGCAAGGATTCACGCTGGATCCTTCCCCGACCCTGCTGGAAGGGTCGAGCTATCTCATCCAGCCAACCCGCGACGCTGCCCGTAAGCTCACGGTCAATCCGGCGGTTGTGGCGGACGCCAGTCTGATCACGGCTGCCGGGCCAATCCGTACCTCGACAGGGGCGACCAATACCGGATTGGCCAAGGTCTCGGCAGGCAGTGTCGCAGCAGGCTATGCGACGGCTGTGGCAGGAATGCCGATGTCGCTGGTGTACCAGGGCGGCAATCTGCAGAACTTTCCGGTGGGTGCGCAAGTTTCGATCAATGGTGCCGCTCCGGTGGTGATTGCTGCGAGCACGGATGTCGTCCCTTATACGAGCGGGGCGACGATTGCTTTTCTCGACCCGCTTACGAGTACGCCCGGTTTCAGTTTTACCCTTACTGGTGTGCCCAACAATGGCGATACCTTTAGCATTGCCAGGAATTCCGGTGCGCTCGCCGATGGGCGTAACGCGCTGGTTCTCGCTCAACTCCAGACGCAGCAGACGATGTCCGGGAAATCCTCCTCCTTCCAGGAAGCGTATGCGCAATTGGTCAGCCAGACCGGCAGCAAGACCAATCAGATACAGGTCAGCGGCGCGGCGCAGCAGGCCCTGCTGACGCAGGCCCAAAACAATCGCGAATCGCTCTCGGGGGTCAATCTCGAAGAGGAAGCAGCCAATCTGATTCTTTATCAACAGGCCTATCAGGCCGCGGCCAAGGCCCTGCAAATCGGATCCAGTCTTTTCGAGACGATTCTGCAAATGGCGGCCTAACGGTCATGACTTTTCCAGGCACCCCCGATCATGAAAGTCATGACCGTTTCCCTCTCCCCCAACCCCTCCCCCGCGAGTGGGGAGGGGAGGTTCGTGAGTCGCTGATGCGACTTTCACATCAAGGAGCGTCATATGCGTATCAGTACCAGTCAAGCCTACAGCACTGGTTTGCGCGGCATCGATCGCGGTCAGAATCAGCTCCTCAGGCTGCAGAATCAAATGTCCAGCGGGCGCCGCATGCTGACTTCGGCGGATGATCCTGTCGCCGCCGCCAGAGCACTGTCCGTTTCGCAATCCAGGGACGTCGGCGTCCAATACGCGCGTAACCAGAGTGACGCGACCGCGCGGCTTGGTCTGGTCGACAGCCAGCTCGCCGCCTTGACCGATCTGCTGCAGAGCGCTCGTGAGCGGGTCATTCAGGCGGGCAATACGGTCCTGTCCGACAGCGATCGCCAGGCCATCGCCATTGATCTGGAGGCGAGCTTTGACGGGATGCTCGGGCTTGCCAATAGTCGTGGTGCCGAAGGCGATTACCTGTTTTCAGGGTACCAGGGGGCAACGATCCCGTTTGCCGGCAGTGCGACCTCATCGGTTACTTACGCAGGTGATGATGGCCAGCGTCTGCTGCAGGTGAGTTCGACTCAACAGATGCCGATCAATGTCGCTGGCAGCGATTTGTTCATGAATATCCGGGAAGGCAATGGCACCTTTTCGACGGCAGCCACTGGCGGCGGAGGTTTTTCCAACCAGGGTTCAGGGATCATTGAACCGGGTTCGGTGCTCGATCTCCAGAAATGGCAAAGCGCCTTGAATTCCGGTTTCCCCTGGCAAGGGACGGGAAATTTCTCGCTACAGCTGCAGTTTTCCTCGGTCGCAGGCGTCACCAGTTACCAGTTGTTCGATGCTTCGACGCCAGACTCGTCAGGTACGGCCTTGCCTGCCAAGGCAGTCAGCGCGGTGCTGCCCTTTGTTTCGGGACAGGCCATTCCTCTGGTCACCACCATCCCGGCCGTTGACTTCGGCGCACAGGTGGTGATCAATGGTGTGCCTGCTGCCGGTGATACCTTCACGATCAAGCCAAGCGTCAACAAGAGCGTTTTTCAGACCATGCAGGATCTGATCGGGCTGCTGCGTTCGCCGCTGCAGACTTCGGGCACGACAAGAACCGACTTCTCCGGCCAGTTGCAGGGGCACCTCAGCAATCTCGATCAGGTGCTGGTCAATGTCAGCCGCGTGCATACGACCGTGGGTGGGTACCTGCAGGAACTGGACGGCCTGAGCAGCAACTCCGAAGCGCTGGATATTCAGTATGCGCAGACCTTGTCGGACCTCCAGGATCTGGATTATGCGAAGGCGATCACCGACTTCACGATGCAGCAGGTCAGCCTGGAAGCCGCGCAGAAGTCTTTTGTACAGATCAGCGGTCTGAGCCTTTTCAAGTACCTTTGATCGGCAAAGACATGAGCATGCGTGTGCCTGCAGGTTTCTTGCTGCTCATCCTGCTGAGTGGCTGTGGAAACGTCGATTGGTACTTGCGGCCGCGTCCAGACAGCAGCCATGTGTCTGACTATTCCTTCAAAGAATCGCAGAATCCGATGCCGAGCGTGGAGCCACTCCGGGCCGCCGTAATCGCCGGAGCGGTCGGTTATTCGGTCAAGGAATATGCGGGCAATGCCGCTTATCTGGGGCTGGCCGTTGCTGCTGCGGTTGCCGCCTATGCCATCTACGATCCTCTGGCACCCAACTGGACGATTGAGGAGAGGATGCTTGATGCCGACACCTACCGTATCTCGATGCGCGCCAAGAGCTTTCGCACCGGTGGCGATGGGGAATCCGGATTGATTTTCAAGCGGCGGGCACTGCAGCTGCAGCGCGAACGAGGCGTTCCCGCGTACCGTATCCTCGACTACTCGGAAGGGATCGACTCGAGTACGCCTTTCACGCACCGTTTCGCGGAAGGCGTGATTCAGCTGGTCCGCGCCGATCCTCCTAAAACACCTTGAGCGTCATCCCTATACCCATGGCAAGTGTCGGGTCGGCGCGTGACCCGCTGCCCGACTACCAGGAACGCACCCTGCCGGTGTCGAGGTGAACGAACTGGTCGTGCGGATAGAAGCCGACTCCGCCGGCACCCTGGGAGATCGCGGCGTCGCGCAGATCGGCCAGGGGAACGCCGGCAAGGCGGAGATCGATGGCCTTGCCCTGCATGTGCAGGCTCTGCTTCGCCACTCCACCGCTGCCGGTGTTGCGCAACATGGCGTTGGTCTGGGCGCAACGGTAGCCGGAAATGATCTGGAAAGGCTGCTCGCAGCCCAGCTCTTGCCGGAGCTGGAAAAGCAGGTCGAACAATTGCGGGTCGATGCTGCCGATTTCACCCGAGTAATGGTCCCGCAGAAAAAAGTTGAGACGCTGCAGCCCCTCGGGAAGATAGCGATCACCGATGGCAAATACGACAGAGAGGCGTTCGCCGGTATGGGTGTGATCAAATTCGAGGCGGCGCGCATTCGGCAGGGCTGCCAGTGCAGGCTTTGCCAGCGGCAGTGCGGTGCCGGCGACGACCAGACGAGCGGCGTGAGCGAGAAACAGGCGACGTGCGTGAGGCTTCGGCATGACTGCTCCTTGGCAAGGCTAACGGGTTGATTCAGATGCAATGTTGATGGTGTGGGAAGGCCGGAAGGCGAGCCGGCGCTGGCGCAGGGCAGCATCGAGAAGCGGATCCTGCCGGTAGATGTCGGGGAAAAAATACACCCGCCCATCCCGGACGACTGCCGTGTGGTAGGCGATGACCACCGGCAATTCTTCCTGCAGGCGGATGGTCGTGGATTTGCCTTTGCGCATCGCCTGCACGATGCGCGCTTCGCTCCATTCCGGGGCATCGGCGAGGACGAATTTCGCCAGCGCCACTGGCGCCTCGACGCGAATGCAGCCGTGACTGAAATCGCGCCGGTCGCGTTTGAAGAGTTGTGGTGTCGGTGTGTGATGAAGATAGATGTTGTCCTTGTTGGGAAAAACGAATTTGATATCGCCGAGGGCATTGCCTGCCCCGGGTTTCTGACGGATGCGCATCTGGCCGCGTTGCACTGCGTCGAGATTGGCCCCGGAAAAGCCGCTGATGACGCGGCCTTCGCTGTCGACGAATTCGAAGCCCTGTCGGTCGAAATAGCCTGGATCGCTGCGCAGCCTGGGCAAGGTTTCGCTCCTGGCGATCGATGGTGGGACGTTCCAGTAGGGGCTGAACTCGATGAAGCGCATTTCGGCATCAAAAAGCGGGGTCGGGGACTTGCGTGCCGTACCGACGATGACCTTCATCGCGGTCTTGATCTCGATCCTGCCGTCACGGACATGATATCCACTCAGCATGAACTCCGGAAGGTTGACCACGATCGTACGCGGCGCTGACAGCAGCGGCGTCCAGCGCAGCCGTTCGAGCGCCAGTTCGAGCTGGCGGGCGCGGCTTGCCGGCGGCACATGCAGTAACCCGAAGGTATCTTTTCCGAGCACGCCGTCGGGCACCATGCCATGCCGTTCCTGAAATGCCTGCACGCCTTCGACGATGGCTCCCTCGTAGCGTGCTGGCGGCACGATGTCGGCGCGCAGGTCTCCGAGCAATTCGAGTCGCTGCCACAGGTCCGCAATGCCGGCGTATTTTTCGCCGGGCCTCAGTTTGCCCTTGGGCAGCGCTGGCAGATCCTGTTGCCAGGCGGGATGGCCGGCCAGTTCGCGGTAGCGGGCAAGCGCCTCCCGCAAAGCAACGTACTGCGGCAGGGCGGGCGCCACGCTGCGGGCAGCTTCGGCGAGACGGTCATCGGTGATCGCCGAAGTCAGCAAGAAATCGACGTCGAAAGCTCCAGCTGCCTGGCTATAGTTTGCGCCAAGCTGATGCGGATCGACGCGCCCGAAGTGCAGGTCGGTGAGAAAGCGCCGCATCGCCGCAGTCAGGGCGAGATCGATCCTGGCGACCTGATCTTCTGCCAGTGCCTGTCCGCTGATTGCATTTTCGATGGCCATTCGCAGCCAATCGGTGTTGTAGTCCTGTGCTTCCAGACCGTCCGCATCTGCCTCGGCAAGCAGCTCCACGGCCTGCTGGGCAGCAAGCGTTGGGCGCTCTGCAGCGAACCATAGCGGCGCCTCGGTCGCGAAAGAGAGACTACTCGCCACCGTCAGCCCGATGGCCAGGCGGATTGCCGGAAAATGCCAGTCTCGAAAGCGGCGGACAGGTGTTGTGGGGAAGAGCGGCGAACGGGAAGGCATAAGGAAGCCAGGAATGTTGCGGACTGCGCATTATCCATCATCAACGGATCGTACTGGGTGTTGCAGGTGGATTCGGCCAATCCGGACGGCCATTGTAGACTGCATCCACTGCTGGTGATGAGCCCCGGCAACTTGCTTGGTGGAGCGTATAATCCGCATGGGAAGTCGGTCAGGCAGCCGCTGGGCAATAGGTGCAAACCTTGAGCCGAGAGGAAAGTCCGGGCTCCGCAGAGCAGGATGCCGGTTAACGACCGGGCACCGTGAGGTGACGGAAAGTGCCACAGAAATCAAACCGCCGATGTTCTCGCGCATGTGGGAGCAGGCAAGGGTGAAACGGCGAGGTAAGAGCTCACCGCGGCCGTGGTAACACGGACGGCACGGTAAACCCCATCCGGAGCAAGGCCAAATAGGGAAGCATGGGCGTGGCTCGCGCTGCTTCCGGGTAGGCTGCTTGAGCGTGCTGGTAACAGTACGTCTAGAGGAATGGCTGTCCACGACAGAACCCGGCTTATCGACCGGCTTCCCACTTTCCTACTGTTCCACCTTTCCAGCATGGCGGGCAGCGATCGCTGTCCCTGCTCCAGTGTTCGCTCGCATGTTGCATCGCTGCCAAATGTTCGCTTCCATCTCGTCGTTTGTACCAACACTTAGGAAGCAATCTTGAGAAATTACTTTAAGTGTGGTGATTGCAGCATTGTTTTATAGCAAGTAATCTCCTTTCTAACTACCTCAAAAGTCGCTCATAAGTCCTTGTAGCCATTGAGAAATGTAAAGCTGTACCTCTTGCTTTAGGCGAGTCCTTAACTTAAAGTGGGAGTAAGTGGCGAAAAGTGGGAAAATGTCGGTTTTGATGGGCGGACAGCAAGGGTTGGTTTGATGTTTCAGGGTGCGGCAGCGTTAAGTCTTGATGCCAAGGGCAGGCTCGCCATTCCGGCGCGTCACCGGGAGGCGCTTGCGTCTGCTGCCAGCGGCCGACTGGTCCTGACCGCCCACCCGCACCGCTGCCTGCTGCTCTATCCCGAACCTGCGTGGGAACCGATCCGCGACAAGGTGTTGTCGGCTTCGAGTTTCAATCTGCAGGCAGCGGCCATCAAGCGTCTGTTGGTGGGTAACGCCCGCGAGGAAAGCATGGATGCTGCCGGTCGCCTGTTGATCGCGCCCGAACTGCGCCAGTTTGCACAACTCGAGAAGCAGGTCTGGCTCGTTGGCCAGGGGAGCCATTTCGAAATCTGGTCGGACGCGGGCTGGCAAAAGCAACAGGAGGCTGTTTTCGCTCTTGGCGATCAGTTCCTGCCTCCCGGTCTCGAAGATCTGGCGCTGTGAGCGCGCCATTGCAGCATCAAACCGTTCTGCTGCGGGAGGCGGTTGAAGCTCTGGAGATCAAGCCCGCAGGAACCTACGTCGACGGCACCTTCGGTCGGGGTGGCCATACGCGAGCAATTCTCGAACGACTCGGGCCGAACGGTCGTCTGTTGGCACTCGATCGTGATCCGCAGGCGGTGGAACTGGCCCGCGCAATCCAGGATCGGCGCTTGCTCGTCATGCATCGCCGTTTCGCCGATCTGGTCGATGCCTTACGGCAGGCAGGTGTTGCAGTAGAGAAGGGCGTCGATGGCGTGCTTCTCGATATCGGGGTCTCTTCGCCGCAACTGGATGAGGGAGCACGCGGTTTCAGTTTTCGCTACGACGCGCCGCTCGATATGCGGATGGATACGACACAAGGTGAGACCGCCGCACAGTGGCTGCTACGGGCCAGTGTGCAGGAGATCACGGAGGTCATAAGGAATTATGGTGAAGAACGGTTTGCTTTCCAGATTGCAAAGAAGATTGTGGCTGCTCGGGGAGAGCGGCCGCTTACAACCACGGGGGAACTTGCCGCCCTTGTACGCGCGGCCGTGTGGACCCGCGAGCCCGGGCAGGACGCGGCGACGCGTACCTTTCAAGCTCTACGGATTCATATCAATCAAGAACTCCAGCAACTCGCGCTAGTCCTGCCCGAGACCATGACCGTCTTGAAACAAGGAGGGCGCCTGGTGGTGATCAGTTTCCACTCGCTCGAAGACCGGATCGTCAAGCGCTTCATGCGTGACCAGGCGGCGCCTGACTGCTTGCCCAGGAAGCTGCCCTTGCGTGCCAATGAACTGCCGCAGCCAGGACTTCGCCTGATTGGCAAGCCGCGTCGAGCGAGTGCTGCGGAAGTCACTGCGAACCCACGGGCGCGCAGTGCGGTGATGCGCGTCGCCGAGAAACTGGCCAGGGCCAGGGAGGCCGCCTGAAATGGTTCGCCTGAATATTTTCCTGTTGCTGGCAGTGGTGATCTGCAGCCTGGCCGTGGTGACTTCACAGCACAAGGCGCGCAAGATTTTTCAGGCGCTTGAGGCCGAGCAGGAGCATGCGCGGCAACTCGAGGTCGAGTTCGGGCAGTTGCAACTGGAACTCTCGACCTGGGGAACGGCGCCACGAATCGAGAAAATTGCTCGCGAGAAGCTGAAGATGCGTGCGCCGGAAACGGGCCACGTGATCACCGCAACCCCCACCGGAGGCTTGCCGCAATGATGCGTTTCAAAGGTCAAGTGGCGCACAAGTTCGCCGAAAGCCCATTATTACAGATGCGCCTGCCGCTCTGGCGCTCGCGCCTGATGGCTCTGCTGATTCTCGGTTCGTTCGGCGTGCTGATCGGACGAGCATTCTACCTGCAGACCCTGAACAATGATTTCCTGCAGGAAAAGGGCGAATCCCGCTATCGGCGCGATATCGAAATCAGTGCTTCGCGCGGACGGATTGCCGACCGGCACGGGGACGTCCTGGCCATTTCGACGCCGATGAAGTCGATCTGGGCGATTCCGCCAGCAACGACGCTGACGCCTGTGCAGGCGAGGCAGTTGGCCGCTCTGCTGGAGACCGACGTCAAGCAGCTGACCCGCAAACTGGACACCGACAAAACCTTCGTTTTTCTTCGCCGCCAGATCCCGCCTGCCGTGGCCGACCAGGTGGCGGCGCTCCAGTTGCCCGGCATCGGCCAGGACAAGGAATACCGTCGCTTCTATCCGACCGGTGAAATGACTGCGCACATGGTCGGCTTCACCGGCGTTGACGACAAGGGACTCGAAGGTGTCGAACTGGCGTTTCATCGCCAACTGCTGGGCCAGCCCGGTAGCCGTAGCGTCATCAAGGATCGGCGCGGCCAGATCGTCGAGGACGTCGGCTCGATCAAGCCGCCGCAGGATGGCAAGGAGATTCGGCTGGCGCTCGATTCGAAGATTCAGTATCTGGCCTACAGCCACCTGAAGCAGGCGATTGCCGACAACAATGCCAAGGCTGGTGGCGTCGTCGTGGTCGATGTCAGGACAGGTGAGATCCTCGCCTTGGCCAACTGGCCAACCTATAACCCGAACAATCGCGAGGGTCTGTCCGGGAGCCAGTTGCGCAATCGTGCGGTGACCGATACCTTCGAACCCGGTTCGACACTCAAGCCTTTCACTATCGCCCTGGGAATTGAGGCGGGCAAGGTCCGTTCCGACACGATCATCAACTGCGCGCCAGGACGCCTGACCATTGGCAATGCGACGATTTCCGACGCGCATCCCCACGGCGCGCTGAGTGTCGCCGAGGTCATCCAGAAATCCTCCAACGTCGGTGCGGCCAAGATTGCGGCCATGCTGCCGTCGCAGAAAATGTGGCAGATGTTCGACGATGTCGGTTTTGGCCAGGTGCCACGCCTGGGCTTTCCTGGCGAGGTGAGTGGCCGGGTGCGTCCATGGAAGAACTGGCGGCCAATCGAACAGGCAACGATGGCTTATGGGCATGGCATTTCAGTGTCCCTGATCCAGTTGGCGCGCGCTTATACGGCTTTTGCACGCGATGGGGACGTGCTGCCCCTCTCGCTGACCCAGGTTGAGTCGTCTACGCCCAGCGGTATGGCCGTATTCAGCCCGAAGACCGCGCGTGAGGTGCGCAGTATGCTCGAAATGGCCGTTCTGCCAGGCGGAACGGCGCCGAAGGCGCAGATTCCCGGCTATCGTGTGGCCGGCAAAACGGGTACGGCACACAAGCTCGTCGGTGGTCGCTATGCGAACAAGTACGTTTCGTCTTTCGTCGGTTTTGCGCCCGCATCGGATCCGCGCCTGATCGTCGCGGTGATGATCGACGAGCCGGGTGCCGGCAAACACTATGGTGGCGATGTTGCGGCACCGGTGTTTGCCTCCGTCATGGGAAGCTCCTTGCGGACCCTCGGCATTGCGCCGGACGTGCCGCTGGTGGTCGCGCAAAGCCCGAAAGCGCCGACACCCAAGGCGAGGCTGTGAGCACGCAGGCGACTCTCGCACGCAGTGACGCTGCCAGCGCAAGCTTGGCGCGGCTGGCAGCGCTTGGCGTCGTGCCGAATCGTGTCACGGATGACAGCCGCCAGGTTCTTCCCGGCGACCTGTTTCTGGCCTATCCCGGCGATCTTGCCGACGGCCGCCGCTACATTGCCGAGGCCATCGCCAACGGTGCTGCTGCGGTCCTCTGGGAGGCGACGACCACCGGCACGGCTGATTTCGCCTGGAACAGCGCCTGGAGAATTGCCAATCTGCCGATCATCGGTCTGCGTGCGCTTTGCGGACCGCTGGCGCACGCCATCTACGGGCATCCGAGTGAGCGCCTGTCGCTGCTTGCGGTCACCGGTACCAACGGCAAGACCAGCGTCACGCAGTGGATCGGTGCCAGCCACCCGCGCTGCTGCGCGATCATCGGCACGCTGGGTGCGGGTTTGCCCGGTCAGATGGTCGAGACCGGTTTCACGACACCCGAAGCGACCACGTTGATGCGCTGCCTGGCCCATTTTGCCGATGCGGGAGCACAAGCCTGTGCGCTCGAAGCAAGTTCGATCGGCATTGCCGAAGGACGTCTCGACGGCGTTCGCGTTGACGTCGCGGTGTTCACCAATTTGACGCGCGATCACCTCGACTACCATGGCACGATGGCGGACTATGCAGAGGCCAAAGCCAGATTGTTCACCTGGCCGCGACTGCGTCTGGCGGTCAGCAATCTTGACGATCCCTACGGGCGTGAACTGGCCGCGCTGAGTACGGCGACCAAGGTGCTTGGCTACACCCAGCAAAATCTGCCCGACGACCGGCAGGGAACGATCCGCGCCGAGAATGTCGAAGAAACCATCGACGGTCTGCGTTTTCGGCTTTGCGCCCCGAGCGGTCGCGCTCTGGTCGAGACCGGCCTGCTCGGCCGTTATAACGTCTCCAATCTGCTCGCCGTGGCGGCGGTATTGCTTGACGCCGGCCTGACTCCACAGGCGGTCGCCGAGCGTCTTGCCACGCTGAATTCGCCGGCAGGCCGCCTGGAGAAGATTGGCGGTGGCAACGAACCCTTGGTCATCGTCGATTACGCCCATACCCCGGATGCCCTGAAAAGCGCCTTGCTCGCGCTCCGTCCGATGGCCATTGCCCGTGGTGCCGGTCTGACCGTCATTTTCGGCTGTGGCGGTGATCGGGATCGCGGCAAGCGGCCGTTGATGGGAGATGTTGCTGTCCGCCATGCCGACCGCGTTGTGCTGACCAGTGACAATCCGCGCAGTGAGGATCCGCAGGCCATTCTTGACGATATCCGCGTTGCTGCCACCGGCGTTGAAATCATTGCCGATCGCGCCGAAGCGATTCGCCGCACCATTCTCCTGGCGCATCCGGCCGAGGTGGTGTTGATTGCCGGCAAGGGGCACGAATCCTATCAGGAGATCGCCGCTGTGCGTCGGCCGTTTTCGGACGCTGGCGAGGCGCGTGCCGCCCTCGCTGCCCGCCAGGAGATGACAAGATGATGGATCTCCTCGCTGCGGCACGTGCCACGGCCGCCAGACTGATCGGCGACAACGTGACTTTCTGCGGTGTGTCGACCGACAGCCGTAGCATTGCTGCAGGTGAGCTTTTCGTTGCGCTGCGCGGGGAGAACTTCGACGGCCACGAATTCGTGGCGGCAGCCCAGATGCGTGGTGCGGTCGCCGCGATCGTTGCTGCAGACGCTGCCGAAAGCCTGCGCGCGCTGGGCCTGCCACTGCTGCAGGTGGCCGAGACGCGGCTGTCGCTGGGTGCCCTGGCCGCCGATTGGCGGAGCCGTTTCACGCTGCCTATGATCGCCGTGACCGGCAGTAACGGCAAGACCACGACCAAGGAGATGATCGCCAGCATCCTCCAGGCGGCCTTCGCCGAGGCGGTATTGTCTACGCAGGGTAATTACAACAACGACATCGGCCTGCCCTTGACCCTGCTCCGGCTCAACGCCACTCATCGCGCGGCGATCATCGAGATGGGCATGAATCGTCCCGGTGAAATTGCCTATCTCGCGGGCATCGCCCGTCCCACGGTTGCCGTGGTGACCAATGCACAGCGTGCCCATCTCGCCGGAATGGGTACGCTGCAAGCGATCGCCAGCGAAAAGGGCAGCATCTTCAGCGGCCTCGATGAAGACGGCATCGCGGTTTTCAATGCCGACGACCAATGGGCCGATTTGTGGCGCACCCAGAGTCGCGGACTCGGGGTGATGACTTTCGGTCTGGAGCAGGCGGCTGATGTCACTGGCAAGTCCACCCTGCATGGTCTGGATAATCGCCTCAGCGTCTGCGCTCCGCAGGGTCGGTTCGAGGTCCTGCTGGCCCTGCCGGGCCAGCACAATGCGCGCAACGCCCTCGCCGCTGCCACTGCCTGTCTGGCGGCCGGCGTCCCGCTGGACGCCGTGCAGGCGGGGCTGGCCAGCTTTCGTGGTCTCCAGGGCCGCCTGCAGCGACGCGCTGCCCTGCATGACGCGGTGCTGCTTGACGATACCTATAACGCCAACCCCGACTCGGTGCGCGCCGGCATCGATGTGCTCGCGGCGACGATCGGCAAGAAGGTGCTGGTGCTTGGCGACATGGGTGAGATCGGCGAGATGAGCGCCCAGTTTCACGACGAGATCGGCGGCTACGCCAAGAGCCAGGGAATCGATCGCCTGTTCGCGCTGGGTGAAGCCAGTGCACTTGCCGCTCACAACTTCGGTTCCGGTGGTGAGTACCATACGCATATCGACCAGCTGATCGAAGCATTGACCGCTGAACTCACACCAGAGACGACCGTCCTCGTCAAGGGATCGCGCTTCATGCGCATGGAACGGGTGGCGAACGCCATCAGTGTTCCGGCACCCGAGGGGGGCAAGTAATGCTGCTGCTGTTGACGCAATGGTTGGCACAGGACGTGCGGGCTTTCAATGTGTTCGGGTACATCACCTTGCGCACGGTGCTGGCTGCGATGACCGCGCTGATCATTTCCTTCATTGCCGGACCGCGCGTGATTCGCTGGCTGGCCGCCAAGAAGATCGGCCAGGCGGTGCGGCGCGATGGCCCGCAAACGCACCTGATCAAATCCGGTACGCCGACCATGGGCGGGGCCCTGATTCTGATTGCCATCGTCATTACCACGCTGTTGTGGGGTGACCTCAGCAATCGTTATGTCTGGGTGGTGCTGATCGTGACCGTTGGCTTCGGCGGCATCGGCTGGTACGACGACTGGCAAAAAGTGGTGCATCGCAATCCGCGAGGTCTGCCGGCTCGCTGGAAGTATATCTGGCAATCGGCAATCGGTCTGGTGGTGGCACTCTATCTCGGCCTGACTGCCAGCGGACCGGCACAGCTGGAGCTGATCGTTCCCTTCTTCAAGACCGTTTCCTATCCACTCGGTATCTTCGGCTTCATTGTCCTCAGCTATCTGGTCGTCGTCGGCACCAGCAATGCCGTTAACCTGACCGATGGCCTCGATGGCCTGGCGATCATGCCGACGGTGATGATCGCCAACGCCTTGGCCATCTTCGCCTACGTCGCCGGCAACGCCGTCTATGCCAAGTACCTGTTCCTGCCGTACATCCCGGGCGCTGGTGAACTGGCGATCTTCCTTGGGGCGATGGCAGGTGCCGGGCTCGGTTTCCTGTGGTTCAACGCTTACCCGGCGGAAGTGTTCATGGGGGATGTCGGCGCACTGGCACTGGGTGCAGCGCTCGGCACCGTGGCCATCATCGTCCGCCAGGAGATCGTGCTGGCGATCATGGGTGGCATTTTTGTGGCCGAAACACTGTCGGTGGCTGCCCAGGTTCTCTACTACCGGTGGAGCGGGGGCCGGCGGATTTTCCGCATGGCGCCGCTGCACCACCATTTCGAACTCGGCGGCTGGAAAGAGACGCAGGTAGTCGTCCGCTTCTGGATCATCACCATCATGTTGGTGCTGGTCGGCCTGTCAACCCTGAAGCTGCGCTGACATGGACCTTCAGGGAAAGCGGACACTCGTCGTCGGCCTCGGCGAAAGCGGACTGGCGATGGCCAGGTGGCTGGCGCGGCAGGGCGCGGTCGTCCGCGTCGCCGATAGCCGCGAGATTCCACCACGAACCGCCGCGCTGCGCGCGGCAGTGCCCGCGGCGACCTTGTTTGCCGGCCCGTTTACGCCAGCGGCTTTTGCCGGGGCCGAACTGATCGCCATTTCTCCCGGCGTCCCCAGGCAGGAACCGCTGGTTCAGAAGGCGGCAGCGCTTGGCGTCCCGGTGGTGTCCGAGATCGAACTGTTTGCCTGGGGCCTCCGCCAGTGGTCGCCGCAGGCGCGGGTGATTGCGATTACCGGCAGCAATGGCAAGACCACCACCACCGCTCTGACCGGTGTTCTGTGTCGTGCCGCCGGTCGCAGCACGGCGGTTGCCGGCAACATCAGCCCGGCGGCGCTGGACGCCTTGATGAGCGCAATCGACAGCAACGAACTGCCGGCCGTCTGGGTGCTGGAGCTGTCGAGTTTTCAGCTCGAAGCGACGCAGACGCTGGCAGCCGCGGCCGCGACCGTGCTCAATGTCAGCGAGGATCATCTCGATCGCTATGATGGTCTCGAAGAGTACGCCGCCAGCAAGGCGCGCATTTTCCAGGGCAACGGCATCATGGTCCTCAATCGCGACGATGCCCGCAGCCTGGCGGCAGCCCGTGACGGGCGCCAGGTAGTGACCTTCGGTCTCGATCAGCCAGCGCGCCGCTGTGACTACGGGCTGGTCGATGCCTGCATCGTTCGTGGCAGCGACCCGCTCGTCAAGCTCGCCGACATGAAACTCGTCGGGCGCCACAACGCAGCCAACGCGATGGCGGCGCTGGCCTTGTGCGAGGCGATCGGTATCGAGCCGCACTCGGTGTTGCCGGCGCTGACGGCCTTCAGCGGTCTTGCGCATCGCGTCGAGTGGGTCGCCGAAATCAATGGTGTCAGCTACTTCGACGACTCGAAAGGGACCAATGTCGGTGCAACCCTGGCGGCAATTCAAGGCCTCGGTCGCCCCTTGGCGATCATCCTGGGCGGCGACGGCAAGGGCCAGGACTTCTCGCCCCTGAGAACTGCCATCGACCAGCATGCGCGTGCCGCGGCACTGATCGGACGCGATGCTCCATTCATCGCCGCTGCCCTCGAGGGTTGTCGCATCCCCCTGCAATATTGCACCGACATGGTTGCGGCGGTTCGCTGGTGCGCCACGCAAACGCAAGCTGGTGATGCCGTGCTGCTTTCTCCGGCCTGCGCCAGCATGGACATGTATCGTGACTACGCGCATCGTGCCGAAGCATTCGTTGCCGCCGTGCGTGCCATCGAAAGAGAGGCTGCCTGATGTTGGGAACTCTGGACTCGCCGCGCCGCCTGCCGTCGGAAATCGATCTGGCGCTGCTGTGGGGTACCTTGATGCTGCTGGTGATCGGCATGGTCATGGTCTATTCGGCGTCGATGGCGACGGCCGAGGCCGGCCGCCAGACCGGCAATCAGCCGGCGTATTTTCTGGTACGGCATGCGGTTTTTCTGATCATCGCGCTGGTCGCCGCCGCTGTCGCCTTTCAGATCCCGCTATCGACCTGGCAAAGATGGTCGCCGTGGCTCTTCGTTGCCGGCTTTGCGTTGCTGGCGCTGGTGCTGATTCCCGGGATTGGCCGCGATGTCAACGGAGCCCGCCGCTGGCTTCCGCTCGGGATCGTCAATCTGCAGCCGTCCGAATTGATGAAGCTGTTTGCGGTCCTTTATGCGGCGGACTACACCGCCCGCAAGATGCCGCACATGCATGATCTCAAAAAAGCCTTCCTGCCTCTGGCCAGCGCGATGGTCGCGGTGGGCATCCTGCTGCTCAAGGAACCCGACTTCGGCGCCTTCGTGGTGATCATCTCGATAGCCATGGGAATTCTTTTCCTCGGGGGGATGCGGGCGCGTCTGTTCGTCATCCTGATCCTCGTCCTGGCCGCCGCCTTCGCCGCGCTGATCATTTTTTCACCTTACCGGCGTGATCGCATCTTTGGTTTCATGGATCCCTGGGCGGACGCCTTTGGTCGCGGCTACCAGCTTTCGCATGCCCTGATTGCCTTCGGGCGGGGCGAGCTGTTCGGCGTCGGCCTCGGCGCAAGCGTCGAGAAGCTGTTCTACCTGCCCGAGGCGCACACCGATTTTCTGCTCGCGGTGATCGCCGAAGAACTCGGTTTTGTCGGCGTTCTGGTGGTCATCGTCTTGTTCGGCCTGCTGATCCAGCGCGCTTTTGCGATCGGTCGTCAGGCAGTGGCCCTTGAGCGTCTGTATTCCGCGCTGGTGGCACAGGGGATTGGCGTCTGGCTGGGGGTGCAGAGTTTCATCAATATGGGCGTGAACATGGGTCTGCTGCCGACCAAGGGACTGACGCTGCCCCTGATGAGTTTTGGCGGTTCAGGCATCCTGGCCAACTGCGTGGCCCTGGCGGTCCTCTTGAGAATCGATTGGGAAAATCGCCAGTTGATGCGCGGAGCCAAGGTATGAGCGGCATGCGTATGCGCAGCCTTGTCGCCTCTACTTTGCCGGGCAGCCCTCGCACCGGAGTTCCGGCATGAGCAGAACCTTGCTGGTCATGGCGGGGGGTACCGGCGGACACGTCTTTCCGGCCCTGGCGGTGGCTGATCTGCTCAAGAGCCGAAACTGGCATGTGGTCTGGATGGGCGCTCCGGATGGCTTGGAAGCGAAGCTCGTTCCCGCGCATGGCTACGAGATGGCCTGGGTTCGTTTTGCCGCCTTGCGCGGCAAGGGGCTGCTGCGCAAACTGCAGCTTCCGTTCCGTCTGTTTGCCGCATGCTGGCAGGCGCGGCGCGAGATTCGCCGGGTCAGACCGGATGTGGTTCTCGGAATGGGCGGTTACGTCAGCTTTCCCGGTGGCCTGATGGCGGCGCTGCTCGGTCGCCCACTGATCATTCATGAACAGAATTCGATCGCCGGTCTGGCCAACCGGGTGCTCGCCAGATTTGCCAAGCGGGTCGCCTGTGGTTTTCCGAATGCGCTGCCGAGTGGCGTCTGGGTCGGCAATCCACTGCGTCCGGAGATGAATCATCTGCCGGCGCCGGCACAGCGATTTGCCGGACGCGAAGCGCCGGTGCATCTGCTGGTCCTCGGCGGCAGCCAGGGTGCCGTTGCGCTGAACGAAATCGTACCCCAGGGTCTGGCCCTGATCGATGCCGAACAGCGGCCGCTGGTGGTGCATCAGGCCGGCGCCAGGCATCTGGCGCAATTGCAGGAAAATTATGCAGCCGCTGCGGTGCAGGCGCACTGCGTCGCTTTCATCGAAGACATGGCTGGCGCCTACGAGTGGGCTGACCTGGTGATCTGTCGTGCTGGTGCACTCACAGTCGCCGAACTGGCTGCCACCGGCGTGGCCAGTGTTCTGATTCCCTTTCCGCACGCGGTGGACGATCATCAGACGCTCAATGCAAATTTTCTGTCGCTGGCTGGCGGCGCCATCCTGCTGCCACAGGACCAGATGACACCGGAATCGATCAGCGAACTGTGCAAGGGTCCGCGCAGCCGCTTGCAGGAAATGGCCGAAAGAGCCCGTGAACTGGCCAAACCCGAGGCGACGGCGGAGCTTGCCCGGATGTGCGAGGAGCTGGTCAATTGAAACACAAGGTCAAGAACATCCACTTCGTCGGCATCGGCGGTGCCGGCATGAGCGGTATTGCCGAAGTGCTGGCCAACCTCGGTTTTTCGGTGAGCGGCTCGGACCTGGCCGATAGTTCGACTATCAGGCGCCTCGCTGCTCTCGGCGTGCGCACCGTGGTCGGGCATGCTGCCGCGAATGTCGCTGCCGCGGATGCGGTGGTGATTTCTTCCGCGGTCAAGTCCGACAATCCAGAGGTGATCGCAGCACGCAGCCGCAAGGTACCGGTGGTGCCGCGCGCGCAGATGCTGGCCGAACTGATGCGGCTCAAGCAGGGAATTGCCGTCGCCGGCACGCACGGCAAGACGACGACGACCAGTCTGGTGGCGTCGATTCTCGCCGAGGGCGGCATGGACCCGACTTTCGTCATCGGGGGCCGTCTCAACGCCGCCGGCGCCAATGCCCGTCTGGGATCCGGCGATTTTCTGGTGGCCGAGGCCGATGAGTCCGACGCGTCGTTTCTGTTGCTCTCGCCGGTGATCTCGATCGTCACCAACATCGACGCAGACCACATGGAGACCTATGGTCATGATTTCAGCCGGCTCAAGCAGTCCTTCGTCGATTTCCTGCAACGCCTGCCTTTCTACGGCGTCGCGGTGCTCTGTGCCGACGACGCCAACGTCCGTGAAATCATGCCCCTGGTCAGCAAGCAGATCGTCACTTACGGTCTCGATCCTGCGGCCAGTTGCTATGCAGAGAACGTCACCGCGGTCGATGGTCAGATGCGTTTTGATTGTGTGCGCGTCAACGGCAGCGTCAACCGCTTGTCGGTCACGCTCAATCTGCCGGGGAGGCATAACGTCCTGAACGCCCTGGCAGCGATTGCGGTCGCTGGTGAACTGGGTATCGCCGATGCCGCCATCGCCAAGGCATTGACTGAATTCAGAGGAGTCGGTAGACGTTTTCAGCGCTATGGTGAGATTGTCCTGCCGGCTGGCGGGCAATTCACGCTGGTCGACGACTACGGTCATCACCCGGTCGAGATGCGAGCGACGCTCGCGGCTGCGCGTGGTGCTTTCCCCGGTCGTCGCCTGTTGTTGGCTTTTCAGCCGCATCGCTATACCCGGACGCGCGACTGCTTCGACGATTTCGTCAAGGTGCTGGGTGGTGTAGACGCGCTGGTGCTGAGCGAAGTATATGCCGCGGGTGAACAGCCGATCGTTGCTGCCGATGGTCGAGCGCTGGCACGTGCGCTGCGTGTTGCCGGCAAGGTCGAACCGCTGTTCGTCGAGGCCATTGGCGATCTCCCGCAAGCGATCCTCGATGTCGCCCGTGATGGCGATGTGGTGATGACGATGGGCGCCGGCTCGATCGGTTCGGTTCCCGGCAAACTGGCTGCCGCGTAAGGTGAGGGCAATGGACGTCCAGAATTTCGGTAAGGTTGCGGTACTTTTCGGAGGTCGTTCCGCCGAGCGCGAGGTGTCGCTGAACAGCGGCAGCCGCGTGCTGGCGGCTTTGCGGCGGCAGGGCGTTGACGCGCATGCCTTCGATCCGGCAGAGCGCAAGCTCGACGAACTGGCGGCTTTCGAGCGTGCGTTCATCGCGCTGCACGGGCGCTATGGCGAAGATGGCACGATCCAGGGGGTACTCGAACTGATGGGCATTCCCTACACGGGCAGTGGTGTGATGGCCTCGGCGCTGGGGATGGACAAATGGCGCTGCAAGTTGCTCTGGCGTGCCGCAGGTCTGCCGGTGCCGGAATACGCGCTGCTCGATGCTGCCAGCGACCTCGCGCAGCTGGCGGCAGGATTGGGGCTGCCGCTGTTCGTCAAGCCAGCCTGCGAGGGGTCATCGATCGGCATCAGTAAAGTCAAGCGGGTCGGCGATCTGGGGGCAGCCTATGCAGAAGCAGCCAGGCATGATTCGCTGGTGATCGCCGAGCGTGCGATCCTTGGCGGCGAATACACAGTCGCCATCCTCGGCGAGCAGGCGCTGCCGATCATCAAAATCGAGCCGGCTAGCGAGTTCTACGATTACGAAGCCAAATACCTGCGCGACGATACCGCTTACCGTTGCCCTTGCGGTCTCCCGGAGAACCTGGAAAACGAACTTCGCCAGCGGGCACTCGAAGCATTCCGGATCCTTGGCGGCCGCGGCTGGGGGCGGGTCGATTTCCTGATGGACGAGGCGAAGGTATCGGGCGAAAGTCGGGCCTACTTCCTTGAGGTGAACACCTCGCCAGGGATGACCGACCACTCGCTGGTGCCGATGGCTGCGCGTGCTGCCGGCATGAGCTATGACGAACTGGTGGTGCGCGTGCTTGCACTTGCCACCCTGGGATGAGCGATGTGGCACAAACCGCACCTGCTGATGGCTGTCTCGGATCTGCTCTTCCTGGCGGGCACTGCTGCCTTGCTGGTTGCCGCCGTTGTCTGGGGAACGCCGCGCCTGCGTCTGTTTCCTCTGGCCGAAGTGCAGGTGATCAACGAATTGCAGGAGGTACAACGCAGCGAAATCGAGCAATCGCTGTCGGAACTGCTGCGTGGCAATTTCTTTACCGTCGATGTGGACGCACTGCGTCGGTCGCTGGAACAATTGGCCTGGGTACGGCGTGCCGAGGTCTGGCGAAAATGGCCGGCACGTCTCGAGGTCCGTATCGAGGAACATCAGGCAGCGGCCTATTGGGGCGATGGGGAGGGGCAGTTGGTCAATACGTATGGCGAACTTTTTCCGGCCTCGCTGTCGCGGGAGCAGGTGCTGCCGCGGCTGAGTGGGCCGATTGGCTCATCGGGCGAGGTCCTGCGGCATTACGAGGAGTTCGTACAGATCCTGAAACCAAGCGGCCGACTGCCGGCGCAGGTGGCGCTGTCGCCGCGCCTGGCATGGCTCCTGAAACTGGAGGATGGCATGTTGATTGAACTCGGTCGCGAACAGGCAAAGGCGCCGATCCGTATGCGCCTGCAGCGTTTCGTCGACTACTACCCGACCTTGTCGGACGCCCGCCGTGGGCGGCCAATGGCGGTGGATATGCGGTATCCAAACGGTTTCGCATTGCGCTTTCCGGCCAGTGCAGGTCAAGAAGTCAAAGGAAAGAAATGAGCAGGGATAGCAAGGATCTGATCGTTGGACTCGACATCGGCACCTCGAAAATTGTGGCGCTGGTCGCCGAACTCACTCCGGAAGGGCGAGTGAACGTCATCGGCATGGGTTCGCAGGAATCGAAAGGGCTGAAAAAGGGGGTCGTGGTCAACATCGAGGAGACCGTCGCCACTATTTCACGCGTTCTGCAGGAAGTGGAACTGATGGCCGATTGCAAGGTTCGCGACGTGTATACCGGCATTGCCGGCAGTCACATCCGGAGCTTCAACTCGAACGGAATGGTCGCCATCAAGGACAAGGAAGTCACGACGATGGACGTCGAAAGGGTGATCGAGACGGCGCGCGCCATGCCAATCCCTGCCGACCAGGAAATCCTGCACATTCTGACGCAGGAATTCATCATCGACGACCAGGATGGCATCCGCGAGCCGATCGGCATGAGCGGCTTTCGCCTTGAGGTGAAAGTGCACATCGTTACCGGTGCGGTTTCGGCGGCTCAGAATATCGTCAAATGCGTTCGCCGCTGTGGGCTGGAGGTGAACGATCTGGTGCTGCAACCGCTTGCCTCCAGCTGTGCCGTCCTCTCGGAAGACGAAAAGGATCTCGGGATCTGCCTGATCGACATCGGCGGTGGCACCACCGATCTGGCGGTGTGGACACAGGGAGCCATTCGTCACACTTCGATCATTCCGATCGCCGGTGACCAGATCACCAACGACATCGCGATGGCGCTGCGTACGCCAACACGCGAGGCCGAGGACATCAAACGCAAGTATGGTTGTGCGCTTGCCCATCTCGCGGACCCGGCAGACGTCCTCGACGTTGCCGGTGTGGACGACCGTCCTTCACGCAAGCTGTCGCGCCGGGCGTTGGCGGATGTCATTCAGCCACGCGTCGAGGAACTGTACGAATTGATTCAGGCGGAACTTCGTCGCTCCGGTTTCGAGGATGTTTTGTCTTCCGGCATCGTGCTGACCGGCGGCGCTTCGGTGATGCCAGGGATGATCGAGCTTGGCGAAGAAATTTTCCATATGCCGGTCCGGCTGGGCGTACCCAAGTATCAGGGTGCCCTCTCCGACGTGGTGCAGAGCCCCCGCTTTGCGACCGCTTGTGGATTGCTGCTGGAAGCACAGACGCAACGCAAGCGTGGCTTGAAGGTACGGGAAACCCGCGATGTCAAACAGGTCTTCGGCCGCATGAAGTCGTGGTTCGAAAAGAATTTCTGATCGGATCGTGGACCAGAATTACCGGTTTTTTACAAGTTTATTGATTTTTTATTTTTGCAGAGGAGACGACCATGTTTGAAATCATCGACAAGGAAGAAGGCGAACGGGATACCGTCATCAAGGTGATCGGGATCGGTGGTGCCGGTGGCAACGCCGTCGATCACATGATCCGCGAGGGTGTCAATGGCGTGGACTTCATCACCGCCAATACCGATTCCCAGGCGCTCGGCCGCAGTATTGCCGTTCACAAGCTGCAACTGGGCAAGACCGGCCTCGGCGCTGGTGCCAAGCCCGAAGCCGGGCGTAGCGCTGCGATCGAGGAGCGCGAAGCCATCGTCGAGTCGCTCAGAGGTGCGCACATGGTATTCATCACCGCCGGCATGGGGGGCGGAACGGGTACCGGTGCCGCGCCGATCGTTGCCGAAGTGGCCCGCGAACTCGGGGTGCTGACCGTCGCCGTGGTCACCAAGCCCTTCGGTTTCGAAGGCAAGCGCCTGAAAGTGGCGGACGTCGGGATTGCCGAACTGCAGAAGCATGTCGATTCACTGATCGTCATCCTCAATGACAAACTGATGGACGTTCTCGGTGATGATGTTTCCATGGATGACGCCTTCAAGGCCGCCGATAACGTCTTGCGTAACGCCGTCGGCGGCATTGCCGAAATCATCAACTTCCCGGGACTGGTCAACGTCGACTTCGAGGACGTACGGACGGTCATGGGCGAGATGGGAATGGCCATGATGGGCTCTGCGAACGCTGCGGGTGTCGACCGGGCGCGAATTGCTGCCGAACGCGCCGTTTCGTCGCCGCTTCTCGAAGGTGTCAACCTGTCCGGCGCCAAGGGTGTGCTGGTGAATATCACCGCCACGCGTTCCCTGAAAATGAAGGAAGTCAATGAAGTGATGACCACCGTTCGCGCCTTTGCGGCTGACGACGCGCACATCATCTTCGGCGCAGTGTATGACGAAAATATGGGCGAGGACATCCGGGTGACGGTGGTGGCCACCGGTCTTGGCCAGGCACAGGCCAAACGCTTCGAAGTGATCAACAGCTCGATCAACCAGGGCACCGGTACCGACGGCCGTTTCGCGCATGGTCCGAACATTGACTACTCGTCGCTCGATCAGGTTCCGGCGATCGTCCGCAAGGGGCGCAGTGCAACCGTCGAAGCGCTGGCCAATAGCGGTGTCGATCGCTACGATATTCCGGCCTTTCTGAGGAAACAGGCGGACTAGGCCTGGCAAGTGGTCGTCACTCTCCTGTGGGGATTGGCGGGTTCCTGGGCCGGCCAGCCTGTGCTAGAATCCGCCAATTCCACCGTTATTTCAGACAGATGTTAAAGCAGCGAACTCTCAAGTCGGTGGTCCGCGCCGCAGGCGTTGGTCTGCATTCCGGCGTCAAGGTGAACATCAGCTTGCGTCCGGCCGCTTCCGGGACAGGTATCGTCTTTCGGCGAATTGATCTCGATCCGGTGCTTGACCTGCCAGCGTCGGCCTTGCTCGTCGGCGACACGCGCATGTGCTCGTGCCTGGAGCGTAACGGCGCCAAGGTCGGGACCATCGAACACCTGATGTCGGCTTTCGCGGGCCTGGGGGTCGACAACGCCTTCGTCGACCTCGATGCCGCCGAAGTACCGATCCTCGATGGCTCGGCCTCGCCGTTTGTCTTCCTGATTCAGTCGGTCGGAATTGAAGAACAGCCGGTCGCCAAGCGCTTCATCCGGATCAAACGTCCGATCGAAGTCCGCGAAATGGACTCCTCCGGCGAAAAGTGGGCACGCCTCGAACCATACGATGGTTTCCGCCTGTCTTTCTCGATCGGTTTCAACCATCCGGCAATCGATCGCACCGGTCAGCAGGTGACCATCGATTTTGCCGAGCACTCGTATGTCCGTGAAGTGGCGCGGGCGCGTACCTTCGGTTTCATGCAGGAGGTCGAGTGGCTGCACGAAAACGGTCTCGCACAAGGCGGGGGCCTGGAAAACGCCGTCGTCCTTGACGAGTATCGCGTGCTGAACGCGGATGGTCTGCGCTACAGCGATGAATTCGTCAAGCACAAGGTACTCGATGCGATCGGCGACCTCTACCTGCTCGGCCACCCCTTGCTGGCTTCATTCAGCGCTCATAAATCCGGGCATGCGCTGAACAATGCGCTGGCCCGGGCACTCCTGGCCACCCCGGCGGCATGGGAGTACGTCAGCTTCGAAAATCGCGAACTGGCACCAGCGACCGTCTCCCGCTGGCTGACCTTGCCGGCTTTCTGAATACATGTGGTTGTTGCGTCTGCTGGGGGTATTGACGGTACTCACCGTCGCCGGCGGCGTGCTGGCCTTCCTTTTCACTCGGGACGCGCGCTATCTGCAGTTTTCCTGGCGCCTGTTTCGCTATTCGCTGATCGTTGCACTGCTGATTTTCGCGCTGCTGATCCTCGAACGGGTTGCCGTCATTCCTGTCTAGCTGAATGCGCCAGCAGGTTTTCGACCGCCGTGCGCAATGCCGATGCCGGCAGCGCATCGCGCAATGCCGTCAATTCCTGGCTGGTCCTGGTGCTGAGTGGCTTCTGCGTCGGCGCAGGGGTCGCGGCACGCTCTGGCCGGGCCTGTACCTTGACCTGCACGCTGGTGCATTCGAGCCCCCGCTTCGACAGTTCGTCGGCGAGCGTTGGCGCCATCTGGCGCAGCTTGGTGGCCACTGCGCCATTGCTGGCGTGAATCACCACGACTCGCGACTTGTAATTGGCCACGCAACTGGCCTCGCCCAGATGTGCCGGAACGATCTCCTGGTAGAGACCTTCCAGCTTGACCAGGAGTCGCGCGTGCGCCAGCACCTTGCCGGCGCCCTCGGTTCCTTCAAGATAATTCAGCAGTAAGTCTGCCATCAGCTTTCCTGGTTAGGGTTTGCAGGATACGCCAGACAGCTGTGGGACGTCCACTGACAGCGATTCGATGGTGGGTGCATGCGCGCCATCCAGATGCCAATCGCCCGCCTACCGGGAAACCGCCAGGATGCGCTCAGGCGCAGCAATACCGGCATCGGGCAAAAACAAGCGATATAATCCCCGTCATGGCTGTACATCCCCTTCTTTTGCAGCAATTTCCGCTACTTAACTCGCTTCCTGCAGATCAGCTGGAACGACTTGCCGGTCAGGCCAGTACCCAGACCTTCGCCAAACGAGAGGTGGTGCTGCCTAAATCGAGTGCTCCTCGCAACCTCTGCTTCCTGGTCAATGGGCGCCTTCAGGCAATTGACTTTACCCTCGACGGCAGGGAAGTCGGCCTCTATTTCATCGACCCAGGCGACTATTTTGCCGAGTTGGCCCTGATCGACGGTCAGACGCAGCCGGAACTGGTGATCTCCAATAGCGCATCCCAGGTGGTGTTTGTACCGGGAGCCGAGATTCGGCCCTTGCTGTTCTCAACGCCTTCGATGGCCGAGGCACTGTGTCGGCGCTTGGCACAAAGAGTGCGCATCCAGGTGAACCATCGCCAGATTCTGGGTTTGAACAATCCCTTGCAACGCATCTGCGCGCATCTGGAACTCCTGACCATGGGTAGTGATGGCAACCGGCGCATTCTCAAGGCACCTACGCACCAGGAGATCGCCATCATGGTGAGTTTGACCCGTGAAACCGTCACGCGCACTTTTCAGGTGCTGCAAACCAAGGGGGTGCTGACCAGGGAAGGAGAAGACCTGCTGGTGGATTCCGCCAAATTGTCTGAACTGGCGACCAGTCGTGCGGGCAGCGGCAGCGATTGACAGCAGTGCGCATCGGCGCCCGGTGGCGAAGGGCTGCCTCATCCTGCTACTTTGCCTGGCATAGAATTTGCTGTGCAAGAGAATCTATTTCGAAAGGCGCACGATGGAAATTACTTCTGCGACAGCCGTCACCAATCTGGCATCGACAGCCATCACGGCTCCCAAGAACAACTCCAGCGCGGCAAATTTTGCCGACCTGCTTGTGGATACGGTCAAATTTGCCGAAAGAAAGGAGGCAAAAGAGGCCAGCTTCGTTTCCGGGCGTCTCGGCGTCGACCTGAATTCCAACGGTGTCCCGTTGCGAATGGTGTACCTCGACGAGCAAGGGAACAGATTGACTGCCTCGGCCTTCTCCGCAGAGAGCATCCTGCGCAATACGCAGCAGCTTGGAATCAGCCTTGGTGATCTCAAGGATCTCGGCAGGCAACTCGATGCCGCAGGCATTGGCTACAAGCCCTATGAGCTGTACAAGGGAACCGGTTCGGACCATGGGATCGATTTCGATGACCTGATTGCCGGTGGGCTGGGAACCGCCTATGACTGGACTCGGGACGCCAATGTTGCCGCCAAGGGCCCGGGCGCTCTCCAGAGACTCGAAGAGGCAGCCGCCCTGGCAAAGTCACTCAATCTCACGGCCCACGCCGAAGTGACGAAAAACCAGGGTATCGACCCGACTCGCTTCACAACACAGGCGGCAACAGGAGCATCGCCGCGTCACTATGTGATGTTCAATGGCAGCGTCGCCGCCTGGTATGGCAGCAGTGAACAGGCAAACCAGGCAAGTCAACTCTATGGCGGCAGCGTCACCGACATTGCTTCCCAGGCAAGCTCGAATGCCAGCGTCGGCATTCGCGCTCGCAACTCAAGTTCCAGCACCACCGCCAGCCACAGTGAAGCCACTCAAGCGACTACATCAGCAAGCGCAGCGGACCAGTTGCAAGCCCTGATCAATACCATCCGCGGCAGCGGTGTAGCCGCCAACGTCAATCCGCTACTACAAGTGCTTGGCAACTGGCTCCGCTGACTCCGCGCGGAAGTCCGCATTCTTTCCGCGGATCATCCTGGCAGATATCTTCACCCTTCAGGCCGGCCGAAATACTCGTACCCCGAGAATCACGCCGCCGATCAGCAAGACGATACCGATCAGTGCCGTGCTGCCGGGTAGCGCGCCTCGCCAGATGAAAGCATAGGCAAAAGCGGCGAGCGTTTCGAAAACGATCAACTGGCCGGTGAGAGCGGTCGGCAGCAGCTTGCTGGCACGATTCCAGAGCAGCGTACCAAGCCAAGACGCGCACAGTCCCAGGGTCAGCATCAGGCCAACATAGCGTAGCGCTTGTGGTCCGAGTGGATAGTCGAAACTGCTCGACCCATGCAAGTACAGGCCGGCACCAGCCATGCCGATGACCGCCAGCGGCAGCGTCGCCAGGCCCTGGGCGATCGCCCAGGTACCGGAAGCGAGCGCCGGTCGCTGGCGCAGCCAGCGGGAATTGCGTACCGGGTACCAGGTCCAGGCAAGTACTGCAGCGATGGCGAGCAGCGCTCCCAGGAGATGGTCATGGTGGCTGCGCTGGCCATCGAGCAGCGCCATCTCATGCTGGTTCACCAGCGCGATGCCGCTCGCGATCACCGCCAGCGAAGGCAGCAGGCGACGCCAGGGTAGGGCTTCGGCGCCGAAGTTGGCGACAAGCGCAATGACGATCGGCAGCGTGCCGATGAGCATCGTCGGCAAGGGGGCTCCGGCGAGCTGGATCGCCGCCGAGAGAAAAAGGTAGTAGAGGAGGTTTCCGACCAGCGCCAGTTCGCAAGCCATCCGCCAGTCCTGCCGCTGCAATTGTTGCAGGCGCGGCAGGTCGGTCCAGGCGAGCAGCAGCGCGATGATTCCGAAACCGAGGTAGCGACCGAAGGAAAGCATTGCCGGTGGATAGTCGGGCAGCATCAGGGGAACGACAAACACCAGCCCCCACAGCAGACCGGCGCCAAGTGCGCAGGCTACGCCCTCGACAAGGGCGCGGTGGACCAGCAACTCTGGTTGCACCCGGTCAGTGGCGGAAGATCGGCGCCTTCGGCAGTGGCGGCCACTCGATGGCGTCCAGCATGTTCTTGACCAACAGACCCAGTTCTGTATCGCCGACGATCGACAGCTCGCGGTTGAAGAATAGCGTGTCCGGATCTTCCTGGCGCACCAGCAGTTGCAGAAAAGCCGAAAGGTTGGCGCGAAAGCACAGATCCGGCACTTCCGGAACCTTGAACAGCGGCCGGAAAATGCCCTTGTAATAGTTGAAAGATGCCTGCCCACCGACGTCGAGGACTTCGATGACGAAGCAGCGCCCTTCGAGTTGCGCCAGATTGTCCGCGGGGAGCACCCCGAGCTTGGCCGCAGCGTTGAGCGCCGTTGCCAGCGCCAGCGAGTGTGGCCATTGCGGCAGGTGTGCGCCGATCGCCGAGACCAGGATCGGCAGCCTGAAACGGGGAATCGAAAAACCATTGTTCATATACAGCTTCCTTGCCGTGCTGCGACAGTAGTCTGCGGCTGCTGCACGATGCCGGGTTTGCCAAACCAGTAACCGTTGACCAGCCCTTCGCATGCCCAGCCGACGGGATCGGGTTCGACTGCCTGCGAATGGCGTGCACTGTCGAAAGCGGTGATGATCGCTGCCATGGCCTGCGGCTGCGGACTGATGCGGATGACCTCGACGCCCATCGCCAGCAGTTCGGGGATCTGCGCCAACAGGTTGTAGGTCTGTGCCGACATCGTCTGAATGCCGTTGATGGCCAGAAACGGCTGCCCTTCACGGGTGCGCAGCGTGATTCCTTCGGGGTGGTCGAGACACTTGAACTGGCAGTCGTCCTTGTTGAGGTGATAGCGACGTGCGGTGAAACAGCGTGCCGAGTAGGCGAGCGGCAGTTTGCCGAAAACGAAGACCTCGGTCTCGACACCAGCCGGGCGACTGCGATGCAGCGCTTCGATCAGCCGACGGTCACCCTCCAGCGGCGGCAGCCAGCGGCGCATCCCGTAGCGGGCAAAAGTGGCCAGCGTCACTTCGTTGTAGATGTTCAGATGGGGGCCGGCGACAAAAGGCCTGCCGGCGGCGATGTTCACCGCGCCGAGGTCGTTGGCCTCGAACTGGCAGCGCGGGATTTCGCTGAGTTCATCCAGCAGACGACGCAGCGCCTTCAGATCGCTTTCCGATTCGAGCAGTGCCTGCGCCGAAATGACCACTTCCTTGCCGGCGTCACTGAGGTCGCGTGCCAGTCCCAGCCAGTCGGCGACGCGGAGTTGCTGGCGGCGTGAGCAAACCACTTCGCCGACATAGAGGATGTCGATCGCCGGATTCTGCGCCATTTCGGCATAGAACTCGAAGACCTCGTGTTTCGGCCAGAAGTAGAGCAGTGGTCCGAGAGCGAGTTTCATTGTGCCTCCCTATCGCCACGGGCGGTTATAGGCGCCGAGTGTCACCTGGCTGCCCTCGGCGACGCGTGCCAGTTCAGCCTGCCACTCTGGCTTGACATGAAAGTGCTGCGCGTCCCTGGCGAGTTCGTCGAGCGCCGCGCGCAAAGCGCGGGTGACCTGCGCGACATAGGCCGGGCTGCGCTGCCGTCCTTCGACCTTGATCGCCGCGACGCCGATACTGGCGATCTTCGGCAGAATTTCCAGGACATTGAGGCTGGTCGGTTCTTCGAGTGCGTAGTAGGTTTCGCCGTCCACCTCGAAGCGCCCCTTGCACAGTGTCGGGTAACCGGCAGGCTCGCCGTCGCCGAAGCTGTCGATCAGGATACCGTTCAGGCGGGTCGTCATCTGTCCCGGCGAGCGGTCCCACTGCACGTACTTTGCCGGCGAACACGCGCCGACGGTATTCGGCGATTCGCCGGTAGCGTACGAAGACAGCCAGCAGCGCCCCTCGTTCATCACGCACAGGCTGCCGAATCCGAATACCTCGATCTCCACCGGCGTGTTGCGGATCACCATCTCGACCTGCGCCAGCGTCAGCACGCGCGGCAGCACCGCGCGCCGGATGCCGAACTCGCGGTGGGCAAAATTGACCGCCTCGTAGCTGCTTGCCGAGCCCTGCACCGAGAGGTGCAGACGCAGGCCAGGGTGACGCCTGCTGGCGTAGTCGAGCAAGCCGACGTCGGCCAGGATCTCCGCATCGACGCCGAGTCCGGCCGCACCATCGACGGCATGCTGCCAGTCGGCGGCGCGTCCGGGCTGAGCGAAGGTATTGATCGCCATCAGCACGCCGCGGCCTCGCGACTGCGCGTAACGGATGCCTTCGAGCATGGCTTTCTGATCGAAGTTGAGGCCGGCGAAATTACGCGCATTGGTGTCGTTGCGGTAACCGAGATAAACCGCGTCGGCACCGTGATCGACCGCCGCCTTGAGCGCCGGCAGGCTGCCGGCGGGACAAATCAGTTGGGGAATTTTCTGGCGCGGCATGCGAACCCTCGTCGAGCGAAGTACGCAGTATAGGCATGCCTGGAATGCAGCACTTGATTCTCGTCAATTTGCCGCCGATTGCTCCTGCAAGCGAGCAATCAGAGTTTCCTGCCACCTTCCGGCATGACGATGTTGACTTCCAGCACTTCGAAATTTCCCTGTTTTTCCAACGACACCTTGATGTCTTCAGGGTTGACCGACACGTACTTCGCGATGACGGACATCAGCTCCTGTTGCAAGGCCGGCAGGAAATCCGGCGTGCTGATGCTGCCATTGCGCTCGTGGGCAATGATCAGCTGCAGGCGTTCCCTGGCAATCGCTGCCGTCTTGGGTTTGCTGCCGAAGATCAGGGAGAACAGGGACATGCTCATCTACCCCCGAACAGTCGCTTCAAGAGACCTGGCTTCTCATAGTCGACGAAACGCAGGGGGATGGTCTCGCCGAGAAAGCGGCCAACCACGTCGAGGTACGCGCCGGCGACGTCAGTATCCGTCAGATGGATCACTGGGGTGCCCGCGTTCGATGACTGCAGCACCGCTTCGGATTCGGGAATGACGCCGATGATCGGCACGCGCAGGATCTCCTGCACATCCTTGAAGGACAGCATCTCACCTTCCATGACGCGCTTCGGCGAATAGCGGGTGATCAGCAGGTGTTCCTTGACGGGCTCGCCACCGAGCAGGGCGCGCCGCGATTTGGCCTGGATGATCCCGAGGATACGATCGGAGTCGCGCACCGAGGAAACCTCCGGGTTGCTGACTACCAGTGCTTCGTCGGCAAAGGTCAGAGCCATCACCGCACCACGCTCGATCCCTGCCGGTGAATCACAGACGACGTAATCGAAGCCCATGTGTTCGAGCTCCTTGAGAACCTTTTCCACGCCTTCTTCGGTCAGCGCATCCTTGTCGCGGGTCTGCGAAGCAGGCAGCACGAAGAGATTGCCGTTATCGCAGTGCTTGTCCTTGATCAATGCCTGGGTAAGTGTCGATTCGCCATGGAGGACATTGACCAGGTCATAGACGACGCGGCGTTCACAGCCCATGATCAGGTCGAGGTTGCGCAGGCCGACGTCAAAATCGATGACGGCAGTCTTGTATCCACGCAGGGCGAGGCCCGAAGCGAAGCTGGCGCTGGTGGTGGTTTTGCCGACTCCACCCTTGCCGGACGTTACGACGACGATACGTGTCACGGATTTTTCCCCGCAAGTGAAAGAAAAGATTCTACCCGCAGAATGAGTATTCTGTTACCTGGCTCTACAGGTTGCCGGAGCTTGGCCGCGCGCGTCATCGCCGCTAGTCGATCCGCAATGCTTCGACGATCAGGGTGCTCGCTTCTTCACCAGGCTTTTGCGAGCGCCTGATCTGCACCGGTTTCTCGGCCAGCTCGACCGGAACCCCGCCATCGAAGGTCCGGTACAACCCGGCCACCGAAACCAGTTCGGCATCGAAGCGGGTGCAGAAAATTCGTGCCCCGGCAGCACCGCTGGCACCGGCAAGTGCGCGACCATGCAGGGGCGCGTAGATGTGAATGTGGCCATCGGCAATGACCTCGGCGCCGGCATTGACCGCTGCCAGAACCACCAGGTCGCCGCCGCGTGCATAGACCTGCTGTCCCGAACGCAATGGCCGGTCGATGAACAGCGCTGGCGCGCTCGCGGCTGCGGGCGTCGGTGGTGGCGCTTTGGGGGCTGGCTCGGTGACGGGCAGTGGTGGTGCGGCCGTATTGTCGTGCACAGGGATCGCACGTTCGCCGGCAGCGTAGGTCGGCAAGCCGGCAAAGGCCGCGCTGTAGCGGAGTTCTTCGCTTCCGCCACGTACGCCAATGACGTTCAGTCCGTGTGCCTTCAGCACCTGTTTGACGCGCCGCCAGTCGGCCTCGGGTACATCGGCGAGTTGCGCCAGTTCGAGCAATGCGGCGTCACCGTCGAAAAAGTCATCATCACCGAAGAGCCTGCTGGCCGCTTCGGCTAGTGCTTCCGGCTGCAGGGTGCGCAGAGTGACCACGACCACCGGTAACGTGGTTCCCTTGAACTCGATCAGTTGGATTGTCTTGTTTGTTCGCTGCATGGCGCCGTCAGGGAGGTGAATGGAAAAGATCGCGTCAGCCAGCGGCTGGAGAAGCGGCGAAGTCTAGCCGAATCGGCAACAAAGCGAAATACGCCGGCGGGCTTCATTCGGTTGCTGGGAAGCTGCATGCGCTGGATCGACAGGCCACCAGATCGCGCGTTCAAGGCCAGGCCCTGGCTCCCCAGATCATGCGGCGGGCGACGAAGTGGCGTAGCGGCGGCAGCAGGTCGAGGGCCAGCAGACTCAATCCGCGAGCGGCCC
>RRZU011515351.1_pt1 | contig 34546 bp, 37 predicted proteins | sample 2165561 | NCBI WGS metagenome assembly RRZU01 (sample SAMN10456909, study PRJNA506462) | wastewater metagenome | isolation source: wastewater sludge | place: USA: Moscow, Idaho | reverse complement strand
TATGGAAAAATTTCACAGGATTATTAAAATTTTATGACAACACTTGGACACCTTGTGTTATAATTTTCATCTAGATTATATTCTTAACTGAAGTGTCCAAGTGTTTCCGATTTGGGTGTCCAAGTTCTCCGATATGCACACATGGTTTACCAATATCTTTTTATTTGTGCAAGTTTTCATAGAAGAGTCATATCTATTTTTAAGAGCTGTAATTTTTGTTAAATAATCATTACTGTTTTTTGTGTAATAATCTTTGTTTTTACTATCTTTTTCTATTAGAAGTTTAGTAATAGCTTTTGTCATTAAGATATAATTACTCAAACTTACCCAATAATGAGGGTCGATATTTGAATCTCCATGGTCATGCTCGTGTTTATGTGCATGTTCAGCATGATGTTCTTTTTCTTCTTCCATCTTTCGAAGTTTGACATGTTTACTCATATCAAAAACTTTATTTTCTATTTTTAAAGATTCGATAATTTTATCTTTCCACGGTTCCATAGCATCGCTACTTACGATAAAAATATCACTTTTTGAGAGTTTTGCCATATCTTGTGGAGTTGGGTCAAAGCCGTGAGCTTCAGCTCCAAATGGAATAACATTGTGAAGTTTAACTTTATCTTTCCCTACCTCTTTGACGATACTATAAAGTGGATAAATAGTTGTACTTACAGCGATATCAGCCAAAGCACTTGTACTAATAAGAACTAATCCAGCAAATAAACTTTTTTTCATGATTTACTCCTAAAATTTATAAGTGAGTGTAACTGAAGATGTTTTTGTATCTACATCTTTTCTATTTTCTGGTAATTCTATTCCATTTTGATACGAATATTTTGCCATCACATCAAAATTTCCAATTTTTTTTCCAAAGCCTACAAAATATGTTTTATCTTGTTCAACTGCATGATGTTGCACTTTTGCACCATTTTCTAAAACAGCAAACAACCTTTTCCCAAACATAGTTCCAATATTTGCCGTATAACCATTATAATTTGTACTTAAAGCTACTAAAGATGTCGTGTAATCTTTATCTTTAAATGTATAAGCGTTGTATTTATCACCATCTATATCAATCTTTTTTACACCTACTATAGCTTTTGATTTTATATCTCCCATCATAAAGTTTTTTGCTAAAGTAATATCAACTTGACTTACATTAAATTGTTTATAATCACTTTTATAAAGATCAGTTGTAAGTGCGAAACCCTCAGCTATTGCATACCCAACACCAAAACCATATACCTTTCCATCATCTGTTGGAGCGATATTGTCATCTATCTTTAAATAGCTTACTTTTGCACCTAGTTCTTTTGAGAATTTGTGTGAATAGTTTAGATTTACTTTTTGCACTTCAAGAGTAGGATTTGTCCCTATTCTATCAACTGCACTATCTTCATATCCAAAGCCTAAAACACCTACTCCAAAATCATGGCTAAGTCCAACTTCATAACCCGTTCCATCAATTTTTGTTTTTGAATTATCATAATCAGTAACAACATATGACAATTTTAAATCGCTCTGTGCAAACAACACAGAACTTGCAATAAAACTTAATACAACTAATTTTCGCATAAATGCCCCTTTTTTTATTTAGTGCGACTTTGTCGCATGAAATGGCATACTAAAATAAAGGGACTTAATTGCAACTTAATCGCATAAGATATGAAAGTAAGATAAATGAGTAAAAATAATATTTTAAAATTGAAAATTTTTTTACGAAGTCTTCTAATTTCGAGATTGCGTACAAGAGATGATTATTGTTTGTCTAATTCAATCATAAAAATATTTTTTCCATCTTTATGTTGATAGGTAAACTTACAACCGTGAGCTTTCAAGATAGAATTTGTAATATATAGCCCAAGACCAAAACCTTCACTTGTGATTATCTCTTTCTTAAATGGTTCAAAATAATATTCAAGAGGATATTGAAGTGAATCTCCAGTATTGATAACTTCTATTGTATTGTTACTTGATTGTATAGTTACTTGTTTATTTGTACTATATTTGAGTCCATTATCCAAAAGATTTTTGATAGCGATACTAAAAAGTTTAAAATTTACCAAAACTTTTTCATCTTTTATATCTATTTCTATCCCCTCTTCTGCTCCTATCATCAAATCAAGTGCATTATCAATAATATCAGATAAAAAATACTCTTTTTTCACAATATTTTGAGTTGACATCATCTCCTCAATTGATGCAAATTCATTGATAAGCCCTTCAAGGCGGTAAAAAACTTTTTGCATCAAGCGATTATTTTCCTCATTATGTGGAAGTTCCATCAAAAACTTCCCTTTTGTGATAGGGGTTTTGAGTTCATGCATAATGTTTCTAATAAAAAGATTTCTAGCCTCTTTAATATTATGCAATTTTTTAGCAGATTTGCTAAATTCTTTTGCCAAAATACTTATCTCATCTTTTCCATTTGTATTACAACATTCAAAATCAAACTCCTCATCCCCCAAAGCAACCACTTTTTCTTGCAATTTTTTTATTGGATAGAGTTTCTTTATCACTGTAAAAAAGAGAAATAACATATTCATAAGAATCAATCCAAAAAGGAAAACAAAGATATAGCTATTTGAATCTATCTCATTTTTATCTTTAAGTAAAAAATGGTTATACGGTGTTTTTATATAAATATAGTGATTTTTTTCATACTCTAGAATTTTCTCTTGCATATGCTCATTTCGTTTGAGTTTTCCTTTTACTTTTCCTAAAGTTAAAATCTCTTCAAATTTTTTTCCATCTTCTACCACTTCAAAATTTATAGCTTCTAATTCTCTCTGTAGTTCATCGTTTATAGTTTGTGTTGAACGACACTCTTTCATTACCATTCTTACAATAGAATGGTATTTTTTTCCTAAACTCATCTCTTCAAATCTATCGCCAGTAATTTTTAGAACAATAAAAGAGCTAACAATTAAAATCATCGTGATAAGAAAAACGATACTTAAACTAAAAAAGATTGAATTTTTATTGATTTTGAACAAATTTGTAGCCCATCCCTCTTATAGTTTGTAGATATTGTGGTTTTTTTGGATTTTCTTCTATCTTATTTCGTATTCGATTGATGATAACCACAAGTGAACTATCATCACTCCCTAAAGCATCACAGTTATCAAAGATATCTTCTCTTGAGAGAATAAAACCTTCTCTTTTTAAAAAGAGAGATAAAATCTCAAATTCTCCAGCAGTAAGCTTTAAAATATTGCCATTTTTTGTAATCTCTTTTTTCTCTTCATTTAAGATAAATATTTTAGTAATTGATTCAGGGATTTGAGGGTTCGCAGTATGTTGATTGTACCTTCTAAGAACAGTTTTGATACGAACTTCAAGTTCTCTTGGATCGTAAGGTTTAGGAAGATAATCATCTGCTCCAAGTTCAAGTGCGGTGATTTTATCGGTGATATCGCTCCTTGCACTAGAGATAATGATAGGAATTGTATGTTTTTTAAGAATCTCTTGACACACTTCAAGCCCATCCATCCCAGGAAGGGTCAAATCTAAAATCACGATATCATATGATTTTACATTGAGAGTTGAAAGAGCCAAAAAAGGATCTTCAACGCTCTCAACTTCAATCTGAAATCTCTCTAAATAAGCAGTTAGCACATAAGCTAACTCCAAATCATCCTCTACAAGAAGAGCTTTTATCACATTTACCTTTCCCATCAGCCATATTTTTTAATTTTTCTTTTAAAGCTGTTTTTTGTTCACTTGTCAAAACACTATATACTTTTGAAATAAGTTCTGCTTGATGTTTTATCATTTCTGTTTTTTGATTTTGCATCATATCTACAAATTTCTTAGTATCAAATGTATCTCCACTAAATGCTTCTAGAGGTTCAGCCATTTTTGGTTTATTTTCATCTACAATTTTTGCAATTTTAGTTTTTTGTTCACTCGTAAGATTGAGTGTATCTATCATACCCAAAATACCTTTTCCAAAATCACCACCTCTGTCATGATGTTTCATACCCATTTTTTCACTGCATCCACCTTTGAAATCTCCTCTTTTTTCCATCTGATGTTTTGATGTTTTTCCCATTTTCCCACTACAACTTCGGTTTGTATCTCCACAACCTCCACTAAATCCAAATGCCATCGTTGTCCCTACAACTAGCATCCCTGCTACTATTTTACTTATTTTCATTTTTTCTCCTTTAATTTGGTGTATGAAACTATAAGATAGGAAGATTAACGGTTGATAAACAAATAATTAATGGAATATTAACAAAAATGGAGATTTCTAATTATGATAATGATTATTAATAAATATTTAAGACTAAAAAAGTATTATTCCGATAACAATTATTAAAATTAATAAACAAAGCCAATTCTTGAATTTTCATAGATAGTAGCCAAAAATGAAAAAGGAATAGAATGGATAAAATTTTTTGCACAACAAGTACAAAACAAAATAATCTGAGAAGTATCGCAATGTCATTCTTTATCCATAGTGGAGTTATCTTATTTTTTGTTCTTTGGAATTTCAATAAACCTGAAATTGTTTTAGAAAATCACAATCCAATCTCCATTGAACTAATCAATTTAGAAACAGAAGAGATTAAAACTCCAACCACACAAATAAAAACTATAAAAACAGTTGAACCTGTAGTTGAAAATACTCCAAAACAAATTGTAAATGAACCAGTGATTGAACATAAAATGGCATATCAAAATAATGATTTATCAACAACTCCAATTATTCCTATAAAACCTGAACAAATTGAAATGAGTAAAGAAGAAAAAAGTGTTACTAGTGAACCAATTAAAAATATAAATCAAGTCAAAACTGAAACAGTTGCAATAAAACAAGCATCTGAAACAAAACAACACATCAAACAAGAACCAATTATAATACTTGAACCTGTGATTTATAATGCTTCAAGTCTAAATAACCCAGCTCCAAAATACCCAAATATATCAAAGATACTTAAAGAACAAGGAAAAGTTATTCTGAGACTTCTTATTAATAAAAATGGTGTTATTTCAAATTTTAGTATTTTACAAAGTTCTGGTTATAAAAGATTAGATGATAGTGCTATTGAAACAATTAAAAAATGGCAATTTATCCCAGCAAAAAAAGGGACTGAAAGTATCGACTCTTTTGTTGAAATCCCATTTATATTTAGTTTATCAAAATAAAGTACCCAGCTTTTAGAAGCAAGGCAACAATAAATAATTTTAAGGAAAAACAATGTTATATAAACAAAATATTGACAAGATGAGGAAAAGCCATCTTGTCTCACTTGGTGCCATAGCATCATTAGCATTAAGCTCATCACTATATGCAGACCAAAATAGTACAACAAATGGCAATGATACGAATGGATTATCATATCAACCACAAATTGAAACAAATATAATCCCAACAACAAAGTTTAAAACAGTTGAGATTAAAGATAAAATTGAGGAGGAGGATGCACTACCAAGATATCAACCAACAATTGCAACAGTTGGAAAAACAAAACAATCAGTTCATGAGACACCTCAAGCTATAACAGTTGTAACTAAAGAACTATTAGCTGACCAAGCAAAATTTACACTCAAAGAAGCAATGACAAATGTAGCAGGACTTACATTTAATGCAGCAGAGGGTGGAAGAATTGGTGATAATATGAATCTTCGAGGATTTTATACTTTTGGAGATTTGTATCTTGATGGAATTAGAGATGTTTCTCAATACAACAGAGATGCATTTAACCTTGAAAGTGTAGATGTTTTAAGAGGTGGAGCTGCGATGCTTTATGGAAGAGGACAAGCAGGTGGAGTTATAAGTCAACAGAGTAAAGTTGCTAAAGCTGAAGATTTTGGAAAACTGTCACACACTGTAGGAGAAAATGATTTTGCTAGATATTCGCTAGATGTGAATCAAATGATAAATGATACAACAGCAGTAAGATTGAATCTTATGAATCAATCAGGTGGTTCAACGAGAAATGATGTTCTAAATGAATCAACAGGAATAGCTCCAAGTATAGCTTTTGGGCTTGGTACAAACAATGAATTTAGTATTTCTCATCTTTATCTAAAAACAAATCTTACACCAGATTATGGTGTTCCTTTTTATAATAAAGCACCACTTGATGTGGATCCTAGCACATACTATGGATTTAAAGAGGACTACGAAGCGAATAAGGTAAATATGACAACCTTAAATAATCTTCATAAATTTGCAGATGGCAGTGAACTCAAAACAACACTAAGAAAAGCAAAATATCTAAGAGATAATTGGGCGATTGCACCTAGTAGTTATGATGCTACGACTGGGAAAGTGAACAGAAGTTTAAAAGGAAATGGAGCTGAAGAGGAAGTAAAAACATTACAAAATGATTTTACAACAAACTTTGAAGCACTAGGAGTTCAACATAGTATCTTAGCTGGAAATGAAATACTTCTTGAAGAACAAACAAGATGGGGACACACTGGAATTTCAAGTAAGTTTCCAAATTTAACAAAAACTACTGGGGCAACTGATACATACGGATTACCTGCGAATCCAACTAATGGACAAAGAGTTCTAGCACGAAATGGAATATATTATCAATATAGTTCATCTGGAGCTGGTTCATGGTCAGCTCAACTTCCAAATACATTAGAATCATCTTCTTCATTACCTGATGCTTATAAATCATATTATGGAAATAAAGATAGGGTTATTAGTGGTGGCTATAAAGGGAAAACTATCGCATTTTATGTACAAGACACTATTGAATTTACCCCAGAGTTAAAATTAATGGCTGGGATGAGACATGATAGATTAAGAATGGATTATCTTGATGCAAATCTAACAAAAAATGGAGATTTACAATACGATGAAAATAGCTATCGTGCTGGACTTAGTTATGAGCCACATTCAAATGCACACTACTATTTGTCATGGAATAATTCATTTAATACCACAGGAGATTTGTACTCATTTTCAAATGCTTTTGACCCAGAAAAAAGTATCACTTATGAATTAGGTTCAAAATGGCAACTATTTGAAGGTGACTTAGCTTTACGAACTTCACTTTATCGAACAATAAAAGAGTGGGAGAGAAATACTGATGTAGCAAGTGCATCATCTAATCCAATTTTGACAAGAGAGAGGCATACTGATGGCTTTGAAATTGAAGCAGCTGGAAGAGTTACTCAAGATTTGGAGATATTTGCAGCATATACAAAAATGAAAGCGGAAGTTGATGAAGTTGCACCAGGTAAAGGGACAATCTATGAAGGGAAACGACCACCAAATGCAACAGATTATACTTATAATGCTTGGTTAACTTATAAACTGAATAAAAACTGGAAAGTTGGTGGAGGTTTAGAAGGAAAAGGTGATAGATATGTATATAGCTATGGAGGAACTACAACTACAACTTTTGCTCCAAATACAGCACCATCGTATGTTAAAGGTGATGTGATGGTCACTTATACAAAAAAAGATTATGACATTCAACTCAATGTGAAAAATGTTACGGATAAAACATATTATGATGCGGCATACATTAATGGTGGATTTATAGTTCCAGGAAATGGTAGAACGGCTACTGTGACACTAAATTATAAATTTTAATAACTATTTTCCCCACTTTTGTGGGGATTTTATTGAGTAAACACATAAAAGTGTTGATTCAATAAAATCAAATAATATAAAAGAGGTAAAAATGCTTATACACATACCAAATGTTTTAACAAATGAGGAAGTTTCAAAATGTAAAAAACTCCTAATCGAAGCAAAATGGGTCGATGGAAATGTAACTTCAGGGACACAAGCTGCAAAAATGAAAAATAATCTTCAACTCCCTGAAGATTGCGAAGAGGCGATAGAGATTCAAAAAATTATCTTAGATGCCTTAAGTAAAAATGGACTCTTTTTTTCAGCTGCATTACCTAAAAAAATATTTCCACCACTTTTTAATTGCTACACTGGAGAGATGAATAGTTTTGGAAATCATGTAGATAATGCGATAAGAACCCTTCGAGGTGGAGGGAAAAGAGTGAGGTCTGATTTATCATTTACCCTATTTTTCAGTGAACCAAATGAATATGAAGGTGGTGAACTTGTAATTGAAGACACTTTTGGAGAGCAAAGAGTAAAACTTCCAGCTGGAGATATGATTTTATATCCATCTTCAAGTGTCCACAGAGTTGAATCTGTTACAAGAGGAAGTAGAATTTGTTCATTCACTTGGCTTGAAAGTTTAGTAAGAGAAACTGATAAAAGACGACTTTTGTTTGATATGGATATGTCGATTATTTCATTAAGAGAAACTATCGGAGATAATGAGGATGCGATTAGATTTACAAGTTGTTATCACAACTTACTTAGAATGTGGGCAGATACATAATGAAAGAAGAGTATATCAGCAATAAAATAAATTCAAAAAAAGGGAAACAATGGTAAAAAAACTAATAACAACCGTGATGTGTTTAACATCTTTAGTATTTGGACAGGAAAGTGTCAATGTCTATTCACATAGGCATTACGATTCAGATAAATTGCTTTTTGCAACATTTGAAAAAAGTACAGGGATAAAGGTAAATGTGATAACAGCAAAAGCTGAAGAACTAATAACAAAACTTGGAATCGAAAAAGAGCGAACCTTAGCTGATGTTTTAATAACAGCTGATGTAGCAAATTTGTATCAAGCAAAAGAATTAGGATTATTACAACCAATAGATTCAAAAATATTAAAAGCAAATATCCCAGCAAATCTTCAAGATAAAGGGAAAGAGTGGTTTGGACTTACAAAAAGGGCAAGGATTTTAGTATATAACAAAAAAAGAATTAATCCAGCTTCAATCTCAACTTATATGAGTTTGATAAATCCAAACCTTAATGAAACAATACTAACAAGAACATCATCAAATTCATACAATCAATCTTTGATGGCATTTATGATAGCTCATGAAGGTGAAGCAAAAGCATTACAATGGGCGCAAGGTGTAGTAAAAAATATGGCAAGACATCCAAAAGGAAATGATAGAGACCAAATCTATGCAGTTGCTAGTGGAGATGGTGATATTGCTATTGTAAATACTTATTATTTCGCAGGAATGCTTCACTCAAATAATCCAAAGGATAAAGATGTGGCTTCAAATCTTGGTGTTATTTTTCCAAACCAAAATAGTTATGGAACACATATAAATATAAGTGGAGCAGGTGTTACAAAATATGCTAAAAACAAAGAAAATGCTCAGAAATTGATTGAATTTTTATCATCTAAAGAAGCTCAATATGTTTTTGCTAACTCAAATTTTGAATATCCTGTAAATAAAGAGGTGAAATTAGCTGGTGTTTTAGCAACTTGGGATAATTTCAAAGAAGATGAGATAGATATAGAATTGCTTGGAAAATATAACAAAAAAGCTGTTGAACTTTTAACAAAAGCACAATGGAAATAAAAAAATAGATTTATAAAAAAGAGGAAAAATGGAATCAATAAAATTAGTTATGGAATATGGAACTTTGGCGATACTTTTAATCATGAGTATCTTAGTAGTTGGTTATACGATAGAAAGATGGGCTTTTTTTAAAAATATTAATTTTAAAAGATATAAAACAAAAAATAGCCTTGAAAGAGATGCTACGAAAAACTTAACACTCATTTCTTTGATAGGTTCAAATGCACCTTATGTTGGACTTTTAGGAACTGTTGGTGGGATTATGGTTGTTTTTTATGAGATTGGTATGAGTGGTGGTGCTTTGGATACTTCCAAAGTTATCATTGGTTTAGCATTGGCTTTAAAAGTAACAGCAGCTGGACTTTTCGTCGCTATACCATCAACTATGATTTATGGTGGATTTTTAAGAAAAGTTGATTTGATTATGAATGAGTTTGATGATGAAATCGCTTAAAAAAGTTGAAGGAATAAATGTTGTTCCTCTAATTGATATTATGCTTGTTTTATTAGCAATAATTCTTACTATATCGTCATTTATAGCACTTGGAAAACTTGAATTAAAACTTCCAAATGCCTCAAACAGTAAAGAATTGACATCAAAAAACTATGAAATAGCCATAACAAATAATAAGAAATTTTTTGTAAATCAAGTTGAAATCAAAAAAAATGATTTAGAACTTGAACTTAAGAAAATAACACAAAATGATATTGTCGCAATCAGTGCTGATAAATTAGCAGCTTATGAAGATTTTATTTTTATAGTTGATATTTTAAAAAAAAATAATATTGACAAAATTGCTATGGTGGTAGAAAAATGAATAAAGAAGAAAAGAAAGTTATTGATTCAAAAAATATTTTTGAAGACAAAAGGGAAATATTCATCGAACATAATGGAAATATTTATACTCTTAGGATTACAAAAGAGAATAAATTGATTTTGACTAAATAAATTCAAATATTTATTATTTATATTGATAATTGTTATCTAAATTAATATTCAATTAAGTTGATAATAGTTATCATTTCCATTAATTTTAACAATGGAGATGATTATGAATAAAGGATTAAAAATTGGGATGTTTTCTGTTGCTCTTGCAACCGCACTTTTTGGAAATAGTGCAAGTGAAAATAAAGAGCTTTTATCAAACTATGCGACGATAGCATACACAAACTATAACGATGCTCTTAATGATGCAAAAGCTTTACAAAATGCTATAAATGAATTTAGCAAAAATCCAACAGAAGAAAATTTTCAAAAAACAAAAGATGCTTGGAAACAATCAAGAGAAAGTTATGGTACAACAGAAGCTTTTAGACTTTCAAATGGTCCAATTGATGCTGAAGATGGATGGATTGCAAAAAAATATGGAGCATTAGAGGGACAAATCAATGCTTGGCCATTAGATGAAAATATGATTGATTATACGATTGATGCTGATGGAAAAAGAACAAAAGGAAATATTATTGATACTATTGGAAAATTTAATCCAGGTGGGGAGAAACCAAAAGCTATCAATGTTACCAATATTACAGTAGATGCGATTACCGAGTTAAATGAAAATGGTGGAGAGGCAAATGTGGCTACTGGATATCATGCGATTGAATTTTTGCTTTGGGGACAAGACCAAGATTATAGTAACTTTATAGAAGATAAGGTTACAAATGGTGCAACAACAGCTGGGCAAAGACCGCTGAGTGATTTTACAACTGACAAATTTGCACAAAGACGACTAGCATATCTACAAACAGCTAGCCAAAAACTTGTTCAAGATTTAGAAGTTGTTGCAAAAGCTTGGGATAAAAATATCAGTACAAATTGTCAAAAAGATGCGACTGGATGTTATAGAGGAGCAATTTTAGGGGAACTTAAAGGTAAAGATAGCAAAAAAAATATTCCACAAAAGATTGCTTTAAAACAGATTTTATCTGGAATGGGTGTATTTATCAAATCTGAACTTGCAAACGAAAGAATTGCAGTAGCTGTTTTAACACCAAGTGAAGAGGATGAACACTCTTGCTTTAGTGACAACACACATAGAGATATAGCAACAAACTATCAAGGGTTTAAAAATATTTTGACAGGAAGCTATAAAGATATCAAAGGGGCAAGTTTACTTGATAAAGTTGATAGTAAAACAAAAGCTGATATCACAACTCTTATGAGTTCAATCGAGGATAAAATTGCTAAGATAGATACTACAGCAAAAACAACTGCTCATTTTGACTATCAAATCAAAGCAGAAAATCCAATGTCAAAAGAGATAAAAACACTTAAAAATGAGATGAGAAAACTAGGTGATATGATGGTTCTTGTATCAAAAGCAAACGGCATCAAACTTTCTGTTGGTGATGTGACAGATGCTGAAGAAACAAAAGTAAAATGAAAAATAGAACACTTATAGGGGCAATCTTTTTAGGTTGCACCACTTTTGTAGGCGCAAATAGCACTTTGGAAACAACAAACCAAACAAAAGAATTTTTATCTAAACCAATCGATTTGTTATCCCAAAATGAGCAAGAAAAATTTGTTTTGGGTAAAAGTTTTTTTCGTATCCCTTGGATAGAAGCTCCAAGTGCAACAACCGCAAGAGATGGACTAGGACCTCTCTTTAGTGCAAATGCCTGTATTTCGTGCCATCCATACAGTGGTGCTGGGAGTGTATTTACAAAAGATGGGACAATAAGCCGTTCTCTTGTGACAAGATTTTCTAAAAAAAATCAAAAAGATTTTCATAATGGATTTGTTGGGGATAGTGTTTATGGAGCACAACTCAGTATCAATGGTGTCAAAGATGTTCTATTTGAGGGGAAACCAACATTACAATACAAAAAAATTATCGAAAAATATCCTGATGGAACAAAAGTGATTTTAAAAAAACCGATTCTTGGAGTAAAAGATTTACACTATGGAAAATTAGAAGAAGATACAACCATAAGTAATCGTTTAGCTCAACCTCTTATTGGTATGGGATGGATTGGGAAAATTGAGGAGAAAGATATCTTAAAAAATGTCGATACAAACGATAATAATGGTGATGGAATCAAAGGAAAAGCAAACTGGGTATTTGATAAGTTCAACAACAAAATTTCACTTGGAAGATTCACTTGGAAAGCTTCTGTTGCAACACTTAAAGAGCAAAGTGCAGGAGCATTTATGAACGATATGGGGCTTACAACTACAATCTATCCAAAAAAGAATTGTACAAATTATCAAAAAGAGTGTTTAGATGCACCAAAAGGAAAAGATTCTATCGATGTTCCAGATGAAAGGCTTGAAGCTGTAAGTTTTTATCTTTCAAATCTTAAAGTCCCAAAACCAACAAAAACAAAAGAGCTTCTAGAGGGGGAAAAACTTTTTGAAACAATCGGTTGTACAAAATGCCATATCCCCTCTTTTGAAGTAAATCAACACACAATTTTTCCTTATAGTGATTTTTTACTCCACGATATGGGAAAAGATTTATCTGATGATGGAAGAAGTGAATTTGAAGCACTTCCAAATGAATGGAGAACACAACCACTTTGGGGAATAGGAAAAAGAGGAACAGTTTTAGGACAAAGCAACTATTTACACGATGGAAGAGCTACAACGATTGAAGAGGCAATTTTGTGGCATGGTGGTGAAGCTAAAGGGATAAAAGAGAGATTTAAAGCTTTAGATAAAAAACAAAGAGAAAAGATACTTAGATTTTTAAGGGGGTTATAGATGAAAATATTTGGTTTTTTGCTACTGTTTGTAGCGACACTATTTGGGGGTACAAATTATCCTGCAACACTTTATGATAAGGTAATTGTAACTGATGCAAAAAATACTTATGAAAGTTCTTTGGAACTACTTGAGAGCTTGCAAACAGGGGTCAACAGTAAAGTTGCTTTTGAAAAACTTGCACTTAATTTTAAAAAAGTACAAGCTTTATATATTGCTGGAGAACTTGATGAGAGTGGAGCTGATTTGCTTTATGAGATTGATATCTATCACAATGCAAAAGAGAATATCTATGAGCAACTTGATAGGATAATCACTTCAAAAGAAGAACCTAAAAAAGCGATGTTCAAAAATTCACATAAAACACTAAATGCCCTAGAATATCTTATTTTTAAAAAACCAGTTGCGAAAGAAAAAGAGTTAGAGATGGCAAGATTTTCAGCAAAAGCAGTTTCTTTAAAACTCCAAAAAATACTCCAAATTTATCAAACAAAAAGAGAGCAAATCATCAAAGATGAAGCAAAATTTAATGCCCTTTTACTCAATCAATTAAGTGCAAGTTCTTATGAACTCAAAGAGTGGAGAGTTGGAGAAGCAACAGGTTTTTCAAAAAAATACAAAAACAAACCAGATATTAAAAGAGCTGAATTTTTTATGAGTGGGCTAAGTGTCAAAGCTATCATCGCTATTTTAGAAACACATAAAAAAGTTATTGATGATAGTGGATTAGATTTTGGCGATAAATCAATAGAATATGGAGCGAAAAATGAAGTGGAACTCCTAAGAACATCACTAAACTCAGCACTCAAAAAAGCAACAGCGATGAATAACAATCTTTTAGCAAACAACGGAAAATCCCTCTATAATGACCTTGGAAAACTTCATAATGGGTATTATGTTTCATTGATAAGTGCCCTTAGAATGACATCAAAGATATTGGATGCTGACGGTGATTGATAGTTTAGGACTCGATTATCTCCTTGACCCATCAAAAAGAGTCTATTGGGTTTACCTTCTCACCTCGGCTTTTATTGGTATAGCATACCTCTATAATAAGCCTAAAAAGTTAGCTTTTGCATTTTCAAGTACACTCTGGTGGCATAAAAGTGCAAGGGTTGATTATCTTTATTTTATCTTCTCATCCTTGATTAAAATTGCTATTTTAGTCCCACTTGTAATAAGTAGTGAAGATGTTACAAGATTTATTTATACAAAAATGGCACTCCATTTTGAATACATTGAGCTTGATTTTTCTTACGAAACTGTGATGATTTTATATACTTTGAGCCTTTTTATCGCAAGTGATTTTACGAGATATTGGCTTCATAGATGGCTTCATACCATCCCTCTACTTTGGAGATTTCATAGGGTACATCATAGTGCGAGGGTTTTAAATCCACTCACTTTTTATAGAGTCCACCCGATAGAAAATCTCCTCTTTGGTCTTCGTTTTGCCCTCACTTCTGGAGTAGTAACAGCTATTTTTATCTATCTTTTTGGAAGTGAACTCACAACTTATGATATTTTAGGTGTCAATGGTTTTGTGGTGATTTTTATGGCATTTGGTTCAAATCTGAGACATTCTCATATCAGACTTCGATTTTATAACTGGATAGAGTATATTTTTATCTCTCCAGCACAGCACCAAATCCACCATGCAAATAAAACAATGAACAAAAACTATGGTGGAAGTTTAGCAATTTGGGATGCAATGTTTGGTTCATTAGCACTTTCAAATACTACCAAAAGAGGAAGATTTGGACTCAAAAGAGAACAAATGAAAAACTATGAATCAATTTCAGGATTATTAATTACACCATTTAGGAGACAAGAATGAAAAAAATACTATTTATAACCTATGTAAGTACAACCCTTTTGCTTGCTTCAACAAGCCAAGAAAAATTAGGAGAGATGCTTTTTTTTGATCCAAACCTCTCTTTTCATCGTACCCAAAGTTGTGCAACCTGTCACAATCCAAACAGTGGTTTGAGCGATGATAGAAATAATACCATCAATAAAATGGTTTCACTCGGTGATGACGGTAAAAGTCTAGGAGATAGAAATGCACCAACTGCTAGTTATGCAATGTTTAGCCCACACTTTCACTTTGATAAAAAGAAAAAAGTCTATAAGGGGGGACAATTTTGGGATGGAAGAGAAAAAGACCTTGAGGGTCAAGCTGGAGGTCCACCTCTCAATCCAATCGAAATGGGAATGAAAAGTAAAGTAGATGTTCTCAAACGAATCCAAGAAAACAAAACCTATATCACTCTTTTTGAAAAAATATATGGAAAAAATATTTTTAAAAATACTGAAAAAGCTTACGATGCGATGAGAAAAGCGATAGCTTCATTTGAAAAAACAAAATCATTTGCTCCATTTGACTCTAAATATGACAGATATTTGAGAGGTGAATATGAACTTACTCCACAAGAGGAACTAGGAAAAGCACTCTTTTTTTCAAATAACAACACAAATTGTGCTGTTTGCCATGTTTTAAAAGGGGAAGATAAGGAAGGGGAAACTTTTTCAAATTATGAGTATCACAATATTGGTGTTCCAAAGAATGAGACTTTATTTGAAAGAAATATCGTCAAAGCAGATTTTATTGATAAAGGACTCGCAAAAAATCCAAAAGCCTCAAAAAAAGAAAATGAGGGGAAATTTAAAGTACCAACACTAAGAAATATCGCTGTAACAGCACCTTATATGCACAATGGCGTATTTAGTAATTTAAGAACCGTAATTGCTTTTTACGATAAATTTAATAATAGTGAAAGAACTATCAATCCAGAGACAAATAAACCTTGGAGCGATGCAGAAGTGTCCCATTCTATAAATCATAAAGATTTAAAAATGAAAAAATTGAGTGATGAAAAAATTGATGCAATAGTAGCATTTCTAAAAACATTAACAGATAAGAAATATGAATTTTTAGTAAAATAAATGAATATTGATAATAAATATCAGTCTAATTTAAGAGTAATATATTAATATTCGTTATCAAAATTAATAAGGATAAAAGATGAAATTATTTCAAAAAACACTATTAATATCACTTGCTTGGACATTTTTATATAGTAATGAAGTAAATGTTTACTCACATAGACATTATGATACAGATAAACAACTCTTCAAAAAGTTTGAAGCAACTACGGGTATAAAAGTAAATGTTGTAACCGCAAAAGCTGAGGAATTAGTCTCTAAACTTGTAATCGAAGGTGCAAATACACCTGCTGATTTACTTATCACTGCTGATATTGGAAATATCTATGAAGCAAAAGAAAGGGGAGTTTTACAATCTATAAACTCAAAAATCTTAAACGGAAATATCCCAGCACACCTAAGAGATAGTGATAATGAATGGTTTGGACTCACAAAAAGAGCAAGAGTTTTTGTTTATAATCCAGAAAAAATTAATCCAAAAGATTTAAGCGACTATTTAGGTTTAGCAAATCCAAAATTTCAAGGAAAAATTGCTGTAAGAACCTCTGCAAATGCATATAACAAATCCCTCTTAGCTTCAATCATAGCAAATTATGGTGAAGCAAAAGCACAACAATTTGCAACGAATCTAGTAAAAAATTTCGCAAGAGAGCCTAAAGGGAATGATAGAGACCAAATAACTGCTGTTGCTGCTGGGGATGCTGATATCGCGATAGTAAATACTTATTATTTAGGAATTATGCTTGGGAGTAAGATAGCACGAGATGTTGAAACTGCAAAAAGTGTCAAAATATTTTTCCCTGACCAAAAAGGAAAAGGGACACATATCAACATTTCTGGTGCTGGAGTTACTAAGTATGCAAAAAATAAAGCAAATGCTATAAAGTTTATTGAATTTTTAACTTCAGTGGAAGCTCAACAACTTTTTGCAGAAGGAAACTACGAATATCCAATCAATCCTAAAGTAAAACCATCAGGAATAGTAGCATCTTGGGGAACATTCAAAGAGGATAAACTCCCGTTAAATGAAGTGGGGAAATACAATAAAAAAGCTGTCCAAATAGCTACAAAAGCATCTTGGAAATGATTGTTTTAAAAAAATACATAGCTCCTTTTTTAGGTATCAGTATAGCTTTCCCTATACTGTCCCTTCTTCTTTACGCACTCTTTAATTCTAACTCTATTTATAATGCTACAAATATTAGTGACCTCGAAAGCTATTTTTCAAATACCCTACTTCTTATTGTAGGTGCTGGATTTTTTACCATCGTAATTGGTGCATTTACTGGATACCTCAATGCTCGATTTGAATATTTTGGAAGCAGTTTTTTTAACCTTTCTTTTATACTCCCTTTGGCATTTCCAGCTTATATTTTAGGATATTGTTATGTAGGGATTTTTGAGTATGGAGGGATACTTTCTGAACTAACAAATGGAGGATTTAAAAAACTTGATATTTTAAATATCTACGGTGCAATTTTTATTTTTACTATTGCTATGTTTCCTTATGTGTATATTTTAGCTAGGGTTTCTTTTAGCTCTATCTCTTCAACAACAACTGAACTTATCGCTTTACAAAATATCTCTAAAACAAAAGCTTTTTTTACAGTTTATCTCCCTCTTGCCTACCCTGCTTTGTTTGGTGGTGGACTTTTAGCAATAATGGAGATTTTAAGTGATTATGGGACTGTTTTGTATTTTGGAATAGAAACATTTAGTGTTGCTATTTTTAAAAATTGGTTTGGATATGGTGATCTTTTTGGAGCAATAAATATCTCTTTAGTATTACTTGTTTTCGTTTTTTCTCTTTTGCTTGTTGAAGCAAAAATAAGGGAAAAATACAAATTCGTAAGTAGCACAAATAGTTCTCAAAAAAGTCCAAAAATACGACTAAATGGTGTAGCCAATTTTACTGCATTTTTGCTCTCTTTTATGATTGCTTTATTTTCCTTTTTAATTCCACTAGCTGTTTTGGGATATTGGATTTATATTGATTTTGCCGATTTGGATATGAGTGCTTTTAATTTTTTACTCAACACCCTTCAACTCAATATTATCTCCTCATTGTTTATTATTGTTATTGCTTTTTTTGTCGTTTATTTTATACGATTTTATCCTACAAAAACAAGTAAATATACCCATAAACTCTCTATTCTTGGTTATTCTATCCCTGGAGCAGTTGTTGCTGTAGGTGTACTTCTTGTCTCAAATCAAATAGATTCCTTTTTTGGTCAAGTGATTTTAAATGGCTCATTTTTTCTTTTAGTTTTTGCATACACAACGAGATATTTTGCAGCAAGTATTGGTTCTGTTGAAAATGGTTTTAGTAAAATTGATAAAAGTGTTGATGATGCAGTAAAAATATTTGGAAAAAATGAACTTCATACGATTTTTACAGTTTATCTTCCCCAAATAATACCTTATTTACTCAGTGGCTTTTTGATTTTATATATAGATATCGCAAAAGAACTCCCAGCGACTCTTATTTTACGACCTTTTAACTACGACACGATTGCTATTCGTATCTATGAATTAGCAAGTAATGAGATGCTTTATAAAACTGCTTTTCCGTCTCTATTATTGGTACTAAGTACTGCTGTAGCTGTATTGCTACTCAATTCAAAACTTATTCGAGGTAAAAAATGAATCCTATCGTTACAATCAAAAATCTGAAAAAAACATTTTGTAAAGGGGATGTGTGTGTTGCAAAAGATATCAGTTTTAGCATCAATGATGGTGAAATATTTACAATTCTAGGGAAAAGTGGAAGTGGTAAAACTACTTTTTTACGGATGATAAGTGGTTTAGAAACTCCTGATAGTGGTGAAATTATGATAGATGGAACAGTTGTATTTAGTAAAAATATTGATGTTGCACCAAACAAAAGGGAACTAGCAATTGTATTTCAAAACTACGCTCTCTTACCCCATATGACTCTTAAAAATAATATTTTATTTGGTGGAAATTACTCAAATGAGGAACTTTTAGATATTGCAAATAAAACAAAAATAGCTGATATTTTAGAGAAATACCCTCATGAGATAAGTGGCGGTCAACAACAAAGAGTGGCACTTGCTCGTGCTATGATAAAAAAACCAAAAATTCTTCTTTTAGATGAACCACTGAGTAATATTGATACTGAACTTCGTGGGCAACTTCGAGATGAACTCAAAGAGATGATACAACATTTTGGTATCACTGCTCTTTTTATCACCCATGATAAAGAGGATGCTTTTTATCTCTCCGATAGAATTGCTATTATGGATGGTGGAGATATTTTACAAATTGATACTCCAAAAAATATCTATTTTCATCCTAAAAATCTCTATTGTGGAAACTTTTTAGGGAAAATTAATAAACTTTCAAAAGATTTTCTAGTAAAAATGGGGATAGATTCACAAGAATCACTTCTTATTCGACCTGAAAGAATTTTATTTTCAAAAAATTCTCCCCATCAAGCAAAAATAGAAAAAATTGATTTTTTAGGACATTTTTATGAAATTAAACTAAGGATTTATGATACAGATATTATTGCCCATACTTTTGATTGTGAATTTCAAAAAAGTGAGTTTGTTAATATAAGCCTTTTTTGCTAAAATCACACTATGAATATAGAAAAATTAATAACTAAAAACAATATCAAACCAACTTCAGCGAGAGTCAAAATTCTTGAAATTCTTAAAGACTCTACAAAACCTATAAGTTATGAAGAGATTAAGTCTGATTTACCTATGGATAAGGCAACTTTTTATCGTAACATTTCAAAATTTGAAAGTGAAGGGATTTTAAATTCTTTTGAGGCAAACGATAGAAAAAGATACTTTGAACTCAAAAAAGTTCCTCATGCTCACTTTGTTTGTATTAAATGTAATATGGTTGAATGTATTGAGCAAATTAATTTACATTTAGAAAATTATGAGGTTTCAAATATCATCGTCAATGGAACTTGTCCAAATTGTAAAAATCTCTTATCGAATTGAAGTTGCACAGAGAAATGGATAAGTTTTTCCACTAATGGAAACTCGAAACTTTTTTTGTTGTAAATATTTTTTGCAATAATAAACATCTTTAAAAAGTAAAGTCATCTCACTAAAATTATAATTTGGAGCTTTCGCTCCATATATCATCTCCCCATCAATCCATCTACAATTTGGAAATCCGAGAACCATTGCACCCTCTTTTTCTAAATAGTTTTGTACCAAAGAATTAAAAAGAGGCTTAAACTCAATCCCACTACTTTGTAAAGTCCCTATCGTGATAATTAGGTCAAACCTACCAAGATTAAGTTCCTCAAGTTTATTGATATCGTGAGCAAAAAAACTAAAGTTTGAAGTTGCAAACCTTCTTTTTGCTTCCTCAATAGCACTTGCGGAGATATCGATTCCTACAAATTCAATTTGAGGATGATTTATACAAAGCTTTTGTATCACCTCAAATTCATCTCCACTATTTATCCCAAGATTGAGTATCCTTTTTTTTGTACACACTTTGGTATTTTTCAAAGCCCTTAGATAATATTCCAAAAAAGCTGGTTCTTCATTTTTACAAATATGTGCAAATTCTGAAGAGATTCCATATTTTTCCTCTTTGTTTTCTAAACTATTTTGATGTTTTAGATGAAAAGAGTTGGTTGGTTGTAATTTTTGAAATTTTAAAATCACTGTGTGAGGTTTATTTATAACTGGTGTCGCTATTTTACAATAAAGAATTTCAGCTAAATCAACCCAAGCTTTATAGCCTCTATAGATGTATATTTCATTCTCAACGTCAATTTTTTTTCCACCATAACAATGGGAAGAAAAATCTGGATTAAGAACTTCAAAAGATATTTCATTTATTGATTTATTGGCTAATTCTTCTTTTAAAATAGCAAGTATCTCTTGCATTGTTTCTTGTGTAAAACACATATTTAAGAGCATTTGGAAAAAATTTCATCAAGATAAGAGTTATTGTTTTTTTTAAACTCTTCACTTTTTTTCAAAAGCCCATCTCTTATATCAATCAAATCTTCTACTTCAAAAAAATCTAAATAATTTGGGTTAATAGAAGAAGTTTGGGAAGATTTATTTGCATTAACTAAAGCCAATATCTCTTGAATTAAAAGTTGTTTTTCTTCCATTTTTATACAAACTTTTTTAAAATATCTTCAACGTAAAGCTTCATTTTTGGATTTCCAAAATCAGCCTCACTATTTTTACAACATCCACAAGCCGTAGTAGCATCTGTAAGTTTTGCGATATCTTCAATATTTTTAGCATCTTTTTCTTTTATCGCATAAATAATCTCACCTAAAGTGACTTTTTTACATTCACATACTATGTGACTATAATGAAAATTTGCCATAAAGTATCTATCCTCCCTCTCTTTGTTTTTATAATTTCATAAGCTTCATTAATCTCTTGCAGTTTATTTGTAGCTTTATCTATTGTATCTTGATCTGCACCCTGCCCTGTAATAACATCTGGATGATATTGTTTTACAAGTTTTCTATATTGTTTTTTCAGCTCATCATCTGATGCTGTTTCACTTATTTCTAAAGTTGCATAAGCTTTTGCAAAATCCATTTTTGTTTGATTTTTCTTATTATTGACATAAGCTTCAAACTGAGCAATAATATTTTCCAAATCAGCTCTTTTAATCTCTATTGCATTTGCAATATCTTCGATAATCATATACTCTGTTTGGCTAAACTCACCATCAATAAAGGCAAGATTCAACAAATACTGCATCACCATCAATCTTTTTTTATAATCATTTTTAGTGAGTTTCAGATATTTTTTGGAAATCTCAATAGTATTTTCAAAACTCTCTTTTTCTGTAGTATAGATTTTTTTCAGCTCTTCTCGTATCTCTTTATCATTTTCAAAAACAAGTGAGATATCTGTAAAGATATTGCTTAAAAGTTCAGCTTCAAGTTCACATACATTTCCATCAGCTTTAGCCACTTTTGCCATCAATGCTATTAAAAGTCCAGCTTCATGCTCTTTCAAATCACCTTGAAGTTTCTGTTTTACATTAATTTTGATATGTTTAAAATCTTGTTTATGATAATCCTTGTTCAATAATACAAATACAATAACAGCAATAATAAATATAATTATTTCCATTTTTTCACCTCTTAAAAAATTTGGTGGATTTTATCAAAAATAAGATAAAATCACATCTTTGAAAAAAATAATCTAAAAGGTTGATAGTATGTTTGGTTTAGGGTTTATGGAAATTTTTGTTATTTTGGTTGTGGCTATTATCGCACTTGGACCTGAAAAGTTACCTACGGTCGCGGTTGATGTTGCTAGGTTTTTAAAAAAACTTAAAAGTGGAGTAGAAGATGCAAAATCTGTACTCGATAATGAGCTTAATTTATCAGGCTTAAAAGAGGAAGCTTCAAATCTTAAATCACATATGAATTTGGATAGATTAGCCGATTTAGATTTAGATGAGCCTAAAAAAACTGAACCTAAAAAAGAAGAACCAGCTCAAATGCAACCTAAAAAAGAGGAGATAAAAGGATAATGTTTGAAGATTTAAAACCACACTTAGCAGATTTGCAAAAGCGATTAATCAATATCTCTATCACTTTAGTTGTGATGTTTTTTGTTTGTTTTTCTTTTTATGAGCCTATTTTAAAATGGATGTTAGTTCCAATTGAAGCTGTTTTACCAGCTGGTTCTAAAATGATTGCTGTTGAAGTTTCTGAAACATTTTTCACTGCAGTAAAAGTTTCTCTTTTTGGTGCTTTTTTAATCTCTTTACCTGTAATTTTTTGGCAAATGTGGCTTTTTTTAGCTCCAGGATTGTACTCAAACGAAAAGAAAATTATTGTCCCATTCGTTCTTGGTGCGACTTTTATGTTTCTTATGGGTGCTGTATTTTCATATTATGTAGTTGTCCCTTTTGGATTTGAATTTTTAGTTAATTTTGGTTCACAAGTTGTCGCTGTAACTCCTAGTATTGGAGCTTATGTGACATTTTTTATTAAAATTGTATTTGGTTTTGGGATAGCTTTTGAACTTCCTGTCATCACTTTTTTCCTTGCTGTTATTGGTGTTGTTAATGACAAAATGTTAAAAGACTTTTTTAGATATGCGGTTGTTTTTATCTTTATTCTTTCTGCACTTCTTACTCCACCAGATGTTGTAACACAATTTTTAATGGCTATCCCTTTGATTTTACTCTATGGAATTTCAATCTATATCGCTAAAATTTTTAACCCAGCTGGTAAAGAAGAGGTTTATGAAGATGAGGAAGAGGAGTAAGATATTTTAACCTTAGACTTAACAAAAACGGCAAGCTATGATTATTCTTTACCAAAAGAACTCATAGCCTCTTATCCTCTTCCAAATCCAAGCGATGCAAAACTTCTTATCTATAAAAGAGCTACAAAAGAGATAATTCACTCCACTTTTCATCATATTTTGGATTTTATTCCACAAGATGTCAGTATCTTTTTAAATGATACAAAGGTGATTAAAGCTCGTATTTATGGTCAAAAAGAGAGTGGTGCTAAAATAGAACTACTTTTAAATAAACCATATATTGAAAATAGTTTTGCAGTTTTTATTAAAGGAAGAGTTAAAATTGGTACAGTTTTGCTCTTTGAACAATCTTTATCTGCTGAAGTTTTAGAGGTTTTAGAAGATGGAAGTAGGATTGTTTTCTTTTATCTTGCAACTGATTTGAATAAAACTCGACTTGACTTTCATCATTTGATAGAGATTTTAAATAAAATCGGACATATTCCTCTTCCACACTATCTTAATCGAGAAGATGAAAAAACAGATGAAAGTGACTATCAAACACTTTTTGCCAAAAACTATGGAGCAGTAGCAGCCCCAACAGCTTCACTTCATTTTACACCTGATACTTTTAAAGCTTTAGAGGAAAAATTCAATCTATTTTATCTTACACTTCATGTTGGAGCAGGTACTTTCAAACCTGTCGATTGTGATGATATTTTAGCCCATCCAATGCATAGCGAATATTTTGATATACCAAAAGAGTCAAAAGAAGCTATTTTAAGTGATAAAAAGATTTTAGCAGTTGGTACAACTGTTACAAGAACAATAGAATATTTTTGGAAAACAAAAGAGGAGAGCGGAGAAGCAAATATCTTTTTAAACCCACTTAATCATCCAAAAAGAGTCGATTATCTTCTCACAAATTTTCACCTTCCAAAATCTACACTCATTATGCTTGTAGCATCTTTTATTGGATTAGAAGAGACTTTGAGAATCTATAACGAAGCAATAAAAAATAGATATAGATTTTTTTCATATGGTGATGGGATGTTGATACTTTAAAATTTTTAAAGAGTAGCAAGAGGGATTATTTTATTGTCTAAAATAATCCCTTACATACTCATATCCAGAGTATAATGTAAGTATAACAGCCAGCCAAAGAAGTTCTTCACCAAATGGCCAATCCATAAGCAAAAATCCAATTGCTATCATTTGTACAACTGTTTTGATTTTACCTGCCATTGTAGAAGAGACATCTCTCCCTTCACTTACTGCAACAACTCGAAGACCCGTAATAAAAAATTCTCTCGAAAGTATTAAAAATATTGCAAAAGCACTAGCACGATCTAAAACAATCAGTCCAATAAATCCAGCCAAAACAAGCATCTTATCTGCAAGTGGATCCAAAATTGAACCAAGTTTTGTCATCTGATCCCAAGTTCTCGCTATATAACCATCAAAAAAATCGGTAACCGAAGCGATAACAAAAATAAGTCCAGCAAAATAATCAAGCCAGCTAGGATGCCATCCACTAAATAGAGGATTTCCTCTATCTATCATAAACCAAAGCATTAGCGGTGCTAGAAAAATTCTAAACAAAGCTAAAATATTTGGAAGATTTAAATTTTTATTTCTTATTGTTGTGCTTGACATTACTTTTTAAATGTTGTCCCACCATCAACAATGAGTGTGGCACCTGTAATCCAAGAAGCTTCATCACTACATAAAAACCAACAAGCCCCAGCTAAATCTTCAGGTTGTCCCATTCTTCCAAGTGGAGAAAGTGCAGCTGTTTTTGCTGCCACCTCTTCATAGTTTGTAAAAGCTTTCAAAGCATCTGTATCAATTGGTCCACCACTTACAGCATTTACTCTAATCCCTTTTTCTCCAAGTTCAGTCGCTGCATATCTCACCATAGCCTCTACTGCAGCTTTATTTGTACCATGTCCAGCATAGTTTTCAATATAAACAAGATTTCCAGTTGAACTTAGACTTACTATCGCTCCACCACCATTTTTTTCCATTCTTTTTGCTGCTTCTTGCGAACCACAAACAAAAGCATCTACAGTTGCTGTGTAGATATTATCAAGTCCTCTTGGTTTGAGTTTCATAAATTTTCCATATCCGCCAACAACCGCTCGTCCGTAAATCATAGCATTCGAGATGAAATAATCTATTCTGTCAAAATCTTCATCAATTTTTGCAAATAATTCTTTTGCACTTTCAGGTTCTAAAATATTAAAAGGATAATATCTTGCTTTAATGCCATAAGTTGCTTCTAAATCATCTGCAATAGCTTTTGCTGATTCTTCATTTGAATTGTATGTAAAAGCTATATTTACACCCTCTTTCGCAAATCTATAAGCACAAGCTTTCCCAATCCCTTTTGTAGCTCCTGTTATTACTAATGTTTTAGTCATTGTTTCTCCTTAATTTTATTTCATTTTATTCCAAATAAGTTCTTTACAAAATCAATTCCAAAGCACAATTAAAAGATTGTGTGGATGTTGCTCTCTATTTAATTCCTAATATATAGTAAACTTCTTTATTAGGGATAGTTTCCAAACTTACATGATATTTATCGCCCCATTTTTTCACTGCTTCGTGAAATTCTTGAAGCATCGCTTCATTTTTATTTTCTGATTTTATTTTGAAAAGTTCTGTATGATTTGAGAGTGCTATATAAGCATTCATATGTTTCAAACTATCATTTAAACTAATTAAATGTTTTGCAAAATGTGAGAAACCTTTTGTATTTTCTATTGCTTTTGAAACTTGTTCCAAAGAGGATTCATTTATTGTATATTCTAATTGAGAAAGTATCATTTCTGGCGTAATCTCTATGTGCATTTATAAGCTCCCTTGAATTTTAATGGCCCTTATTTTATCTAAACAAAACTAAAAAAGGATATAATCCACGCTAATTTTGACAAGAGAGGTATTTGTATGGATACAATTGAACTATTCCAAAAACTACTTAGATTTAAATCTATCACACCAAAGGATGATGGTGCATTTGATTTTATAGATGAATATTTAGGGGAAGAATGGAACTGTATAAAAATTGATATAGAAGATACTAAAAATAGATTTTATTATAAAAAGTTCAATGACCATTCCGATGAACATCTCTGTTTTGCGGGTCATATTGATGTTGTACCAACAGGAAATGGCTGGAGTGTTGATCCATTTGTTGCTGATGTAGTTGATGGGAAAATAATCGCACGAGGAGCTCAGGATATGAAAAGTGGTGTTGCAGCTTTTTTATATGCTTGTAAACATACAGAAAATTTCAATGGAACTCTCTCTATTTTGCTCACTTCTGATGAAGAAGGTGAAGGAACTTTTGGGACAATCAAAGTTTTAGAACACCTAAAAGAAAAGAATTTTTTACCAACAAGTGCCATCGTAGCAGAACCAACTTGTGAAGTTGTTTTTGGTGATGCTATTAAAGTTGGAAGAAGAGGTAGTATCAATGGTTATCTTGAGATTCAAGGAAAACAAGGACATGCAGCATACCCAGAAAAAAGTATCAATCCAGTTGAACTTATAGCTCCAATATTAGAAAAAATAGCTGGAGTAAATCTTGATAATGGAGATGAGTATTTTGCACCAAGTAAATTAGTCATTACTGATATAAGAGCTGGGATGCAAGTTACAAATGTAACTCCTGATAAACTTAATCTTATGTTTAATGTGAGAAACTCAACCAAAACAACTCAAAAAGATATAGAAAATTTTATAAATGAAAAATTTAATGGGCTAGATTTTACCCTCAAACTTACTCAAGGTTCATATCCATTTATGACAAATAAGAAAAGCAAAGTTGTCGAAGTTTTAACTCAATCAATTGAAAAAATTGTGAATATAAAAACAAAACACAGTACAGCTGGGGGAACAAGTGATGCTAGACATTTTGGAGCTTTTGGAATAGACACTGTTGAGTTTGGTGTCCTAAATGATTCCATTCATGCAATAGATGAAAATACAACGGTTAAAGAAGTATTAGCTCTTAAAGATATATTTTGTGAACTGATTAAAAGTTACTAAGTATTTGTTTTATCCAAAAGTATTTAAACTTTCAATCTTGAAAAAGAGAATTTTGTGATTATTTTTAATTTTAAAGTAGTTTTATTTTAAAATTGTGCAGTATATTATTTGAAGGGTTTTTTGTGCCAATTTTTGCTTTACAATCGTTAGCTGGTGGATTTTTAGATGAAGACTTACAGCACTTTAATAAAAAATTTGATGACTGGTGTATCCAATTCGAGAGTTATGATGATGCTATGGAGATACTTCAAACTTTAGAAAATAATGAAGGTGTTGTAGCTGTTGAAATAACACCTTTAAGTTATCCAAAATATTTTTTTTCCAATCTTCAAGGTATTATTCATGCAACAAGACAGATTGGAGATAAAGTTATTTGTGTTGTAGAACCCGTTATGGGTGCTGCTTTTAGAATAGCAGTATGTGATCTCAAAACTAAACATGTAAGACTAACAACGACTCAGTACAAAACAATACCAAGTATCGAAAGTGCTTTTGCTCATTTTAGTGATGAGCTAAGCTAGTTTATCCCTCACATTTTTACAAAATCAAAAAATTATGCAAGTGGAATGTTATTTCTTTTGAACTCTTTTATCAAAGTTAAACTTCTTGCATGTATATAATCTTTTAACAACCTACTCTCTTTCGATTCTAATTCAAAATAAAAAAGTGCTTTTAGTTCATTATCTTCGTTATATACCCTTTTAATTATCGCTTTTGTTTGAATCGCATACGACTGAAACTCTTTTCGTTCAAAAAGATGATTTAACTTAAATGATAGAACCAACTGAATTTCACTATTTATATTTAGATTTGAGAATACTTTAGGCAAAGCAATCAAGGCATATTTGATAGAAAGATTTAAAACATTTGCTTTATATTTTTTTTCATCAGAAATAAGCGTGATATTAAAAAAATTATCAGGAGCTATTCTTACATATTGTCTATGATGTACATAAGACTTAATGAAAGTCAAATTACTAAAGATTGCTATATCATTCTCTTTATCCACATCCACCAAATAAGCATAAATATCATAAGAGAGATTTCGAGAGTTTATTATTGAATGGTGCGAATATTCTAAAATATATTTTTGAATATCTTGGATTTTGACACGTACAATATCATTGTTAATATCTAATATAGCAGCATGTCTTATGATAGGAACACCTTTATAGTGATTTATAAGGTCAATTTGGAAGTTTTCATGCTCTATCAAATATTTGATAGCCTCATAAGGCGTATCATAAAGGCTTGATAGTTTTGTTTTATAAATTACAGTTGGATCATTAAGCACTAGATGCTCTAAACAATGAATAATTTTATCTTTTATCATCGTAAGATTGAGAGGTTTTTGTAAAAAGCTTGTAAGATTATGGTCAATACATTGGATAAACATATCGGGGTCTTGAGAAGATGAGATAGCAATAATGACTTGTCTAGGGAACTTACTTCTAATCTCTTCAATAAGTCCAAAAGGTTCAATATTGATAGTTTCCAAATCAAGAAAAATATAATCAGGCTTATTGGCTTTCAAATATTCTTGGATGAGATTGTATTTATCTAAAAATTTTGCTTCACTAAACAATTCTTCAAAATAATCTTTAAAGTTTTCCTCTATTTCGTGATTGCTTTGAATTATAAGAGCTGTTAAATTCTTTGTTAGTTTGTTCAGTATGTATTGTTCAGATTCGTTTTCCATATATTTCCAATCGTAATCTTTTTTTAAAGTGCAATTATACTTCGTCATCTCTAAAAATACTAGTAACTCTTTTAGTTTCATTCGTATATTTTTGACACAAATTTAAGAGGATATAATTTTTCTTTTTTTAGAAGTGTTATTTTAGGGGATTTAAACTGAAGTGGCGGACAGGGAGGGATTTGAACCCTCGGTACCCTTGCGGATACGACACCTTAGCAGGGTGCTGGTTTAAGCCACTCACCCACCTGTCCAAAAAAGTTAGGAATTATAGAGAAATCTTTATAAGAAAGTCCTTAAAAATTGTCAAAAAAATAAGAACTTTTCTTAAAAAGTATAATTAAAAATCGTTAGAAACATAATTTATAGTTACAAAGGCAACTTTATCACAAACAAAGCACCTTGATAATCTCTATCCTCTACTTTGAATGTTTCATTTGAGACACTAATATTCCCATCCATTCGCGTAGTAATCAGCTTATAAGTCATATGAAGTCCAAGTCCAGTGCCTATAGATTGGTGTTTTGTAGTAAAATATGGCTCAAAAATCTTATTCATAATACTTTCAGAAATACCACCACCATTATCTTTACAAGTTATCATCAGATGTGAATCTTGTAAAAATGCATCAATAACAATATATCTTTCTTTTTCAAAGTTGTGCTCTACTAAGGCATCTTTTGCATTATTGAAAAGATTAAGAAGCGATTGGATAAGTTCATTTTTATATCCATTAAATTCTATATCTTCTTCAATTTTTATAGAAAAATGAATATGATTCTCTTTTACCATAGGATAGACTAGATTTCGAAAAGAATCAAAAAGTTCTTTTAAATCAAAAAGTTCTTTTTCACCCTCTCCTCGTATAAAATTTCTAAAATCATCGATTGTATCTGATAAATATTTTGTTTTACGAACGATATCTTCCATTTTTTGGTCTAATTCTTCTTGTGTATAAGGTATCCCCATCGAATTGTGAAGCTGAATTCCTGAAGCTACTGTTGAAATAATACTTAATGGCTGTCTCCACTGATGTGCAATATTTCCTATCATCTCTCCCAAAGCTGCAAGTTTTGTTTGTTCAAATAGCATATGGTCTTTTTCTCTATTTTTTGCGACCTCTTCAAGTATTTTCTGTTCTAAGTTTTCATTTAAAATCTGTAATTCATCGTGACTCTCTTCAAGTTCTTTGTTTGTATCGTACAATGATTTTGTTTTTTCATCTACCAACTCACGCAATCTTTTCTTTTCATTGAGCATATTATAAATCCCACTAAGTCCAAGCGCCAAGATGAAAACAATCAATAAAAAAGCAAAATAAAAACTTTGTTTTTTGTTGATAATATAAGAAGCATCACTTCTTAAAATAAGCATTCCAACAACTTTGTTTGTTACTGGATTTTGAACTTTAAGAAAAGTCATAACACCCTTACTTTTTCCATCAAACAATGAAAATGATTCATTATCAAAACCTCTTTGATTGACAATCGCTTTTGTTTCAGGCGATACTTCTAAGCTGATATTTTTTTTATTGTAAGACTGAAGAACTTCATTTGCTTGTTTTTCATAGTAAAAATCTCTAAATTGTGATTGATTATAGTTACCTTTTTCATGTTGAAAAACATTTTGTTCAACTGCCTCTTTTGAAATAAGAAATTTTCCCAAAAGATTGAAGTTCTTTATCATCTCTATACTCATAGCTAAAGTACTAAAAGACACTTCAACACTTCCTATATGTTTATCTTTAGAAAAGAGAGGATACACAAACCTATATCCATTATAAATTTTTCCCTCTTCAAATCCATCAATAGGTTTTTGATACTGATTGACATACTTTATGGTTGAGCGAACTTCTGTTAAATCATCTCCAAATTTTTCAGGTCTATGAAATCGTAAAAAACTTTCGTTATTTGGTAGTTGAAAATGGAGTTGCTTGATATTGTAATCTTTCAAAAGATTGTAGGTGTTTTTTAAACTTCCATAAAGTTTTGCTCTCATTTTAGCTTTGTCATCTAAAGTACCACTTTGAGCTTTTTGTAAAGTATCTTTTACCTCATCTGTATCTATTTTAGTTTGAAAAATAACATTGGATATCTTTTTATACTCATCATAGATGACATTATAATTTTGTAAATTCTTTTCTGTTGTTTGTTCAAGATTTCGCTCTATTTTTAAGTCAAATTCATATTTCAAAAGAAAAAAGACAACCGTACTTAAAACTATAAAAATAGTAATGAAATAAATTTTTGTATTTTTTATCAACTCCACACCTTTACTTTATTCAAAATTTCGCGGGGATGATACATTAAAACTATGGGTAAATTATGGAAGAGTCAGTTTATAGCCTATTTTTTGGATATTTTTGATTTTTGCTGGAAAGATAACTTTGTTGATATCTCTTATATAAGTTGCAATTGTATTTATTTTTATATCTTGCACACTATCCCAAATAGAGATTTGTAAAAAATCATAACTAATTGTATCGCTTGGATATTTTACAAATAGTCCCAAAATTTCCTTTTGTTTGGGTGATAAAACGATCTCTTTATCATCTTTATAGAGTATTTTTTTTGAGCTATTAAAATAGAGTTCTTTAAAAAAGTAAAAGTTGTGACTTACCATATCAAACCGTTTGATTCTCACTAGTAATTCTCGTAAAATCAGAGGTTTTTTAACATAATCAACTGCACCTAGTTCGAATGCATTTTCTAAATTATCAACATCACTCAAACCAGATACGACAATAATAGGTATTTTTGATTTTGCATTATTAAGATACTTTAAAACATCAAAACCATCAATCTTTTGCATCATAAGATCTAAAATAATAAGACTAAAGGCACTAATCTTTAATCCATCAATAAAGCTATCTCCATCATCAAAGTGTTCAACCATATAACCTTTAAGCGATAAAAATTCAACAATCGTTTGAGCTAAATGATGGTCATCTTCTATTAATGCAATTTTGAACATATAGTTTTACCTCTTATGAAATTATATCCTCTATTTTACTATACTAAAATGGAGAAATTATGGTGCTATTGGAATTAAAAAAGAAAATGTAATCATTGATTCTTTTTGCATCACTTCCACTTCAATCTTAAAATCCAAACAAATTTGACGAATAATCTCTAAACCTATCCCTAAACCTTTAACATTTTCCAAATCTTTGTATCCACTTTTAAAAAAAAGATTAAAATCTGTTTGATGTATCGTTTCATTTGAGATTTGATAGAGTATCTTATTTTCGATAGATTTCACAGTGATCTCTATCGTTGAATTTTTTGGAGAATATTTTATACTATTTGATATAGTATTTGAAACAAGTCTTGATATAGCAATCTCAGATAAAAATAATACAGGGACCGTTTCTATATTTTTGATAATTTGTTGATTTTTATCTGTTTTTGCTAATTCAAAATATTCAATGTAAGTATCAATAATTTTTGATAATACCACCTTATTATTTGTTTCTACAAATTCATCTTTTTTAACCGTATAATACAAATCAAGATAGATAGATTGCAAGATTTTTAAAGCTATATCTATCCTTTCATTACTTTTTGTATGTCCAAATTTCTCTTCTAGGAGAGTATTGTCATTGTATATCACATTGATTGGTGTTTGGAGTTCATGAAAAGCAAACTGCATCGTAGCACTTAAATTAGAATATTTCATCTTATACCTGAGTTGATTTTCAACCCTTGCTATAACTTCAAGTTTTTTAATAGGTTTGGTTATATAATCAACAGCTCCCACTTCAAAAGCTTTGACAATATCTTTTTCATCTTCAAGCGAAGAGATAAACATCACAGGAATATTTTGTAAGTTTTTGTCTTGTTTTATCATTTCACAAAGTTCAAATCCATTAATATAAGGCATCACAACATCTAAAATAATTAAATCAAACTCTTTTTGTACCAAAGTATCTAAAGTTTTTCTTGAATCATTTATCGTTTCTACAGAACAACCAATTTTAGACAATATCAAATCCAATAAAAAAAGATTTTCATCTTGGTCATCGACGATTAAAATGTTAGCATTTAGATTTTTAATGGGTATGTTCATATTCTAACTCTTCGTTTATTAACTCTTTCATTTTTATAATTTCTGATTTGAACTGCTCTATTTCATTTTCATCCAAAACTCCATTTTTGAGCTCTTTTTCTATATGATTTGCAAAATCATACAATTCCCCTTTTTCTATATTTCCAATCGAATTCTTCATCTTATGGATAAGTTCTATAGTAGTTTTAAAATCTTTCAAAAGCACATCGTGTGCTAAATCCTCTTCAAAATGGCTACTTGAATTTATAAAAATCTCCAAATATTTGATAGCAATCTCTTTTTCAATATCAAAATGCTCCATAAGTATAGGTATATAATGAGAAATTTGAGATGAAATGTTTGTCACATTTTCTTGTACTTTCTTTGTATATTTATCGACTTTACCTATGATATCTTCTATGATGATTGGTTTTTTTATAAAATCATCCATCCCTACATTTAAACACATATCAATATCACTTTTAGCTACACCTGCTGTCATTGCTAAAATTGGAATAGTTGATTTTGTATTTTTTTGATTTTTGATAATTCTTGTAGCTTCAAATCCATCCATATTTGGCATATGGATATCCATTAAAATCAAATCAAAATCATTATTTTTTAAGATTTCTATACAATCGCATCCATCAGTAGCTATTGTGGTTATTGCACCATATTTTTCTAAAATCCCTTTAGCTACCTCTTGATTGAGTTCATTGTCTTCTACTATCAAAATCTTTCTATTTTTTAAAATGTTTTTATCAATATTTGTTTGTTTTGTTGGTAAAAGTAGTGTATTTGAAATTTTAAAATCACTATTTGCTTTTATATCTATAAAAAATGAAAATATACTCCCTACCCCAAATTCACTTTGAGCTGTAATCTCTCCACCCATAAGTTCAACCAACTCTCTAGAGATACTAAGTCCCAGCCCCGTGCCACCATATTTTCTAGTGATTGTATCATCAGCTTGTGAAAATGGTCGAAAAAGTTTTTTTAAATCATCTTTATTCATCCCTATTCCACTATCCTTGACATCAAATTGAAGTTTATACCTTCCATTAAACGATGCCCTACAATAGATAAATATCTCAATATCTCCTTTATGAGTAAACTTGATAGCATTACTTATAAGGTTGCTTAGTACTTGAGTGATTCGTAAATCATCTCCTATAAAAGCCATTGGGATATCATTACCAAAATGGATTTTTAACTCTAACCCTTTGTGCTCTATTTGTGGACGATAGAGATTTGAAACATTGTGTATCACATCGTGAATATCAAAACTATTTTCAACCAATTCTAACTTTTGTGCTTCAATTTTTGAGTAATCCAAAATATCATTTAAAATCTGTAAAAGTGACTTTGAAGAGTAAGTGATTTTTTCAAGATAATCCCTTTGTTTATCACTTAAATTTGTATCAAGTAACAAAGAACTAAGTCCCAAAATTGCATTCATAGGGG
>RRZU010381875.1_pt1 | contig 34567 bp, 31 predicted proteins | sample 2165561 | NCBI WGS metagenome assembly RRZU01 (sample SAMN10456909, study PRJNA506462) | wastewater metagenome | isolation source: wastewater sludge | place: USA: Moscow, Idaho | reverse complement strand
CGCGGCGATCTCATCAATGATCAGCACGATCAACGGCTCAGAAAGGGTGGGGGTATGCAGGCGGGTGTGCCCGCGCAGCCGGGTGGCGCGGGTCTGCATCAGCTCCACCAGCTCGCGCAGCAGTTCCACGGTGGGCTGACCGGTGTGGTAGCAGAACCGGGTGAACAGCGGCGCGCCGGCACCGAGTTCCATGCCGCCTGTGGGGTCGATGACTCGCGGCGGGGCCAGCCCGGTCTTCACCGCGGGGGCAATGCCGGCGATCAACGACCACAGCACTGAGCCTTTGCCTGCGCCGGTTGCCCCGGCGATCAGCACGTGGTGACCGAGCAGCGGCACCTGCCACCAATGTCGCGTTTCGGTGATCCCGACCCGCACCGACACCAGATCGACCGGGGTGGCCGGGGTTGGCATGGGCAGGGCGATCGGTTCAGCCAGCACGTCTGCGCGCATTAACGTGATGCGCAGTTCGCCGGGCGAGATGGCGGTGATGCTGATGCGGCCGGCGCGCCACGCGGCGGCCAGCGCGTCGGACTGTTTATGCCAATCTGCCACGGACTGGCCGGTGACGATCCGCACCACGAGCACATCGGTGGTTTTACCGATCGTCACCGTGCGCAGGGTGGGAGTGAGAGTGCGTCCGCCGAGGGTGGCGGTCAGGCCGTGCAAGGTGCAGGTCGATTCCCAGGTGCGGGTGTAGCGCGACCACGTGAGCCAGCGCCGCCGTACCGGTTCGGTCACCCAGGCGCGAAATGACCCCGGTTGGAGCCAGGCCCAGCCCGCATACCCGGCACTGCACACGATCGCGCAGATCAGGCCCACGCGTGGGCCGTGGCTGATAGCAAGGACGAGGCTGGCGATGATGGGCACGCTGATCGCCGGGAACAGCACCGCCCACCACAGCACATACCCGGATGCGGTGAACAGCGACATGACCAGTTCTCCGAACCAGTCGTCATCGCCTGATCCACTGTTGGTGGTGTTCTTCTTGTTCGATGTCATGAGAGATGCCCTCCGTGAGCGTGTGGTCAACAGCAATGCCCGGGGTGTCGGGGTGGCGGGGTGCGATGATCTGCTCACCGCACCCCACACCCGCTTGGGGGTTGTTACTTCTGCGGGCGTGTCTGCTCACTCGGCGCAGCACCACTGGCGGTGGCGGCGGTGAGGGCATCAGCACGGAACGCCACCCCGCTGCGATCACCTTGGGCCCACGGGATGGCCACCAGACCAACTACCGAAACAGGCTGCGTGACTGTCACTTTGGGGTCTCCTGCCACAGTGACAATGAGCACTTCGCCGCCGGAGTCATCCAGCGCGAGGACCTGGGTGGCGTACATCGGCATCCCGGTGGCGGTGTCGACTTTCGGGGCGCCGGTTTCGAAGTTCAGCCGTGGCTCAGGAGCACGGGTGACGATAAAACGAGTCCCAGACGTATCGATTCTCAAACGCATTGTCCTACTGGTCCTTTCGTGAGCTGTTGACGCCGGTCCGGCGCTGGACTCAGTTCACGTGGACATCACGGACGTTGCGAGAGACATATGCCGACATTTCCGACACATCCACGGGCATTTCGGACACGGCCCGGACATACCCACGGACATCACACCGGCACTATCGCCGCCGGGTGGCGGCAGTCGCATGGCAAACTAGACACCACGCGCTGAGGGATGGATACGGACGACACGGGAAGATGTGCGCTGGCACGATGGACGAGCAGGACGGCACCGAGGCCGCCATCACTCCCAACGATCGCCTCGTGCAGCGGCTACACGCCAAAGGTCTGTCCTCGCAGCGGTTCGCCACCGCGGTGGGTGTCGATATCAAGTCGGTGCGACGCTGGCTGGCCGATAGCGACTACAGAATTCGCGAACACAACGCCCACAGAGCCAGCGAGGTGCTCGACTGCACCCCGCATGACCTGTGGCCCAACCAGTACCCACCCTCCACCGCGAGCGCAGTGGCAACAGCGTCTGCGGGTGGGCCGTTCACCGCGACCCTGTATGCCAGCCGCACCCAGCTACCCATCACCATGTGGCAGCAGCATTTCGCCGACGCCACCACCGGCATCGACATCCTCGTCCTGGCGGCCACGTTCCTGTTCGACACCCTCGACGGATTCCTCGACACCCTGCTCGCCGCCGCCGCCCGCGGTGTGACGGTGCGGTTTCTCGTCGGGGACCCCGACACCCCCACCACGATCCTGCGCGGCGAGGAGGAAGGGATCGGCGAGGCCGTCATCGCCCGCTGCCGCACGTCCGTGGAACTGCTCGCCCCTCACGCCGGCACCCCGGGGCTGGACATCCGCACCCACGACACCGCGCTCTACACGTCGATCTTTCGGGTCGATGACGCCATGATCGTCAACTTCCACATCTACGGCTCAGCCGGGCGCAACAACCCTGTGCTGGTTCTGTCACGTCACCACGAGCCACGGCTCTGGGCCACCCTTGAAGACGCTTTCACCCGGGTCTGGGACCATGCCAGACCGCTGACCTCGAAAGGCTGACCCCGATGCGCACCGACTACTACAACGACCCCAACGCCCCGGCGCCCAACAGTGTCGTTCCGTCGGCCTCGGCCATCGTCACCGACGAACACGGTCGCATTCTGCTGATCAAACGCCGCGACAACACCCTGTGGGCGCTACCGGGCGGCGGCCACGACATCGGCGAAACTATCGCCGACACCGCCGTGCGGGAAGTCAAAGAGGAAACCGGGCTTGACGTCAAAGTCACGGGTCTGGTCGGTGTCTACACCAATCCCCGCCACGTGGTCGCGTTCACCGATGGCGAAGTCCGCCAGCAATTCTCGCTCCTGTTCACCACCACGGTGCTCGGCGGCACCCTTGCCATCGACCACGAAAGCACGGACATCGCCTGGACTGCACCCGACGAGATCCCTAACCTGGATATGCATCCGTCGATGAGGCTGCGCATCGAGCACTACCTGCAACACCGCGACGGCCCCTACCTCGGCTAACCGGCTGGGTTTATAGCCAGTCGCGTACTCGCCGGACGGCCGCCAACAATTCGTCGCGGCCCGCGTCGACCGCCCGGTGCACCGGGTCCTCGGATCCATAACGCGACAGCACGTCGCGTAACCGATCGCGCGGTGATATCGGCGCCCCGTCAGGTCCGGTCGTCAGATCGCAAAAAGTCAGCACATCAAGGAAATCGCTGGGCGGATCACTGAACGCGGATAAGCCTGACAAGCCCCGCTCGGCAGCCTCCGCGTGCGCTCCGGTATGAAAGGCCACCAAGGAGGCGGCCAGCTCCCCGAAGCCGGCCGCTCGCACGTACTCCGCTCCATCGAGCGGATGAAACCCGGTCCGGCGCAACGACGATGCGTAACCGATATCGTGCAGCCACGCCGCTGCGACCAGACAGTCCGCTGTCTGGGGATCGAAACGCCGACTCAACCGCTCGGCAGTCGCCGCGACGCCCCGGACATGCGCCAACCGCCGCGGCTGCTCAGCCAGCCGCATCTCGGTCTCGCGCCGTGCACGCTGCGTCAGAACCCCGCTCACAGCCGCCAGCTTACGAGCCACAGCACCATGACGCAGCCCCCTCGCAGCTTATGACGTAGATCCTGGAGGCCAGGATCTGCGAGGAACGGCGGCTACCTGCAGGCTTCGCTACGCTCGCTCTGCTCCCGTCCGCTGGCGCTCCCGTCCGCGCCGCTCCCTGCGCTTCGCCCTCCGTCCGCCGCCACGCACACATGCACCCACGACCGGCGCCGGAACTAAGTCGCAGGCCACCACAGCTCTGGCATCACGACGAAGCGCAGCTGCCCTCGCTCCTCGCCGCATCGAGACGCCGCGAGCGGCAGGCTGGACCAACAGCCGCCTGACCGTCGTTGACCTGCGATGTGAGAACTTTCTTTACTGGTATCAAGAACTAGAGTCCGATACGTTTGGCAATGATCTCATTCATGATTTCGTTGGTGCCGCCGCCTATTCCGAGAATCCGGCAGTCTCGGTAGTGTCTCTCGATCTCAGACTCACGCATGTAGCCCATCCCACCAAAGATCTGAACCGCCTCATTGACCACGTAGTCGCACGCATACACAGCGGTGTTCTTGGCCATCGACACCTCGGCAACGACATCCTCCCCCGCTAGCCACCTCTGCATGACCGCACGGGTATAGGTGCACGCCACGTCGACCTGTCGAGCCATCTCCGCAAGCTTATGGCGAATCACCTGGCGCCCCGTCAAGGGTCTACCGAACGTTTCACGCTCCCGCGCCCAACTCTTGGCAAGATCGAGAGCCCTACCCGCCGTCGCGTACGCCTGGACGGCGATGCCGAGCCGTTCAGCCTGAAACTGCTGCATGATCTGCAAAAACCCGCTGTTTGCTGCCCCCACCAGGTTCTCAGCCGGTACGCGAACGTCGACGAAAGACAACTCGGCGGTGTCGCTACATCGCCATCCCATCTTGTCCAACCGGCGGGACACTTCGAATCCAGGCGAATTCTTGTCGATCACAAGCAATGAAACTCCACCGTAACCCGGTCCGCCGGTGCGTACCGCCGTAGTAACGAAGTCCGCCCGAACTCCGCTGGTGATGAACGTCTTTGCTCCGTTGACCACGTAGGTGTCCCCTTCGCGCACCGCGCGTGTGCGCAAATTCGCGACATCTGAGCCTGCCCCAGGCTCGGTAACGCCCAGCGAGCCGATCATCTTTCCTGCGAGCGTAGGACGGACATATCGTTCAATCAGGGCGTCGGAGCCATTGGCGGCAATGTGGGGAAGGGCAATGCCATGGGTGAACAAGGCGGCGCAGACGCCAGTGGACCCGCCTGCGGCCAGGATGGCCTCAGTGACCAGTGCAGAGTCAATCGCATTGCCGCCGCTGCCGCCGACTTCTTCCGGGAACCCGATTCTGAGAAGCCCCACCTCGGCAGCATTGAGATGCAGGTCGCGCGGAATCTCACCCACGTGCTCCCATTCCGCTAGCTTCGGCGCGATTTCACGTTCCACGAAAGACCGCGCCATTTGGCTCAGCGCTCGTCGCTCCGGCGTGGTCCACACCTCCGGGGCGATAGCGAAACGAGCAGCCCCATCCCCGCTTGCCGTGGTCGTGCCAGCGTCCGTCATCTCAGCCTCCAGAGAATTTGATAAATGATCTATGAGGTGTCTGATGCTTGCCGTCCTCACGACGGGAAAGAAGGACGCGACGCCAACCACCCAAGCGGCCCGGCCGCATGATCTGCAGCGACGCAAGGACATGAAGACCAGCAGTGGGCATGATGCTCTTCAGAACCGGACCAGCCCTCGGATGTTTTTTCCTGAACGCATATCCTCGTAGCCCTCATTGATTTGGTCGAGGGAGTATTCGCGGGTGACCAACTCATCGAGCTTCAACAACCCAGCGGAGTACAGCTCGACCAGTCGCGGAATATCGTGCGGCGCATTGGATGAGCCATACAAAGCGCCACGAATCTGCTTCTCGTAAAGCGTCATTTCAAGCAGTGATCCTGAGATCGATGAGTCGTCGGGGTGCCCGATGGCCGTGACCACGACGCGCCCGCGCTTTCCGACCAAGGCCAGCGCTTCCGCGGTGTAGGAGGCCTCAGCCACATCGGTGGTGAGGATGCAGACATCAGCCAGCTTGCCCAGCGTCATATCGCTGACCAGCGACCAAGCTTCATCCATCGAGGCCGCGGTGTGCGTCGCACCGAACCCGCTCGCTTGCTCTCGCTTGAACTTCACCGGATCGACCGCCACAATCGCCAGCGCTCCCGCGATTCGCGCGCCCTGAATCGCATTCATTCCGATTCCGCCCGCTCCCACTACCACGACGGTGTCCCCGGCGCGCACCTCCCCAGTCCGCACCGCAGATCCGTAACCGGTCGTGACGCCGCAACCGATCAAGGCTGCCCGATCCAGGGGGATTCCGCCGTCAATCTTGACCACGGACGCCTGCGGCACCACTGTGTACTCGGAAAACGTCCCGAGCAAACACATCTGCCCGACGTCCTCGCCTCGTGCGTGAAAGCGATAGGTGCCGTCGATCTGCGGTCCCATCATGAGCGCCGCTCCCAACTCACAGAGATTGCCCATGCCGCGCGCGCAGTACGAGCAGCGCCCACACGAGGGAAGGAAGGTCAAGATGACAGAATCACCTTCGGACAGTTCCTCAACCCCTTCGCCGCACTCCACGACTGTGCCAGCACCCTCATGACCCCCCACTACCGGCAATGGGATCGGGAGGTCGCCGGTCACCAGATGTTCGTCGGAATGGCACAAGCCGGTGGCCGCCAGCCGCACGAGGACCTCCCCGGGACCTGGCGGATCCAAATCGACTTCTTCGACCTCCCACTTCTGCTCCAAGCCCCACAAAACAGCCGCACGTGTCTTCATGTTGAAGTCCCTTCTATCGAATTACGCTTCTCGAGTAGTTATCCCGACCGCGCACGGTGGTCGCGCGAACTGTCCTGGATGATCTCCGGGCACATCGCCCAGAGGCCCGCGCCGCTCACCCGTGCCCGGGCGCGGTACCGCACCGACATCACACATTGAGCAGGTCGTGACGCTTGTCGGCCTCAAGGATTGCCCGGTATTCCGGAAAGAGGTTCTTTGCCTGCGGTATGAGCTTGATCAGTTTGGTGACAGGACCTTTCGCTCGTACAGTTCCTTTCGCCATCGCCATGGTCAAGTTCACCTTCCCCAACCAGAACCTGTTGCCGGTATCCGCGGACATGAACAATTCGACATTCGGTGTAACGCCACTGTCCGCGCCGGTCTCTACGACCTTCTCCGGCATATCCACGGTTAGTACCGCATCCGGATCGGTGTAGTGGATCCGTAACACCACCCCGGACCCGGCAAGTCTGTTCGCAAGGTCTTCGTTCTCCAAACCTCGTCGAAAGATGCCGGCGAGGTAGCGGTAAACCTCTTCCGCATCAGCGAAGACAGCCATCGTGATTCTCCCTTCTTATGACACAATTCAAAGCGCTCAAATAAATCTGCTGGGTCGCAACCAGTTCGGCTTGCTCCGAAGCAATCAGAACTCATAGGAGTAGATCTCCTGCCTCCCTCAGCGCCTCCGCGAGTCGACGTTCGGCTGTCGGCAATTGCGCAGCCACGGACGCGGCGCCGCTCGCTCTTCGGTGCGGATCTGCACCGCGGTCATAAGCGGCGTGCGCAACCGCGGTCCACAACTCAGATGCGGTCTTTGCAGCCTCCGCTGCTTTAAACGCAGGTTCGAAACTCAACTCTTCAGCGACGCGCCGACATCCACGTGCTTGCAGATCTCGGAACAGACCGCCTCCGGTTCCGGCTTTTTCGATGAAGGCGCTCAGCGCAAACAAGGCTCCGTCGAGGGTGTCGTCGTCAAAGATCTTCGGCCACCGCTTGAGATCCTCCACAAAAGTCGATACCCCTGGTAGCCCACGCACCTGAATTTCACAATCGGAGTCCTCGGTGATCGGCGCGCTCACACACGAACCCTGCATCGCGTCCGCGGACCTACGGAAGGCCGACCGGGCAGCATTGCCGAGATCTGGTGCCGCGCCGGGCCACTCGACTACGTAGGTGGTGTGCCGCGTGGGGACGGGAAATCCCGTCGATGCCCGCGCCTTCCGTAGATTCTCGTAAGGCACGGCTTGAGGTGTATCGCGATCGTTATCGACCACGAAGGCGAGTTCCTCGTCGTCGTCGTACCCTACGATCACGACATCGTGCCGGCTCATACTCAGACGCGTTCTCAGATAGGGCAATTCGGCGATGTCAGTCCACACCATGACCGGCGTACCGGCATCGATCTGTTCGGTCACCCATTTCCACCCGAGATCGGGGTCGTCTGTCGAACGACACTCGAAGCGCGCGCCCAACCGGGTCAAGTATTCGTCTTCGAGGTCCGCGCTGCGTCCAACGAGGTAGATCGGTGGACGTAGGTGGGCCGAGCGAACATACGAGAAGTCGAGGGCCCCGCCGAGAGCAAACACGATGCCTTCGTCCGGGGTGTCATCACCCCAACGGATCCCGGCCCATTCGGTCAAATCCCGAAGAGCCCCCGATCCGCAGTGGCCGCCCATGTCGTGGCGATACGGCACCACCATCGATGCCATCAGTCCTCCTCCTCTAGATGACTAACGTGCGGGCGGCAACTCCTCTGAGTCATAGGGAACGCGAGATGATTTCCTTCATCACCTCGTTCGTGCCGGCATAGATTTTTTGCACGCGCTGATCCACCCACAACCTCGAGATGGGGTACTCGGTCATGTAGCCATATCCGCCGTGAAGCTGCATACAGTCATCGAGTACCTTCATCGCTCGCTCAGTGGTCCACCACTTCGCCATGGCGACGGTCTGCACGTCGAGTTGACCCGCAAGGTGCAGGTCGATGCAGTAGTCGAGGAACACTCGTGCGATGCGCGTTTCTGTCGCGGCTTCAGCCAGCGTGAACTTGGTGTTCTGAAAGCCGAAGACAGGCCGACCGAACGCCTCCCGCTCACGCGTGTACTTGAGCGTCTGCTCCAGGGCAAGTTCCATCGCTGCGACAGCCCCCACCGCGACGATGAGTCGCTCTTGTGGCAGCTGCGTCATCAGCTGAATGAAGCCCTGTCCCTCAGACTGGCCCAGTAGATGCGAGCGCGGAACTCTCACTTCATCGAAGAACAACTCGGAGGTGTCCTGGCCGCGCTGGCCGATTTTGTCGAGAACCTTGCCGCGCCGGAATCCCGCCCGGTCAGCCTCGACAACGATCAAAGAGATGCCCGCAGCGCCCTGGCTCGGATCTGTCTTGGCAACAACGATGATGAGGTCGGCCTGTTGGCCGTTGGTGATGAAAGTCTTGGAGCCGGTGATCACGTACTCGTCACCGTCCAGGAGGGCTTTTGTCTTGACGCTCTGCAGATCGGACCCGGTCCCCGGTTCTGTCATGGCGATCGCCCCGATCATTTCACCGGACGCCATCTTGGGAAGCCACTGCGCGCGCAGCTCTTCAGTCGCGTACTGCAGGATGTAGTGGGCGACGATTCCGCTGTGCAGTCCCGCGCCCCATGAGCTGTCACCTATGCGGGCCTGCTCTTCAAGCACGACCGCTTCGTGCGCGAAAGTGCCACCGCCTCCGCCGTATTCCTCAGGTATAGACATGCAGAGCAGGCCCAGCTCGCCTGCTCGGTTCCACAGTTCTCGGTCGACGTGGTGCTGGTCTGCAAAGCGGTTCGCATGCGGCGCCAATTCGGCCGAGAAGAACTTCGCAGCGAGGTCACGAAGCTCGAGTAATTCGGCATTCATCCAGGGAGAGATTGGTGAGGACATGATTACCTTCCGACTGTTGGAATTCCAGGGATTTGACGTTATGACGTTTCGATTTCGATGAGGTATTCGCCGGCAGAGTGGCGCGCACGGATGACCTTTTTGTCGTACTTTCCGACGCTCGTCCTCGGAATATCGGACACGAAGCTCCATCGCTCAGGAATCCACCATTTGGCGACTTTGCCCGAAAGGAACGACCGGAGTTGGTCAATGTCAACGTCGGTTCCGGGGTGGACGACGACAAGCGCCAACGGCCTTTCCTGCCATTTATCGTCCGCGACGCCGACCACCGCGCTTCGTACACGGCAGGGTGGCCGATCAGCGTGTTCTCCAGCTCCACCGAGGAGATCCATTCGCCACCTGACTTGATGACGTCTTTCGAGCGGTCGGTCAGTGTCAGATAGCCCTCGGCGTCGATCCTGCCCACATCACCGGTACGCAGCCATCCTTCGTCGAACTTCTCCGTATCGTTGTTTCCGAAATAGGACCCGGTGATCCAGGGACCGCGCGCCTGGATCTCCCCAACTGATTGCCCGTCCCACGGCACGTCTTTCCCGTCGTCGTCCCGCAACCGGATTTCGACACCGCAGATCGGTCGGCCCTGGGATGCGCGCAGCTCCCAGCGCCGCGTCGCGTCGGCTCTGTGAGCCGGACGTGCAACGGTCGCCAACGGAGAGGTTTCGGTCATACCCCAGGCCTGCACAATGGGCACGTCGTACTTCTCTTCGAATGCCCGCATCAACGAAAGCGGAACAGCAGACCCCCCGCACGCGACCAGCCGTAACGAAGAAATGTCCCGCTCAGGGTGCGAATCCAGATATCGGTCGACATCGTTCCAGATCGTCGGCACTGCACCGGCCAAGGTCGGTCTGGTGTCTTCGATGATCGACACCAACGGTTCGGCTTGGAGATACCGGTCAGGCAGTACCAGATCCGCACCGGACATCAACGCTGCGTAAATAAGCCCCCACGCATTGGCGTGAAACATTGGGACGATGGCCAGCACACGGTCGGCCTCGCTGACTGACAAAGCGTTAGCTGTGCAGGCGGTCAGGGAGTGAAGGTACGTCGAACGGTGGCTGTAGACGACGCCTTTGGGATCTCCGGTGGTACCGCTCGTATAACACATGGCCGCGGCGGACAGCTCGTCGAGCTCAGGCCAGTCAAATGATTCTTCCTCGGCGGCAAGCACTTCCTCGTAACGCAGAACGGTCTTCCCGCATCCCTGTAGCGGGGCAAGGTCGCCCTCTCCGGTGACGATGACGGTGTGCACCGACGCCATCGCCGGGAGCGCGCGCGCCAACAACGGGGCAACCGAAGCGTCGACTAGGACGATCTGATCGCTCGCGTGATTGGCGATGTACGCCAGTTGCTCTGGGGCCAAACGAATGTTGAGCGTGTGCAGGACCGCGCCCATGGAGGGAATCGCACAGTAGGCCTCCAGATGTTCCTGGTTGCTCCACTGGAAGGTGGCCACGCGTTGGTCTGCCGTGACGCCAAGACTGCGCAGCGCATTGGCAAGGCGAGCCACTCGCGCCAGCACAATGCGGTAAGGCGTTCTCCGATATCCATTTCCGGTCGGAGTGACGACCTCGCTGTCACCGTGTATGGCTGCCGCATGCTGGACGATCGCCGACACCGTGAGCGGAACATTTTGCATTGTGCTTTGCATCGTGTAGTGCCCTTTCAGGCGAAGAGGTCGGGACGGCTGTTCGGCTGATCGATGAATGTGCCGTAATGCGTTCTCAGTGCTTGCAGGATGTCTGCTAGGGGTAGATCGTCGTAGGCTCCCCGGTCGCGCAGATACTCCATGTGCTGGGTGCCGTCAGCGGTGAAACCATGGAGTAGCGCGTCGCTACGGCCGTCGAATTCGATCGGCGAGACACCGAAGCGTGCGCACAGCTCGCGATTGAACGCCGGGGTGGCCTTTACCCACGCACCGTTGAGGAACATGAGACTGTAGCCGTGGTAGACGAAAACGTCGCTACCACCCATCCGCTCGCGCAATGCCTTGGTCTGGAGGTGGTTTCGGACGTCGGCGAACCCCAGCCGCGCCGGGATTCCCGCCGCTCGGCACGCTGCAGTCAAGAGCACGGCCTTCGGGACGCAGTAGGCCCGTTCTGCGGTCGCGACGGTGCTGGCGCGATACGCGTGCGGGTTGTCGGTCACCGTGTAGGGGTCGTACCAAATGGAGTCACGGACCGCGGTGAAGATGGCGATGGCCTTCTCGGTGTCGCCGCAGGCACCACGGATCGCCGATGACACGAAGTCACGTACCGAATCTTGTTGCCAGTCAAGAAACTCCGTGGGTTCGAGGTAGGGGCTGTGGTCGACGGTCATCGGCGCTTCATCTCCAACGGAAGTCCGTCCACCGGAATGGGCAGCGAGGTGTTGTCCCATCGGACGTGATAGTTCTCCGGAACCTTCCAAGTGAACGAACGCAGCATCCTGTGCAGGATTGCTTTGACTTCGAGCGTCCCGAATTGCATGCCGATGCACTTGTGCGCTCCACCTCCGAACGGAACCCAGGCGAATCGGTGGTGTTGGTCTTCGCGCCGAGGCTCGTCGAAACGTGAGGGATCGAACCGCTCCGGATCACTCCAGATCGTTCGATCGAAGTGATTCACGGCAGGCGTTATAGCGCATAACGTGTTCGAGGGGATGTGATATCCATCGATGGCGACATCTCGAACCGTCTTGCGCATCACCAGCGGAACAGGTGCAAGCAGTCTGAGCGCTTCCTTGATCACGAGGTCGATGACCGTCATCTTCTCCAGGGCCTCGATGTCCGGCAACCCGTCACCGATGGCCGCGGCTTCCGCAGCCGCAGCCTCCTGCCACTGCGGATACTTGGCAAGGAAATAGGTGACCGCTGTGGTGGTGATCGTCGAGGTGTCGTGGGCCGCCATCATCAAGAAGATCATGTGATTCACCACATCCTCGTCGGAAAACCGCTCCCCGTCTTCGGTCGTGGCTTGACAGAGAGCAGCGAACAGATCCTCCGTTTCACCGGCTCGCGCGGCCGGCAGATGCCGGAAGAAGTAGTCCTCCAAAACGCGCCGCCCTTGCACACCAGCGCGGAATCTGGTTCCCGGAAGCGGAGCACGCACAAGGGAACTCGCCGCCCGGACCGTAGCGACGAACGCCTTGTTGACAGCATCGCTCTCGTCCTTGCCGCGGCCGCCCATGAAGACGTCGGTAGCGATGTCGAGGGTGAGTTCCTTCAACAGTGGGTAGATTCGAACCGACGGGCCCACCGGCCACGCAGGCACTGCCGAGCGAACGCATGGGGTTACCTGTTCGACGTATCCGGTCAGGCGCGGACGCGTAAACGCCTCCTGCATGATGCGCCGGTGCATCAAGTGCTCGTCGAAGCTCATGAGCATCAAACCGCGATGGAAGAAGGCGTCGATCAGGAAGGACCAGCCATCCTGAGAGAATGCCTTCGCTTCGCTCGTGAACGCCTCTCGAGTGGCGTCAGGGCCGGCGATGACCACCATCTTGGTGCCGAACGCGCCCATCCACGACACCGAACCCAGACGGTCGTAGCGCTCTCGACTGAAATCCGAGCCGAATCGGATGTAGTCGAGCGTGTGACCTACGAAGGGCAGTCCGGCATCCCCCCGGACGGCTTTCAATCCATTGCCCGCGGGTGCCGGTGCCAGTTCACGAACCGGCCAGTCCCGGCTCCATCGACGCCATCTGTCGTCGACGGCGTGAGGCGCGGGGACCATGATCACAGAGGACAACCGCTCCTTCACGTGGTGCGCAGGTGCGAGAAGGTGATTCGTCATGGTTCCTCCTGGACGCTGGGCCGCTTTGACGGCGTCCACCAGTCTTTACAAAGATGCCATTGATGTCAATATCTAGACATTATTGGCCTAGCGGTTAAGTGCGCGTCTCGTGCCCTTAGTCGGCCAGGCTCGGTTCTGCAGGGTCTCCGACCTTTAGACGCCCGACGTTTCTCAAGACGTAATCGCCGCTGTGCGGCTTCCGGGTAAGGAGTCGATAAACCAAGGTAGGCCCCGGCCAGTTCGTCGGGATTTCCCCGCTCGAGGTTCGATACCAGCTCGCACACAGCGCCCACACCGACCTCCGTAGTCGCCTTCTCAAGCGCGTGTTGTAGCGTTGCGCGCTCTCCGTCCTGACATCGATCGCATGACCCGGATGAGCAGCCACGGCTTTGATGAGCGTTGCGATGTGACGGACTTGTGACTCGATCATGTAGAGGATCGACCCCGAGCCCACATTCGTGTTGGGACCATAAAGCAGGAACAGGTTCGGGAACATGGGGACAGTGATGCCCAGATATGCGTACGCCTGGGTCTTCCACACCTCGGCCAAGGAGACTCCGCGAGAGCCGCGCACGGACATCGGGGCGAGAAAATCGGTGGCGCGAAACCCGGTTCCGTAGATCACGACATCTGCAGGACGAAACTCTCCATCCACGGTCTTGACACCGTTGTCGCAGAGCTCTGCGATAGCCTTCGGCACCAACGACACGCGATCACTCGCGATTGCTGGATAGTAATCATTCGAGAACAGCACTCGCTTGCACCCTGGCGCGTCCGAAGGCATCAATTGCTCGCGCAAAGATGGGCTAGCAACCTGCCGATGTAGGTGGCGGCGCGCGATCGCACCGAGGACGCGTGAGAGGGGCTTCGCGTCGACTAGCGTCACAGCGAGCAACTCGAAAATTAGCCATACCGCGAAACGCTCGAGGCGCAGCGCCATCGGCAATAACTCGCTCACCCTGTCGTGAAGGACTCCATACCTGCTGTCCCACTTCGGCAAGATCCACGGAGCCGTGCGCTGATATAGCGTGACATGCTCCGCCTCCTGGGCGATGTGTGGCACGAATTGGATGGCACTAGCTCCTGTGCCGATGACGGCTACTTGCTTGCCGCGAAGCGAAACCGATCGGTCCCAGCGCGCCGAATGAAAGCGCGGCCCCTGGAAGGTGTCTGCGTCGGCAATAACGGGTACGTGGGGCAAGGAGAGCTGACCCACGGCCGAGACGACGACATCGCAGGTTATTGTCTCGTTCGAGTTCGTAACCAGGGTCCAACGCCCTAGCTGGTCATCGAAGGTCATTGCGACAACTTCGGTCTGGGTACGCAGATGCGCGGCCAGTCCGCCACTCTCCACGAGTTGTTGGAGGTACTTGAGTATCTCGGGTTGCTCGGCATATCGCCGTGACCAACGAGGATTGGGCTTGTACGAGAGTGAGTACAACGCTGACGGCACGTCGCAGGCCGCTCCCGGATAGGTGTTGTCACGCCAAACACCCCCGATGTCTGCAGCCTTTTCCAGGATCGTGAAGTTCGTGAACCCGTCCTTCTTCAGCCGGTGGGCCATCGCAACCCCGGCGAAGCCGGCCCCGATGATCACGATCGACGGATCGTATGCGCGACAGGCCGTCGCGAAGTTGCTGCTCATGAGGCAGAGACGACTGACTTCACGCTGCGGCGGTCGAGGTGGTGTAGGTGTAGGAGCATTGCCTGTTCGGACACTTTCACCTGACTTCCGAGGCTTCAAGGAAGCGTCCCGCTCGATGAATCGCGTCTCGGGCTTCGGGAAGAATCCGGAACATAGCCTGGAATACATGGATCTGTCCCCGGTATACCTGGATCTCGACGTGGGATCCAGCTGATTGAAGTCGCTCGGCGAGACGGCGCGAGTCATCGATCAACATTTCTCTCCCGCCCACCTGAATGAGGATCGGCGGCATCGAGGTGAGGTCCGCGTCAAGCACGCTGAGGCGCGGATCTCCGCGATCTGCGCCACCTACGTAGAGGTCAAGAGCGCGCGCCGCTGATTGAGCGGAGGCAAAAGGATCCCGGCGGCGAATTTCACGCGCTCTGGCAAGTTCGCACCTGAGATCCAGGACGGGAGACATCAGCAGCATCGCATCAGGGAGCGGCAATCCAACTGCACGTGCGCCCAAGGCCGTGGCCATCGTGAGCTGACCGCCCGCTGAATCGCCGGCAACCGCGACGGTGCGCTGACAAGAACCCGGGGACCCTCCGCTGGTAAGCCAGCGATACGCATTCAGCGCATCGTCCGCGGCTGCGGGATAGGGATACCGCGGGGCAAGACGATACTTCACTGCGAAGATGGGGCGCCCGCTCGCCGAGGCGAGTTCACCAAGAAGACCGCGGTGCGTCTCCGGCGAGCACATAGAATAGGCGCCGCCGTGGATGTACAGCAAAGGGTTGGCATGCGGATTAATGGCAGGCGTGGTGATCCAGTCCCCACGAACCGGGCCTCCGGCGAATACAGTGTCAACCTTGCGCACTGTGACGCCGCGCCGAGGCCGTGAGGCTACGAGCGCTGTTCGAAGCACGCGATCCATCACCGCAAGTCCGTAGGCGTTTGATGGCATCAGCTGCGCCAGTGGCCGCAGCGTGGTTCGCGAGGACATCGCGACGAGATGACTGGCAAGACTGGGCTGCCAGTCAGGGGCATCCATTCTGGTCACCGGGGACACACCTCTTCGGGCCGATTCTCGAATCGGTAGTCCGAGAGGCGAAAGGTGCGGCTCCGCCAATAGGTCTCCAGAGTCGTTGATGGACGGAGTGGAACGTCACCGTGCCTGTCGAAGTAGTAGCTGTTGGCATTGGAACAGCTCGGCTGCCAGAAAACCTGTCTGTGACGCCGCCTTAGCACTTCGGCGAAATAACGGTCGTTCGCCTCCTTCTTGACCTCCACGCAGTTAGCACCCAGCGCCCGCGCGCGACGAAGACACCGGACGATGTGCCGACTCTGCGCCTCGATGAGCGTGAAGTACGAGGAACCGTTGTAGCCGTACGGGCCGAAGATGTTGAAATGATTCGGAAATCCCGGGACGCTCACCCCTTCGAAGGCCTGCAGTCGATGCTCGTCCCACCATGTAGCCTGCTCCAGCCCGCCGCGTCCCTTCAATACGTAAGTTGGCATGTTGCCCGACTCCATCACTTTGAAGCCGGTGGCCAGGATCAAGACGTCAATGGGATGAGATTTGCCGTCTCGAGTATGGACGGATGCATGGTCGATATGGGTTATGCCGCTCGTCTCGAGCGAAACGTTGGACCGGTTGTACGTTGCGAGATAGGAATTGTGGAAGCTGGGTCGTTTACAGCCCAACGAGTAGCGCGGAATGAGTTGTTCTCTCGTCGTCGGGTCATGGACCTCACGCCGCATGTACCGCTTTGCGGCGCTCTCCATGACATCGGCGAACGGTATCACCGTATGAAAGTGAGCGGCGATTGGGAAAGTGATTTCCACGAACGCCTGGCTGGCGGTCCGGGTCGCCAATTGTGCCCCCGGCAGGAAATGTAGAAGCCTTCCACCCCACGTCGGTATGGGGAAGTCTGGCTTCGGCAGACAATAAATTGGGGTTCGCTGAAATACCGTCAGACTCTCTGCTTTCTTTGCGACTTCGGGTATCAGTTGCACCGCCGATGCACCGGTACCGATTACTGCAACCCTCTTCCCGCTGAGATCTTTGGCATTGTCCCATCTAGCCGTGTGGAGCGTAACGCCGGCGAAATCTCGCACCCCCTTGATTTCAGGCCACTTTGGCCGACTGAGAACGCCGGAGCAATTTATCACGAAGCGTGCCGTGAACTCCTCACCATTGGCACTGGTCAAATGCCACCGTGTTGCGTTCTCGTCGAAACAAGCCTCGGTAATGGTTGTGTTGAAACGAATATGGTCCCAGAGCCGATACTTTTCAACACATCGCTCGGCATAGGCTTTGAGCTCATTGCCGTGGGCGTACGTGCGCGACCAAGAGGGCCGCATTTCGTATGAGAATTGATAACTGAACGACGGTATATCGACAGCGATACCCGGGTAGGTGTTCCAGTGCCACGTACCACCTACGCCATCGGCGTCATCAACCATCAAGAAGTCGGTAAATCCCGCCTTCATCAAGCTAATGCCAGACCCGATGCCGGAAAATCCAGCTCCTATGATAATTATCTCGTAATTACGGTCGGACTTGCGATCCATTCCTGTATTTCACCGTTCTGACGGTCAGCCTTGCAAACTTGTATTCAGAGTGATTGCGTCAGCTCGACGTGTGTATCGTCGCGCCGGGTTATCACGTAATCATGAGGATCCAAGCGGGATAGTTCTCTCATAAACTGGGTCGCGAAACCTGGGTACATCGTGCCGTTGTAGCCGTCCTCGGTCAAATACCAACTGCTGCACCCCGAATTCCAAGTCGTTCGTCGAAGGCGGCGCTGAATTTCGGAGTGATAGCGGTCCTGACGATCCTCCCTCACATCCAAAGTGCCGATGTCATTTTGCTGAAGGAGCTTGATCGCCTTGACTATATAGTCAATTGCGGCCTCCATATATACGAGCGCCGAGTTGTGGCCTGGCCCGGAATTCGGTCCGAAAGTGAAGAATAAGTTCGGATACCCGGCCACGCTCACGCTCTTGAAGGCAAATGTCCCCTGAGACCATTCATCGCCGAGCTTCCGACCGCCGAGGCCGCTAATCGGGAACGGGGTGCCACGTTTGGCCACATCGAAGCCAGTGGCAAATACGATACAGTCCACTTCGTGCTCGACACCGTCGGCGGTCCGAACACCGTTGGGTGACAATGTGGCGATCGGCCAGCTGATCAGCTTGCAGTTATCCGCCTGTAGCGCAGGGTAATAATCACTGGTCATGAGCATGCGCTTGCATCCAGGCCTGAAATGGGGCGTCAACTGACGTCTCAACCAGGAGTCTTTCACCTGCCGACGGAGATGAGCCTTCGCCGCCAGCTGTATCGCGGACGTCGCGGCGGTGTTCCAGACCATACCCACTGCCATCACTTCGTGGGCCCAAAACCACGCGTCGCGGAGCGCTTGTTCGCTCACCGGCAGGTGTGTGAAGGTCGAACGCGCCCAGGCCGGATGCCTGAAGTTCACCCTGGGCAACACCCAGCCGGGCGTTCTCTGGAAGACTTTGACCGAGGCAGCCGACTTTACGAGCTCGGGAATGATCTGAACCGCGCTCGCGCCTGTCCCGATGACTGCAACCCTCTTACCGCCGAGATCGTAGCCATGGTCCCATCGAGCGCTGTGGATCTTTTTTCCACCGTACGAGTCAATACCCCGAATATCGGGAAAGCTGGCGTTGGCAAGTGGTCCACTGGCCATCACAACTGACCGGGTGTGATACCGCTTTCCATCTGCCGTGTCGGCCATCCAGATGCCGGCACTCTCATCGAATTCCAAGGCAGTCACGTCGGTATCAAACTGGATGAACCGGGCAAGATCGTACTTGTCGACCATATCGTCGATATATTCGAGGATCTCAGCGCTCCCCGAGTAGGTACGAGTCCAGCCCGGATTCGGCTCGAACGAGTAGGAGTAGAGAAGCGAGGGAATATCGCAGGCCGCACCGGGATAAGTATTGTCTCGCCAGGTGCCTCCGACGCGATCTGACCGTTCCAGGATGACGAAGTCATCCGTGCCCTCTTGAAGCAGTCTGATCGCCGCACCGATACCTGCGAACCCGGCGCCGACGATCAACGTCGTCGTGGTGCCTGTCATTTGGCAACCGGTTCGTAGGTCAGTTCGTCCGTCCAGGATGGCGGCCGACCGAAAATCTGAACAGGGAAAACATCGATCGCATTGCCAAGGCGCTGAGACACGAAGTGCAGAGGCTGGGACCGCTTGATGGACGACGACATGTGCGCCTTCAAGATGTGATAGCCGGGCACCCTCCGCGTATGCTCACTGCGATCGCCGACATTGGCATACCGCGTCACTGCGTTGTATAACTTCTCCTCGGACAGACCCATAGCGTTGAGATTCATCAACATGCGCGTCAGGAGCGGGATATACAGCAACGCGCCGGTGAGAATGCGCGGGTCGACAAGAGCACCCGCAGTTTGAATGGCGTGGATTCGCATCGGGCTGGCGCCCAGGTCATTCAAGACCTGGAAGCCAACCGCGAGATGCCTTGATTCGTCGCTGTTGACCTTGTTGAACACCTCCCCGCACACAGGGTCGTCAACCTCATCGAGGAGAAACTTCAGCAGCGCTCCATCGAGCGCAGTCTCCAGTGCCGGAATCGCGGCCCCGATGACGGTCAGGGGCAGGGCTTCGGCATAACGGTCCAGCCATTCGATGACCAGCCGAATATTCTTGTTCGGGACCGGTTTCTCGCCTTCCTCGAGCATGCCCCAGCGACGCATCAAGGCAAGTTCGGCATTGGCGTGACGCTGCTCCTCGGCGTGAAAGTAACGGTAAATGTCTCCGAGCGCTTCGAATGGCGCCTTTGGAGCCATCGCGGCGAAGGCACGTGCTCCAACATGCTCAATCCACACCACGTCGGACATGAATTGCTTGAGTTTGGGACGCTGTTCATCGGTGATCAGTTCCGCGCCAGGGGCGTTCCAATCGATATCGGCAAGAGCCCATTGCTTGTTTTTGATTGTCTCGAGCATGTCACTGTATGCGAAAGCCATTTTCCCTGCTCCTCTACTCGGCTGAATCGTTCCATGAGGCCATGCGCTCCACGAGGCCCAGCGTGCGAGTAAAGGGGCCGGGTAGGGCTCTCTTGAGTTGCCACAAGACTTTGGCATCGAGTTGGGGTACTACATAAATTTGTCCGCGATCGTGCGCGTTCAACGTCGTTCGAGCAACGTGCTGTGGCGAAATGCCGGTCCATTTCATCAGGTTGGCCGCGAGTCTTGCAGCCGCCTCGTCGATTTGAGGATTGTTGACGATGTTCGTCTTCACGAAGGTGGGGCAAAGCACTGTGACGTTGACGTCAGTACCGCTCAGTTCGGCCGCCAATGTCTCTGACAGAGCGAGCACCCCGGCCTTGCTCACGTTGTAAGCCGCCATCCGAGGGGCCGAGCCAAAGCTCGCTGCCGACGCCACATTGATGACTCCGCCATGCCCATTGCTGCGGAGCCGAGGCACAAAAGTCTCGCAGCCGTAGATAACGCCCCAGAGGTTGACAGAAATCGCCGCGTTCCAGTCCTCGATCGACGTCGCGCCGATGCGGTTGCCGCCCGCACCGATTCCGGCGTTGTTGATGACGAGGCTCGCAGCCTTCTCGAACCAGTCTTCGCTCACATCAGCGAGGTTGCGGACCTGCTCAAGATCGGTGACATCGCATTCGATGTCGAAGCCCTCGCCGCCAGCCTGCCTCACCAACTCTGCCGACTCTTTTGCAGTGACGGGATCTTTGTCGGCGCACACCACGCGTCCACCTCGGCGCGCAAGCTCCACGGCGAATGCGCGGCCGATACCGCTTCCTGCGCCCGTGACGACTGCATCGGCGCGGTGCGTTCTGCCTGGTGCGCCGCCGAAGGGCAGCAATCTCATCCGTCTGCCTTTCGGGTCGCGACATGGACGTCTGCTGTGGGGAAACTCTCATCTGGGGGCACCAGCCACCATTGGTGTCGCATGCCACCAGTTTGGTGGTGGAACGAGCACCTTGTCAAGATGGAGAGGTGCGGTCGAGAAACAAGCGCTGGGGTGGTCGGACCGGGGCCGAGCGTCGTGCCGAGCGACGGCAGCAATTGATCGAGGCCGCAACCGAGATTTGGAGTGAGAGCGGTTGGGCCGCGGTCACTATGCGCGGCGTATGCGCCCGCACAGGGCTGAACGATCGATACTTCTACGAGGGCTTCAAGACGCGCGATGAGCTGCTCGTTGCTGCGTGGGATGGCGTCCGCAATGACATGCTCGGCGAGGTCGCCGCGCTCTTCGACGAGCGCGTGAATCGGCCGCCGATCGAAACCATCACCGCGGCGATCGCCATCGTGGTCGACCGGATCGCACGCGATCCCGGCCGGGCACGCATCCTCCTCGCTCAGCATGTCGGTAGCTCACCGCTACAAGACCGCCGCGCCGTGGCGCTACAGGAAGCAACGCAGTTGGTCGTTGAGGCAAGCCGGCCACACCTCCGACAAGATGCCGACGAGATAGCCCTTCGCATGGACACCCTGATCGCTGTCGGGGGATTCGTCGAAGTCATCACCGCCTGGCACTCCGGTTTGCTTGCGGTGACCGAGAAAGAAGTGGTCGCGCACACCAGCAGACTTGCTGAAACCCTGGCTCAACGCTATGTCATCAGCGACTGATCGAGGCTCACAACAGGCCAGCCAGCCCCGTGGCGATCGCTGCGAACCGCATTTGCGGGTCCGACCGCCACCTTCACCGGCCACCGAGCACCGAATCCGTGAGTCACCGACGCGTCGCACCCTGTTCGGAAGGAGCGACGCAGGAACGGTGCTCCTGCGTCGCCGCACTTCCGCATCTTTGCTATCCCGACGAAGCGATAACTCGCTGTGAACCGTCTTGGTCGAACAGTTCTTTGCTCCAATGCTCCAGGACCGCGGCGCTGTCCCAATCATCAGGATGGAAACCCGGGCGATTGTAGGAACGGAAACGCCGCAGCGCATCGGCGGTGAACATCGGGGTGCGACTAAAGCGGTACAGACTGCGCACCAGGGTGACCGGGTTATATGAGGCTCTATCAGCGGCCATAGACAAGGCAGTCTGCAGAATGAGCTCGCCGAACAGAATTACTGAAGCGATCCGCATGCCCCGTACACGGGTGCGCTCGGTTGCTCCCACCAGCCGATAGACATCAAAGGCAACCGCTTTGTGCTCCGACTCCTCGAAGGCATGCCACAGCAGAATCGGTCGAACCTCTGTCTGGCCGATGAGCTTCTGGGCGTCTTCGCTGGTAAGAATGATTTCTGCCAGCGTAGCGGTGTAGTGCTCCAACGCGGAGGTCATGGACAGCCGCATTTCCGGCGAAAAGCGCCGTTCCAATCGCTTGATCAAGCGTCCGACATGACGGTCGATTCGCGCGGTCGGATAACCCATGACCTGGAGTCGCTCGTTTAGGAGACGATGCTGGTGTCGATGTGTGGCCTCTTGTCCGATGAAACCCTTGACCGCTGTCTCTAGTTGGGGATCGTCGATGGAACTCTGGAAGTTCCTGACCGAGCGGATGAAGAAATCCTCGCCTTCCGGGAACGTCGCAGAAAGCACCGAGATGAAATGGCTCATCACCAGGTCGCCATCGACAAAATGTTGCCGCTTCGTGGAGGTCGGCATCGGAAACCGAACGCGCCTGGGTTTTGGCAGCACCCGGGTCGGGGTCGGGGCTTGATCGTCCGACATTTGAGGTCCTTCCTCGAAGTTTGGATCTGACTTTATGCCTTGTCAGATAAGACTGCCAGACTGTAGGACATGAGTCCAGCACGTGTCTATGGCGGGCTGTCCGCAACTCAACGCGATGCACAGCGTCGCGTGATGTTGATTGATGCCGCGGTCTCAATCATGGGCACCCACGGAGCTACCGCGTGCACCGTGACCGCCGTGTGTGCGAAATCAGGAGTGACGAGCCGGTACTTCTACCAACAGTTTCGCGATCGAGACGCGCTCTTGCGTGCGGTATTTGCCAAGATCTCCACTACCTTCCAAGCGGTGATAACCAGCGCCATTCCGGACGACACGGTTGCTCCTCAAGAACTGGCTTACGCTCCGATCAAGGCCCTGGTTCAGGTGATCGAGAACGATCCCCGCATGGCCCGCATACTGTTTGTCGAGTCGGGCGCAGAACCCCTCCTTCGGCAGCTGCGAAGCGATCTGATGACCGATTTTGCGGAGCTGGTGCTCAGAGAGGCCCGCTTGCACCTCGATATACCCAGCGATGTGCTCCAAGTCGCAGATCTCGCCGCTACCTACGGTGTCGGGGGCCTGTTCGAGATACTCCGTCGCTGGATAGATGGACAACTGAACCTCTCGACTGAAATGCTCATCGAGCACTGTGCGGGTTTTCTCGGCATTCTCGGCCTGTATACCCTCGGACAGGCGCCTGATCAGGCCGCTCCGCCGCTGGCCAAAGCCGAGGAGACCCGATAGATTCTGGCCGACCGGCGTTATGCACTACTCGGTTGGCTGAAGGGCATGGCGCGACACTGACAATCGCTGCGGGTGTTCACCCGAGATCGCGAACCGTAGACTCCACGCGCGCCGGACGAGGAACTCGATACGACCTCGCACGGGCCCTGTGTGCCGTCCCTCCCCAGTCAATTCCTTCGATCGCTCGATCTGCAGCGAAACGCACCGCTTCGATCCTCGCCATTCGACGGAACCACGGCGCGGAACAAATCCGACGCCCGCCTGCGCCGTTGTCACCTGATGTTAATTGCGGCTAACATCAGCGCCTAGTAGATCGACGTCGATGCTCGCCCGGAAGGAAAACTTTGGTACAGGTCCTGCCCGATCGGGTCGACGACACCGCGCCCGGCTATCTCAAGAACCGCGAAGGACTGAGCGCGCAACTCGACACCATCGCGGAGCAACTGGCGCTGGTCAACGGCGGCGGCGGCGCGAAATACGTTGCGCGCCACCGTAAGCGGGGCAAGCTGCTTGTCCGCGAGCGCATCGAGCTGATGCTCGACCCCGACACGGCGTTCCTCGAACTATGCCCCTTCGCCGCCTGGGGCAGTAAGTTCCCCGTCGGCGGTAGCGTGGTGGTAGGCATCGGCGTGGTCGAGGGCATCGAGTCGATGATCATCGCCCACGACCCCACCGTCCGCGGCGGCGCATCGAACCCTTATACCTTCCGCAAGGTGTTCCGCGGCATGGCCATCGCGCGGGAGAACCGACTGCCCATCATCAACATCGTCGAATCTGGCGGCGCCGACCTGCCCACACAGGCAGAGATCTTCGTGCCCGGCGGACAGCTGTTCCACGACTTGACCCAGCACAGCGCAGCGGGGCTGCCGACACTGGCCCTGGTCTTCGGCAACTCGACCGCGGGAGGTGCGTACGTCCCGGGCATGTGCGACTACGTCGTGATGGTGCGCAACCGTTCCAAGGTGTTCCTCGGCGGTCCGCCGCTGGTCAAGATGGCCACGGGCGAGGTCTCCGATGACGAGTCGCTCGGCGGCGCCGACATGCACGCCCGCACCTCGGGGCTGGCCGATTACATGGCCGAGGACGAGCAAGATGCGATCCGCATCGGCCGTCGCATCCTGGCGCGGCTCAACTGGCGGAAGAACGGCCCCGGACCCACCACGCCGCCGCACCCACCGGTGCACGACCCCGATCAGCTGCTCGGCATCGCGTCGGTCGATCCGAAGGTGCCCTTCGACCCCCGCGACGTCATCGCCCGAGTGGTCGACGGCTCGGCCTTCGACGAGTTCAAACCTCTCTACGGCACGTCACTCGTCACCGGCTGGGCCTCGATCCACGGCTTCCCGGTCGGCATCCTCGCAAACGCACGGGGCATCCTGTTCAGTGAGGAGGCCGAGAAAGGTTCGCAGTTCATCCAACTGGCAAATCAGATCGACACCCCCCTCATCTTCCTGCAGAACACCACCGGTTTCATGGTCGGTGCCGAGTACGAACAGGGCGGCATCATCAAGGACGGCGCCAAGATGATCAACGCCGTATCCAACAGCACGGTCCCCCACGTGACCATCACCATGGGTGCGTCCTACGGTGCCGGGAACTACGGCATGTGCGGGCGATCGTACTCACCGCGTTTCCTATTCGCTTGGCCTAACTCGAAGTCGGCCGTGATGGGTCCGGCGCAACTGGCCGGAGTGCTGTCCATCGTGGCGCGCGAGTCCGCCGCCGACCGCGGGCTGCCCTTCGACGAGGAGGCCGACGCCCAGATGCGCGCCGCCGTCGAGGAACAGATCGAGCGCGAATCCGTCGCACTGGCCAACAGCGGCCGACTTTACGACGACGGGATCATCGATCCCCGCGATACGCGGACCGTTCTCGGGTTCTGCCTGTCGGTGATCCACAACGGCGAGGTCCGTGGCCAGCGTGGCTACGGCGTGTTCCGGATGTGATGGCGATGCCCAAGATCCGCAAGGTCCTGGTCGCCAACCGTGGCGAGATCGCGCGGCGGGTGTTCCGCACTTGCCGCGATCTCGGGATCGCCACCGTCGCGGTCTATTCCGACGCCGACGCCGACGCGTGGCACGTCGCCGACGCCGACGAGGCCGTGCACCTTCCCGGCTCGTCTGCCGCCGAGACCTACCTCGACATCCACCGGATCATCGCCGCTGCCTCGCTCACCGGCGCGGACGCAGTACACCCCGGCTACGGCTTCCTTTCGGAAAACGCCGGGTTCGCGCGCGCCTGTGCCGCCGCCGACCTCGTCTTCATCGGTCCGCCGCCCGGGGCGATCGACGCGATGGGCTCGAAGCTGCAGGCCAAGAAGACGATGTCCGACGCGGGGGTGCCTGTGCTGCCCGGTGGCGACACGACGGGGCTATCGGCCGAGCAGCTGGCGAAGCTGGCCGCCGACGTCGGCTACCCCGTGCTGGTCAAGGCCAGCGCCGGCGGCGGTGGCCGAGGCATGCGCATTGTCGCGTCGCCGGACGAGCTCGACGAAGCGGTCACCTCCGCTTCGCGTGAGGCCGCCGCCGCGTTCGCCGACGGCACCGTCTTCCTCGAGCGTTACGTCCAGCGCCCACGCCACGTCGAGATCCAGATCATGGCCGACACGCACGGAAACGTCGTCTCTCTGTTCGAGCGCGAGTGCTCCGTGCAGCGTCGACACCAGAAGGTGATCGAGGAGGCGCCGTCACCGGTCGTCGACGACGCGTTGCGCGCTCGGATGAGCGAGGCCGCCATCGCCGCCGCGCGCGCCGTCGGCTACGTAGGCGCCGGGACGGTCGAGTTCGTCTACGACGCCGCTCAGGATGGCAAAGCCGACTCCTTCGCCTTCCTAGAGATGAACACCCGGCTGCAGGTCGAGCACCCGGTTACCGAGCTGATCACCGGCCTCGACCTGGTGCGTGCCCAGCTGCTCGTAGCCATGGGCCGCCCGCTGCCTGAGGAGATGCACAACCCGCGAATTCGCGGTCACGCGGTCGAGGCCCGGCTGTGCGCCGAGGATCCGGCCGATGACTACCGGCCCTGTACCGGCACCCTGCGCACCTTGGATGTCCCGGCGCTTGCCGGCGTGCGGGTTGACTCGGGTTTTCGTGCCGGTTCGGTCATCAGTCATTACTACGATTCGCTGCTGGCCAAGGTCATCGCGTGGGCACCAACGCGCGACGAGGCACTTGCCAGCCTCTCGGCGGCGCTGGCCGGCGCCCGTATTCACGGCGTGACCACCAATCGCAACCTGCTTGTTCGCGTCCTGCGCCATGACGAGTTCGCCGGGCGGGGCACCGACACTGGGTTCCTTGACCGACACGACGTCGCCCAACTCGGCGCTGCCCTCCCAGACACGCAGTCCGAGCGCCTGCACGCCGTCGCGGCGACCGTGGCCGGGGTGGCCGCGCGGCGTGCCGTCGCAACTCTGCAGGCCACGTTGCCCGCCGGCTGGCGCAACAACCCTTCGCAGCCGCAGACCACAACCTGGCAGACCCAGGGCGGGCGCGAAGTGCGCGTCGGGTACACGTTAGGTTCGACAGGGACCTGCCTGCAGGTCGACGACGAGCCGTTGGCCGACGTCGAGGTTGTCGAGGGCAGTAGCGAGCGGGTGGTGCTGCGCGTCGACGGGGTGCGCCGCACTTATGATGTCGTCCTCGACGGCGATGTTGCCCACCTCGACTCGGTCGCCGGCTACTCCGCCCTGCGGCTGGCGCCACGCTTCGTCGACCCGAGCACTCTGAACCCGCCCGGGTCGCTCACCGCGCCGATGCCGGGTTCGGTGGTCCGAGTGCCGGTCGCCGAGGGCGAGACGGTCTCGGCCGGCCAAACCCTTGTCGTCCTGGAGGCGATGAAGATGGAGCACACCGTCGCGAGCCCGATCGACGGGGTGCTGAGCGCCCTGCCGGTCCAGGTCGGCCATCAGGTCTCGAGCGGGGACGTCCTCGCCGTGGTCGAGGCGGTGGACGGCGGTGAAGTGGCGTCGGACGCCACGGAGCTCTAATGAACCCGGCGCGCTCCCGATCGGTGGCGCGTCGATACCGATGTGAGGAGTGTCATGGAATTGCACGAGACAGAGGAACGTCAGGACCTGCGCAAGGCGGTCGCCGAGATCGCCAAGGACTTCGGACACGAGTACTACCTGGAAAAGTCGCTGGCCGGCGGGAAGAGCACCGAGCTGTGGAAGGCCGTGGGCAAACAGGGCTTCCTCGGGGTGAACCTTTCCGAGCAGTACGGCGGCGGCGGCGGCGGCATCTACGACATGCAGATCGTCGGTGAGGAGCTCGCCGCGGCGGGCTGCCCGCTGCTGATGACCGTCGTCTCGCCAACCATCTGCGGCACGATCATCCAGGCATTCGGCAGTGAGGAACTCAAGCAGCAGTGGCTGCCGGGCATCGCCAGCGGCGAGACGATCATGGCATTCGCGATCACCGAGCCGGACGCGGGCTCGAACTCGCACAACATCTCCACGACCGCGAAACGCGACGGCGACGACTGGGTCATCAACGGCACCAAGTACTACATTTCTGGTGTCGACGAAGCCGAAGCGATCCTGGTCGTCACCCGAACGTCTACCAACGACAGTGGTCGCGGACTACTCAGCTTGCTCGTCGTGCCCACCGATGTCCGCGGGCTCACCAAGTCACTCATCCCGGTGCAGGCGGTCACTCCAGAGAAGCAGTTCACTCTATTCTTCGATGACGTCCGCGTGCCGGCCGCCAACCTTATCGGCGCGGAGAACGAGGGCCTGCGCCAGGTCTTCATGGGCCTGAACCCGGAGCGAATCATGGGGGCGGCGCTCGGCAACGGCATCGGTCGCTACGCGCTGGATAAAGCCGCCGATTACGCCCGCAACCGCCACGTGTGGGGAGCTCCGATCGGCTCGCACCAGGGCGTATCGCACCCGCTCGCCCACGCCAAGATCCAGGTTGAGCTGGCCCGGTTGATGACTCAGCGTGCCGCCTCCCTGCACGACGCCGGCGATCCGGGGTCGGGTGAGGCGTCGAACATGGCGAAATATGCCGCAGCCGAGGCGGGCATCCTGGCGCTCGACCAGGCGATTCAAACCCACGGCGGCAACGGCATGGCCACCGAGTACGGCCTCGCCACGTTGTGGGGTCCGGCCCGGCTCATGCGCACCGCGCCGATCAGCCGCGAAATGATCCTCAACTTCGTGGCGCAGCACAGCCTGAAACTGCCCGCGTCCTACTGAGTCGCCGCGGAATGAAAGGGAATCGAATGCAACTCGGCATCGGTCAGTGGGTGAGCCGGCGCGCCTTCCTCAACGGCGGGCGCACCGCGTTGATCAGCAACGGCGCGCACATCACCTACGCCGACCTCGATCGGCGCACCAACCAGGTCGCCGCCGCACTCATCGCCCTCGGCGTGCGCAAGGGCGATCGGGTCGCGATGCTGCTGGTCAATTCGACCGAGTTCATCGAGGTGCTGCTGGGCTGCGCCAAAATCGGCGCACTTGCAGTTCCGCTCAACGTGCGCCTTGCCGGACCCGAGATCGGCTACATCCTGGCCGACTCAGGCGCCGATGTTCTGGTCTTCCACGAGCCGTTCGCCGCGCAGGCCAGGAGCGCCGTCACCGAGTCCGGAGTCCGCGTGCGCCATGTCGTGCGCGCCGGTGGGGTGCCGGCGCCGGGCGAGCTCGGCTACGAAGACGTCGTCTCGGGCGCCGCGCCCGAACCGCTCAACGGTGACGTCGACGGCCGCGACCCCGCGTTCATCATGTACACGTCGGGGACGACGGGCCGACCCAAGGGCGCGATCCTCACCCACGACAACCTGCTATGGAACGCGATCAACGTCCTCGGCACCGACATCGGCCTGCGGGGCGAGGACGTCACCGTCGCGGTGGCGCCGATGTTCCACATCGGCGGGCTGGGAGTACACACCCTGCCGCTGTTGTACGTCGGCGGCACCAGCGTGATCATGCCGTCCTTCGAGCCGCGAGCGACGTTACAGGCGATGGCCGACCACCACGTCACGGTCCAGTTCATGGTGCCGGCCATGTGGACCGCTCTCACACAGGTGTCCGACTTCGACTCCTTCAACCTGTCTGCGCTGCGTTTCGCCATGGGCGGCGGGTCGCCCGTCCCTCTCACGGTCATCGACTTCATGCGCGAGCGAGGCGTGCCCTTCACCGAGGGCTTCGGCATGACCGAGACCGCTCCCTTGGTGACCGTCCTCGACGCCGAGAACGTCAGCACGCGGGCCGGGTCGATCGGCCGCGTCGCAATGCATGTCGACGCCCGCATCGTCGACGACGACGACCGCGACGTCGCGACCGACACCGTGGGCGAACTGATCGTGCGCGGCCCGAATGTGTTCACCGGCTACTGGATGAAGGCCGAGGCGAGCGCCGAGGCGTTACGCGGGGGCTGGTTCCACACGGGCGACCTCGGGCGCATGGACGCCGAGGGCTTCATCACCCTCGTCGACCGCAAGAAGGACATGATCATCTCCGGCGGCGAGAACGTCTACCCGATCGAGGTCGAGCAGGTTCTCTTCCGCCACCCGGCGGTGTTCGACGCCGCCGTGATCGGCGGTAAGGACGCGAAGTGGGGCGAACGCGTCGTCGCGGTCGTGGTCGCCGACCCGGCGACACAGGCGCCGAGCGCCGAGGAGATCGTAGCGTGGTGCCGGGAGCGGCTGGCGCACTTCAAGTGTCCGCGTGACGTGCACTTCGTCGCCGAACTGCCGCGCAACGCCACCGGCAAGCTGCTCAAGACCGAGCTGCGCGCGCAGTTCACGGGCGTCGAGGGCGGAGTCGTTTTGCGCTGAGTCGTGCCGCTGCACATCGCGGGTTCGAAGCAGGGCCCCTAAATCATGAACTGAGAAGAGGATGCGACAGCATCGGCGGGGGCTAGCGGTTTCGTTCACCTCCCTTGATTTGGTGCGGCGGGTGCCGACGCAGGCAACCCCAGCGCCGGTAGGATCCCAGCCCGGCCCAGCGGATCGGCCGGCGCACAACGTAACCACAACTCGACAGGAGGCCTGAAAGTGGCCGGTTTGCGCCGCAAACTGCTCCTCGAGGCCGCCGCCGACCTGTTCGCGCGGCAAGGCTTTCACGCCGTGGGCATCGACGACATCGGTGCCGCAGCAGGGGTGAGCGGGCCGGCCGTCTACCGGCACTTTCAGAACAAGGACGCGATCCTGCGCGAGTTATGCGACGCCGCCATGACTGAGCTGCTGGCCGGCGCCCGGCGCGCCACCAACGCCGGCACACCGACGGAGGTCCTGCACGCCCTTGTCGACCTACACGCGGCCTTCGGCGCGCGACGACGCGGCCTGTTGGCCGTCTACGCCCGCGAGCACCGCTCGCTGTCGCCGCTGGCGACCCGTGCCCTGCGACGCCGACAGCACAGCTACGAGTCCTTCTGGGTCGACGCGCTCGTACGAGCACGGGGCGATCTGGACCGTGAGCGCGCACAGGGCCTGGTCGCCGCCGTGCTGTCATTGCTCAACGCGTCCGCGTACATGCCGGCGTCGCTGGACGACGCGACGATTGAGGCGATGCTGGCCGCCGCGGCCGTTGCGGCGCTGTTCAGCCGCGCGGTTACACAGCAGGTAGACGGCGCCCCGCACCGGATTTAGTGTGTGTCGAGCAGGGACTGGGGAATGTCCACCATGCGGGACCGCACGTATTCCCCGAGCCCCTTGGCCTGCGCGTCCGGCCGGGTCGACGAGGCCACCCCGTCACCGAGCAAGCCGTGCACCACCACGTTGAGCGCGCGCAGGTTCGGCAGTTCGAAGCGCTCGATGGGCAGGTGCGCCGTCTCCGGCCCGAGCAGTGTGCGCAGCCGCTCGACGCTGAAGTAGTCGCACGCCCACGCGTAACCGGGGTCGTCGCGTGCCCACAGTCCGAGGTTGGCGTTGCCGCCCTTATCTCCGGACCGCGCACCGAGTACCGACCCGAGCGGCGCGAGCCGCGTCGGCCCGGATGGCGCCGGCAGCTTCGCGGGCGGGGCGATCCCAGCCGGCGGGACCGCACCGGTCGGCGGGTCAGGGATCACGTGCCGATTGCCGTCGGCGTCGACGAGCACGTGCGTGAGGGCCGAGCGCGGAACGTAGGCCGGCCGGTAGACGCCGAACGCGGTCTCCGAGGACGGTGGCGTGGTGGTGTGGAAGCCGGCGAAACCAGCCAGGGCGATCTCCATGACCCCGCCGGAGAAGGCTCGGCCCACCTTTCGCGGGTCGGCGTCCTTCACCGTCACACGCAGGTGCGCGCAGGCTTGCTCGTTCGTCGGCGCATCGGAGACGTCGAACCGCAACAGTCGCACGTCGACTTCGTCGAAGGCGTCGCGTCCGCCGAGAACGTCGAAGAGCTGCTGTTCGGCGAAGGCCGCCTTGGCCTCGATGTCGAGGCCGGTGAGCACCATGGTCATCGTGTTGCGGAAGCCGCCCACCTCGTTCAGCGCCACCTTCAACGTGTCCGGCGGCGGACTGCCTTTCGTACCGCTGATCGCGACACGGTGCTCACCCTGTTGAGCCAGGCGAATGGTGTCGAAGTGGGCGACGACGTCGGGGCCGAGGTAGGCAGGTTCAGCGATCTCGTAGAGCAGCTGGGCGGTGACCGTGCCGACTGAGACCAGTCCCCCGGTGCCGGGATGCTTCGTGATCACCGAAGAGCCGTCCTCGGCGACCTCGGCGATCGGAAACCCCGGGTAGCGGCGGTCGGTGATCTCGTCGAGGAACGCGTAGTTGCCGCCCGTCGCCTGAGGGCCGCACTCGATCACGTGCCCGGCGACGACCGCACCCGCGAGCCGATCCCAGTCGGCGCGTGCCCAGGCGTGCCACCAGGCCGCGGGACCGACCACGAGGGATGCGTCGGTGACCCGGCCGGTCACGACGACGTCGGCGCCCGAATGCAGCGCCTCGGTGATGCCCCAGGCGCCGAGGTAGGCGTTGGCCGACACCGGTTTGATGTCGCCGACGGGCGGCGTGATTGCGTGGAGGTCGCCACGTAGGTCGTCGCCCTCGACGTGCGCGACGCGCGCGGTGAGGCCGAGACGTGCGGACAGCTCGCGCAACGCGGCGGCCAAGCCGGCGGGATTCAGCCCGCCCGCGTTCGCGACGACCTTGATGCCACGATCGAGACAGGTGCCCAGCACCTGTTCCATTTGGGTGAGGAAAGTCCGCGCGTACCCGCCGGACGGGTCTTTGGCCTGGGCCTTGGCCAGGATGAGCATGGTCAGCTCGGCCAGATAGTCACCGCACAGGACGTCGATCGGTCCGCCCTCGACCATCTCGCGGGCTGCGGCGATGCGGTCGCCGTAAAAGCCGGAGCAGTTGCCGATGCGGACCGGGACGCTCACCGCTGACCCCCTGCGAACTGGCCCGCCACGCGCCCGCCGCCAGGGGGCCCCGCGAAGGCCTGGGCGATCGCGAGCCACTGGTCGGCCAGCGGTCCGTCGGCGACCAAAGCGGTGTCGTCGCGGTGGCGGCGTTGGGTCACCAACAGGCAAAAGTCCAGCGCCGGCCCGCTCACGCGGTTGGCGGCGTCGGCTGGCCCCCACGTCCAGACGCTGCCGTCCGGAGCGGTCAGCTCGACGCGTACCGGGTCCGCGGGGAGGTCCAGACCGTTGGCCAGGTAGCTGAAAGCGCGCGCACCCACCCCGATGTGGGCCACGTGCCGCAGCCGTGCCGTGGCCTCGCGGGTCGCGCCGAGCGCGTCGACGATGTCCTGGCCGTGCGCCCAGGTCTCCATGAGTCGCGCTGTCAGCGACGAGACCGCGCTCATCGGCGGCCCGAACCACGGCAGGCGGGTCGCCGGGGCAATGTCCGCGAACGCCGCAACGAGGGCTGCACGCGACGTGTCGAACCACGCGAGCAGGTCGGCAGCCGGCATTTGACGGTAGCGCTCAGCGATGACGTCGGGTGAGATGCTTCCGTCGGCCATCATCGGCAGGTAGTCGCTGCTGAAACCGTCGGGGTCGGTGGCCGAGCGCACCGCCACGTCGTCGAAGAACGCCAGATGGCTGATCTGGTCGCGGATCGCCCAGCCCACGGCCGGAGTCGGCGCGTCCCAGCCGCGCGGACCTTCGGGCAGCGGTGCGATGAGTTCGCGCAACGCGGCCGTTTCGGCTTCGATGTCGGCGATTACCGACTGCATGGTCACCGCCATGTCAGCGTCCCTTCCACTGTGGTGCGCGCTTCTCGCGGAACGCCGTCGGGCCTTCCTGCGCGTCGTCGCTCAGATAGACCGGCTCCCATATCTCGTCGGCCAGGTCGTAGGCGGCGGCGAGGTGGTGCTGTGCCGAGAGGTACACGGTGCGCTTGGACGCAAGCACCGATAGCGGTGCGTTCGCGGCGATGCTGAGCGCCAACTGCTGGGTACGCTCGCGCAACTGATCGGCCGGCACCACCTCATTGACTAAGCCGACCTGGTGGGCGCGCTCGGCGGTGATCGGGTCGCCGGTCAGCAGGATCTGCATGGCAACGCGTGGGGGCACCAGCCACGATAGCGGTGCCGCCCACGGCGACCCGCGGCCGACTTTGACCTCGCTGACGGCGAAGGTCGCGTGTTCGGCAGCCACGACCAGGTCGCACTGCTGCGCGAGCAGGAAGCCCCCGGCGAACGCGACACCGTTGACGGCCGCGATCGTCGGCTTCGCGACATCGATGTTGCGGCCGAACTGCGGAGCGAAGTCCTTCGGGGGCACCTTGAGCGCGTTCTGCGCCATCTCCTTCAAGTCCCCGCCGGCGCAGAACGCCTTATCGCCCACGCCGGTGAGGACGAGCACCTTCGCCGCGTCGTCGTCATTGAAGCGGCGTACCGCGTCGAAAAGCCCCGTGCGCACAGCGTTGTTCAGCGCGTTGCGCGCCTCGGGCCGGTTGATCGTCAGCCAGGCCACGCTGTCGACGACCTCGTAGCGAATCGGTTGCTCGGCCACCGAGCCTCCGTCCCTCACCGTCGCCTCGCATGTGAGTGGCAGTTCACCCCGGCACCTCGACAAACGGGTCGGCCAGCTCATCGGTGGCTTCACTCGGCACGCACGGACCATCTTCGCTCGAGACGAGCAACTCGAGGTCGACGAGGCGCCGTCCGCCATCGTCGCGTTTGGCCACGACCTTGCCGCTCAGGGTTGCGGTCTGGCCCGGATAGATCGACCGGATCATTGAGATTCTGCGGCGCCGGATGAGCGCGTCGGGTCCGGCCCATTCGTTGAGGCCGCGGTCGATGAAGCCATGGAAGAAGAGGGTTGACAGGTAGATCGTGCGCTGGCCCTGGCTGCGCGCGTAGTCGGGGTCGTGGTGACCGGGGAACCAGTCCCATGTCGAAGCCGCGTTCATGCAGATGCGCTTGTAGCTGATCTCGATCGAGACGGGCGTCAGGGTGTCGCCGACGGCGATGTCCTCGAACCGCACGGGGACGCGGACCATGCTGCGCTCGGTGGAGTCGTTCATGATGCGCCTTCACTATCGGCGGTGTCGTAT
>RRZU010877625.1_pt1 | contig 34621 bp, 35 predicted proteins | sample 2165561 | NCBI WGS metagenome assembly RRZU01 (sample SAMN10456909, study PRJNA506462) | wastewater metagenome | isolation source: wastewater sludge | place: USA: Moscow, Idaho | reverse complement strand
GGGGACGCAGCCAGCCACCATCGTGGTCCGGAGCCGCGTCCCAGATGCGGACCTGCTGGACCAAACGCGTCGGCTCACAGGGGCACTGCGACGGGCCAGCCTTCGGGGTTCGCAGCGGGTTCGCGTTGCATCGCCCACGCCTCCTGGCCGGATGCGAACAGCTGAACTAGTTCGGCGCGAGGGACAGATCGCACGGGGAGTCCGAGTTACGGCGATGCCGTGGCAGCACGTACACCGTCGCGAAACCCCCGCGCCGACGATCCGGGTCGGTATCAGCGGAGACGTTTCAGATTCCCAGACGGACGCGCAGCAGCGGACCGCGGACCTGACGTTCGCCCTTGCCCAGGCCGTGCGGGCTGTGAACGGCGAAGTGGCGGCGGTGGCATGGAACGTGAACGCCGCTCCCATCCTCCATCCCGGTTCGACACCGCGCCACGTGGTGGAGGCGCGCTGCGCCGGGGGATCGACGGGATGCCCGCTGTCGCTGCGTGCCCTGGACGGTGCGCTGCAGTTGACGTCCCGCACCGATGGGTTGCGGGTGCTGGTCGTGGTCACAGATGCAGCCCTGCCGAACTACCAGGCTGCGCGCCAGGAAGTGGCGCGGCAGGCCCGCGCCGGGGTCCACGTGCTGTGGGTCACTCCCTACCCAGACCCTGACATCGGGCCCGCGGCGAAGAACGTGGTCCTGGACCCTCTCAGCGTCGACTATGGGGCTGTCATCGGGGCCGCGCTCGCGGGGATGCTGGAACGAGCCTGACCGGGCCGTCGGCGCGGCCCGCGTGGTCGTGCCGACGGTCTGATCGGCGCGCGTTGGCACGAGCTGCCGGGGCTCGGCGCCTGTGAAGCTGTCCGCAGACGGCCAGGAAGTTGGTATCGAGCGCGGCCCGGCGGTTGGGTTGAGGTTCGAGGCTGCGCATTGGGGAAACTGGCCTCTGCTGGAGCGCACGGCTCGCCCGTAGCGTCCTTGGCATGAACGGAACAGACTTCTTCGGGCCCGTCATCAGTACCTACACACGCAAGCAAGCGTTGCAAGACGGGGAACTGATCGACCTGTCACGGCAGGCGCGCGCCGGCCGCATTGTGTGGGGGATGGCCATCACCCGCGGCGCGTACGGTGTTCTTGAAGGGGAGGACGACCAGCAACTGACCGCTGCCCGCCTGGACGAGCTGATCCAGCTCGCGAAGCGCACGATGTCGGCAGCAGCCAATGAGGTCGCAGCAGGAACCCGTCTTCTGATGGCGTTCCCGCTCCCGGGCGGAGACCAGCCACTCGATCTCCATGTCGGCCCAGACGACGACCTCCAGCCGTGCCTCACGGTCATGCTGGTGAACGAAGACTGACGCCAGACCGCCGCCCCTTCGCCCCCCAGCGGGTGAAGGGGCGGCCTGGCGTTGACGCAGACGTTCCCGGGCCAGGTGGCAGCATCGTCGCTGTGAAACACCTGTCCGCTGTGGCCGGCCCGTGATGGCCCGCCGATCCACAACCCGTACCCGCGGCGCCACACGAAAGACGCCTCCCCCGCTTCCTGCGAGAGGACCAGGAGAGCGGTACTGGGTACTCGATGTCCCCTACGAGGAACGAGCGCTGCTGGTTGGCTCTGGGGCCGTGTGGAGGGGGGATTTGAAGGTCACCCTCTGGGTTGGCCCGAGGCTTCCCACTGGCCTGGCGGCGTTCGAGTCCCAACCGTTCTCACACGAACGCTTCGTCGAGGATGCGCTCAACGGGACACAGCGTGAGCTGAGCGAGACTGGGATGCGTTTCACCCCTCGCCCTCTGCAGGTGGAAGGAGCCCGCGCCATCGCGCGCCGGGCCGCCGCCGGCGGCTCGCAGTTCCTGCTGGCTGACGAGCCAGGGGTTGGGAAGACGATCACAGCGATCATCGGCGCCAAAGCGGTATGCACGCTGCGCAAGGGGACGAGGATTCTCGTAGTCGCGGACCGACCAGCCGCCATCACGTTGGGGCATTGGCGTCGCTCGATCCTGGGAGTGGGGGACGGCGGGTTCACGTGGCTCGTGACCACCTGGGACCGCATCGGCAAGGTCAAGGGGCACGACTGGGACGTCGTCATCGCCGACGAGGCTCAACGGGTCCGACACACGACAACGCAACGCTGGCAACACTTCCTCCGGCTGTCCGGATTCGCCCGCAAGACGCGGCGCCCGTTCGTAATCTGTGCGACCGCCACGCCGTCGCACACACCGCTGGAGTTGACCTACTTGTCTGGCCTGTTCGCCGACGTGAGAGGCGGCTCGGCGAAGGACTGGGTCGAGGCATTCCCCGAGCATCTACGACAGAACGGAATCGGTATCACGTCCAGTCGGTACGGTCCTGAATGGAGCGAGGACCCTGTCCGGCGGGCAAGCGATGTGCGGCGGGTCTTGGGGTGGATGACATCCCAGACACCCCCAGCGATGATCCATCGGGAGGCGCCGCAGGGCCCACCGGAGATCAACGGGATGGCGGTGCGCCTCACGCCTGCTCGGTACCTGCAATATCAGGCGGAGTGGGCGGAGTTCTGCGCAGCGATGAACCTGGCTCGTCGGGGCAAGGATGTCGCGCGCGGGCGCGCAGCTCTGCTGCGCTATCGACAGAAGGCCGGTCTGCTCCGGGTCGACGCCACAGTCGAATGGGTCATCGGGCAGGTGGAGGCTGACCGGCAGGTCGCCGTGTCGGTCCAGTACGTGGAAACCGCGGCAGTGCCGATCCGGGAAGGGCTCGAAGCTGCTGGCCTGGCTGTAGCGGGCATCTACGGGGGCCGCCCAGACGGGGAAAGGGAACGGCTGCGGTTCCAGACGGGGAAGGCGCCCGTGGTGGTGTTCACTCCGACTGCGAGCATCAGCCTCCACGCCGGGGAGAAGCTGTCCGCTTCGTCCGCGGCCTCGTCGACGCACCGCGTGGGCGTATTCCATCAGCCTCGCTTCTCCGGCATCGAGGGGCGGCAGATCATCGGTCGCACACATCGGGACGGCGTGAGGTCGCCGTGGTGGCTCCTGTACTGCGAAGGAACCGTGGAGGAGCGGGTCGCGCGGGTGATGATCGAACGCATGGGGCAGGCCGCTGACACGGTCGGCGGCGACACCACTGCGCTGGCGCAGGTTGCACGGTTCCTAGGAGCTGATTGGCTTCCCGCCCAAGACCTGACCGACGCGTAGCGGGCCGATCAATGGGAGCTTGGTGCCTGCCAACTCGGACGCCGGCCCATGCCGGAAAGTGAGGGCTTACAAGCTCCTGCCGGCCGACCTATCGTTGGTGGCAACAGACGGGGAGGAAGAGCCCCGAAGCCAATGAGGAGGGCATCATGATCGGCTACGCCGACATCACCGGGCAGGTCACCATCACCTACGGAATGACGTACGAGATGGCCAAGCAACTGCCCTACTGCCACGGGTTGAAGCTCGACGAGGGCCGCATCTATGCGCCGGTTCGCGACGAGAAGAAGGCCATCTCCAGCATCAAGCTCCAGGCCCAGACTCTCGGCCTGGGCGACTTCGCCCCCGAGAAGGTCGCCGCGCGCGCCGCCCGCGCCGCAGCTGCGGAGGTCCACAAGGCCGCCACACTGGTAGCTCCGGCCGTCCAGCCGCCGGCGAGCAGCTACAGCCATCGCGAGTACTGCCCAGGCTGCGGCTTGCCCCTGAATCGACATGGCGAGTGCCGCGAGTGCGGCGTCATGGACGTCTACTGACACAACTGCTGGGTCCCGACAGATCACAGCACCCACGACGACGAGGGGAAATCATGAGCGACATCAAGGCAGTCTTCGAGCAGGCAGCAGCAGCACACACAGCAGTCACGGTCGCCGTACACACGGCTCACAAAGAAGGGCTGAACGCCCGTCAGATCGCCGACCAGGCGGGCGTCGCCCGAGGTGTGGTCACGTCGATCCTTCAAGGCCGCCAGGCTCTCCCGCCGGTGGTCTACCTGCGCGGCCGCGGCGCACGACCTGAGGACTGGGCTGAACTGGAACAACTTCTCAGCGGTCATCACATCACCCACGACCGGACCCAAGCCTGGCATCTGGCCCGCGGTGGCCATCTGGTGGTCCTGTGCGACTTCACCCCTGTGGGGGCGCAGACGGTCCGCGTCGGCGTTGTCGAAGCGAAGTACGCCGACGACGCCGACGTCGTCGCTGGCGAGCAGGCTCTTGCGCTGCCGATGGTGGCCGGTGGGCTGACCGCTCGGCCCACCCGGCTGGTGACGGTCGAGGGCGCCGAGCTGCCGCAGGCGCGGCTCGATGTGCCGACGCTGGCGGGAATGGTCCTCACTCATGCGGGGGCCCTGTGAGTGACCTGCTGGGTGGCACATGCTGGATCGGTGAGCATCCGGGCGATGGGTCGGATGTTGCCCATCTGCTGCTCCATCGGACGACCACGGTCGAGTTGGGTGCGGTAGTGAAGCTGGCTGCTCTGGCGTCGATGTGGGGCATGACGGATGCCACCGCGAGCGAGCCGAGCCCCGCATCGACGCTGTGGGTGGATACCGACGCCCGGGTGCTGCACCAGCCAGGCATGACGATCGACGTCGACGCGTCAGGCGACTGGTGGGCGGCCGCAGTCGCGCACCGCCTGGTCGTGGTCAGCCTTACGTCACGCCCGCTGTCCACTCCAGGCCTCCGAGAGGTCAACGAGCTGATGGGGACCGCGATGCCAGATGAGCTGTGGTGCGCGTTCGCGCACGTGACATCAGGGAGCCCCTTCACGCCACCATACGGTGGTGCGATAGTGGATGTGTCGGCAGGGGAAGAGCCCCAGCCGAGACATCAAGGGAGAACACCATGAGCACCATCACTGCCCAGCTCACGTTCATCAATGACGGCCCCCACCTGGTCGACCCCGACGACTGGGCCGGCCGCAGCACGTTCTACGACACGGTGACCCTCACCGACTCTGCCACTGGTCAGACTCTCGGAGAGGTGCGGGTCGAGGCCTCCGAGGATCGCGAGCCCTACGAGGCGGCGATCCGGAGCGTCATTGGAGACCAGCCGTTCACCTGGGTGGAGTGAGGTGAAGAGCCTGTCGTCGGCTCACGTGGCGGCGGTCCGAGCAGCGACCGGGCTGACGCTGGACCAGATGGCCAGCATGCTGCACGTCCATCCGCGCACCGTTCGTGCGTGGCAATCGGGGCGGAACGTCCCTTCGGACTCCGCGTCCGCAGCGATCAGCGCGCTGCTTGCCAAGCACACTGAACTGGTGCGGCGCCTCGCGACCGGCGATCAGGGAGTCACGATCACCCGCGAAGAACGGGTTGGAGACTTGCCGCGCGGATGGTGGTTGACGGCTGCAGGGCAGGCGTTGGCCGTTAACCCTGCCATCGAGGTTGAGTGGGGTGTGTGAAGGGGGCAAGTTCACGGGCGGTGACGGTGTTGGCGGGAGGTGTACGACGGCTAGTCCCTAGCTCCGACCTTTCGGCTGGTAGCAGGTAGAGGAAGCCGCTCGGAAACCTCCCCCCATCTGGGGGGAACGGGCCGCGGAGGTAAACCACGTAGCCGGAGAGGTGATGGGACGAGTCCATGGCTGGCTATGTCCGAGGTTGCCTGGGTGTGTCAAAATCAGACGCAACAACAAGACCCTGTCCGCTGCGTCGGGCACACCGCAGACCCCCGGAAGGATGACCTCATCGTGCTGACAGCACCGGAAGCCGCCGAAGCACTCGGGCTCACCGAGCGCGAGTTGTGGGCCAAGGTCGACGCCGGCGCCTTGCCCGCGCCAGACCGATTCCGGAAAGGGAAGCCGCTCTACAGCGAGGCAACCGTCGCTAACCCCAAACCCCGCGTCCGCCGCCCTGGGATGGGTCGGGATGAGCACATCCTCAACCTCTTCGACGAAGTCGCGTTCTACGCCTTGAAACACGGCGACGCCAACGTCCCGCAGCGGGCGTTGGGGAGGGTCGACTACACGGGCAAGCCATTCCCGCTGGGTGACCGAGTCTCAGCACTGAGAATCGCTCGTAAACGAGGAAAACTGAACCGGCGCGAGATCGCGCTGTTCAACGCGCTGCCAGGGTGGACGTGGGACTACGGCGATACGCAGTGGCGCCTTCGATACCAAAGCGTGGTGTCCCGGTACCCCGATCAGATGACCGAGGCCGACCGCGTGTGGCTCAGCATCCAGCGCAACAGGTTCGAGCAGTTGCGCCCCGACTGGCAACGGCTACTCACCGAGATCGACGGACTGCTCGACGTCAGCAGCCACATCCGAGCACGAGCGTTCACCGAGGCCGCGGTCGATTGGCTGAACCAGAACCCGGGGAAGACGATGGCGGATGTGGCCTACGCCACCGTCGTCGAAACCGCCGACGGGCCGTACAAACTCGGCGTCAAGATGACGTACTACCGCCGCCGCTACAGGGGTCTCGAAGGCGCGGGTAAGACGAAGCTGTCCGCCGAAGACGCTGCACTGATCGAGTCGCTACCTGGGTGGAAGTGGGAGATGCGACCCCGGGGCGGGCACAACAGCAAGGGAGCCCTGCGCTCGGTCTGAGTGTCCGGTCGCACCAGTACGGTGCGGAGGGTGAACGATTCCTCCGGGCTGCTGCAGCGTGCCGTATCGGCACACGAGCGAGCGAAGCGATTGGTGGCCCAGAACCGAGCCGACCACAGGATCAAGGCGATGGCTGCTACAGCGCCGACGGCCTGGGACCTCGCCATGGTGGAATCCGCGGAAGGGACCCTGCCTCGGGAGTCCTTGACGGAGCCCGACACCCGCGGATGGATGCCACCAGGATGGGTCCCGCCCACCCTGGCTGAGCGGGTGGAACGGACCAAGCAGACGCAGCAGACGCAGCAGTCAGCGACTGCTCCCGCAGAGTTCGCCTACGACGGGACCATCGACGGCCTGCGCGGCATACCTGTCACTGAGTTGGTAAGCGTCTCGGGAGACCTTGCCGAGAAGCTGGGGGAGTTCGGCATCCGGAGCGTCTACGACCTCCTCATGCACATCCCCCTGCGCTACATCGACCGCAGCGTCACCACCCCCATCGCGCAGATGCTTGTCGGCCAGACATACACGCTGATCGGGCGGGTGACGAGCGTGGGTGGCATCAACCGCCCCTCGAACGGACGCCCCATGAGGATCAGCCAACTCGATGTCGCCGACGCGACGGGGAAGGTGTCCCTATCCTTCTTCAACAGCCTCTGGCGCGAGAAGGCGTTCCACGTGGACGATGAGGTCATCGTCCAGGGGTTACTCACCGACTGGACGAGCGCGCGCGGCGCCCAGTATCTGCGCATGACCTCCCCGCTCATGGATCGAACAGGTTCGTCGACCGCACGCATTCTGCCGATCTACCCACAGTCGGCGAAGAGCGACATCACCACGTGGCAGATTCATCGGGCCGCCCAGGAAGCTGTCCGACGGTTGGGCGCACTCCAGGACCCGCTGCCCACGGCAGATCACCGGGGGCTCATGGGACGAGCAGACGCCTACCGGCTCGTACACGCCCCAGACGAGGCCGGCCAAGAATCACGGGCGCGGGATCGGCTCGCCTACGATGAGCTGGTCCGCATGCAGTTGGCTCTCCTGCTGCATCGCCAATCGCAGTCCACCCGACCAGGATGGGAGCACCGCCCCACAGGGAAACTCACCGCGGCGTTGCAGGCACGACTTCCGTACCAACTCACCGGGGCGCAGGAACGAGCGCTAGCAGTGATCGACGCCGACCTACGGGCGCCGCGGCCCATGCACCGGCTCCTCCAAGGAGACGTGGGCAGCGGGAAGACGCTGACCGCGCTCCTGACGCTTCTACGCGCCGTCGAATCAGGAACACAGACCGCGCTCATGGCGCCAACCGAGATTCTGGCAACGCAGCACTATGAGGAGATCGCCGGCCTCTGTGCTGGCCTTTCGCGACCTGATGGAAAGCCTGTCCGCGTGGAGGCGATTACATCGCGAGTCAAGTCGAAGGCCCGCAGGGCAGTCCTGGCGGGGCTTGCGGAAGGCGACGTCGACATCCTGGTTGGGACGCATGCGCTGCTGGTCGACGACGTGCAGTTCGCGAGACTCGGATGCGTCGTGGTGGACGAGCAACACCGCTTCGGGGTCGAGCAGCGTGCGTCGTTGGCGGAGAAGGGGAACGGACGCGTCCCGGACATGCTTGTGATGACGGCGACGCCTATCCCACGCACTGCCGCTATGACCGTCTTCGGGGACCTGGACATCGTGTGGCTAGACGAGCTGCCTCCCGGCCGCACTCCGATCCGCACCGAGTGGGTGGAGGAACTGCCAAACAACAGCGACCCCCACGATCCGGTATGGAAGCAGGTCCGGGATGCGGTGTCCGCGGGCCGCCAGTGCTACGTGGTGTGCCCTCTCGTGGAGGAGTCAGAGACTCGGGCGGCGGCTTCGGCGACCGCAACCTTGGAAGCGTTGGCAGAGGGAGCGCTCGCGGGTCTCCATCTTGGGCTCGTGCACGGAAAGCTCAAAGGGGACGAGAAAACCGCAGTCATGGAGGCGTTCGGCCAGGGAGACATTGACGTGCTGGTCGCCACGACGGTCATCGAAGTCGGCGTGAACAACCCGAACGCCTCCATCATCGTGATCCTCGAACCTAAGTCCTTCGGGATCGCGCAGCTCCACCAGTTGCGCGGGCGCGTGGGTCGCGGCCGACACGCATCGGTGTGCATCCTGGCCGGGGAATCCAGCAATGAAGACACCACACGCAGGATCGAAGGTGTGGTCGGAACAACCGACGGCGCGCGCCTGAGCGAGATCGACCTAGAGATCAGAGGGCCAGGGCAGATTCTGGGGTCGCGGCAGTCCGGCCTGTCCGATCTGAGGGTCGCATCCTTGTCCACCGACCAGGCGATCCTCGGGGCAGCCCGAGAGGACGCCCGGAGCATCGTGGGTACCGACCCAGGGTTGCGCGCGCATCCAGTCCTCAGGCACGAAGTGGCGGATGCGCTCGGCGCTGACGCCGAGAAGTTCCTGACGGCGAGCTGACCCGCCCCAAGGTTCCCGGCTCCCCGGTTAGCCTGACGAAGTTGGCACGCAGAAGCCCCCTTGTCCATCGAGGGGAAGGGGCAGAAGAGGAGGAGCGGCATGGTCGACGATTCATGGCGTCCCACGAAGCGTCGTCCGGCTGGGGTGGGCTCTGACTCCACCCCAGGCCAGGTCGGTCTCGTTGATAGCGCGGAACCCGCATCGGCGGACGTCGCGTCCACCGCCAACGCCGGCGTCGTCGACGGCGGAGACTGGACACCTACGAAGGCCCCCCACACTGGCGGTATCACTTCGGGCTGGGAAGTTGCCACGGCAGACACCAGCGACGAGGCAGCCGCAGAGAACTGGGCGAATCTGCCCGCGGCACCCACTCGTGAACAGGCCTCCAAGCGCCCAGCGAAAGCCCCCAGGAGCCGGCGGCGCCGCGCTCGGGCCGCCATCATCACAGCACTCATCCTCGTCCTTGCTGCAGGTGGCGGCGTCGTCGGATGGAAGGCCCTCAATGCCGCCGCCATGAAGGACGTAGCTCTGGCCTACATGACAGCCATCGAGAACGCTGACGCCGTCGCAGCGCTGGCGCTCCTCGACCATGTGCCAGCCGACGATGGAATGCTCAACGCGGCCACCCTGCAGCGCGCTGTCCGCCCCGCGAACGTGACCGTCGAGGCGAACATCAACGACACCGTCACAGCCAAGTACACACTGGGGGGAGAGCCCCAGGCCACAACGCTCGCCCTCAGTCACACGGATCAGGGTTGGCGCATCTCATCAGGGCTGGGAGTCGTATCCCTGCCAACGGTGGCCGCTGTCCGCGTGGATGGCGCAGAACCAACGGCGCCGCTCCTGGGCATGTCCATGTTCCCCGCCCGGTACCACATCACATCAGCCTCAGGACTTGTCGACTTCGGCACCCCTGTCGCTAACCCGAACACGCCCACCACGCTCACTGGTGAAATCGGCGCCGACGGCCGCCAAGCTGCCGTCGAAGCGTGGCGCGGTTACGTGGGTACCTGCGCTGCGGGGAAGTCCATCCAGCCGACGGGGTGCCCGTTCGGGATCACGCTGACCGAGGGCTGGGAAGTCGTGACGGACACAATCCAATGGGCGGTCATCGGCGACCCGTGGGCAGAAGCCACACTCGCTGAGACAGCAGTGCCGGGAACGGTGGAGGCCAAGACGACGCTCACGATGGCGCTGCAGGCCACCTACCGGAACGGTGATCGGGAAATCACCCGCACCGACACGGTGGCGGTCACTGTGTGGATGGTGGCCGACCTCCTCACCAACGCGACGCCATCGGTCACCTGGCGGCCGGTGTGAGCGCGCATCCCCTACCTGTCCGCTGCTTGGCAGTGGCATTCCCCAGTCGTATCCTGGGCGGCATGAGCAGCAACGTGATCCCGGCCCGCCGCACGGCGGCCGCCGATGCCTTGCCTGAGCGGGCGCGGCGTGAACTGGCTGCCGCAGTGAAGGCGGGACGTTCCCAGAGCAAGACCGGGAACGTCGCCTACATCGGAGATGAGGCGCAGTTCAGCGCCTTCCTGGACGCCCTTTGAGAAGGCTGAACCATCAGCAGTCAACTCGAACACCTAACGGCAGCCCAATGTGGCTGCCGTTAGGTGTTTCAGGGTGTGCAGGCCGAGTTTCTGGGGGTTAGAAACGTCTGACCGAACTGCGAGTATCAACGCATGGCAACCTTTGATATGACCTCCCGCTGCAAGGCAGATGTGGCCCGTCTTTCGCCAGGGTCTCGGGAGAAGTTCAAGGCTGCCGCGCTCCTTCTGGCCGAGTCACTGAACAGTGGTGCGAGCTTCCCGAAGTCTCTCCGTGTGCGGAGATTCAACAGGTCCGCGACGGAATGGGAACTGACCTGGGCGCCGAACGGCAGAGCCGTGTTCGAGTTGCACCATCCCTCACCGCTCGGGGCTACTCACAAGCACGTTCGGTGGGTGGCGGTAGGGGGGCATGAGGTGTTCGACAATCGGAGGGCGGCGAACCGCTGACCGGGGCGGGCCACTGGGGAGACCTGGTGGCCCGCCTGTTCTTTGTCTCCAGTTGACCTGTCCGCTGTTCAGCGCGCCCTGGTGGATGGGAACCCCTGACGTGCACGTTCCCCCATCTGGGGGTAGCCTGATCCACCAATGACCCGTACCGTCCTCAATGTCGGAGATTCACCCAGCATGGAGGCATAATGAGCACCGATAACGAGACCCGGAACCGGCTCCTGCCCTACGTGGGCTACGCGGGCATCGCCGGGGCAACGTTTAACGCCGACGGAATGTCAGTTGCCGAAGCCCTGGTCGCGGCCAAACTGAACTTCCGTGTGGAGAGCGTTCCCGTCGTTGGCGCCCGAGAAACCCCTCGCGGGATCGTCCATGTCGAGTCCGACTTCCAGAAGATGCTCGTCCGCGTCGACCCAGACGGCACGAGCACCGCGTTCCCCGTCATGGGAACCCGCTATCGCATCATCCAAAACGTGGACGGCTACTCAGCCATTCAAGCCATGGTCGACAAGGGCGATGCGAAGATCATCGCAGCAGCCGGGTATGGGAACCCTGTGGGGGTGAAGTCGTTCATCGCAGTCCAACTGCCTGACCCGCTGCTCATCGGAGACACGCAAGACGTCGCTGATCTCTACGTGATCGCCCGCGTGCACCACGACGGGAACGCCACCCGGCTCAGCATCGCCCCACGGCTTCGCAGCACAGGAGCCATCGTCGAAACGAACATCCGCGCGAACCCCCAATGGTGGGCGCTGGTCCACTCCGGTGACGTCGGCAAGAAGGTCCTGGAGGCAGCTACGTCCCTCCGTAAGGTCGGCAAGTGGGCCGACTCCTACCAGCGGGTGACGTCCAGCCTGCTCGCCACCCGAGTCACCTCCGAGCAGTTCAAGGAGCTGGCGCGAAAACTGCTGCCGACCCCTGCCCTGGCGTCCGACCGATCCCGTGAAGAATGGGCCGACCGTCGACGCGAGATGTTGACGCTGTTCCAGTCGGTGCGTGGAAGCTACGGCGCAGGCACCGCCTACGCGGCCTACACGGCTGTGATCGAATACGCCGACTACTACGCGCCCGCGAAGGGCGACCCGATGCAGTCCCGGCAGAAGCGAGTCATCACCGAAGAGTCCGCCAAGTTCAAGCGCAAGGCCTGGAGCCTCATCACCAACATGGCCTAGGCCACAAGGAAGGGTCGTCCGCGCTGGGGGGAGGGGGGAACGGCGCCTCTCACCGCGGACGACATGTCCGGACAGTTGCCATACGGTGGAACCCACTTACACCTGTCCGCGGCGTCACCCGCGGACCAAACCGTGGGAGGACCCCATGCACGTCCCCGATCACTTCCTCAACGACGCCACGTCTGCATCGACCGCAGTCGCGGCCGCAGCGGTGCTGGCCTACGCGGCATACCGCGTCCGCAAGGGGGAAGCCCCCGCGCCGCCGGCGCCGATCTTCGCCGCAGTCACGGCTGCCATCTTCGGGCTGCAGATGCTCAACTACCCCGTCGCGGACGGCACGAGCGGACACTTGCTCGGCGGCGCACTGGCGGCGGCTGTCATCGGGCCGTTCTGGGGCATGTTCTCGGTCGCAGTTGTCCTCGTCATCCAGGGAGTCGTATTCGCTGATGGGGGCCTGACCGCACTGGGCACGAACGTCATCCTCATGGCTGTCATCGGGGTTCTCGTCGGATGGTTCATCTCCCGCAGCGTCCTCGCCATCACCTTCCGCCGATCCGGTCAGAAGGGAGTTGCGGGCGTGGGCCTCGCCGTCGCCGCAGGAGGGTTCGTGTCGGTCGTCGCGGCCGCGGCCGCATTCGCGGCTCTGTACGCCATCGGAGGGACCGTCCCCGTACCGCTGCCGGACCTCGCCAGCAGCATGCTGTCGGTCCATGCCCTCATCGGTATCGGAGAAGGCCTCATCACTGCGGCCGTCGTCGCGTGGGTTGCTGTGTATGCGCCTGGCTCGCTGGCGCTGACGGCAGGCGTGGGGGACGAGCATGGCAATGCACGGAGGGTCGCGGGATCGTTCGCGGCCGTGGCCGTGGTGGCCGCAGTAGGGCTCTCGTGGGCCGCGTCGAGCAACCCGGACGGGTTGGAGGCCACCGCGGAGGCGGTCGGGTTCGCTACCGCAGCTCGCGACCATGCCCTGGCCGGTCTCCCCCTTGCTGACTACGGAGATGGCCTCGGCCTGTTCGTCGGGCTCGTCGGTCTGGTCGGAATCGTGCTGTCCGTCGCCGCTGCCATCGTGGTGCGGCGGATGCTGACTCCCTGCGTTGTCGATGCTGTGCTGGCAGCCTGATCGAGCAGGTCTCGCGTCGGCCCCCACCTAGAACGGGTGGGGGCCGACGCATCTCTAGGGCTCGGGACCCGGGGGTTACCTGTTGTAGGGGAGGTAGGTGGTGTGGGTGTCGTGGGGCTCGGGACCCGGGGGTTACCTGTTGTAGGGGAGGTAGGTGGCGTGGGTGTCGTGGGGCTCCCAGATCAGGAGTCCCGAAGGATGCGCACGGACGAGATAGGGGACTGCCCGACCACGCTCGGCTGACAGACGATGTTCACCAAGAAGCGCGGACGACCTGAACTCTGAGGCACGTTCCGTTCGGAATGTCGGAGACGAGTGGAAGCCTTCAAGGACCACGGGAGGAGCGGGCAAATGAGGATCGACACCGTTGAACTCAACGCTATGGAACTGATCGAGCTGGATGCGGCCCTGGACGCCCTTGTCGATCCCTACGGGCCCGTCGAAGTGGAGCAGCGCCCCATCTTGTCCGACGGCCCCACCTGGCCACTCAGCGAGCTGCAGCACGTGGGAGCCCTGTTCGCAGGGACAGCCGCAGCCATCGGCGCCACCTACGGCCACGACCCAGCCGCGTGGCCGCCCCAGGAACGGCTGCGAGCCAGCGCGTTGGCGCACGGGGTCAACCTGGTCGATCAAGCTCTCGGGCTGGTGGCGGCATGAACTTCACCCCGACAGCCGAGCAGCAGGCGATCCTCGACGCGTACGCGACGGGGGGAAGCCTTCGGATCGAAGCTGGGGCAGGCACCGGCAAGACGTCCACCCTCAAACTGATGGCGAATGCCCAGCCGGGCCGGCGGATGCTGTACCTGGTCTACAACGCTGCAGCCGCGAAGGACGCCCGCCAGTCCATGCCGAAGAACGTGGATGCGTGCACGGCCCACGCGTTCGCGATGCGCTCGCTGCGAGGAAGCCAGAACCCCCAGGTGACCGCCGTGTTGAGCCGACTCCGGGCCCCCCGAGTGCCGAACAGCCAGATCGGTGAACAACTCGGAGTCCGGCGACCGATCGACCTCGGGCCGGGCATGCAGGCGCTGCAGCCCGCGGGACTGGTCGCGCTGGCGCGCGCCACGCTCACTGCGTGGTGTCACTCGGGGGACGACGAGATCACGGAGGGTCACGTTCCGGCCATCCTCGGGGCCAGCCCCGATGCGCAAGCCGCTGCAGGAACAGAGATTGCGGCGATGGCACGGAAACTGTGGGAGGACGCCACAAGCCCAACGGGGCAAGGCCGCACCGACCACGATCACTACTTGAAGCTGTACGCGCTCTCGCATCCCGCCTGGGGTGACCGGTACGACGTAACAGCCACGGACGAGTCGCAGGACCTCAACCCGGTTCTGGTAACCATGCTCGGCCCCCAACAGGCCGGCTCCCACCAACTGGTGGTCGTGGGGGACCGCGCCCAGACCTTGTACGCATGGCGAGGGGCCGTCGACGCCATGGACCGGTTCCCAGCCGATCACGTCCTCCAGTTGACTCAGTCGTTCCGGTTCGGGCCAGTGATCGCACACGAAGCCAACAAATGGCTGACCGCCATCGACGCGAACCTGCGCTTGTCAGGGACCCCCTCAGCTCGCAGCCGGGTCACCAACCTGGACCACGCTGACGCCGTCTTGTGCCGAACCAACGCGACCGGAATGAGTCATCTGATCGAGGGCCAACGGCAGGGCCGAACGACTGCGCTATCTGGTGGTGGAGCAGACATCCGTCGGTTTGCCGAGGCCGCCGAGCAACTGAAGACCACAGGGCAGACGTGGTTGCCCGAACTGATGGCTTTCAAGAGCTGGCCTGCAGTGCAGGACTTCGTGGCCCATGACGGAGGTGGTGACCTGGCCAGCATGGTGAACCTCATTGACACGTACGGCGAGCGGGTTGTTACCGCCGCTGTGGACGCATGCGTGGACGAAGCCGACGCAAGCTTGGTCGTCTCGACCGCTCACCGCGCCAAGGGGCGAGAGTGGAAGACCGTGAAGATCGCGGATGACTTCCCCACCCCCATCGACGGGAAAGACCTGTCGAAGTCCGAAGGCATGCTCGCCTATGTGGCGGTCACGCGGGCCCGCGGCCAACTGGACCGCGGTTCCCTTGGATGGATCGACGGATACCTCGCTGATCGACGGCTGGCAGTGGACGTGTCGCGCTCGGTAGGAGTAAACGCGACGCCTCAGCCTCCGCTGGGGCAGACCCAAGCCGGGGGCGCGGCCCGGCCGGTAGGGGCGCGGACGCCCTCAGTAGGGACGCGGCCGCCCACGTCGGCACCGACCGTCCGTCGCCGCCATACACCGTTGCCCCCCGACGACCCGTGGGCTGCGCCGCCGCTGATCGAAGCCCCCAACACTCCTCACGCAATCACGGTCGACGTCCAACCTGAGGTGTGGGCCATGATCGAGCAGTGGGCGAAAAGCTCCGGTACTACACCCTCGAAGGTGGTGTCGGACGCGCTGACGCATCTTCATGGAGCGGCAGCCGCGCAGAAAGCCTCCGCTGGGCGAGCGTTCTATGAGCCCGCCCCGCGCACAGACGGCGCCCGTTGGGCTGGTGCGGTGTAGGTCCGGGCAGAGCAGCGCGAGTTCCCGGCCTTGACGGCACACTAGAGCCCGCAACCCCCGCCCGGGGACGAGCATGAAGGGAGGGCTGCCGCGTGAGCCTCAGCGACGAAGACATCGCCGAAGTGAGGGCCAGGGCGTCCTTGTACGACCTGATCTCAGCGACGGTGCCGCTCCGACGGTCAGGGAGCCAGTGGAAGGGGCTATGCCCCTTCCACGACGAGAAGACGCCCTCCTTCACCGTGCACCCCGCGCAGGGGTTCTACTACTGCTTCGGATGCCTCGCGAGCGGCGACGCGATCACATGGGTGCAGTACGCCCAGAGCCTCAACTTCCCCGATGCTGTCCGCTGGCTTGCAGACCAGACCGGGATTCAGCTCCGCGAAAGCGATACCCCCAGCGAAGGCCCCCCACGGCGCCTCCTCTTCGAGGCCCTTGCTGCCGCTCAGACCCAGTTCGCGGAACAACTCGACACCGACGAGGCGTCCCCAGCTCGGCATGAACTGGCGTCCCGCCACTTCACCGTCGACCAGGCCCGTCGCCACGGGTGTGGCTACGCGCCACGGAGAGGGGCCCTGCCCCAGAACTACAGTCGAGAAGTCCTCGCCGGGGCGGGCATCACCGGTCCCAAGGGACGCCCGTTCTTCCAAGGCCGCCTCACCTGGCCGCTGGCCGACCACACCGGGCGCACCGTTGGGTTCGCAGCCCGGAAGCTGTACGACGGCGACGCCCAGGCGGGCAAGTACGTCAACAGCCCAGGAGGCCCGCTGTTCCACAAGAAGGACCTCCTGTACTGGCTGCACCAGGCCAAACGAGCAGCCGCTGAATCCGGCCGCATCTTCGTCGTTGAGGGATACACAGACGTGATGGCCTGCGATGCTGCGGGAATCGTCGAGACCGTCGCAGCGTGCGGCACAGCGTTCGGGGAGTCCCACCTCCGGCTCCTTCGCCGCACCTGTCCTGACGCCCGGATCGTCTACTGCTTCGACGGCGACGACGCTGGCCGCGAAGCCACCACCAAAGCCTGGCGGGTATCGGCCGCCCTGCTAGAACACTGCTGGACGGTCCGCCTTCCTGCCGGGCAGGACCCCTGCGACCTGAGAGTCGCCAGCGGGGACGAAGCCCTCCGCGAAGCGCTTAGCCGGCCGCGGCCGCTCACCGAGGTAGTGCTGGAAGACCAACTCGCCGACGTCGCCCCCACCCCAGAAGCGAAGACCATCGCCGCACAGAAGGCAGTGGACCTCCTCTCCGCGATCCCTGACCCGGTCCTACGCGCCGAATACCTCCCGTTGGCGGCGAAGCTCGTGGGCGTGCCCCCCGCACTGCTGCAGGCGAAGCTCGATGGCGGTAAGCCGGCGGCTCCCCCCACGCCACCCCCTGGCGTGCTGCACCCGTCCCTGGACCGGACCCTGCTCACTCTGATCCTGACCCACCCCGAGTGGAGCAGCCTTTGGGGCGGAGCGCTCCGCAACCCCGACCTGTTCACCACCAGCCGGGGACGAGAAATAGCGTTGCGAGCCGCAGAAACTGACCCCAGGACCTGGCCTCACAGCCTCGTGACGGCAGACACCAGCGAAGAAACCCGCAGCGCAGTGTTCGCCATGATGTCGGCCGAACCACACCACGACGACCAGACCACCCTCAGCGACGTGATCCGACGCTGCACCATCGCGATGCTGACCGCACAGTCAGAAGCCCTGACCCGTGCGCTCGATCACGCTGAACCTGACCACTACGACAAGCTCCTCGACGACCTCCTGTCCGTCACCGATCAACTGCGCACCCTGCGCCAGTAGCATCATCTTCATCAAAGATCACGGAGAGCTTCCCGAGGGGAAAACATGAACCGCAAGATTGCGCTGTACTCCGTCCTCGCTGTAGCTGTCGCCGGGTTCCTGATCTGGACATGGTGGCCGATCATCTTCACCGCCGAATCGGCCCCCACAGCAACCCCAACACCCAGAGCCACGGTGGTCACGATGGCACCGACAGCGACGACGTCTACTGCTCCCCCCAGCCCGTCCGCTGGCGCCGACGCCGACGCCGACTCGGGCTTCAACGACGTCCAGCCTGAGGGGGGCGTGAGAGTCGACGACGCAACCGACCCCGCAACCGCAGCCCGAATCGTCGCCTCGGCGACGGCATTCATGCGCGCCGCGGCGCGACCCAACCCGATCCCAGCCACCGCCGCCTGGTGGCCGGCCGTCGCGGCGACCCTCAACGAAGCCACCGCGAGTAACGCTGAGGGCATCACCCCCGACGTCATCCCGTGGACCGCGATCTCGGATGCCCAACTCGTCCCCCTGACGCCTGGGGATAGCGACGGAGACCTGGAACGGTCCGTCGACGTGTTCACCGACAACGGGACGTGGAGAGTCCACGTCGACATGACGACCGGAAAAGTCGCTCGATGGGGGGAACTGTCATGATCGGCGTCCGACGCCCAGCGCAGAAACGCCGCAAAGGCAAGGGCCTCCTGATTGCGGTCGGGGTGCTGGTCGCATTGTTCTTCCTGCTGCCAGTGCTTGGTGCCTCCATGCTCCTCATGGTGATTCCGACCACCACGACCACCGTGCTCGCACAGTGCTCAGGTTCGTCAACGAGCTACGCGCCCGTCAGCGGCGACGTGCGCATCCCGATGACCTCGGACTACGAGGTCGGTTCGGGGTTCGGAATGCGGTTCCACCCGATCTACCACTACACCCGCATGCACAACGGGGTAGACATTTCACTCCGCCCCTCGTACGGCCCCATCGTCGCTGCAATGGGCGGAACCATCACCCGCGCTTCGGACAACGGCCAAGCGGGCCTGAACGTCGACATCGACCACGGCAACGGCGTCGAGACCCGCTACATGCACCTGTCCAGAATCGACGTGACCGTAGGGCAGCGCGTCACAGCAGGGCAGCAACTCGGCCTCGAAGGGTCGACCGGGGCCTCTACCGCACCCCACCTCCACTGGTCAGTCCGCATCAACGGCGCCTACGTAGACCCGGTCGCCTGGGCCAGCCAGCACGGGATCAAGGTCAACGGCAAACTGGCGGACGGTCTCCCGGCCGCATCCTCCACGGGCTCCTCATCGTCGAGCTCCCTGCCAACGGCAGACACGCTCGCGGCGCCCACTTCGCCCGTGGCCGGCTACTCCGGCGAGCAACTGACCAACGCTGCCGCCGTCATCAAGGCCGGACGAGACCTCGGGCTGGACGACTGGACGATCACGGTCGGGGTGATGACGGCAATGGGCGAATCAAGCTTGAAGAACCTCGACCGCGGGGACGCCGTCGGACCAGATTCCCGGGGCCTGTTCCAACAGCGCGACAACGGAGCATGGGGGAGCTACGCCGACCGAATGAACCCCTACACGGCCGCGACCAACTTCTTCCGGGCCCTCACCCAGGTGAAGGACTACCGAACGCTGCAGCCGACCATCGCGGCTCACAAGACCCAGATCAATGCCGACCCCTGGCATTACGAGACGTACTGGGACTCAGCCACCGCCGTCGTGGCCGCACTCACAAACAATCCCGGCCTGGCCAGTTCGCTGGCGAACTACGGAACAGGGTGCGACTCGACCCTGTCCGCCCAGGCCGGAATCGGCGTTCCGGGGTTGTCCACGAACTGTGCTCCCACCGGACTGCCGGCGGAGAGCGGCCTGCAGAGCACCGCGCTGAACTATCTGCGCTGCACCGCGACAGCCTTCCCGTCGACCTTCACATACGGCGGCTACAGGGCCAGCGCCATCGACAAGCAGGGGCACCCCGCGGGGCTGGCCATCGACGTCATGGTGCCCAACTATCACTCCAGCGACGGGATCGCGAAGGGCCAGCAGGCTGCGCAATGGACCATCGACAACTACCAAGCCCTGAATGTGAAGTACCTCATTTGGCGACAGCAACAATGGACGCCGTCTGGCGGGTGGAAGTCGATGGCTGACCGCGGTTCAGATACCCAAAATCACATGGACCATGTGCACGTGACACTCAACCCACCGAATAGCTGAAAGGAGCCCACGCGTGGAAACAGGAAGGCCAGAACTGTCCGAATACGAAGCGCGCCAGGTGCTTATCGCAAAGAACAGCGTGGCTGCGGACCCGGAGAGGTTCGGGCCGCGGCGGGCAGTAGGCGGGTGGGTTTTCGCCTGGGTGGATCGGAGCGCGCGTCCGGGTGAGGACTGTCGTCGTTGCAGATTCTGGTGAGGTCGGCCGTGCCGCGGTAGGCGAATCAGGGGAACAAGCGCTCCAAAGGCTGACTGGCGCGAATCCGTAGGGTGCGCTCGCGCGTTAAAGTCGCGGCTAGGCGGTGCCAGGAATGGTTGGAAGGCTGCGAGTAAGCCAACACAGCCGAGGAGCCCCATCATGGCCACAGAAGTAGGTATGAACGAGCATGCCGCTGCAGTTTGCCCAACAAGCCCGGCCGGAAGCATCGACGCTGACGGCTTCTGCTGTTTGCATGGCTGGGACTGTGGCGACTTCGCTATCAATCACCCCACCAACACGTGGCGGTGCCCGTGCGGGCAACTGATCCGGCGGTACCGCGGGGACGACGAAGTCCGTTGCTCGTGTGGGCGGTGGTTCAACTCGTGCGGAGACGAGCTGCGAACCGACTGGATGGAGAACCCCTCCATCTACGACGCCGAGATCGGTGATCTGGAAGGGTTCGAGATCGCGCAGCTTCGGCATGAAGGCGGGCTGTGATGCCCGCGCCGGCCGGTAACGTTCGCGTAGTCGTAGTAGCGGAAGGGCGGCGCTGTGGCGCGTAGTAGTGGTAGCAGCAGTGGTGGGGCGATGGCCGTTCTGGCGATCGTTCTACTCGTCGTTGTCATCGGTGGCCCAGGGAAGGCAGCCGACCTGTTTCAGCGGATCACCGGCGTGCTGGACCAGATACCCCGGTTAGCGAGCGCGGAGCCTGCCGTCTCCCAGCAGCCGACGGATGGGGTTTCTCCAACGGAGGCCGATGCAGCACGGGCGTCGCTGGCGGCGCTGACGGTCACGACATCAGCCCCGATCCCCCCAACGAAGTACCAGCGAGAGCGCTTCGGCGCTCGGTGGGCAGACACTGACGGAAACGGATGCAACCAGCGGGACGACGTGTTGCTCCGTGACGTCGACAAGACCCAGCCCTACAAGATGACACGCCAGGGCAGTTGCGAGCACGACGTCCTCGGAGGGACATGGAGAGACCCCTACCTGGGGAAATCGCTCACCTTCACCAACTTGAAGGAGCAGAAGCAAGCGGAAGCCATCCAGATCGACCATCGAGTAGCGCTCGCCACAGCCTGGCGCGACGGCGCATGGGCGTGGACGGATGCGCAGCGCCTGGACTATGCCAACGATCTGACCGTGCTCGTCGCGGTCGACGGCCCCACGAACGCCAACGCGAAGTCCGACAAGGACGCCTCCCGCTGGGAACCGGCGAAGCCCTTCCAGTGCAGTTACGCGGTCGGCATCGTCACCGTGAAGGCCAAGTACGGTCTGAGCGTCCACGAGGGCGAACGAGCCGCCTTGAACCGCCAACTCGACACCTGCCAGTGAGGCTCACCATGACGTACAAGGCATGCCCGCATCCGAGCAGAGAGCAGCGTTACGTTCTCACCCGGGATGGCATCCCGGTCGGCTACGTGGCCGGCACCGCAACCGGCGCACCCCACGCTCACCTCATCACCGCCAGCGAGGCCGCCCAGTTCTCCGCGGCTGCCCACCAAGCGATCCCCCTCGACAAAGCGGGTCCCTGCGGTGTGTGCTCCGAGTGCGTCTCCGTATCCGCCGGAGACATGTGCCAGGCCGTTGGCGACCCCAAGATGGCCTTCGCCGCCGCGCTCGTGTGCGAGGCCGACGATGGACTTCGCTGAGCTGCTGCAGGATGTGGAGAGGTTCGCCGTCCCCCCTGAACCGCTCACGGCACGTCTTCGGGAAATCCTCGCCCCGAGCCAGCTCAGCGATATACCCGCAGGCGTTCGCCTCCCCGTTCACTTCGTCGACGGCGCGGTCGCCGTCGAACAGACTGACGCCGTCTGCCTCATCGCCGCCGTCGCATGCGCTACCACCACCAGTTCTTCGACCGCGACCCTGCCAGTGGTGACCGCAGAAGCGGCGATACCCGTGGGTGGCGACAGCGAGAGGTTCCGCAGCCTTCTGATGGCCCATTGCGAACTTGAAGCCGCCGTGGCTACACCTGGTCTTGTCGTGGTCGACGGCGGCCTCGTCACGAGCCTGCTGGCAGTCGCGTCCGCTCCACTCATCCGTGACGCGGACGTACGAGCGTCCGCCCTCCGGTTCACAGAGCGGAGGGGGACCCTCGAAGCGGTCGCCGGCTACCTCGACAAGGTGCTGTCCGGGCAGGTCGTCGCACTCCCCAAACAAGACACCGCTCAGGCCTACACCTCGCGATGGCTTACGCACCCGGACCTCCAGGCCGAAGCCCAGTCGCTAGTTCGGTTTCGGGATCGGCCGCTCATCGACGCACTCCTGCGGCCGGGGGAACTCTTGGCCCCCCGAGACGCCACGGAAGCGCGCAGGACTAAGGCGGCAGGGGATGAAGACACCGACCTTGGCCGGTTCGGCGTCGCCGTCGACGACCAGTTAGCTCGGCTCAGGACAGCCCAAGGACTCATCGTCGCCTACTTCAAACCGCACGCAGGCGCACAACGGACCATCAAGTTCGAGACCAACGCGGTCGCCGAGGAGACTGCCGGGCGAATCGCTTCGGCCATGTCTGCGGAGGCGGATAGCCCCACCGTGATGGAGCCCTTCGGCCAGCATTTGGTCGACCGCCTCTGCAAGGTCGAGGTGAGGACTCATCTAAGGAGGCTGACCGCAGCAGTTGCGGCCTCAGACGTCCACGACCAAGGCCATCGCTACCGCACGTGAGTGGCTTTGCGGGGTTCTTCGACTGCGAGGACCGTCTTGGCTCCGACACCTCGGATAGTCCTACTCCCGGAAGTGCCCGATAGGGCTGCTACCCTCAATCCGCCTGAACAACTCAGTTGAAGGGAAAACATGTCCAACTCATTGGGGCGGGCGCCCGGCGCCGCCCGAAAGGGACGGCGGCGAACAGCCGGTGCCCTGCTCGCATTTCTGGCGCTCCTGGCGCCCACCAGCATGATGGCCCCGGCCGCGATGGCGGCGCCGACTGATTACCGGGTCGGATTCCTGGTGACGTACGATTCGCCAACCGATCCCACGGTCGGCACGGACACCCGCGCGACCATCGGCACCCTCGCACCGCGTGACGGATCAGGCGGCAACCGGGTCCTGTGCATCACTAGCGGGTACAACGACCCCGAAGCTCTCGCGGCGGGCACGGTCCGCTCCGACAACCCGGCCATCGGCTACTTGCTGAGCAAGTACATCAACACCGCCGACGACGTCACCGCAGCAGCCTTGGCCGAGGTCGTCAAGGGTGCGGTCGACGATCACCCCGAAGACCAGAAGCTGGCGTGGGAAGCTCTCCGACAGCAGCACCCCGACGCCGTGGCGCCCATCGAAGCGCGCATGGCCGAGCTGCAGAGCGAAGCCGCTACCTACGCTGGCGGGTACAGCACCTCTCCGGCGCTCGGGCTCAATGGCAGCACCGGCACCGCGTCGAACCTCGGTGTCCGCGCTGGGAGCACCTGGCTGACTGGCTACGACACGACCGTCAAGCTGACCGGGCCTGCCGTGTTCACCGCAACGGGCACCGACACCTGGACCGGGTCCACGTCCGACGCCGCCCAGACCCTGGAGTTCACCCTGACGGGCCCTGGCACCGTCGGCGTCTCCCAGTCCGTGACGGGACTTCCCGCGCGGACCTACACCTACTACCCGGCAAACGGGGCGTACCGAATCCAGAACATGGTCTCGGTGGGCCCGGACACGGAATCCGCCTCCGGTAACGCCACGCTGTCCGCCGACTACGCCCCGACTCTCGGTTCGGCCGTCGGGTTCAAGGTCTACGCACAAGGCGAGACCGGTACCGATCACATCACCGTCCGTGGTGGCCAGCCGGGTGTGACCACCACGGTGACCGCCACCGTGTACGGCCCGCTCGCGAAGGCGCCGACCGCTCCCTCCGCGACTGCACCGGCCGGTACCCCCGTGTTCGACAAGGTGTCCCGTGAGGTCACCCTGGACGCGTCCGGCAACGCCGACGTCGACTTGAAGGCGAGCAAGCCCTTCACCGAGGCCGGCGTCTACGTCTGGGTCGAGGAGACCTCTGCTACCGCGGCGATGCGCGCGGCGGTGTCGACCTTCGGGCGACCCTCCGAGACCACCTCCCAGGTGAAGCCGACCATCACGTCCGAAGTCTCGAAGACGGTGAGCAAGGTCGGTGCCGAACTGTCCGACTCCGTCACGATCTCCGGCGTCGTCCAACTCGACGGAGTGCGCTACGTCCTCCGCGGGCAGGCGCTCGGCCCGGTGGCCCCGGTCAACGGGTCCTGCACGGCCGTCGACTACAAGGGTGCTCCGGTTGCGGCTGAGATCACCCGGGACATCACCGAGAACGGCACCACCGCCGCACTGGGTGCCTTCACGCCGAAGGACTCGGGCTGCTACACCTACGGGTACACGCTGAGCGTGTACGACGGTGAACAACTCCGTGTCACCGTCGACCATGCCGCCGGGCAGGCCACCCAGACCGCCGTCGTCCTGGCACCCGGTCTGACCTCCCAGGCATTCCAGTCGACCGGCACCGTCGGTTCCGACTTCTGGGACGAGGTCTACATCGCTGGCACTGCGGGCCAGCCGGGCACCATCACGGGGTACGTGCTGTGGCAGCCCGCCGACACGTGCGAGAACCTGAACTGGGACAACGCCGAGAAGTTGGCTGACATCACCCCGGTCCAGACCGACGGGGACGGCACCTTCAAGACGGACCCGATCAAGGTCGACAAGGTCGGTTGCTCGACCTTCGTCCAGACCTGGACGTCGTCGGCCAACCCCGACGTCAGCGTCACCCAGGCCGCTGGGGAGCCCACGGAGAGCATGCTCTTCAAGGCCTTCGTGGCGACCGGTGACGGTGTGACCGGCCAGTTCCCGATCCAGATGATCGCAGGGGGCTCCTTGGCAGCCCTGGTGCTCGTCGGCGTCGGCGTCGCCATCGTCGCTGCGAAGCGCCGGGTGTGACCAGGAAGAAGTAGTGCAGAGGAGGGGCCAGCCAGTCCGGCTGGCCCCTCCTTCGCTTCCCAGGGCGTTCCCGGTCACTGGGCCACACTGGTAGCAGACCGAGCAAGGAGAATCGTGAGAACTCGTGGTGGATCGCGCCGTCGCCGATGGCTGATAGCGGCAGGTTCGTTCGTCGCTGTCCTGGCGCTGCTGGCCGGCGCCTGGATGATGGTGGACGCCAATCGGTTCGACACCGGAGACGCGCCGTTACCAGGGCCTGCGTCAGACGCGACCTCAGCTCCACCCTTGGACGAACAGAACCCGTCGAGCGTGATGTACGACACCGCGGGTGAGGGTCTGGGGGTGCCTCGCGTGGTCGACCCGCAGACGATGGGTCCCAACCGGATCTACATCCCGAGCAGTGACCCATTCAAGGTGGTCTATGCGCCGTTCTCGGCCGCGGGGATCGCCGCCGACGGGCAGCTCGTGATCCCGTCGAACCCGAGCAACCTGACGCTCTACAGCGGCGGGGGAGCAGTATGTGGCAGCCAAGGGACCGTGCTCCTCGCCGGCCACGTCTCTTCACATGGCAAGAAGGGAGCCCTGCACTACCTCGCGAGCGTTCCGCAAGGGACGCTGGTGTACGCCACGTGCAGTGACGGAACACTCACCAAATGGGTGACGTCGGCACCACAGGCAGCACCGAAGGACTCCCTGCCGCAGGGAGTGTTCAACGCCTCAGGGAAGCGCCGCATGGTGCTGGTGACCTGCGGAGGCGCGCTGCGGCGCGACGGCACGTTCGCCGACAATGTCCGGGTCGACCTGCTCCCGGTCGAGTGAGAGGATGGGCATGAAGCGAGGAATGCTGGTCGCCCTGATGGCTGTCCTACTGGCTGGCTGCGCGACCCCCGGGGCGGGGGTCCCCAGCGCAGGACAAGCAGCAACCCCCGCTACGTCGCCAACTCCGCAGATGTCCCCCCTCGTGCTGGACCCCGGCGCGGGTGTCGTCGTCGACCCCGCAGATGGGTTCCCACTGCCGGAAGCCACAGCCCCCGACCCAGCTGCTACGCAGGCGGCCCCCGCGACGACGAAAGCCGCCGCGACGAAGGCGGCCCCCGCGACGACGAAAGCGGCCCCCGCGACGAAGGCGGCCCCCGCGACGACGAAAGCCGCTCCCGCGACGACGAAGGCTGCACAGCCAGCCGGGGCAAGTAAGACTTCCGCCACGATTGCGTCGAAGAACTGCACGATCACGTCAGGCTCAGCGGTGATCGTGGTTCGGGTAAGCGACCCGGCAAACTCGGGCTACAAGGTGACCGTCGGCGTGAATGGCCGCTCCAAGACCTGGAACCAATCCGGGTCAGCGCAGTTCACCTACTCCAACCCCAACCAGACGTCAGTCACCGGGTGTGTCGCCTCAGTCTCGTGAGGTCGCGCGCGTGTTGACCGTCTCCCAATGGGGTGCGCGTCAATAGCCAACCGGACGTCCCGGATGCCCGGTCCGCCCCCTACGGTCGGAGAGAACCAACCCGAACGAAGGGAGAGCGATGCTTGCCGTCATCGGCTCGCCGTCATCCACTACTCAGATCACCCTGAACCTGCTGACGGAGTCCTACCGGACACCGGTCTACGGGCAACTGGTCGGTTTCACCCATGAGCTTCTGACGAGCGCTGGAAGTCACCGGGAACTGGCCATCGGAACGATCACACGAGTCGAGACGATCAATCCGTTCCATGCTGCGACCGCGGTTGAGGCGTTCACTGTCGCGCAGCGTGGCGCCGTGGGGAATAGAACCGGCGACACGGGAGACGTGCGGGTCGTGACGGTTGGGATCGAGGCGGTGTTCAGGCAAACCGGGGATGGCGCCGTATGGACGCCTGCAGGGGCGACGCTGTCCACCTCGCCAGCCACAGGAACACCAGTGGAGCTGGTCGACCAGGCGTTGGTCGACCAGCTTATGGCGGAGGTACCTGGCCGACGATGGCTTGGGCACCTTCGAGGCGGGCAGGTGCTTGTGCCGTTCACGGAGCCAGACTTTTCCGGGGCTCGCGGCTCACGCCACGGCTGTATCGCTGGAGCCACGGGGTCGGGGAAGAGCGCGGTAGCGGCCTATCGACTGGCCTGTGACCTGTTTCACGACCAACTGGGCCACATCATCCTCGACCCCCAGGGGCAATGGGCGGGTGAAGTGGGAATGGTGTTCTCCCTGCAGGGACTTGCGGAAGCGTTGGGGCGGACCGTCACCGTGGCGCGCCTGTCCAGGTCGTTGCGGTTGCGGAAAGACGCTCCGATGATGCTCGAACTCCTGGCGCGGTCGGGGTGGTTCACCGAGTTGTCGTTCGGTGCGGGGGCGGTCGACCAGGTCGCGAACGCGTGCCGATCCCTGGACGATGCGATAGATGACAAGCGGGAACTCTTGAAGGCGTGTGGGACTGAGGAATGGACGGAGGCTGATCCAGCCCGGCTGATGGCGTACCTCCTGGAGGCGTTGCGTGAGGTTCTGCCACTCGGCACCATCTACGCCGGACCCGATGGGCAGAAGCGAGTGGCGAACGCGATCCGCAAGCCGACCGTCGAGGAACTGATAGAGGCCGGCGAGGTGATGGACGTCGGTGAGGCCGAGGTGCGGTTGAAGCGATACCGCGACGGAATCCTCGACCAGGCGCCCACAGGCATCGACCCAACTGGGGGGAAGCGCTGGCGAGTCGCATACGGAGTGTTCGCGGCGATCACCAACCTGTGGTCCCCATACACCCCAGAGGGAGCCTTGAAGGTCTGGCACGAAGGCGTGCCAGCAGACGAGCTGGACGAGGCGCTGCGTCGGCGGAAGGCGTGGCCGCTCCTGGCGGAAGTCTTCCGGGCAGACCCCTCCCGCCCCGCACCCTGGCTGATCCTCGACCTGAGCGCTGATACCGACCTGCGTGGCACGGCGGCCAATGGTGGGGACGAGGAAACCGCTGCTCAGGCTGAGAAAACGCGCCAGGTACTCGACCACCCTGGAGTGAAGGCGCGGATTCTGCGTCAACTCCTTGACGACACGATGCGGGCTGGCCAGCAGGCGTACCGCGATGGTCAGCCCTTGAACTGCCGGATCGTGGTGGAAGAAGCAAGCTTGTACGCCACCCCAGTCGATTCGACGACGGACAAAGACGTGGCGGGCCTGTCCGACGCCCTCGTCGACATGGTCGAACGGGCACGGAAGCTAGGCATCGGAATGTGGTTCATCCTGCAGTCGGTCGCCAGCCTCCGGGACGCCATCTGGAAGCAATGCACCACCCGAGTCCTCGGCCACGGAATGACGGAGGCGTCCGACCTGAAACGGATCGAGAACGTGATCGGCCCGGAGCACACCACCCTCTACCGGTCGGTCGCCTCGCCGGAGGCGTCAGGAACGTACACATTCCTGTTCTCCGGAGGCGGCCTCACGGGGCTCTCATTCGGCCCAAAGCCAGTGTTCCTCGACATCTACACCGACCCCAATGAGTGGCTGTCCGACAACGCGGAGTGGCTCCGGGAATCGCGTCGACGGTGGGCGCACCGGCTACCAGCCGGTGATCCTGGTGGCCCGCTTGTCGTCATGCCTGGACGGCCGGCCCGCGACATGGCCACCCAGCAGCGGTACAAGGCTGCTGTGCGCCTGTCTGCCCGGGGCAACAAGGACGGCGCCCAAGCGTTGCTGGCAGGAGCGCAGGCGCAATCAGCGGCCAGGGTGGGCTTCGGATGGACCACGGCTGCTCAGGATGATCCGCCGCCCTTCTGATGTCGAGGGCGCCTGCAGAAGGTTCAAGGAGCTGTACCAAGGTCTCCTCGGCCGAGCTTTACGATTCGTGGATGGAGGACGCGGAGATTCACGGCTGCAGAACGAACTGGGTTCTGGGATCGGTGCGGCTGGGGCTGTTGACGGAGGCTTTCCCTGGCACGCCCATGCCCCTCCCTCCCCAGACTTTGAGCTTCGCTAAACCCGCCAGTTGCGCCACGGAGTGGTTCCTGTCCGCAGTAGACGATCACTTGAGGGAGACCGGCGCGAAGATGGTTCCGCTGGGGGACACAATCGCCACGTTCGTCAGCATGATCGTGAGCGCCGGCGACAGCCACACTGGACGCGATGTGATTCGACTTGCGGCGTCCATAGGGATTCTGGGTGAGGACGTCATGTCGGCGAGGGAGATGCAGAGGTGGGATATGGAGTACCCGGCCTCAACAAGCATGCTCCCCGTCGATGAGTACGACCGCCTGGTGGCCGCGGTCATCCGGGGCGGGCAGGAAACCCTCGGGACATAGCCGCCTGCTCCACTAGGTAGCCGTCGCGCGCACTTCGCCAGGTGGGGGGTCCCCAGGGCCCCGAGACGATGGTTAGTTCGGGGTGTTCCAGTTACCTCTTCCGGAAGGACCCCCATCATGGCGGACCAGCATTCTCCCCTGAACCTCGCCACCGTCAACCGACTGGCTGAGATCGCCACCGCCGCCCAGGCGGGGGCCGTCATGGCATGGGTCGACGAAGACGACCGCGAGCACGAAGGCATCGTGCGGACCATCGGCTCGTTCGATGGATACACCCAGACGGAAGCCGCGGACGTCCGCGACCAGCACGTCCACATCACCCGCACCCAGGGAACGGGCGAACTGTGGCTCCCCATGGGCGCCGTGCTGGATATGCGCGCGCGGGGTGCAGCAGCATTCCATAGCCGCTGACCGTGGGGCAGTTCCTGCCGTGTGTCGTCGCCGATGCCGCGCACACGGCAGGGGCTCCCCATACATTGAGAGTCCTCTATCGAAGGAGAAGGCGTGGAAACCATCGAGCGGCCGGCACTCGTGAAGGAACTCGCCGTAGGCAAGGACAACGAGAAGTGACCGCGACACCTGAATGGGGCGCTAGGGCGGTGCCGCGCCTACGCACCGAAGTGGTCGCCGCCTATCAGGAAACGGCGGCAAGGCTGTCCGGCCTGGTAGGTCGCGCTCAGCGAGTAGGTCAGGCGCAGGAAGTGCGCGCCAGCGTCACATACAACCTGGACAGCGCTGATCTGCTCCAGGACGCCGACCTGATGTGGGTCACACGTGACATGGCGCAGCTCGTGATGGACGCTGCGACCGACATCCCGGACTTCACCCCCGCAAGTCTGCCCAGCGACAACGTGTTGGTGCTGTTCGGGTCGGCGCTGCCTCAGCTCGCCACACCGCCGCTGCACCTGCAAGGTGGCGTCGAGTGGCGCGGCTCGATCCCCGTCTGGGGGGTGTGGTGGCATCCGGCGACGGCTGATCCGACGAGGTTGACCATCGACATCATCACCCGCCGCAGCGACTTGCCCGGAGCGATGATGGGGAAGTCTGAACTGCAGCCATGCTTCGCGTTGACCGTGGACGCACGGCAGGGCGTCGCCTTCGAGGACGTCGATCAAGTCACATTCCAGGACACCGGAGAGCCTATGAGCAAGGAAGTGCTCGGGGTGCTGTCGATGCTGTCGGCACTCTCGCACCTGTCCGACATGCCCACCCTGGCCCGCAGGGAGGCCCTGGACGCACGCACAGGGAAAGCGCCCCGCCCAGGCCGGACACGGTCCGGAGACCTCGTCACGATGGTCGACCTGCGACCCATGAGGGAAGAACACGTCACCCGAGACCCCGCCTCAGGACGGGTCTACCACAGCCGTTGGCGCGTACGAGGTCACTGGGCGCGGCAGCCGTACGGGCCCGGACAATCTCTACGCAAGACGATCTACCGCGAGCCCTACATCAAGGGCCCCGCTGGGGCTCCGCTACTGGTCTCAGACACGGTCATGGTTTGGCGCCACTGACCGGAGCTCAGGTGGGTGCACACCGCATGAACTGGCGGCTGCCGCGGTCATCCTCTCGCTCGTAGCTTGAAGGGGTCGGAGTAACCACCACCCGGAAGCGAGACCCACCATGACCGCCGTCATCGCCGAGCGCATCGCCAGCATCAAGCAGATCAGCTTCATCGCGCGCCTCATCGGCGAACGGGAATGGGACCAGGGCAACCCGCGGGCGGTCGCCGCCGCCGGCTACCTCGCGGGGCGCACGGGCATCTCCAGCGGTGAAGCGTGCATGACGATCACCTACCTGCTGGGTTGCCCCCGCAAGGAAGCGACGCAGGCGAAGCCCGGCTACTACCTGAGCGGCGACACCGTCGTGTGCGTCATGTGGAACCAAGACCGAACCCACACCTACGCGAAGGCCCTCGTCATCGAGAACGGCCGCGCCCGATGGGGGTACACCCCCGGGATCGCCGCCCGGCTCGCCGCGGCCGGAACCCATCCCCTCACGGTCGCGGAGGCGTCCGCTCTCGGGCACCTCCATGGCATCTGCGTTGTGTGCGCCAAGGGACTCACCGATCCTGCATCGGTGAAGCGCGGCATCGGCCCGGTGTGCGCGAAGCGGCTGACGTCGGCCTCTCCCACCACGCAGGCCATGGACACCACGGACGCCGACAACGCAGCTGAGGTGGCTCTCGCCCGCCAGGACGCCGCGGAGGCTGCCGCCCGCTGAGGCGCCCTCGAACGCAAGCAACCCAGCCCGGTGCCGCGCAGTCGTGAGACTGTTGCCAGGGAATCGCGGCGACAAACCGAATCATCGACCAGAACCTGTGAGGCCCACCGTGACGAAGACACCCAAACGGAACTTCCGCGAGAAGTTGCGCCGGCTCAACGCGCTCGCGAACCCAGATGGATGGAGCCACGATTTCAACTTCGACCGCCCCGCATGGCGATACGTGCTCCTCGGCGCAATCCTCGGCGGAATGTTCTTGGCCGGCTCGTCCCTCGACGGAACACTTTCGGCATTGGACTGGGTGATCTCACTTTTCGTGGCGCTGCCGCTCTGCCTCGTTTCACCGCTCCGGGCGCTCTACCTCCGCAACCATCCCCAACGCACCGAACCATTCCCGCTGCGCCCTGATTCTGAGAAGCAGGATGGGCGCAACCAGTAACGGTCCCTTACGGACACCGACCTCGACGTCGACGCGTCCCCGGGCCCCGCAGCCGACTGATGAGGATGGGGCCCGAGCAACAGCCATGACCGCCACAATCGCGTCCCGCCGCTACTTGTCTCCCCTCCGGTACCCCGGTGGAAAGGCACGCATGGCTGGATGGCTGTCCGCAATGGTCGACCTGCAGGTGGGCTGGCTGGACGCCGATGTCCTGGTGGAACCCTTCGCTGGCGGTCTCGGTGCAGGGTTGGCACTGCTCGACCAGAGGATGGTGTCCGAGGTGTGGTTCTGTGAGGCCAACGACGCGCTGAGGGCGCTGTGGCAGGCCATACTCGATGACCTCGAAGAGGTGGCGGGGCGAGTAGCGAAACTCGGGACGGTGACGCTTCGGGACTACGACGCCGCGGTTGACCTCATAGGCCATCCAGGAGAGGCCACGCAGATCGACGTGGCTGTCGCTGCGCTGCTCGTGAACCGTTGCTCTCGGTCGGGCATGGTCAGCCCCCGGGTGGGCCCAATAGGGGGACGCCACCAGCAAGGCCGCTGGAAGATCAACGACAGGTTCGATCCGGCGGGAATCGCCGCCAGACTGCGGCTGCTGGCGCCGTTGACGGGCCGGATGCGGCTCCTGGGCGAAGACGGGATCGAGTGCATCGAACAACTCGACGGTGAGGCGGGCGTGGAGGACGAAGTCATGCTGTTCGTCGACCCGCCCTATCTGGGACAGGGGCAGCGGCTGTACCGGCACGGTGGCGACGAGAACATGCACCACCGGCTGGCCGAGGCGCTGCGGAGCACCCCAGCTCGTTGGGCGTTGACCTACGACGACCACCCGGCCGCCTTTGAGCTGTACGAGGGGTTCAGGAAGGGCAGGTACTCGTGGCGTCAGACTGCGAACAGGGCACGATCAGACGCTGAACTGCTCATCGTGTCGGACAGCCTTGTGGTGCCCGACACTCGAATCGGGGGGGCCGACATCGAATGGTGCAGGTGTGCGTGAACCGCCGCTGCAAGGCACTGAGAACGCAGAGACGCCCCCTCCCCGGACCTTGGGGAGGGGGCGTCTTGCTGTCCGTCAGAACGGCCGCTTCACGTTGGGAGCCATGTGGGAGGCGCCGTAGGAGGCGACGACGTTGCGGGTGCCAGCGACGTCGTTGTAGGACTCCATCATGGTGCCGTCGCCGAGGTCGATAGCGACATGGACGACAGTGTTGGACCGGTCCATGAAGAAGATCAGGTCACCTCGTCGACGCTGCGAAGCGGGGATCGTCTCCATCTTGGAACTGGCGTACAACTCCCGCGATGTCCGGTAGGACGGCTCAGCGTGCTTGACCACGCTGATGGGTTGCGGGTCAAGGCCAGCCGCGTAGAGGGCCTGCAGAACCAACCCGGAGCAGTCGTAGCCCAACTCGTAGGGGCCAGCTCCGCCCCAGCAGTAGCGGGAACCGCGCTGAGCGAGCGCGAACTCGATCATCTTCTCGCGCCGCTGCTCAGCAGACGCCGAGAGCGGCAGTTGGGGCTGGACCTGGAACGCGTCGATGTTGAAGGCTCGCCCCGTGTTGAAGTGGGGCCACGTCTTGCTGCCGACGACGCCGTCAGGGGCCAACCCCTTCGACCGTTGCAGCGCGACGACTCGCCGCTGTGTGTCCGCGTCGTAGGTTCCACCCTTGGACGTGGGGGCGTCCGTGCCGAAGTGCTTGCGGATCAGGTACACCCTGGTGCCGTTCCAACCGGTCTTGATGCTCACCCCACCCGAGACTGCGGTGATCGCCGTGGTGTACGGACTCGCGGGCTGAGGTTGCGCAGTGCCGCCCGAAGTGCCGCCGGTTGCGATGGCGTAGGTGCTCGACACCCAACGTCCGTTGGCGGGCCCAGATGTGATCTTCACCCACGCGCCTGACTGCTCGCCGGTGAAGGTCGAGCCCTTGGCAATGCTGCCGGCCTTGCTGTAGTTGGTTCCCGGTCCCGTGCGGAGGTTGACCGCGGTGTTGCAGTTCCCGATGACAAACGCACCAGAGCTGGCTGCGGGGGCGCCGCTGCTGGTGGGTTTCGCGTAGGTGCTCGACACCCAACTCCCATTGAACTGTCCGGACGTGATCTTCACCCACGCTCCCGACTGCTCGCCGGTGAAGGTCGAGCCCTTCGCGATGTCGCCGACCTTCCGGTTGTTCGTTCCCGGTCCTGAACGGACGTTCACGGAGGTGTTGCAGTTCGTGATGACGTAGGTGGTGGTGGCGGAGGCAAGGGAGGGGAACAGAGCCCCTCCTGCCGCCGCGAGCCCAACCCCAACGATGCCGCCGATGGCTGTACGCCGTGTGAGCATGGTCCCTTCTTCCTGACTGATGTTCCAATGGCGAGGCAGGCGCCCTGCGCGACATCAACATATCGAACGGTACGGGCGTAAGCAGCCGTAAGTAGAGGGCAGTTTTACACCTAGTCAAGCTGGCCCAAGATGTCCGGAGATACAGGCTCGGCGAGGCGGGTTCCGACCCAGGTAACGCCCACGCCGTCGGCGATCAGAGCAGCCATGCTGCGGGCCGCCGCGAGCGCCTGCTCGTACGCATCGCCCGCGTCGTTGCTCTGGCCGAGAGCCCATTCCCCAGCGGTCTCCAAGGACAACACCAAGGCGGTGTCAGTCGGGTCCCAGCGGTGTTCTTCCACGACGGCGAGGGCGGCGCGGAGAGAGTAGGCGTGCTCGGGGATTGCTGCCTGCAGTTCAGCGGCAGTGCGGCTGCGCAACTGCTGTCCGAGGGCGTACTCGTGGCCGAAGGCGGTGACGGTTGTCTGGTCGGTTCCCATTGCGGCGGCTACCTGGGCGATGGAGACT
>RRZU010499009.1_pt1 | contig 34630 bp, 47 predicted proteins | sample 2165561 | NCBI WGS metagenome assembly RRZU01 (sample SAMN10456909, study PRJNA506462) | wastewater metagenome | isolation source: wastewater sludge | place: USA: Moscow, Idaho | reverse complement strand
CTACTTGCTTTTTGAAATCAAGCTTGTCTTGAGATAACTCCAATTTCTCAGTTTGCTTTTGTTCTACTTCTGAGACTTCAGCTTTAACTTCTGGTGTAGGTGTTGCAACTTCAACGGCTTGAGCTTGTGCAATAGCTGGTTGCTCAATTGGTTGTTCAGGTTGCTTGCCTTCAAATGGTGTTCTTTCAATGTGAGTCAATTCAATCTCTGGTTTTTTCTTTTCAGTAAGATTGATTTTTTCTTCTATTGTTTCAATCTCTTCAATGGGTCTTACTGATAAATCTTGTTCATCAGATAAAGTAATTCCTTTGGATTGTCCCATTGAGATTTCATCATGATTCAATTGTTCTGATAATTGATTTCTCCAGCTTTCAAGGTTTGGTGTCATTTCTTTATATTCTTCATACTTTTCAATCATTGACTCCATTGAAGGTTTGCTTGGCATTGAATTTCTTGCATTATAAAGTTCAATGGCTGTCTCTTTATTTTGGTGTCCTAATTCAAGACGATTAATATAGTCTTCATGTTCTTTGTAATCTCTTTCACCACGATAAAAGTTATACATGTCTTTTTCTAATTCATGTTGAGCATTTAGCTTTTTCCAATCATCTTGTGTTGATTCTGGATTATTCTGTAATAAATCCTTGTCTTTTTGATGAGTAGAAAGCATTTCACGGTATCCAGCATCCATTGCTTGATTAAGTCTGTGTTCTGCTTGTGGATCATCACTTTGATAGTAAATATCCATGATTTCACCACTGGTCATGTTCTGCTTATCTGAACCAAAAATTAAGATTGTTTCAGCACTTCTTGTATTGTGGAAAAAGTCTCTCAAGCTTCCATCGTTGTGAAGTGGTAATGAATTTCTCTCTACATCAATATTGCTTGCAAATTCAGAAGTCATCAATTCCATTGCTTGAATTTTTCTTTTCTCTTCTTGATAATCCATAATGACTTGCTCACTTGTTGGATGCTGTGAGAAAGCAAGACTTGACTCTTCAGCTTCTTTTTCAAAATCTGATGCTGAGAAGTGTGGTTCATCGTTGTAGATGGTCTGTTTAGGCTCTTCTTCTGCCTGGCTAAAAATACGTCTTTGGTTCTCTTCTTGTGGCTGTTGTGGTTGCTCTAATGCTGGTTGCTTCTCGTCTTCTGGATAAATCCAAGATGAGTAAGTATCACCATTGATTTCAGTGAAAACTAACTCAGGCTTTCTTTCAGGTTGAGTGTTATCTACATGAATTTCAGAATATTCTTCTGGTTGTGATTGACTTAGATTTTTTAAATCAGTTCTCTCTTCAGTAGTCATTGCAAGCTCAGGACTACTTTTTCTTATCTCTTTCATTCTTTGATTGATGATTGAGATTGCTGATTCAAATGTTCCTTTATTCTCACTATTCGCTGTTTGAATAACATGGCTTTCCATTTCAGCCCAAATATCTCTTTGCTGTTCATTCATAGTATTCTCCTTATATAGAACTATGAATTTATAATAATAAATTAAATTGAATTGTCAATAAAAAAGGACTCTTATGAGTCCTTTTGTTTTATGCTTGTTCAATCTTTTAACATGTCATCAATATTTATTCTTTGTCTTAATGCTGGTTCTTTTTTCTTCATATATTTCATAATGATTGCTTGTTGTTCAGAAGTGATTTTTACTTTTCTGCTGTTCATGAAGTTATCAAGCAATTCAAGTGATATTTTTATCGCTCCTACTTCATGTCCAAACAATTCTTCAATCAACTTTTCAGCAATTATGTCTTCTTCAAGTTCTGTTTCGTCAATCTCAATAGGTAAATCAATACTTGCTTCTTGGGCTTTTTTCAATGCCAATTGTGCTTTTCTAAACTCTTCTTCTTCCTGTTCAAAAAGTGCATTCTGGTCTTCTTCTTGGTATTCAGATTCAACGCCAGCATTTAAGGAATCAAATGGTGGTTGATTTAAGGTTTGAGTATTTGCATCATCATTCTTGTCATCGGTAGTATCTTCAGAGTTTTTCAAAAGTAGATCAATATTCACTGTCTTAGGTTGTGGCTTGATGTTCTCTACCCAATGTGCAGGCTTGATTTTGTGCTTTTGTGGATACCTAACGATTGGACTATAGAAGATATAGGCATCATCAAAATATCTGGCTCCAAGATATAAGGTTCTTGTCATTCCATTCATTGCACCAAGTTGAGAAGAAATTTCATCTGGTGTTAAAACAACTCCTTCATGTTCCTGGGCATCAACAGGAGAGTATTGGTTTGGGCCATTGTCTCTTACATGCCATTTAGTGAAGTATTTCTTGCCAACGATGTTTGAAAGTCTTTCTGCTGTTTCGCCAGCATTCGCACCAGTCACAAAAGTATTGCCAACGTTTGAACATACGAACTTCACAAATTCCTTATCGTATTCACTTTCAAATTGAGACAAATCTTGTGCTGCTAAAACTAACTTCACTGACTTAGAAGCTCCACGGGCCAATATTGGATCAATGACAATCTTCATGTCTCCGAAGAATGGGAACTCATCACAAAAAATCCAAATGTCTCTTTGTTTCTCTGCTGGTAATTTGTTGTTATCTGCAAAGCTGTCTGAGTCAATAACTCCGGTCATGTATGCTGTCATGCCACGAATAATGCCGTTGTTTAAATCTTTGAATTCACCTGAAGACTTGAAGATGATGATTGGCTTCTCAGGCATTGGGTCATAAAGCCATTGTCTCAATGAAAACTCTTTGATATTGGTTTCGTAGTGTTCCCAAATTCTGTAATTCTTCAAGATTGGCAAGCAACCATTAATGAAGAATTTATGAGTAGCCTTGATTTGCTCTGCATTCAAGTTTGCTTTTAAATTTGCAAATTTCACTTGATTCTCAGGGCTAATGTATTTTGTTAATCCTGCAATATTTTCTTCTTTTAACAATTCGTCGTAGTTGTTCTTTAATTTAATACTGAAGAACTCATTAAATTCTAATAATCCTGATTCTGTTGTCATTCTCAAAAATTCACTCACAAATTTATCTTTATTTGCTCTTGTGATTTGATTGAACTCTTCTTTTGTTAGATGTTCACAAGCAAGGCTGAAATAGTCCTTTGCTTTCATGTTGATTAAATTAACAAGCTCATCCCATTGCCATCTGTGTTTGTTGTTATCAATAAGAATAGGTCTTTTCTTGTCATCGTAAATGGTTTCAGGCAAAGGAAATTTTTCATTGATTGAACGAATCAATCCACGAATAATGATGCCTGGAATCTCATTGTCTGGATGTTTTGTGATTTGAACTGAACCATCTTCTAATAATTTCTTAGTCTGAGTTGGGAACAATGATTTTGAAATCAATTGAATATTATGTTCTCTTCTCAATAGAGTAGTTGTTAGTTGTGCTATGTCAGTCTTATAGTAATAGCCACAGTAAATATCAGCTAAAGCGATAATAATTGGTGATACTTCTGCTCCGAATGTTCCCATTACTGAGCCAAGTGTTTCACCTGCCATGTTGAAAGTGTCTTGAACTTCAAGGAAGTGTTCTTTTACGAATGCTTGCTTGAATTCCAAATCCTGAGTCAAGTACCAAGCAACATTTCCAAGGTTCCAGTCTTGACCGTTATAAGTTTGGTTGTAGACGATGGCTGAAGCTCCAATATTGATAGCTGACTTTCCCCAGATTTTTTGTTTAGGGTCTACGGCAATCCATCCACTAAAAAATTGGAAGGCGTGCTGTTTAAGCAATAAGTCTCTTGCTACTGACCATCTTGCACTTTCTCTATCTTGAACTGAGAAATAAACACAATACTTAGATGGAATCTCTTCTGCATATTCGCCTTTGGTGTCAAAAGCAATGGCTTTAGGAATGACTGGAAATTTTCTTGTATTCACTACTTTTTGACCTAATGCTTTCATGGTCAATTGCCAGAAGGTTAAAGGTCTGTTTGTGAATTCATCAAATTCTTTCTGTTCTGCTTCATTCAATGTTTTTGCAAAGTGCTTTCTGTATATCTCAATCATTCTTATCAACATGTGAAGCATTCTTTTGATTAGTTGACTCTTGCCTGTTCTGGTTGAGCCAAAGATCAAAATGTGAGTGTTCAATCTTGCTAATGAGAACCAAACAACACTATTGACTTTTGAGAAGAATTTGAAAATCTCATACTTAATTCTTCCGAATAAATCAGAAGGAATAAGTTCTAAATAAGTGCTTGGGTCAAAAGGATTTAAACCTTTGCTTGAAATCAAAGGTAAGTGAAAGCTGTTTGTGTCTCTACATTCACGGTTTGAAATTCTTAAAATTTCCCAAAATGCTCTCATGTTCCAAGAATCATTAAATAACTTTCTTCCGCGATTGTGTTTTAGTGGGTCAATGGGTTGTGCTGCTGCTTTACCTAATCCAAATGAAAAAACGAATCCAAAGAAATAAGCAAAAATCCATAATAAATAAATGTATTTGTAGTGTTGCTCAACTATAGATTCATAATTGAATATTGCTGCATTATCAAAGCTTGTGTGTTTCATTATTTCATGTCTGAAGAACCATCCTAAATGTGCTGGCACTTCTTGGGCTGGAACATAAAGAAATAACATTACAAATAGGGATAAAGCACTTCCAGACAAAAAGCCTAAAAGTGCCATCCAAATGATGTTGTTTATTTTTATTTCCCAAATTGTTCCATCGTTCTTCCAGTTGTCGAACGGCCATCTATATCTAATTTTATCTTTTGTCATACTGATTTCCTTTTTTATTATTGTTTGTTGAAAATCGCTTCTTAAATGCGTTAAGCAAAAAGCTTTTTGAAGAATTTTTTTGTTTTACTTGAAAAACTCTCTGCTTCAATTGCTGTTGGATGATTTACTTCTTCATATCCTTCCTTCTGCCAATCGTGCATTTCAGAGTTAATGATGTTGCAGTAGTATTTTTCATTAACTTCTTTATTCCATTTTCTATAAGCTGCTTCATGCTCTTTTGGGTCTTTGATTATTATTTTTGATGAGTCCATTTTTATTCTCCTTTATTATTATTTGGCTTCGTACTTTTCTTATATCAAATTAAATTGAAAAAGCAATAGAAGTTATTTAATTAGATATCGTGATGATGTTCATTCAGTCCTTGTAGATTTCCTGGAAGAAGGTCAAGCCTTCTCCCTACGGGTTCATCCTTGCTGTGTGCTGAACTCCATGACTGCTTGACCTGGTTGATTCCAGTTGTAGGAAGTGTGGTTGTCCTGCTGTAGCTCGTTCCTGTAGGGCTGGCCGACTCGTTCGTGCCTTCTGAGAGACTTTGCAACGGTGGTAAGGTCAGACATGCACCAAAAGAAAAAGGCTCCGTGTGGAGCCTTCTGTGTGCCTTGGTGGGCTTAAATTTTCTTTGGTTTCTCATTCGTGTTCTTCTCTGGTAGCTTTTTCTCTAACTTCTTCTTCAATAATGATTGATTGTGAGTTCTCAATGCTTCTTTGAATTCTTCAATATGAATGTTTTCAAAACTACTCTTCAATTTGATTTGTATTTTTCTTCTTCTTAGAACTCCTAAGACTTTCTTGTAATCATATTGCTTCATCAATCCGCGTTTGATTTTTACTGTCTTGTCTGGAACTGGAAAATACTCTTCAATCTCTTTGTCTGTTAAAAATGACTTCATGTTTGAATGGTTTAAGTATTTCTTCCTGTCTTCTTCAACTTTGTCCCAAAACTTTTTTTCTTTGGCTTGCTTCTTTCTTTTTTGTTCTTCATAGCTTTCTACCCAATTTCCTTTTCCAATCCACATTTCCTTTCTCCTTGACTCATATATTTCTTATATCAAATGTAAATTGATTGTCAATGGATTGAGAAATAAAAAAAGGACTCCGAAGAGTCCTAATTTAAAAAAATCGTTTTCAAAGTTTTGGTCCTTTGGTGATTTTCTTTTTCTTGGCTTGACCTTTATCAATGGTGTCTGTTCCTGGTTTATCAGTTGTCTCTTCTTTGGAAGGTTCTTTAACTGGTTGAACTTCAACTTTGACTTCTGGTTTTTGAATTTCTGGAACAATCTCAGGTTTGATTTCAGGTTTAACTACTCTTTCAATCTCTTTCTCTGCTTTGATTGTGTTGTAGATGTTCTGTTGAACTCCATCCAATACTTCAAAATCAAAGGTAGATTTCTTGAACTGAGTTCTTGACATACTTTCAACAATAGAAGTGAAGTCATCCATTGCATGACGGTTAGGGTCATCTTTTCGTTTGGTGTCATCATACTTTGCATAGTGTTCATTCAAGAATGCTCTCAATTCTTTGAATGAATTCAATTGCTCTGTGTTTAACTCATAACCGTGTTTCTGTGCAATTTGAGTGGATATTTTTTTCATCAACTCAGTGGGCTCTCTGTCTTCCATCTTATCAACAAGCTTTTGAGCCATTTCATCACTTAAATACATCTTGGCTTGAATTTTGTGTCTTGACATAGCCACATAAGCAAGATGAAGTGAATTCATGGTTGGACTCACATAGTAAAGAGCCTTGGTTTTTGTTTGACCTTGGGACTTGTGAACGGTAGTACAAAAAGCATGACGAATAGCAAGAGACTTGTTTGTTTTCAAGAAGACTTCCTTACCATCATCGGTAAGAATTTTCATTGCTTCTTTCTGTCCATTTTTTCCAATCTTGAACCCAACAAGTGAACCAGTGGTTGAGTTATCAATGCTCATTGGATCTGCATTGTCAGTCTTTGTTTTTGCTGTGAAGATAACTCTGTCTCCAATAGCAAATTCTCTTTCAGTCTTATCCTTGCATTTGATGATTGTTGTTTGCTCTGGATCGGTCGGCAACTCTCCACGTGCCTTCAATTCCTTACGAATAGCCTGATTGATTTTTTCAACATCAGCATTGGTAGTAGCAACCACTAATTTATCTTTTGCTTTGACTGGTCTTTCTAATGTTTTGGTTGTTTGAGTGAATTTTCCTTCTCTGAAATTCACAATCTTTCTATCTGTTCTTTGATAGCTTTCAGTCATGTTGACATAGTCATCAACAAGAGCTTTCAAGCGGTCATCTTCTGTCTTGGATAGAACAACACTGCCATTGTCGTAAAGGGCTTTAACTGCTTCCTTGGTTCTTCCAGAAGCGAAGTTCTCAACCATTTCCTTCTGCCAGTCGTCCACCTGGCGGTTTATGTCCTTGACTGCTGACAAGCCAAATTTTTCACCTACATATCTGAAAGCATCGCCATAGCCCACGGCTTGAAGCTGTTCAGATTCGCCTACAAGAAGAATTTTTGCTCCTGCACGATCGCAGTAGGTGATGAGCTTGTGAGCGGTTGGAAGGTCAAGCATTCCTGCTTCATCAACACAAAGAACTGAGTCTTTATCAAGCTTGGTTTTGCCTTTCTCTATGTTCTTGATGAGTTGAGCGGCATTAAGAGCTTTGCCTTTCTTCAACTTCACTGAGTCGGCCAATCCTGTTGTTGCTGTTGAACTGGTGGATGTGCCATACATGGTGATTCCCTTGGTTTCGTAGAAGTCCTTGATGGCTTCAACAAGGGTGGATTTACCGGCTCCTGCACGTCCAGCAATCACAGTGGCCATTCCTGGATTGACTAAGGTGTCAATGATGGCTTGTCTCTGTCCCTTGGCAAATTTGAAGGGCTTGGACTCTGGATTTTTCTTTCTGAATTCTTCGGTCTTGTTGGCTTCAAACTGATAGATGAATTTTTCTACTTCTTCTTTATCGTAGCACTTGCTTTTATCGTTTCTTTTGTTCTCTAAAGCATTAACAATATCTAAGTCTTTTTGGCGAACTGCTTTGAAAGTGAAGGTCAAATCTCTTTGGTATTTGATTCTTTTTGCTTCCCTTTCAATTGGGTCATCTATTCTGTCTTCCAATAAGTCTTTATAGAAATCAGCATGTTCTTTGGAAAGCATTTGAAGGCATTGGGTGGAGAAAACTCTTTCTGCTTCTCTCTCTGTATCCTTCAAAGAATAATCAGAAATCAATTGCTTGATGACATGAGCCTTGAATTGGTCTTCTGTGAAATTTATGTCCTTGTGCTTTCTTAAGAATGACTCAATCATTCTTTCTTCTTCTGCTTCATTCAAAAGCCTTCCGTCTTCATGTATAGACTTGGCTTTCTTTTGATTGAAATCTAATTTTGATTTTATTTGTTCGGAAGTGTAGTCAAGCTGTTCAAAATCCTTGGCCCATTTTTCTTTTAACTCATGGTGAGAAAGTTCTGTTTTCTCGTTTCTTGTTTCAAGGCGTGCATATTCTCTTTCTAAGAATGAAAGTTCTTTGCCTTGTTTCTTGATATGCTCTTCAATCTCTTTTTTTCTTGAATTCATATAATCTCTTACTTGCTCTGGAACAAAGTCATCAGTCAAGTCATAAGAGACTACATTTTTTTCATTGTCGTCTAAGAATTCGTTGTTGTTGTCTTCTTCAAGAAAGCATTTTTTGAATTTAAAGCCAAATTCTTCTTCTAAGCCTTCTTTCATGTGAGACATGAAGATTGCTGAGTATTTATCTTTGTTCTTGATGATTTGATCAGTACATAAGGCATAAAGCTTTCCATCTTCACCTAATGCTGTATTCATTGCATCAAAGTGAAAATGTTTAAAACTTTTTTCATCACGATTCTCTGTGTGCTCAAAGCAAGTAGTTAAGATTTCTGCTGCTCTAACGACTACTGCACCATCTTTGCCTGTTCTTATAAGTGCATCTTTGGTTAGCTCTGGAATGATTTTTTCTTCAAAGACTTTCTGAGCGATTGCTGAAAATCTTTTTCCGTACTCAGGGTCATCAATCTCAAGTCTTGCCATTGCTGCTGATAGGTTTTGTCCCATTCCAAAGACAAATTCAGTACCAAGTCTGCGGTTCTTCTCCTGGCCTTTCTTTGGAAGGATGTATTGACCGTTTTCATCTATCTTCAATGCTGACTTGTTTAACTGCACCATGCGTCCGCGTGGTGTATCAACAATCAAATCTTTAAGTGGTGAGTCTTCTGGAATCTTGTCTGCTCTTGCCCAACCACATGAAAAATCTTCCCATGTGTCTAAATCAAGCAAGCAATCTTTCAATCCTAATGCTTTAGCAATTCCACCTGATACAACAGGTTTGTATGGAAGGCTGTCTATGATTTCTTTGTATTTCGGATCAGAAAGATTTGGTTCAATATCGTCTGGAAATTGTCTCTTGATTTCAGAGTAGATAGCACTTAAATTGTATTTAAGTTGCTTCTTGTGATAATCAAGATTGTTCATTGTTTTGAAGTCTATTAAGTATCCTGCCATTTTCTTATTCTCCTTATTGGCTATTCTTATTATTTAGATAAGATGTTTAGTTTGTTGTATAAATCATCTTGTTTTGAAAGTATCTCTTCAAGAATTTCTTTTGTTGAATTTCTTTCTTCATGAAGGGTGTGAGTAGCTTTCCAGATTTTCAAAGCTTCTCTGTACGCATCTGATTTATTACACTTCTTGACCTTCATGATTAAGGTCAAAATTTCATCTTCTTCTTCAAATACTTTAAATGTGTCTATTCTTAAATGTTCTCTCATAGTTTTCCTTTATCTTAAATGTTGTAATACGAATAAAATTGTTGCTCCAATTGTTCCAATGGTCATTCCAATGAATGCAAGGTTGAACTTGTTAATCATGATGTTTTCCTTTTGGGATTGTTGGTAAAGTGCTTTGTATCTATTTACTTCAAAAGTTGCTCTATTAAGTTCGTTTGACATTTCTGGAAGCATGTCCTGAACCTTTGGCATGTTCTGTCTGTAAATCTGATTTTCTTTTTGTATTTGTTCTAATTCGTTCATGTTATTCATCCTTTAATTTAATATTTGTTCCTTTCTGATTGTTGGTCTTGACTTGACTGTAGGTTTCACCACTATTAATCATCTTCTTGGTTTCACTGATTGACTGCTGAAATCTGTCCAGTCTTTCATTTCGTTCTTGTCTTTCCTTCTCTAAGGCTTTTCTTTTTACTCTGTCTTCATACTGCTGAACCTTAGAAGCAATCAACTCTTGAACAATTGAGTAAGGGTTTTTACCCAATCTCTCACAAGCCTTATAGAAACGTTCTTTCAAGTCTCCATCTAAACGAACCATCAAAGTCTTTTCACCAAACATGACTTCAAGGTTTTGAAGGAACTCTTCTGAGACTTTCTTTAGCTGCTTCTGGTCAAAGCGGTTCAAGTTCTTGCTTTCATCTTTTGGATTGAGAAGGGCGAACTTTGCTTTTCTCTGTTCAATCTCGTCCATCTGTTCCTGGTTCAAAACTCTTTGCTCGTACTGTGGAGTCTTGACTTCAATGAAAGCCTGAACAACATCACTTGGTTTTTTTCCAAGGTCTTCACATGCTCTGAAGTATCGTGGTCCGATTTCTTCATCAAGAGAAACAATCATGTAGTTGTTGCCTACCATGAATTCAATGTTGTCAAAGAGTTCGTTGGTTGCACTTCTAAATTGCTTCTCATCATATTTATTTAATCTGCTCATGGCTTCTCCATTATTATTGTTTTACATAGAAGAAGTTATCAATTCCCATTTCCTTTGCCAAAGCCAATCTAACAATATAGTCATCTGCTTCTTTCATTGAATTGAATGTTTGACACTCTTCAAGATGAAGATTGAACATTCTTTGAATGAAGGCAATTGCTTTTATCTTGCTTGTCTTTGTTGTAGAAACGGTGAATAAAATCTTTCCTGTTGCTTGATCTGTTGTTTCAGTAATTTCTAATCCATAGTTATTTAATTTAATTGATTTCATGATTTATCTCCTATTTATATTAACTATTATATTGATTATTTATTAAACGTCAAGGTAATACCTGATATATTTTATTAATTCTTCATAAAGTCTTTTATTTAGAGTGTTTATAAAGAATTTAAGCAAATATACATTTTAATGTGATGGGTGCTTTGAACTTCTTCTCTAGCAAAATAGAAGAAAACTCGACATATAAACCGGTATTTATCTAACACTGTCTTATAATTATCTTGCTTTGTCTTAATATAACTAAGTCTATCTTGTATTTATCTTATAACTATCTTATGGTTATCTTGTTTTGTGGTTGACAATTGATGTTGATTTGATATAAGTATTAAATCAAAGGAGAGAATTATGTATGGTGATTTTTCAAGTAAGGATTATGAACAAATAATAAAAAATGAAGTTGCATTAGGGATTAAAAAACAAAATATCTCTTCTGCATTGGTGGTTAAAAAAGAGTTGCTGTTTTGGGAAAGTCGTATCAAGGTTTGGTGTTCTAATAATGAACAGTACATTGGACTTTGGAAATCCTTCCTTTCTGATTGTGGTTGTGGTGATGTGTCTACGGTTTACATTGAAAGGTTATTAAGTAAAGTGGCTTCTGAAAAAAATATAAAAAGAACTGATTTTAAGTTTAGGGATGTGTCTTATGAATAATTTAGAGAATGTGAGACAACTGGCTTTAGAGTCATTGGATAAATATAAAGGATTGCCAGTTAAAAATATTTCTTCACTTGTGGAGAGTGAATTGACTTTTTGGGAAACAAGTTTGTTTCCTATCTATGACAGTTTGTATTTGCCAAGGTATCAAACACTGATTGATGATTTCTTGGTTAAGGCTGGTTTTGATGTATCAGTGAAAAAACTAACTAACACTGTCTTCTATGTAAAAGAGAAGAGAAAGAAAAAGGCTATTAAGGGTGGTGTATCCCTTCCTGCTGCTGGTGGTGTGCCTGGTGTAGTAGTCCAGCCTATAGGTTCTGTGGTGTCTGTGGCTCAATCTAATCCGTCCCTTGGCTCTGTACCATCTGTTCAGCCCGTTAATGCTCCTATAGTCCCTGTAGCTCCTTCTGGTATGTCTTGGGTCTATCCAAAGGTGTCTAAGGTTCAGCCCATAGAAATTGAGTCTTGGGAAGCTGAAGAGAAAAGATTAAGAAAAGAGAAGTTTGGTGAGATAGATGGTTGGGATGTTTGGAATGGTAAAGATGAATATCTATGGATTGAATTATTAAAAGAAATAGATAAGTTTAATAAAATACAACCTAAGCAATCTTACATGTGGAGACATGACAACTATGTTCAGTTTAAACAATCAATCAAAAAAGATGAGCAATTAACTAATATCTATGAATTGTTGATGAGTAAGTTAAAAAATCCAATCAGAGAGATTTAATGAACAAAAAGAAAAAAGCCCAATTAAGGGCTTTTCTTTTATCTTTACTTTACTTGTTAAACTGTAAGTAATGGAACAAGTTTATCAAGTTGGAAAAATACCTGTTCGTAAATATTTTCACAATTCAATCTCATGAAGTAATCAACTTCATCTGAAGCATTGTCATCAAGCTCTTGGATTTTTGATAAAGTGTATTTTTTAAGAACACTAACATCTTTTTCATCTAACTGAGTTGTGATAAATAACTCATGAACTTTGCATTTTTCTTTTAGTTCTTTTACATCATCAGATAAGTTGTAGGCTTGGAAGAATTTATCATATTCTTTGGTTGCTTTTAACATGCCTTCATTTAAAACAATAACAACTTCAACATTTGAATAGTCAATATCTGGTGAAGAAGAAAGTAATTCATTTAAAGAAGTGAATGATTTAATACATTTCATTGAACTTCCCATAACAAAATAAACAATCTTTTTATTCATTCCAGCATAAGCTTTAACTTGTCTTGCAAAGTCTCCCATTGCACATTGAGCATCAATAGAGTCTGCTGGATAATCTTTTAATACATGAATTCCCTTGTATTTTCTAAGATTTCTAATGCCTTCATCTGCATTGGTTCTGAAATCATAATAACCAACACCTGTTAAAGCATCGTCATTTTCTGGAAGAATTCTTTTGCCTTTTTGAACTGTTCCATAAACATTAGATAATTCTTGGTTGTTGTTGTCTAATGTGAATAAAGCAATTTTACTTCTTCTTTTAAAGTATTCAGCAATGATGATTGATAAGATTGTTTTGCCAACTGAACCATTATTTGAAACAACTTCTAAACTTAATTCTTTAGTATTTGCAGTCATATATTTTTCTCCTTTGTTTTAACTGATATTCTATTTATATTAAATTAGAATTAATTGTCAATAGGTTTATTAAAAAATAATTGTATTTTTGATTGACAAAGGAAGATTATTTGATAGAGTAGAGAAAACAGACAAATTATTCATTCTTCTACTCCTTATTTATAGTGGTGATTTGTGATGTAAGATTTGGTTTTTAGTCATTGACTTGTTTTTATTTTTTAATTTAGTAATTTAGTTTGTTCATGTAGTTAAATTCCTTTGATACTACTGATAAAGAAAAAGCCCTTAATTGGGCTTTTCTTTTTTGTGCTTTCATTTCTTTGTTAGCTGAATTGTTCAAACAAGTGATATTTGGATGATTTGTGTTTAACACTTCCAATTTCAAGAATGAATTCTTCATAGACATAAATTAGGTTTTCTTTCTCCCATTTGTTCATCATTTGGTAGAGTTCAATAGAAGACCTGCCTGAAGTTGAATTAGAACCAAGATAAACAAAAAGAACATCACCTTTAGGGTGTTTTACCTTCCTGACTGACTTAAGACTTGGATTGCTTTCAAGAGAGAAGAGTTTGATTGCAAGTCCCTTGATGATGCTTTCCATTGTTTCGTTTTTTTCAGAGAAGGAGACATAGAGAGTTGAAGGCTCCCTAAGTTCTTCGTTCTGGTTGTTTGGTTGGATGATTGCTTTATAGATAGCCATTGTTCTTGTCCTTGTTCAGTTAAATGCTTCAACATTCATTTTCATTACATGATGTTTGAAAGCATAGGAATGTTTGGCATAATTTACTGAACCAGTGCTTACATCAAAGTGAGTAAAAATCTTTACACAAAAATAGAAATCGTTTTGTCCCATTTCTTTTAGGTATTTAAGAAGTTCCTTGTCTTCACCTGGAAGGTGTTCATTCATGAAGGTTCTAATCTCAGTGAATACAAAGAGATTAGAACCAAGTGGCATTGCCTTTGCTTTTTTAATTGATTGAAGTTCTGGTTTGTCTTCTGTATTGAAAGGAATAACCTTGACGAATTCTTTAATCAAATTTTTCTTGTTAGGTTCATGTTCATCTTTAAAGCCATCAGGAATATGAATAAAAAGATGACCTGTTGTTAAGTTGGCTCGTTTAAGTGTGATTTCGTAGTTGCTCATAGTTTTCTCCTTGGTTATTAAGCTGTTTGTGTTTGTTTGATTGCTCGGTTTTTGTCTTGTGCTTGCAATAGCATTTTTACAAGTGGTTCAACCTTGTAGGTGAAGTTAAATACTTTGCTTGTTTCGTAGTTGCCCGTAAGGGCATTCATGCAATAGCAATTAAGTTCTTTGATTGGTGTTTGATGAAGACAAATATTCATCATGATTTGAAGGGTTGCCATCTTCACCATGTTCAAATCAAGGTCAGTCAGAGTGATTTCTGTTTGGCTGAGAAAGTCTTTGTTGTGGCTGTGGGTGTAGAGATAGCCAAGCATGAGAGAACCGGCGCCGCACCCGGAAGGGTCAGCAATGTGTCCTGGTTGTTCGTCCTGGTCTACCAGTTGGGCCAGTAGTTGGGCAATGTGTGGTGGTGTAGGAAATTGACCAAGTGCCTTATTACCAATGAGAAGGTGGCTCAAGAAGTCTGTGAATGGTTCTGACTTCTTGACTGCATCCATATAGAAGAAAACAAGCTCTTCCAGTTTTGCCATTGCTTCAGGATGGCTCTTAGTCTTGATGACATGGTTCCTGAAGGTGTGGCTTGTGGCAAAAGTAGAGTCATTAAAGAAGTGTTCAATGAGTGGTGTGAGATAGAACACATTGAGACTCAAATGAACAAAATCACTAAGAACATCTTGATAGTTGATTCCTTGCATGTGGGCGATTTGGTTGATTTGCTCCTTCATGATTTTGATGTAGTCCTTCATTTCTTTTCCTTTTTGATTGTTGTTGCAATGGAAAGGATTTTGAAGGAAGGGCGATTTTTCCTAACTGAGCCTGTGCCTAGTTGGTGGCTCATTGACAAGATGGTTTTTTGGTGGTAGCTGAAAGGCTTGGGTGAGTGTGGTTGTTCCTGGTGGAGTAGATGAAGCTCTAGGCTGTAGTTCGATCCTGGTAGGTGGTTCTTGTCGGCTCGTCCGTGCTTTCTGAGAGATTGAGAGAGTGGGCTATAACCATTCATGCAAAAGAAAAGGCTCCGTATGGAGCCTTCTTTGTTTGTGGTGTGGTGTCATCTTCATATCTTGTTAGTCTTGGATTTTTTGGACTCTGTTGCTTTCGTAGAGAGTTCTTTATTCAAAACGAACTTCAAGAATTCATGTTTAAGTCTTTCAAATAATTCTTCATTGAAAACTGTGGCATATCGTATTTTCTTTGTTTTTGTTTCATAAGATAGTTTATATATATCTTTATATTGATTATCTTCATATAATCTAAAAAATAAATAACTGTTCTTTGTTTGTCGTTTTCCTATGGCATTGATATATTGAATACTCTTTATATTTCCAAATGTTTTTCCATAATCACAAGAGTAAGTTGCTCTGTAATATCTTTCAAATATTCCCAATGTTTCTATGAATTCATTAACAATAGGTAAGTTTCTCATTGGGTTTTTTAGTTTTGAAAGTCTTTTGTAGTTGTTTTTATTTTTCATTGGTTTTCCTTAAATTTTAGTTTTCTTTTCACTTGTTCCTTTAGCTGAAAGCTTGTTGTTTAGTTTTCTGTTGAACTCATACTTACTCAATGCTGTTTTGAAGTTTTCAAGAATTTCATTGAAAAATTTGCTGTTTAATGGTGTGTATCGTTGTTCTTTGACTTGGTTGGTGGATTTGTCAAAGACAAGCTCCATGAACAACTTAAATGCTTTGTGCTTGGTGTTCATGTGGAAGCTCATATTTTCATCTTGATAGAAGACTTTAATAAAGTTGTCTCCATACTTTGAGACTCCATATTCAAGATAGAAATTTGGATGAATGGTTGAAAGCAAAAGATATGTGTAGTTGGTTTTGCTTTTTATGTATAGATTGGAGATTACTCCAATTGCATGAGCAAAGTCTTTAAGTAGGTTGTAATCAACTTGTGCATCAGTAAGATGTTTTGGTAGTTCTGTTGTCATGGTTGTTGGTCTTATGAAAAAATTATTTATTGTCATTATTGTTCTTGTTATAAGAAAAGGGCATCTTTCAGCCCTTGTTGTTTGTTTAGTGTAAAACTGTTTCTTTTTGAAGATTAACAAAGTTGTCTTCTGTTGAATCAATGAAGTAGTTAAGTTCTAAGTCAGTCATTTCAAATAAGAATTCTTTATCAAAGCCAGTTTTGTTTGCAATGATTTTATAGACATACATTTCAAAGTCAATGCCACTTGGAAGGGTTTCAGGTGTATGAACGATTGCAATATTTAATTTGTTTGCGATTTCAGTAGCGGTAAGATATTTCATGATATTTTCTCCTTTTTATTTTCTATCATATAATAATTATATTAAATCAAATTGTATTGTCAATAATATAATAATAATTATTTGAAGAATAAATTAAGTTCGATATCATCTGTTGATTTGGAAAAGAAAAAGGACTCTTGATGAGTCCCTTTGTTTTGTTTATTTGTTTAGTTGGTGTTCTCTAATCATGTAATGAATTTGTTCTTTTACTGCCAACTCATTACCTTCTGAAAAGTCTTTTTGAAGTTCCTTTAATACTTCTTCTGTATGTTCAAATGATTTATCGTTGTGTGTGTATTTTTCCAAGGTGTATTCTTCATTGCAATCAATCAAGAATGTTTCATCAGAAAAAGAAGACTCATTAAAAATTACTTCTTCATCTGTTTCACCATCCCAAATCATTTCTTTTACTTTTCTATAGTCTGTATATTTAGAGTAAAGAGTGATTGTTAGTTCTGTTTCTCCGAAAGTTTCTTTCAATTCAACTGAGTTTGCATAGATGCCGTATTCATTTCCAACAACTTCAACATTTCTTGAATTCTCATACATTTCAAAAATCATATTTTCTGTAATAGTAATCATTTTATTCTCCTTTTGATTATGATTATTTATAGTTTAATTGTCTTAAATTGAAAGGAATTGTCAATAATATAATATTGAATAAAGCAAGTTCGATATCTTTATTGATTGAAATGTTTATTCAGTCTTCTTTGGTTTTCCTGAAAGAAGGTCAAGCCTTCTCCTTACAGGCTCATCTTTGTAGGGTGAGAAACAATCCAGCCTTGAGCATGGCGAAGCCTAGAAGGTGAGTGTGGTTGTTCCTGGTGCTGACCTGGTTGAAATCATCCAGATAGATGATGACTTTCCTTGTGTGCTTGTGTAGTGCTTCAGGCTGTAGCTCGATCCTGGAAGGAAGAAGCCGGCTCGTCCGTGCTTTCTTGGGAAATGGTGCAACGATGGATAGAACCATCCATACAAAAAGAAAGGGCTCCGTGTGGAGCCTTCTTTGTTTAGATTGGTCGTAATTCATAGATTGGCTTTCTTCCCGCATAGTGCCAAGAACCTTGCTCTCTCAATCTCTGTATTTCAATCTCAGTGTCTATTTCTTTAATTTTTGCCAAGACTTCTTTATCTTCTTTGCTGTCGTGTTCTCTGTTCAAATATCCATTGTTTCTTAGAATATCAAAAAGCTCTTCTTTTTCTTTATATAAATCTCTCATGGTGTCTCCTGTGCTTATTGTTTTTTAAAGATGATTCGTTTTACTTCTGATTGCAAGTCTGCAAAGCAATAGCCAATCCAATCGCTATCAACAAATCCATCAGCATTTTTGAAATCGTCATCCAATAGGACTTCATAGGTTAGTGTTTGATTCCATCCATATTCTTTAATAGCACTGAATCTGTTGTATGTTTTGGTTCCAAAAATAGATTTATGAATGCCTGTATTGTAGTAAAAAAGAACTCCATCAACTTCTTTAGATTGGTAAGTTCCAAGTTCTGAACCAAAGAACTCTTCAAGAACACTTTTGAAGTCTGTTGAATCAACTAAATTATGTAAGTTTTTGTGACATTCGTATTTATGAACTCTAGCCATGATATTTTCTCCTTATTATTTTCTATCATGTAATAATTATATTAAATCAAATTGTATTGTCAATAATATATCATTAACTCGATATCTTTATTGAAGAAGAAATAAAAAAGGACTCTTGGCTGAGTCCTTTTTGCTTATCTAATTCGTTTAACTATTTCATTGTGGTTGTTGTATATATAAACGATGTTGTCAATTCTTGAGAAGTATAAATCTCTTCCATCTTGCTTGATAAACTGAATTGCTTTTAATTCGTTTGAGTAGTAGCCTTTCTTTTGTTGTTTTTTCATTTTAGGTTCCTTTTGTTTATATCTTCATTGTTTTTTGTTTGGTTGGTGTTGTTGTCTGAAATCTTGAAAGTGTTTTATTGAATAAGAACTGTTGGAATTTTTCTTCCATGTCATTCCAAGTAAGAACATTTCTTGTGATGTAATTAAAGTTGCTTTTTATTGTGTTTCCATTGTTGCTTGAAAGGTTTAAGTTTCTTTCATCTTCTCTAGAATAATAGAAATTTTCAATGAATCTAAAATTTCCATCAGTGTCTTTAGATATGGCTCTATATGTAATGTAATAGTTATCGCATGGAAAAACTGCCAAATTATTTTCAATTGTGGATTGTTTGGCATTCTTGTTGTCAATCTTGCTTGAGTTGTATTCTTCAATGAAGAACTCAATGAAATTGTTAATGAAGGCAAGTCTTTCTTCTTTGGTTGCTGCTTCTTTATAGTTGGTAATTTTCATTATTATTCCTTTTTATTCTTATATAATAATTATATTAAATCAAATTGTATTGTCAATGATATATCAATAAATAATTGAAGTTCGATATCGTTTAATAAAAATAATTTCAATTAGATTGAAAAGACTATTGACATTTAAAATTGCTTTGTTATAACTTAAATACAGCTACGGATGATGCAAGCCGAAAGGCTAAACTCAACAAGAAATGAACCAGATAGAAATATCTGGTTTTTTCTTTTGTGGAATTTTTTTTGTTTTATATGGTTGACAAATTGATTTAATTTGTTTTAATAAATGATGTTAGAGTTTATGCGTCATTCGTAGCTGAATCACGATTCGGCTCTAATAGTGAAAATGATTACAAAACGGGCACAGGTAAAAATCTTCAGATTAAATTTAATTGTTAGTTTGATAACTGGAAAAGGCAATGAGTATCGGTATCACAATCAGAAATGATTAAGTAGGCTAGAATGGGTTCTTAAACAAAGCCACACGCAAGGGCAATCAGAGAAACGCGGTTTAAGGTTGAATCAAGTCAACGAATTCTCAAAGCAAAAACACTTGAATTGATTTTTGCTCAGTCAATGTAGATATTAAGATTGATGATGAAATTGCCGACATGTCAAATTATTTTATTGACTGTTGGGAATTGCTTTGTCAATCTTAGTAGTGAAACGGATAAGATTGATAAAGCATATATAAATAGTACAGTACATATTTAATTAATAGTACAAGCAAATATAGATAAATATCATCTATACAAAGAGAGTTATCTATTAAAACAAAACAAAGAATAAAAATGGAAACGCGATTTTTTGAATAGGACTTTTGAGAGTCCTTTTTTTATTTCTGTTGTTCCTGGTTGGTTGATGAAGGGTCATGCCTTAGCTGAGTTCCTGGAAGGAAGATAAGCCGGCTCGTCCGTGCTTTCTGAAGAATGTTGCAACGATGGATAGAACCATCCAGCAAAAGAAAAGGAGCCTGTAGGCTCCCTTAGTTGAATAGCAAGTTCCATAGTTGGAATGGTTGCTTGTGGTTCTCTTCCTTGTTCCTGTTGGCTGTAGATAGGGCAATGTGCTTCTGTCTTGCTCTCTCTGTGATGTAGTCCAGTGGTTGCTTCAAGTAGCTTTCCTTGGTGGCTTTACTCTTGGCCTGTAGCTGGTCTGTTAGGTGTTGGTAGGTGATGAACTCAATAGAGAGTGTGTAGCCGTGCCTGGTTGTGTAGGTTTCCTGGTAGCTCAAGCCGTTGTCTCTCTGAAGCCAGAATGAGCATTCTTCGGTGGTTTGAATGAAGATGGTTGCTGTATTGACTCCATCATGACAAGCAATGTCTGTGGTGATGTAGTGGGTGAATGCTCCGTCTTCAATCATCTGGTTCTTCATGGTGAATGGTTTCATGGTTATCTTCCTAATGTTGGTAAGTTCATGTTGTTCTGGTTGTGTTGCTCAGTCTTCAATGCCATGAAAAGCTTCATATCTTCTTCATCAATCATCATTGCTTTGCCAGTCAAGTTGACCTGTTTGTTTCCATCAGTGGTGAAAGCTTTGATGATGTTCCAAGAATTCAAAAGTGGATCAAAGAACATTTGATAGCCATTTCCACCAAGCATTAGCCAATAGGTGTTTGCTTTCAATTCATCTTCTGTTGTATTCATCAATAGAACCATCAATAAAGCTTCATCAAGTAATTTTGTGTTGTTCATTTTGTGTCTCCTTAAATCTTTGTTTGTTTTGTTTTTGTATTCATGTTTTTTAATGTCTTTTGTAATTTGTAGGTCAATCTAAGTTTTTCAAATCTTTGAATGTCTTCATGGTTTAGATTGTGGTCATGGTCATCACAAAAATAATATTCAACTCCTTTGACTGAACTTGTCATTGAAAACTTAGTAATAAACCATCCTTCACTGTAATTCAAGTTGTCTTCTTCATGGCAGTAGTCTTCATATTCATCATCAAATTTAATAATGTATTTGTAGCCATCAAGTTCAATCCAGTGCCAGTAATATTCAATAACATCTTCTTCGGCAATTGAAATTAAAAACTCTAAAAATCCTTTATCACCTAAATCTACTTTCATCATTATCTCCTTGTTATATATTTATTGTATTAAATCAAATTGTATTGTCAATAATATAATAATAATTCGATATCGTTTATTAGATATAAAAAAGAAAGGACTCTTCATTGAGTCCTTTTTTGTTGGGTGAGTAGTTGTTAAATGTTTTTGATATTTCCATTGCTGTCAATTTCTTTAACCTTTCCATCTTTATCTATGATTATATTTGGCTTGTTAATCATTATGTGTTGCATTGATGAATTAAGACTGTCTCTGTTTTCTTTGTGGAATAACTCATCATTGAAGGACTTTGATGTTTTTGCATTGAAAAGCAATTCATCTAATGTCTTTGTGTGTTTGATTTCTGATTTCATGATTTCTATGCTCCTTTTATTCATCGTTGTCTAAGTTAAATTTTTTCAAGTCAACCTTGGTCTGTCTGCGGATTGCTTTTTTGGATTTCTCATGTGCTCCTGAGTGTTTGCCAGATTCAGCTAAAGCAAGTGCAACATGGTTTCTTGGTTTCATTTTTAGATAGGTTTCAGTGGTATTTGCTTTCATTCTTCTTCTCCTTATAAGTAGCAAATGTTCGGTTTTGATAAGCTCCGAAAACTTGACTTGTATTTATTCTTGACCGTATGCAAAGATTAAATCTCTAACAACTTCCAATTGACTATTCCAAATTAGAATGTCTGCAAAAACTTCAGGATTGTCTTCTTCTGTTAGGTAGTCTTTTTTAACAACAACTACCAAATCATCATTTAAGTAAAGATTCATCAAAGTATTATTTGGATCAATAGCAACTGCGAAAAATGTTTCATCTGAGTGATGATTTAATCTTCCTAAGTTATCAATAAAAAATCCGTAAAAAGTCTCTTCGTTTTTTAATAAATCAATGAATTGTTCTTTTTTGGTTGTCATGATATTTTCTCCTATTTATTATTTATCATATTATTATTGTATTAAATTAAATCGTATTGTCAATGATATAATAATAAATAAAAGCAAGTTCGATATCGTTATTGATTGCAAAATAAAAAAGACTCCTAAGAGTCTTTTCTTGTTGTTCTTAATTTCGCTAGGAAATCGTTCATTTCTTTTGGTGAATCGTTGTTTGGTATTTCTGATGGTGGAGTTTCGTCGTTTAGGTTTGTAGCAATTGCTCCCGCAATTTCGTTTAACCAATTTTCCATTGCAATATCATTTTTGTTTGAGTTCATTGTGTATTCTCCTTTGAATTGTTTTTTATCTTTGGTTTTTGTAAGTAATATTTTCGCCAAAGCCATTTGCATGATTTTCTCTTCTATGCTTTTCAGCTTCTTCAAGTGTTTTAAATGGCTGAACTTTTACTTTTTTTGTATCCCAACAATCGCTAGTAGGTGTTCTTGGAACATCTTCGTAGGCATCTCTGCTGTCATACTCAATGCAATCATTTGGCCATCTTATGTAATAAATCCAAGTATCATCATCTTGTTGTTCATAGTGGGTGTAAAAATTGACGCTCATGATATTTTCTCCTTTTTATTTTCTATTATATTTTAATTGTATTAAATCGAATCATATTGTCAATAATATAATAATAAATAAAGGCAAGTTCGATATCTTTATTCATTGAATGATTAATAGTTTGTTTTGAATTGGAATGAGAACCTTCATGCTGACCTGGTTGAAGCTCTAGGCTGTAGCTCGTTCCTGGTAGGGCAGTAAGCCGGCTCGTCCGTGCTTTCTGAGAGATTGAGCAAGTGGGCTATCACCATCCATCCAAAAGAAAAGGAGCCAGTAGGCTCCCTATATTGGTTGTGGTTCTGTTCCTGGTGGTGCAAGGTCTGGATTGTCCCATTGCTTCACCTTGCTTGTTATCTTGTAGTCCATGTGTTCAACAATGCACTTATAGACTTTGTATTCATGCTCAAAAGACATTCCAAGTCTCCAAAGCATCATTGTTTCGTTCTCATTGGTGTCTCTTCGTGTCCATCCTGGGCGAGTTCCTAACAAGGTATTGGTTCTTGAGTCATAGACTTCAACTTGATAGGAATAGTAAAAGTCTGAGTAGTTGATTTTTCTTTTTATCATGGTGTTCCTTATAGTGAAAGTATGGCTTCTGCTATCACATCAACATCTTCTTGAAATAGGGATAGATAGTCAGTGGTTAAAATTTCAAGCTCTTTGGCAGTCAAAATCTTCTTTGTTGATTTTCTAAGCATATAGTCTTTGTAGTGGTCAATTGCTTCATCTGCGTTTAATCTGCAATAGAAAGCTCTATTGCTTGCCATGTCTTTGATTAATGCTTTTGCAAATTCATTGTTTGTATTCATTGTTTTTTCCTTATTCTTATATATTACTTATATCAAATGAAAATGAATTGTCAATAATATGATAATGATTTATTCTGTTAAATAAAAAAGGACTCTTTACTGAGTCCTTTGTTTTATCCATGTGGCGAACTGTCCCAAGGTTGCCTTTCTGGATTTCTTTTAAATATTGATGTTGTTCCTGGTGTTGTCTGTGTCTGCTTTACTATTTTTTCCTGTTGTGGCTCTTGCATGAGTTCATCAAATCCAAATTGAAGAGCAAACATAGATAGTAAAAGGCTGGTTAAGTATATTTTTCTTTTCATGTTTTTCCTTAGAAACATATTGGTAACTCTGCCATCGCTCCTATTTCAATGAATTCATCTTTATCTTTTTCGTAGTCATCAATTGCTTTTATAAGTGCATCTACTTCTGAGAATCCACAAATTCTATAAAATCTGTGAACATTATATAAATGACTGCTCAAATTAGACATGACTATTTCAATATAAGATTCATTGTTTGTAATCTGATACTGCATAATTTTATTGATTTCTCTTTCTGAGTTTTTTGCTGTAAATTTTTTCATCTTTTTTTCTCCTTTATTATTTGATGATTTTTCTATTGATGTAAGTTTGGATGTTTTCTTTTCCAAGAATGATGTTCACAAGGTTTGAGCCTGAGACAAAGACAATGTTGTTTCCTGCTTTGGCTACTTCCTTTGATTTGTCTCCTGTCTTGCCCGTATGAACAAAAATGCCTAAATAATGCTTGTCTTCTCTTACTTTATTTGTGAGTTCAGAAACATGTTTATTGTCAATGTAGTTCTTGTATCTCTTGCATTGAATTAGAACCTTTCCTTGTTTCAAGTGGAAGATTCCATCTATTCCACCATCACCTGTATATCTTGTGTTTCTTGTTATCCTGATATTGCTATCTTCAATGACACTCAAAATCAACTCTTCAAAAACGAATGGATTGATTTTTCTTAGATAGCCAAGAATTCTTGGTTCATAGTTTGGTTGTTGTGCAATCTCTTTGAGCTTGTTTAAGACTTTTCTTGCAACTCTTATTCTGTATAAGTGTCTGAACTTTCCAATTAGTCTTATTCTGTTCAAAAGCTTTGAAATCCATTTTGTTATTTGCATTTGATATTTTCCTTTTCTTTTAATTCTTATATCAAATAAAAATGGATTGTCAATTAATTGAATTAATTTCGATATCCTTTATTTGTTGACATTTCAAGAAAGTTATATATTATTTGTTTTAGGTTATGTCAAAGCTTTTAAATTAAATTAAATCATTTATTGTTATTAGGTTTGCTTTGACAGTAGAAGGGAACTCTATGAATAAATTAGTTTTAACTATGGCTTTATTTAGTGTTTTTGGTGTTGCTCATGCTGACTCAAACAATTGGAAAGTGATTGATGTAAGTGATGAATTGCGTCTTACTTACAAAGACAAAGAGACAAAAGAAGTAAAAGGTTTTGGTGAAGTAGTCAATCAAGGTAAAAATGGCTTTGATGTTTTCGTTTCATCTGTTGGTTCAAAGACTGGTCAAGGTGATTCAGGCAATGGTTATGGCTTTGGTGCTTCATACACAAGCTATCAAAATGAACATGTCTTTCTTCAACCATCAGTTCAATTTGTGAATATGGGCAATCAATACAATGACAAGATGTATTTAGCCAATTTTGATGTTGGTTATACTCATTACTTCAACAATGGCATGACTATCAGCCCAAAAGCTGGCTTAGGTTTCTTCAAGGCTGTTTATGATGATGGTAGCAACTATGGTGGCTCTTACAATTTCGGTGTGGAAGTTGGCTTGAACAAGTCTCTTTCTGTTGATGTTTCAAGAACTCATGCTTTCGGTCAAAATTCTGGAAGTTATGTTGATTTGACTTCTGTTAGTTTGAAATACAAGTTCTAATCAATCTTGTGTTATTGTTAAAAAGGACTCATTGAGTCCTTTTTTATTGCCTTTTGAATTCTATCCAAAGTCTAGAGCCAATTAGCATTATTCTATTTTCTGTTCTATCAATCCTTATTTCTTCATATTCAACATCATCTAAATAATTTGTATCATAAGCTACATTGACTCTATTGTGAAATATATAGATAAAGAAAACATCATCAATCACTTTATCTAAGAAGATTGTGCTGGTGATGAAGTTGGTTTTTCTCTCATAGAAGCTAATCATTCCAAGTTCTGTGTATTCCATTAAGAACCAATCTTTATCTTCATTGTCTTTTCCTTCGTATCTATCTACTCTCATTCTTTATTCTCCTATTCATTGATATTCTTATATCAAATCAAAAATAATTGTCAACGATTGAAGATTATTTGAATTTCTGTGTTTTTATGATGGTGAACTGAAAAAACGGGTCGCTAGGAAGGGCTACAAGCCACGTTTGGAAGATCGGACAAGGCTTAGGCTATCCAAGGTGGAAAATCGCTCAAAACGGCTGGAAAGTGCCTTCCTGACGATGTGCTTAAAAAGTAGGCAAAAACAAAGCCCAAGGAAGGGCTTGTTGGTGGTGTTCCTGGTGCTAGAAGGTCAGAAGAGAGTCTTGACCTGGTGGATGGCATGAACTGCCATGACAACGGCGCCAGATAGAAGAATGGTGGATAGAGAGACAAGGGCAATGGCTTTGCAAGTCTGTTCAAGCTTCACAAGGGCTGTGGGCTGTGGAAGGTCGTCTTCATCGTCCAAGGTCAATTCATCTGAGCAATCATCTAAAAGTGGTGCTTCTTCTTTTGAATAACCTTCAAAAGTGTTGCCTTCATTTTTTCCAGAAGAGACATAAGGACTTGATTCTTTTTCTTCTTCTATTTCATCAGCATTGGCATTGTCTATTTTATTTTGAATGGCATCTTCTTCAATGAATACATTTATATCTTCATCTTCATCATCGTCAAATAAACCATCACCTAAAACGGAAGGCTTTTCATCATGGCATAAATTTAATTCTTCATCTAAATTTTGCTCCAATTGTTTTTGCTCTAAATCCAAATAATTTTGATGTATTTGATTTATTTCAATTACAACTTCATAAATATCATTAATAAAAACCTGCCATTTCTTGCTTTCTTGTTTCGTTATACTTCCAGTCATTGTTATACAAAAGAAAATATCAACTAAACAAATCTCATCTCTTTCATCATGAAAAATCATGAATGATTGAATTTCTTTTAGTATTCTGCTTTCATCCAAGTTATTGCCATTTATATTTATAGACACTTCTTTTTTTTCGCTTTGTAAAATTATTGTGCTTTTAATTAATGTTTTCATTCTTCTTCTTATCCTTATTCTTTTTATTGAGACTAACTCTATCAAGTAGGGCTGTCTTGTTGGCTTAGAAGCCAAATTTTTGTTTTTTAGGTGTGTAGGTGTTGAAGTGTCTTTCTTCAACTGTAATCACTTCCTTGGTTTGCTTCATTATGCGAAGCTCTTCTTTTGAGAATTCAAGAAGTGCATTAGCTACTGCATCACTGATTATTTGTTTTACTTCTCTCAAAGATTTTTCCAATAATCCTTCAATCAATGAATTTTCAAGAATTGGATTGAATAAAGGAGAATTTTCAGTGGCTTGCTGGTAAATCTTCTGGCAAATAACTTCTTTCTCTTCTCTTGTAGGGTCTGGAATATTGAAGACTTTTAATCTTGTTAGAAGTGGCTCAGGAATTCCATCAAGTGAGTTTGCACAAGCAATGTAGATAATTCCTGAACAATTCAAAGGCTGGTCAATGAACTCATCTGTAAATTCTTTGGCTGTGTTTTCTTCTAATAATGAATACAAAGGAGCCAATGGGTCATATTTATTTTCTTTCCCTGCCTTTTCAATTTCGTCTAAAACAACGATTGGATTGATAGTTAGTGAGTTAATAACTGCTTCTGCAATCTTTCCATTTTTAGCATCGGTAAAAAGCTGAGTTAAACCACTTAATATTGATCCTGAAGAAGTTGAAGCCATATCAACATAAGTCAAATTTGTTCCCAAAGCTTCGGCTAATGCTTTTGTATACATAGACTTGCCTATTCCTGGTGAACCTAAAAGAACAATAGGTGCAACTCTATATTTTTTTGTTTCTTCCAATAATCTGAACTGTGCTTTATAGAATCTATTAACTTGATGGAAATTAGGAAAGTTTGCATCAAGTTCATCAAAAATAGACTCATCATTGATTGTCAATTTTGGCTTGCAATCATCTTTTGCAAGTATTTTTGAAATCAAGTTTCTGATTGGTGCTCTGTCAGAAGTTCTATCTATTGACGAATAGTATTTCAACATTTCTGATTTGTCGTACCATTTGATTAAATCATGGTTTTCTTCAATCTTTTTGGAAACTGGTTTTATCTCTTCTCTTGAAAGATGCTCTACTCTCCATCCTTCAAGCTCTTCTTCATAGTGTTGAAGAATGATTTTCTCTACTGATTTGTATTCATCTGAACATCTAAGTTTGAATAATTCAATATTGTGAATAATCAATCCATGTAAATAATATGCTGAGTCATCAATAGAGTTCAGAATAATAGTCTTTGTTGTTATGACTACATCAAGATATGCCTTGATGGTTTCTCTTACAAAAGTAGGAGCATCACGGCGAGTCATGTAGAACTTGGCTATTTCTTTCAAGTCTTTCAAATCAGATTCTTTTGTTGCTGGCTCAAAAATCTTCATGTAGTTTTGAACATAAAGTAATCCATTGTCTTCTGGATAAATTTGTCTTAACTCTTCTTCTTTTATTCCCATGATTAACTTCCTTTATTTTTCTTTTTTGGTTTTTTTCTTCCATTTTCTTCATAGCAATTTGGGCACCAGTGTCCACCGTTCACAACACTAGAAAATCTTGATTCCCAAGTTGCATGTTCTGGATTGCTGCACTTCCAAATAAATCTGTCTTTGCTGTGGTTGTATTCAGTGGTTAAACACTCTCCACCATGTTCTTTTGCAACTTGGATGGCTCGGTTCAACTGCTCTTGCTTATCTCGCTTGCAACATGGGCACCAAGAGTTGTTGTGTGCAACATTGATGTAGTTTGCTTTCCAAGTTTGATGATTTGGATTACTACATTTGAATTCAAGCTTGCCTAACGCATTCACATAGGAATCTGAAAGACATTTACCGCCTTTCTCTTCTGCAATCTTTTTTACCCTATCTAATAAAAAGCTTTTTTCTTGTTCTGTTAGTTTCATAAATTCCCTTATTGTTTATTTTTGTTAGCCTTGATTTCCAGTGCTTTTGCTATCAACATATCTGACTTCAATACATCAATGATGGTTTTTACTAAAAGAATAAATTGCTTGTGTTCTTTGATGTTGCATAAATCATTGATAACTCTATTCGCGTCTTGTTTGGTTGTTGTTTCATTCCATAAATGAAGAAATTCAGTTGTTTTTTCATTTATGAAATCATCGTCTTTGTCTTTGAATTGCTCCAAAACAAGAAATCTGTAATAGGTGTGTTTTGCTTTTTTGTGTATTTCCAGTCTTTGCTTATTCCCTACTTCCAAAAGAATTTTCTTTGTGTAGATGTTTAAGTATTCAATTCCATAGTGCTTATATCCATCTAATAACTCTTCATTCAACTTATTAACTAAATCTTCAATTGCTTTCATGTTGTCTCCTTTTATTTATTATTATATTTATATCAAATCAAATTGAATTGTCAATGGTATATTAATAAATAAATAGAACCTGCAATAAAAAAAAGACTCATTAAGAGTCTTTGATTTGTTAATAAATCGGTTTAATGGAAATGTTTATTCAGTCTTCTTTGATTTCCTGGAAGAAGGTCGTAGCCTTCTCCCTTGCGGGTTCGTCGTTGTAGAGTGAGAAACATTCCATCCTTGGAGTGGGATATGCCTCAGGGTAGGGCGGTTTGACCTGGTTGAGTCCTGCCTTGGCTCGATGCCGTTAGGTGGTGTTCTGGCCGGCTCTGTCCGTGCCTTCTGAGCGAATTTGCAACGGTGGGTAGCTCTATGTATCAACCATGAAAAAAGGCTCCGTGTGGAGCCTTCTGTGTGCCTTGGTGGGCTTATATCTTCATGCGTTTTGGTTGTAGCTTTGGCTGTAGGGAAGTAGTTAGCTTCTGGTTCAACTCCTTCTTTTCGTATAAGTCTGCTGCATGTGCAAGCTCTGGTTTGCTCTTCATTTTTTCAAGCATTTCAGGCTTCATCTTGTAGTCAGTATCTATGATGATTGCTTCAAGAACATTTGACCTTCTTCTATTGATGACATTTTCTACAAGACTATCTTTTTGATAGTTTTTTCCGTAGTTATTTAGAAGTTCACAAGTTAGTTTTGTTTCATCTTTGGCTGGTGAGAAATTATTTAAAACTATATTTATCTTGTATTTGTATAAGTTATCAATTGTCTCGTTTGACAATTTGTTTAGTTTGTCTGATAGATATGTATGAACTTCTTTGTATCCACTTAAAATAATTCCATCGTTTGCTAACTTATCATTAATGTCTGGAACAAATTGTTTAGCCCATTCAACAGTTTCAGGAAATGGTGTTTTTCCATTTTCAATTGTTCTTTCAATGAATTTATAAGCATTATCGTTGGAAGATAACAACTCTTTCATTGAATCATTTTTCGACAACAATATTAATGACTCCTTGTCATTTGAGTCTAGTAATTCTGTAATAAGTTTATCGACATTGTCGGGCCAAGGGTCATTCAATACAAGCATGGTTTTTAGTTTGGTTGTTTCATTGCTTTCATTTTTGTTTGACCAGTGCTTTAGAACTTCATCAGCGATAATGTTTTGGCTTCTGCTACCGATATTGTAGAAAGAACCATCATTGACTGATTCAAGTAAGTCTTTGGTTGTGAAATCTATTCCGTGCTTTTTTGCAATGTTGTGAATATTTTCTTCTATTTCTTTAAATGAAAGACTTTCCAGTTCGCAATCTAAATTTATCTCATTAATTTTATCTGCAAAAGCTTCAAGTCTTTCTTCTTTTGTTCTAATGTCTTTAAGTAATATTTCTTCTGGATTTTCTAAGTTAATTTGAATCATCTTTTTCTCCTTTGATTATAAGATAATCATAATAAATTGCGTTTTAAAGTCAAATTCTAAGGATATCGGGAAAAACAAAAGGACTCAAAAAGAGTCCTTTAAGTTATTCAATATCTCATAGAAATATAAGGCATCAATGGCTGCTCCAACATTTGCACCTATCAATTCAAAGAATGGAAGTGTTATGAAAAGTCCTTCGTGTCTATCTGAAGGCATTTTTATATTGAAGTGAAGTTGTGCTTTATTGACTAACTCAATCCAATTCTTATTTATGTATTCAAGAATGGCATCCGTCTTGACTACATAAATAAAATCAGGACATTGTTCTTTGATGTTTGAATACTCGCTTTCTTTCTTGTTGTAGATGAAATAAATTAAAGCTTGTGGTCTGCTCTTGCTTCCAGTGTTTAGGATTTTTCCATACTTCTTAATGTCAATCCAATTATTCAAGAATTCTTTGAAATCTTTATATTTGGTCTTGTCATCATAGAAAAACTTGTGAAGCAATATTCTTGTTGATAGGTCGTTTTTGATATAGCCTGCTGCAATCAAATCAAAACGCAAATCTTTGAATCGTTCAAAGTTGGTTGAGTATTGGAAATCAACAAATGAACCATTCACTAAAATATCTGTTTCGTTTATCTTTTCATCGTTTGCCCTTTCGGTGTTAGGGCATAAAGATTTAATGAAGTGTATTGCTCTTTCTTCTAATGCTTTAGTTTTGTCTGCTCTAAAGTCTTCTTCTTTGCTCATAGGTTTCTCCTTATTGTTATTCCCATAATCGTCTTAATATTGGCAAAATGTTGATGAAGTCATGAATAATCATGATTGCTCCATAAGTTGTGATTAAAGCTATCAGTGCTTTAAATGTTTCTTTTGCCATGTGTGTTGTTTGTGCTGTCATCATTGTTGTTTCTCCCAAATATCCCAAAGTTCAAGTATGTGTGTTTTAAATCGTGAGTAGTTAAGTCTTGAACCACTCCACTCATGATCAATACATTTTTCAAAAGTCAATTCATGGATTTTTCTATCGTTCTTTATAACGAATTGACGGATTTTCAAAATTAGGTCTTGCTGTTCAGCAAACAAGAAGGGCTTCTTGTAGTAGCTTCTCTTGCCATAATCCCAACCTGGTCTGTGGTGGTACGGTGCTGAATAAATGCAATAGCTGGTTTTTTCAGTGTGTTCCTGGTGAAAGCAATCACCATTCAAGGCTGAATAGATGGTCAAGTATTGGTTGAGTCTTTCCTTGATTTCGTAGCCAAAATCAAACTCACAAATCATCCATTCGGCCAAGTTGTTGACGATGGTGTTTGAAGTTCTGAAGCCTTTATCAAGGTATCTCTGAATGTATTGTTGTCCTTGCTCATCAAAAGCTTTTTTGTATTCTTGTAATCGCTTTGTGATGGTTCCCTTGACGGTAGGGCAATAGAAGTAAAGAGTCTCTTCAAAAAGCTCTTGTTGCTCGTTTACATGCTGTTCCTGAACTCTCAAGCAAGTTCTTCCATAGTCTGTTTGAACACTCATCTTCAAAGATAGGGTGTAGGAAGTACCAGCTTGGAAATCTACATGGGACAAGGTGAAGTCAGTAGAAAGATTGGTATCAAACTCTAAGACCAATGTCTCAGTGTTTGAGTCTGAACATTTTTTTCTTGTGTTCTTGTATCTGCTTTTGATTTTATAAACTGCATTAAGCTTGTTATCTCTAACAAACTTCATTTCTTCATTTTCAAATAAAGAATCAATTCTTATATTGTTCTTTGAAATGACATTTATTACATCATTTTCTACTCCATAAGTTTTTGTTGGGTTAATCAATAAATTCATTCATCATCCTTTACTATTTCACTGTTTAAATGAACTGCAATGTATGTCTCTCTAAAAATCATCGTATTAATCTTTTGTTCTTTTTCTTCATCGCTCAATAAGTTCAATTCATCTTCTTTTGTTAAGTATTCATGGAAGACATTGATTGATACTTCTTTCCAAATTTCATCAATCCATTCTTTATCAAATACTTTGAAAAATTCTTTCCTATTGATTTCTTTTGCACATTCAATGAACTTGCTTTTGTATTTCTCAAATGAAGTTTCATAATCACCAAAACCAAGAATATCTAATCCTTCAAAAAATAAAGCTTCAATGTCTTTTTTGGTGTAAATAGCCTGTTCGTTTTCTTTCATAACTTCTCCTTGTTTATTCTCTCAAACTCAATTAAGTCATCGTTGCCATTTATTTCATAGAAGTTGTAGCCATCACTTCCGTTTTCAGTAATTACATTGCCATGCAACACAAAGAAAAAATACTCATTATGTTTTTTAATTTCCTTGTTATATCTGGCAACTATTTCTTTTGTCTTATTTTCTAGTTTTTTAATCATAACTTCTCCTTTGTCTTCTTATATCAAATTAAAATGAATTGTCAATACTATAATAATAATTAAATCTTTGTTTTTGCTTCTTTTTTATTGGAAGTAAGTTTATTGTTTAAGGAATCATTCAGTTGAATTGATGAATAAGCTTTTTTCAATTCATCGCCCATGTATTTGAAGTCTTTCTTTAGTGGTCTGAATTTGAGTAAAAGCATTAAGCCAAATGCCATTTGTTGATTGCTTCCATAGATTGAGTTCAAGGCATAGATGAATTTCTTCCTGTTCAAGCTAAGAGCAAAGTCTTCATAATAGAAAAGCATCCATTGAACATAGGCTTCAGGGTATGGCTCATCTTCAATGAGTGTTTCTTTAAAAAATGCTTTGATGCTTTTGTGTGCGATATTTTCTGAGAAGCAAGCCTTGTATTTATGAAGGGCTTCTTGGACTCTGGAAGGAATCACTTCATTGTGAAAAGCAAAGTTCATGAAGTGTTCATCCATGCTGTAGCCATGCTTTGCAAATTGCTCAATTGTTGGTGGAACATTGAATTCAATGTCTGTGATGAAGCGGTAAAACTCTTCCATTACCTGCTGATAGGTTTCAATGGTTAGCTCTTTCAAAGGCTCTGTGTTCATTCTGTGTCTCCTAGAAGTTGTTGGTAGTCTGTTCTGTGCTTCTGCCTGGTGTAGTCGGTAGTGTTGCCGTGGTGGGCAACAAAGCCCTTCCTGAGCTCGTCCTGGTTGAGTGAAAGGGCGGTAGCTTCATCAAGGGTGTTTGCTACTATGCGAATGTGTCCAGTTGTCTTCACAGTCTTGATGACTGGAAAGATGAAGGTCTTCATGTTGGAATTCCTTCAGGATGAATTGAAGTCCATCCTTGTTGACCGTTCTCGTAGTTCTTCACCTTCACATGTGAGATTGAACAAATATCTCCCTTCTCAATGTGATAACCAATGATGTAGTTGGCTAACTTCTCAACTCGCTCCAAGTCTTCTTTCTTGCCATCAATCGTTCCAAAAGTTTTTTTGACGATAGAAGCAACTAAGTTTTCTTCGTGCATCACGGCAAAGGTTTCTTTCTTCAAAAAACCAATAGAAGATAACTTATTGACTTCTTCAATGAAGGTGTTCACCACTTGGCAAGCTGCCATGTAAATTGTCATTGGCTTTTGTTTGTTGCAAGTGCATTTAGATTTATTAGATTTCTTCATTTTTTTCTCCTTGTTCATTAACTGTTGATTCATATCCGATGGCTGAATATGTAAGTAGTGAAGTCATAACCTTGCACAACAATTCATTATTGAAGTAATTGACATAAATTTTGTTTCTATTTACTACTTCAATAAGTTCTTGGTCAGTCATCTTTCGTTCTTCTGCTAATTTCAAGCCTTTCAAAATCAATGAATGTCCATATTCATTAAAGCAAGTCAAAGCCGTATCAAGTGCCTGTTTCCTGCATTCCCTGACAATGCGACTCTCAACCATTGCGAGAGACAAGAAGGCTTGTGAAATCTCCACTACTTGACTTGCTTTAAAGCCATGATCTAAAAGAAAGTCTCCTGCCTGGATAATCTTGTTTGCATACTTAAAAAACTTGTCCTGTTTCATGTTGTTTCCTTTGTTTAATAGCTTGTTCATTTACATACAAATCAATCATCATCTTCACTCCATCTGCTACTGATTGAACTTCCCATTCCTTCAAGAATGGATAATCACGAATAACAATGAAGTTTAGAACTGCATCTTCAATTGAAAAATCATTGCTCCTAAGTTCTAGTGTTTCTTCAATGAATTTCTTGGCAATCTGAAGACTAAAATTCATTCTTTCTAGTGGTGTTCTGCTCATAACTTCTCCTTTTTAAAATGGGATTTCTCCGTTTTCTAATTTCATTTTGATATTCATGTGTTCTTGGTAAATTTCATCAATCATTTCTTGTGTTGCAATGTTGATTTTGAATTCTTTGTCGTGGTGAAAACATTCAATCCATTCTTCAATGAACTTTTGAACTGATTCAAGAGTTCGCTCAACTGAGATTGAAAAATTATTGAATTTAATGATGATTGCTTCGTCTTCTCCAACTACTTCATAAAGTGTGTTGTCTTGTTCATCATGTTGATTAACTAAGATATGAAAAGCGGTGTGCAAAGCATCAACCAATCCAAAGACTGAAAAATGAACTGTT
>RRZU012195317.1_pt1 | contig 34641 bp, 46 predicted proteins | sample 2165561 | NCBI WGS metagenome assembly RRZU01 (sample SAMN10456909, study PRJNA506462) | wastewater metagenome | isolation source: wastewater sludge | place: USA: Moscow, Idaho | reverse complement strand
TTAATTTATTATGTCACTTCATTTTCAAATATATTTATTTTATAGAGAAGTCCTATTTATAGGGGTTTAATAAGTTAAGTCTTGCTGAATTTAAGCTACTTTTAAATCGCATGTCGCATTTGGTACCTTTATGTAAAGGTGGCCCTCATTGAAGCTTCTATTGCAACTGAATTAAGTGTTATTCGTTTATTTAATAAATTTAATAGATTAATCGCATTTTGAATTTTTGATTTACTAACAAATTGTTTTTTCTTTGCAGTTTTTTTTTAATGCATCAATTTGTTTTGATGAAGCTCCTTGAATTGAAGTATTATCAAGTTTTTTATTTAATTTAATTAGTAACTCTTTTTTATTAACTAATTTTGAATATTCTTTCGATTTTAAATCAACATTTAAAATATATTTTTTTAATTGTACTAATTCATTTTTAATTAATATTTGTAGCTGTTTTTTTTCTTGATAATTTAACTTCATTAAAATCCTTTTTTTAATTAATATCAATAAATTTATTTCTATTTCCTTGATATTTTTCAACTCTATCATTTTTTATTTTTTCCCATTTAGAAACAGGATCTTGTTTATTCCAGATAGTAAACATTTTTTTTTCTTGCTCTGACAATTCTAAATTATATTTATCACTCATATAAAAATAAATTCTTGCAATATCCCCTCTAATATCTTCTTTTGGATATGCTCTTTTATATTTAAAATCTATTTCAAAATTACAATTTCCAAATTGTCCAGCTTTTGGGATATTAAATCCATATTTATAATTACTTCTTTTTTCATTTACTTCCCCAATTGCAGGTACAAGATTATGCATATCTCCTTCTATTTCATTAAATATTGAATTTTTTTGACAAGCTTTTCTACCACCCTCTTTCCAACATGGTAATTGTCTTCCAAAATTATATGCAGGAACTACATGTTCCCATTCAACATAATTACTTCTTTTATTGTCTTCATTATTAGGAGTATAAAATCTTGAATCATTTATTATGCTTCCATATGTTTTAGTGCCAAAACCTTTTAATGTATAAGGATTATTACAGTAAAAAGTATTTTGATTATCTATATAAATTTTATTTAAAAGTATTTTTTTTGAATCTAAAAAATTTGCACTTAGCAAACTACTTGTACATATGATTCCTGTTAGTAATATTTTTTTCATTTGTTTGTCCTAGTTTTTTTTTGGATTATAGCAATATTAAAAATTCTGGTCATTTTTTTGTTTTTGTCATTCATCATACTTTTTTGATACAATAAAAAAATTTTTATACAGGTATAGAATGATTGAGAATTTAATTTTATGTTTAATAGTTAGTTTTATTTATTTGGTATATTTACTTTATTTAAATAATAAATATATTTTGTTTATAAAAAAAGAATTTGAAAATAATTCTATATTGTTAAATAATGAGATAAATATAAATGTTAAAAGAGCTGCTACTCAAATTCTATTCAATAATTTTAATAAAGATTTACAAAAAGAAAAATCTTTGTTTTCATTTAAATTATTGTTATTGGGATTTTTTAATGGTTTTTCGTTTTCATTTTTTGAAATGAAATTTTTTTTATGTTTTTTAGTTTTTATATTAATATATCTTTTTTCAACATTTACATTGATAAAGCATTTGAAAGTTGTTTGTAATAATTTGTCAGCATTACTGGAGAATTTGAATTAAAGAAATTAGTGAATTTTAAATTCACTATAAATATTTTTAGAATATTTAATATAATGGAATTTTAAAAACCTTATATAGAGCCTATTTTATGGACTTTGTAGAAAACTACTTGTGGAAGAATCGCACCACTTTTGTGGGTAAGTCGCACCACTTTTGCGTAAAACTCGCACCATTTTTGTGGGTAAGTCGCACCACTATTTCAAAAATTTCATAAAAATTGAAAAAATTAAATGGAACTCTAAATCTTTTAAATTAGTGGATAAAGAATTGAAAAAATTTCAATTTTTTAGTTAAAAAAGGTTTTAATTTGAATTTCAAAAAACTAATTAATTTTACAAAACTATTAAATTTATTTTGTGGAAAATTCGCACCATCAATATTTATAAAAAGATAGGCTTTTCTTTTATATTGTGGAAGAATCGCACCAGTTAAATATGATTTTTGTGTAATTTGTCCGATGAATGGACAAAATTGTGGAAAATTCGCACCAAAACAAACTAATTTAATTCAATTGTTGATTGGTGAAATTTTTTATTTTTAAAGACTATTTTTGAATCTTCATTTATTTTATCTGGGAATTCAAGTACTATTTCAACAAGTGCAAGTCCTTTTGCAGCTCCATCTAATTGTCTTTTTACTTCTCTCCAATCTATATAATCAGAGTCTTTACCTTTCTTTGGTAAATCCCAATTAATCTTAGTAATTAACAATGAAAGTCGTTCTTCATGTATCCCATTGTGTTTAAATGTAGTTAAGTAAGTTAAATATCTATAAATTGCTTTACCTAATATATGATTTATCTTAATTCTATCTTCTAATTTGATAGTAAATTTTTTAAATATATGATAAAAATATAAAAATTCTTTAGATATCTTAACTTTTATTTGATCTTTAACACCTGGTAAGTAGTGTTTCTTTTTATTTTCATCTAATAATGGATTTGCATAATATGTAACAAGTCTAATATTATGAGCTTGTTGTTGTTTATAAACATTAATTGTTAGACCTGCAGACCATAACCTTTGAATTGATTGAAGTATTTGTTTTGGAGTACTGTTTCCAACTAAATTACCTTCATTATCAAATTTTGCACCTCTCCATGTAGCACCTATTAAATTTGATATTTCTCTAAGACTTGTAATAAAATAGTAATCACCACCAATTATTTGTTTTTTAGTTGATATTATTGCTAGTAATACATCTTCATCAAAAACAGTTAACTCTGTTCCATTTAATACAACTGAACCAAAACTATTTTCCATAATTATCTCTTCAATATATTTTGCTTTAGGACCAGGTTTGTTTGGTTTAAAAGGACTTAATTGTAAGAATAGTTCAGGTAATTGTTCTGCTATGTTGTAAGAACTAAAAACTTTAAATACATCATCTTCATGTTCATCTAATAATTGAAAATGATCTAATGGTACTAATTTATTTTCTTTTCTCATTATTTACTCTTATTATTTGGAAAAACTTTTAATCTAAATTTCTTTGGTTTATTATTAAAAATTTTATAATTATCTTTATCTACTGTAATTTCTAATTCATTACTAGTTTCAATAATTTTTCCTTCTTTATCTTTTGGTTTAGTTACAAAGTATTGAATTTTAGAACTATCTCTAATTGCTTCACCTCCCCTACCCTTGAGTTTATCTCCAGGAGTATGGTGAATCAATGCAATATATTTATCATCTTTCTTTGCCCAGAATGAGATTAAATCCATGAATGCTTTATCTGATGAGTTATCATTCTCATTTACTCCAATAAATGAAGCCAATGGATCTAAAATAATAAGCTCCCTACTTTTTAATATATGTTGTAACATATAAAATTTTTCACTAATTTCAAATTTATTGTAATTTTTATTTATAAAATGAAATGGTAGCTCATCACTTATTTCTAATAAATCTTTATATAATGGATTTCTTAAAAGTGCTGCATCATCAATTGAAAAGTGTTCTGTTATTAATAAATCTTTTCTCTTTTTAATTATTGTTGCATCATCTTCAGTAAACCAACAAAAACATTTTTTAAAAGTTTTATTTTTAATTTGTTCTAATTGATAACGAAGAGCATTTAGCAATAGCAAATATGTTTTACCAGTATCACCTTTTGCAATAATCGTATTTGCAGTTCTTTTAACTAATGGTAAACCATCAAGACAACAAACTTCTATTTCTTTATCTTCTATATCATCTATTGCTTTTATATTAAACATTGAATTTACATCAATGTTATTCGTTTCTTCTAATAATTTTGAGTATAACTCTTTACCACTTAATTCATTTTGATTAATTATTTGTTTTGCAATAGAAATAGTTTTATTTTTTAATCTATAGTCTTTTAATATTTCTATATATGATACAGGATTTGATATTGCATTTGTTACAAGTACTTGAATAAGTAAATCTTCAAATTTTTTATTTTCTTTTGCTATGTTGATTTCATTTATATCCAAATATCTTTTTGATAATTCAGACATTGTTTTAAATATTTCTTTATGTCCAACATGTGAAAAATCATCTGCATCTAACCCATTTTCTAAAAGAAAAGAGAATAGTTTATTGTCATATATAATACTTGATAGTATAGATTGCTCAATATTATGAATATAAGTAGTTTCAGTTTCCATTTTTCTTATCTTGACTTATTTTTTCAATTATCATTTTTATATATCTTTCAATATTTTTTGAATCTTCAATTTTGAATTCTTTTGTATTTATTTCAATTTTTAATTTATTTTTTTTGTTACTAATCCCTACTCCTAAAATTTTAGGTAATTCATAAGGATATTCAATGTTAGTAGGTTTATCAGTTTTTACAACATCTTCAGTTTGATTGTTATCACCTAAATTAGAACTTCTTAATAACTCTTCTCTTGCTTCTTTTAAAGAAAGGTTGTTATCTATTAATCTTTTAATCAATGGAATATGAAGCTCTGGTTTGCATTTTAATATTAGATTTAAAATAGATGTTTTGTTGATTTTGTTCTCTAATAATAAAGCTTGACACTCTTCTGAAAAATTTGCTAAATTAATAATATCACCAATCGTAGATTTTTTACGACCTGAAATTAATTCTATATCTCTATAGCTTTTATTGAATTCTTCATTTAATCTTTTATACGAAATAGCCTCTTCTATTATTGACAAATCTTCTCTTTGTAGATTCTCAATTAACGATAGTTCTCTTAATCTTTCCTCTGTTACATTGTAATATAAGTGAACGTCAATATACTCAATATTTGCAACAATATGAGCTTTTAGTCTTCTTTCTCCTGCAATTAGTATGTATTCACCATTTATATCTGCAACAACAATTGGTTGAATTAATCCATATTCTTGAATTGATTCTGCAAGTGATTTTAGTTTTTGTTCATCAAAATATCTTCTTGGTTGATATGGATTTGGTTTTATTTGTGAAACTTTAATTTTAGTTTCTTTTATATTTCCCTGTGAAATATTTTGACTTGACTGTGCAGCAGCAGCAGCTTTAAGTTGTTCTATTTTTGATAAGGGTTTTTTATTTGTGCTATTAATTTCATCTGCCATTTAATCTATCCTTTTTAGGTGTCCAGTGAATGGACACTTAAATATTACCTTTTCTAATTAATTCTCTTTCTAATATTCGAGTTACAATTTCATTTGCTAATAATAGATATGATTTTGTCGAATCATGTTTAAAATCAGTAAATATCATTGCACCCTGCCCTAATTGTGATTCACCAACTTTTTCATAATGTGAAATTTGAACATCAAATACTTTTGCAGTATTATTTGTAATTTGCAGCAAGTTATTATTATCTTGTTCAATAATAGCCTTATGAAGACTTGAAGTTCCAATATCTCCCACAATTCCACCTAAAACAAATAAATCTTTGTTTTTTCTCATTCTATATGCTCTACTAATTGCTTTTATTGGTGCAAATACATCGGGAACACCAATTGATGAATAAGGTTCAGGTTTTAAAGAAATTATAAAATAGTCACTTGCCATTAAACAAGTTCTTAATATAGTATCTGTTCTTGGCGGTGTGTCAATAATTATGAAGTCATAATTGTTTCTAACAAATGATAAAATATAATCAAGAGAATCTTCTGTGTTTGCTAAATCATCTAAAAATCTAATTTTATCAATCATTTTAGGATCATTTGGAAGAATATCAAGTTTTCCAGTGATTTCATCTCTTTCTATATTGATAATAGAATTTTTAATATTTCTTTCAAATTCTTCATCTGTTAAATCTTCTTTTATATTTAACATTAATTGAATAGTATTATTATTAACTAAGTCGTAGTTTTGTTGATAAATACCGAAGCCTTTTGTTGCATTACCTTGGGGATCTGCATCTATAATTAATACTCTATAACCATAAAAAGCAAGTGTTGCACTAATATTTTGTGCATTAGTTGTTTTTAAAACTCCACCTTTGTGATTTCCAATAGAGATTACAGTACATTCTGGTGAAAGTTGTTTTTTAGCATCAATTAATTCTAATGTGTCTTTTACACAATCAGGAATGTAATATTTTTTTGTTGATTGAAAATGAGGAAGTTTACCATCATCAATTAATTGTTTAATTCTTGACTCAGGAAGTTCAACTAGTTCACTATATTTTAATTTACTTAAATAATTTACAGTTGTTGGTGTATCATTCATACAAAACCTTTCTTTTAATTGTCCAGTCAATGGACATGATTTATGTAATTTTAACATATTTTTTTTAAAATCACAAAAAATATCATTAAAAATAGAATAAAAAATATCATTTTTTAAATGATTTACAATTTTTTTTTATAAAATCATTTTATTTGATTAGTTTGTAGTATTTATTTTTACTTCTAAAAGTATTTTCCCAAGTATTGTAAAGTTATTATAAAAATCTTCTTTTGTACAAGTTTGGAATTTTTTCTCTGTTAATAAAACAAATTTCTGATTCTCAAAATTTATATATGAAACTTGTTTAATATTATTTTGATTTTTAATTAAATACTTTGAAGGTGAAGTATATGTATTTGTTAAAGAATCTAATAAAAAAATTTCATCATTGTTTTTACTATATGCAAATATATTTACAAGTTCAATATTTTTTAGAAATTTTGTTGGTATTGAAATAGTGTCTTCATTATCAAAGAATTTAATTTCAGTATTTTTATTTTTAAGAAATTTATTTTTTAAATTTATTTTTACATTTAGTACTTCATCAATTGATAAATTATTTGTTAAGCAATATTCAACAATATTCTTTATAGGTACAGTATTTCTAGTTTTATATTGTGAAAAATTGTCATTTTTTAAACCAAGTATATTTGCAACTTCTTTATCATGTTTAAGATTTTCAATTTTTTTTATATTTTTTATAATTTCTTTAAAGTCTAACAATTGTTTTCCTAAGATAAAAATCAAATCGTATTTTACTGAAATAGAATTAAATTTTAGAATTGTGAATAGGGTAGGGTTAATTTTAAGTGGCCAGTGACTGGACATTAGAATTTATAAGTTTAGTTATTCTCTCTATAATTTTATGAATCAAGAATACTATAACTTTTGCAGTTAGTGATTTAATATAATATTTGTCCAGTCACTGGACACTTAAAAATCTTTTAATTCACTGTAATAAAAACTATTAACAATATCACCATTATTGTTAGATATATTGATTAAATTGTTTTTATTTGAATTTTCAACTATATATACAGAACATTTATTTTGTTTTGAAGCTATTTCTTCAATATATCTTTTAATTTTATCCTGTTTATTTTTATTTATACCAATAAACTTAATATTAATTACTTTTCTAAGTCCTACATTTTTACACATTGATTAATCCTTCTATTAAATCTTTTTCTATAACAATTTTTTTAAATTTTTCAATACCACTAGTGAATGCTTTTCTTATTGTCTCGTGACTAACTCCATAAATTAATCCTGTTTCTCTTAAATCTAGTTCAGCATAAACAATTTTTTCTACAAATACTTTATAAATTGCAATATCAGGATATTCAAGTGAAGTATAAATAAAATCATTTATCTCCTCTTTGATAGTTATTTCTTTTCCTGCTACCAAATTTAAGAAATCTTCAGGATCTGAATTATTTTCATAACCTGCTGCAACCAATACGTTTCTATCTAAGATTTTAACTCTCATTCCAGGAAGGAACTTTTGTAACTTTAGAGATTTCATTTATTTTCCTTTTATTAATCTAATATGATTAAAAAGTAATCTTATATAATGAAATGATAAGCATTAAATACTTAAAGTTATATTAAATGTAATCATATAAGATTAATTATAAATTGAATATGATTAATATTTTTTGCTAAAAACATCAATTTTTTGTTATAATATTGAAAATTTTGTGAGGCTTTAAATGAACAAAAAAGATATAGTAGAAGCTGTTTCAATGCTTGTTGAAATAGAGTGCACTAAGAAAAGAACCAATAAAACTCAATTGTCTTTAAAACTTGGTAAGAATTCTAGATATCTACATAACATGTTTAACAAAAATGATTCTATTGACATGACTATTATTTGTGAAATTGCTCTTTTATTAGATTGTGAGCCTAAAGTTTTAGTTCCAAATTTAGATTTTTTAAAAACTTTAAATTAAAATCTTTAAAAAACCCAGAAGAGGGTAAAACTAAATAAATAGTTTTTTGTTGTTGTCCAGTGACTGGACAGTTTTATTTTTAGCTCAAAGAATTCAAATACAATTCAATATATTCTTTAAACTCTTTTTTGTTGTCTAATATATTCTTAAAATTTTTAATTGAATCATAAATCTCATCTAATGTACTTCTTCTAATCCCCAAACTTTCATACTAAATAAACTTGTATATTTTTCTGAGTTTTCCAATATCGCAACACTAACTCTATATGATTCATTTCCATCAAAATACGAAAAAGCTACTAAAGTTCCTTTTGGAATATCTTTACTTTCCAACTCTTTATTTATATAAATATAATCAATTGATTCTTTTAATGATTCATCAATTAATTTAAATAGTGCTGTTTTGATATCTTCAAATACTTCAATACTTTTTCTTTGAGACAAGTATTTCATAATCCCTTTTTTTTCAGGATGTGGTATAAAGTTTTGTGTTTCAATCTTTTTATAATTCATGTGGTACTCCCATTATTGTTTTAATTTTTTCCTTATAAATCAAAAGGCTATTAGGTAATAGAACTACCCAAATTGTGATATTAATATATCCCAGTGGGTGAGCTCTTTAATGAGTGGCAATCAAAGAAAATCTAATAAAGATGTTTCTTTGAACTTCATTTTTGTATTTTCTTTTGTATCTTCAGTTAATGTATGAATTTTTACATCAATAACTTTTCCAACATTTACATCAACTAATTCAATATCCGAAATAGTTAAATTTCTTTTTGATGTAGAATTTTTAAATACCTCATCCATAAAATTTTTACTAATATCTTCAGGAATTTCTTCCAATGAAATTTCAGTAAGAGCTAAAACAGCACCCATATTTGATTTATAAATTAAATCTTCATTTTCATAAAGTCCAATTTCATTATTCTCTATAGATTCAATTTTATAGATTGGCTCTTTTTTTGGTTGAGGCAATAAATGTGATAATGTTGAAGGTAAAAGTTCATAAGTAGATTTCCAGTATTTGTTCGCTTCTTCAAGTGTTATATCAAACTCTTCAGCAGCTTCTTGAGGTGTTTTTATCCATCCTCTTAATCTTCCTACTTCTAAGTTTAATTTTTTAATAAACTCTTGATTAAATTGGAAGTGAACATTTCCATTACTATGACCTCTTACCGTTGTAAAAATATCAGTTTCTGTTCTAACTCCATCTTCATGTAAATAGAAAGAACTGTCATCATGTTTTGATTTAATTTTATATTGGTAATATGATGAAATTTGATCTTCTCTATAAACATAAATTACTCCATCTTTTTCCATCACATCTTCACCATTTTCATTTGGAATATGAGTTTGACAATAAACCTCTTCAATTTTTCCATGTAGAGTTTTTGTGCCAACTTTTAATGGTTTATCTCGTTTAGGTTTAAATGTAGTATTATGTTTATCTTTTAGTGTAAATGTATCATACGAAATACCATCAATTGTAAACCCTAGATTTTTAGCAATAATTACAATATCTTGTAAGTATTGTTTTTGTGCATTACTTAAGACATTATTTTCTCTTTCAAAACTATAAGAGCTTCTGTATCCATGTAATACAATTCTATAATCAAGAGCATATTTACCTAAGTTATCTTTTTCACTTCTGCAATATCTCCAAGTGTCGTTCATAAAGTTAGCATTAGATTTGTAAAGATTAATTCCTTCATCTGTTGTAAAGTCATCATACACCTCTAACATTTGAGAATTAAAATACTTACTTGAGTTTTTAATTACCCAAATAACAACACTTCTAATATTCCCAGTTGTAAAGTCAATATTTGTATTAGACATTAAAGTGCTTAATAAACTCTCTCTTGTTCTACTTGTAAGTCTTGTAGTAATTGAATCAAGATTATTAAAGATTTCTTGCCAATATAAGTTTTTTAAACCTTCTATTTTTTCTTTAAAAGCATTTAAAAGATTTTTTACATCAACATTCAACTCTTTTAATATATCTGCATCAAGTTCAGAAACTTTTAAATAGTTTGTTGTAAGTTTTGTTAAATCACGATTATATAGTTCAACAAGTGAACTTACTAGATCGCTTCCATTAACTAAAGCATTTTTAACATTCTCTTTATGTTCTTTTGCTTTATTTTCTTTAACTTGAAAATCTGATTCTTCTGTTTTTTTAGCATTTATTTTAAATGTTTCATTAAACCATAAATTAAATGGATCAATCATACATTCATCATTATTTCTTCTTCTATATCCATATTTTGCTTTTACAGATTTTCCTCTTAAATCAATTTTTACTAATGATACTTTTGCTCTAGCTTTTCTATCTTCACTTTCAAGAAAATCAAAGTCACCAACAATTGAAACTGTTGCTCTTCTTTGTTTTATTGCATGGGCAATATTTCCTTGAGTACCCCATCTTTTAGGAATAACAAGATAGATAACTTTTGCATTAGCTTCTTTTATGATTCTTTCAGTCCATTGTGAATACTCACTATATGGAGGATTACAAAATACATAATCAGTTTTTTTATCAATAAGTGTATTCTCGTTAAAATCAGTTCCAACAACAAATACTTCAGAAGGCATATTATCAATAAGCAATTGACTTTTTTCAATAGCCATGTACTTTTCAAACAATATTCTGTTTGCCATTCTTTCTCTGTCACTTCTAATAGAATGTTTTGGAACAAAATCTTCTATTTTTTCTAAAACTATTTCTTTTTCGGTTCTATCAAGTCTTTCATGCTGCCATTCTAAAGGTGATAAATCCATGTTTTCGATAGATGTATTTTTCAACATCAACATGAACTCGTCCATTAAAAGCTCTTTTTCAATTTCTTCATTATCTTCATCTCTGAAAACAACTTTTAAATCTCTAGCATTTAATCTACTTAGAATTTTTAAAGGAACACATTTACTGTAATATTCCGCTTCATAAACTGGATAATAGTAATGTTCGTTTAATAATGGCTGCTCATCTGCAATTTCTTTAAATTTATTAAAAAGTTTACAGTTACCTGCACCAATGTCAAGTAATGAGATTTTTTTTGGTTCAGCTCTATAATGACTTTCATCAATCAGTGGACCATTAATATCCCAATAAAGAGCTTTAATGATTTCATTAGTTGTTGGATAGAACTCAAAATCAGTTCCATAATCAATATTTTCTTGAATTAATTTTTTTGTTGTTAAATGATTATTACTCATTTTTATTCCTTTTGTGTTTGATTTTCAAACAGGCAGAAATAAAAAAATCCCAAGCAGGGAAAATTTAATTTCTCCCTGTTGGGTTAAGTTAAGTTGTTTGTATAGTTATTTAAAAGTATTTATCGCTTCAGTTATTATTTCTTTTGGAAAACCATCTTCAAGTAGATAGTTTTTTATTTCCATACCTAAAACATCTTCTGAAGTTTCATTTGATTCTTCATCATTTTCAAAAACTTCCCACCACTCAGATATTTCTTTGTGAGCTAGTTTTATAATTTCTGATTTTTCAAGACAAACATCTTTGTTTGTTAATTCTAAACCAGGTTTTACAAACCATATGAAAAAAGTTTTTTCATTTTCGATTTCTATACTATAGTCATTTTGATAATTGTTTTTTAATAATTCAATCATAAGATACCTCTTTTATTTAAAATCATAATAGCTATGAAATTGACCATTTTGAATAGCTTTACCAATAATTGAAATATCAGGATTTAAAAGTTCATCTTCCGTAAAAAATTCTTCAGAATCATCTATTTCATTAATTACTGAAAATGTTCCATCTTCACACATGAAGATAGATTTTGTACTTCTTATTATTCCAGATATTGAAATATAACAATCGTGAGATTGTTCATCGTTACATAAAGCTTTTAATTGCTCTATATTTTCTATTTTTTGTGCCATTGTTAGCTCCTTATAATTTATTTATCAGAACTTGAATAAGTTCTTCAAGAGATTCTCTTGCGATATATTTATTAAACCATTTGCTTAAATTACAAGATTCAGGATCTCCTACATACATTCCAAAAAGTGGTAAACCTTTCGTATTAATTGCATTATCAGTTATATTCCCATCTGTCATAACAAATGTCCAATCAGATTCTTTGATAAGTTTGTAAGTCATATCAATTGTTCCTTTTAAACATTCAGCACCACTATTAGCAATTATATGTTCTATATCATTACTTTTTAATGGAAATTTTATTGTCATACATTGATGTCTTGAACTATCACCACCTGTTAAGATTAGATATCCTTCAAGATAACTTTTTTTTGCAAATTCATTAATTATGTAGCAAAATGTTCTTGCATTTTTTATTGGTGCACCACCCATAGAACCAGAGCAATCAATCATAAGATTAATTTTCTTTTTACCTTTTGTTTCGACAACTTTCTTTTTATAAAGTTTGTCGTATCTTGAGTTTAAAAAGTTCTTTGTGTTTATTCTATTAGTAGCATTGCTTTGTGATATTTTTTTCTTTTTTTCTTTAAATATTTTTTGCATTACAGGGATTAATTTAGTAGCTTTACTTTTATCCACTTCATAAGAGTTATATTCATCAAAAATTGATTCATGATATTTTGTTGAAAAATCATATTCAATTTCTGTAAGCTCTTCAACTAAATCAATATCTTTATCTTCATCTTTATAAGGAGATTTTCCAATAACATCTTCAGAATCTTCATCCATCTTTTCAGCAGAACTTTCACTACTTTGTAATTCAACAGTTGTAGCTAAATCACCGTCTTTTGATAGATAACCATCTTTTGCAAGTTGTTCTAAATCTTCTTTCGTTTCTGGAAATTCTTCAATCCATCTTTTTAGTATTGGAAAAAGTTCTATTGTTTCACTACATTTAAGTATTTCAGAATAATATTCACGTACTCTTTTCATTTTCTCAATATCACTTCTAATTTTTCCCTCTTTTTGAATATATACAAATAATAAGTTAGTAGCATTTGAATCTTCACTTATTTCAGGTAATTCCTCATAATCTGCCCAGTTGAACAGCCTATCTGCTTTTACTCTCCACAAGTACTCAATTCTTGCATCTTCAAAAAGATTAAAAAGATTAAATGGAATTTTCTCTTTATTAAGCCATTCATTAACAAACTTCAAATCTCTTAATGTATGCAATGCATGACTCATTTCATGATGAAGATATGAAGTTGCATAATATTCAATTCCTTTTTTACCTTTTTTAACTACTTTTTCTAAAATTTTATCACCTACGTAAATAGAGTGTTTATTAGATTTTTCATTAAAACTCCAACAAGCAGTATCAAAATTTTTTTTGATACTAATGTGGATTGGTTCATAAGGTATTAAATCATTAATGACCATTGTAATGTGTTCGTTTTTTATTAATTGTATTAGTTGTTCTTTATGCATGTGAAACCTTTTAATAGTTAACTTCTATAGATATGTTTCCATCAGCTTCTTTATCACCTGTACTCCAACCAATAGTTGAAACTAAATAATAAAGTCTGTCGCAAAAGTGCCAACCATTTAAGAAATAAAGTTTAGTACCTTCTCCATTGATACAAGTAAAAATATACTTGTAATGTTCGGCTTCTGGTATTCCTTGCTCATTTAAATATTTTACAACATCTGCTCCTGTATCAAATTGTCTAATATTTTCATTATTATCTTCAACAAAATTAAATGCTTTGTAAAATGTTCTTGAGTTAACTTTACCTTTTTCGGTTTGTTTTAAAACTTTTTCTAAAGTTTTTGTATCTAATTGTCTAAACTCTAATTTTTTCATTGTGGTACTCTCTTTTATTTTTGATATTTATTTTGATTTTTTGTTTTGTTGTTTCCAATATCTATACCAAGTTGCTAAAGCATTTGAACGAATATAACCAAGTTTAATAAGTTCTTTTTTTGGATAGATGATTGCAAATTGATTATCTGTTAGTAAAACTAACCGATGACCGTTGTGTCTTTTTAAAGTATGAGAAATTTGATTCTCTATATCTTTTATTCTCTTATGCTCTTTTTCAAACAAATTCTTATAATGTCCTATATCACCAAAGATTCTATTGGAAAAATCTTTATTTTTAGCAATAGCAAACACTGTGTTTACTAAAAGTAAATTTTGATGATTAGGACTTGTATTTGTTAATTTACAATTTATTAATTTAGCAATTTTAAATATTCTACTCATAGTTATTTCCATACTTTAGAAATTGTTTCTGTAATAAGTTTTATTTGAACATGGTCAGGAGTACCTTCCATATCTCTATCCACCCATTTTAGTATTTGGTCATTTACTACATTTGGAATATCTGCTTCATCTATTGCAAATTCAATAATTTCAGTAAGATGTCTAGTGTTAATTATTTTTGAAATATTCTCAGTTTTCTTATAACTAACCATTTTGTCGTAAAACTCCATTAGTTTTGCAACACTACTAACTTTGAATTTTCTATTTTTAATTTCACCTTCAAGTATTGTTTTTAAAACACTTCTTTCAGCACCTTTATGAATAATCATAAATCTATCTGCAAGTGCAGATTCAATTTCATCAACATCATATTCAGCACCAATATTAGTTGTTGCAACAACCCAAAGGTTCTCTTTACTACACTTAATTACCTCTTCAGTTCCACAACCATCTTCATTAAGACCGATAATTCTTCTAGTTCTTAATGTAAATTCTCCTTTATTATTAGGAGTTAATGCAGCAACTAAAACAGACAACTCTCTTCCTGGAATTCTTAAAATCTCATCTATCATAAGAACTGTTTTTTTACCTTTACTTGCATTTCTAAACGCAGCAGTTAATGCTCCATCCATCCAAACAAGATCTTGTACATGTTCAGTTCCATCTTGAGATGAAAATACATTATTTGCTTTTAGAACAATATTTTTATTTTGTTTTTTTACTTCTTTTACAAAAGGTATATTTTGACCAAGTAAGTCAATAGACTCAAGTCCTTCAAATCCTCCAACTTCAAAAATATCTTCAGAAGGAATTTCTTCATTATCTAAAAATTGATATACTTCAAATGTTTTACCAAATCCTTTAGGACCATCTATTAAAACATGTTTTTTAAATGCATATCTTTTTAGTTTTTGTAAATCATTTGAAGAAGAGGGTTTAACTGCATTCATATAATCATTATGAATAACTTCTAAACTATCAATAGTTGCACTATCAATTTCACTTAAGAAGTGTTTTACATGTTTACATATTTCTCCACTACTTTTCCAATTTCGCCAAAATCCACAACCTGAAGAGGCTGTTTCTTTGTGAAATATTTCATTCATTTGTTTAGAAGCTTCAGCAATATTATTTTTTACATCTTTCAATGCTTCTGCAACTATTTCCTTACCTTTTTTAATTGTATGTGTTTTTGTGTTGTCTATAAAATTATCTCCACACCAAAAGAAATATTCTTTCCCTTCGTAAGCTAAAACAACTGTATGATTTTTTGTACTATCAGTTGTATTAGTTAATTTCATCACATGAGCAATTGAAAATTTAATTTCATTTGTATCAATATCAATAAATGGATATGGTGTAGTATATGAATTAGAAACAATATAGTTTGCATCTAATTTTCCTTCATTTTTTTTATAATCGTATAATTCTTTAGATGTCATTTTTGTGGTACTCTCTTTTATTTATTTTTATTGTTAAGCAGCTTTAACTGCAATCATATTATTTAGTAATTCATCATGTATTTCTTGAGCTTTTGTAGAACATCTCCATAAAAAGTAATAACTCTCATTTAATTTCTCAAGCCAACTATCAACTAATGTTGAATCAGCAATTGTAATTACAGGAGCATTTAAACCACAAGTTTGTGATAAAAATGCACTTGCAATATGAGTAATCATTTGTTTTTCATAATATTCAAGTGTTTCATCTAGTTTATTTTCAACTAGAACTTTAAATATTTCTGGATAATATTCATTATCTGTTAATTCATCTTGTTCTGGGAGTAACAATTCATTTGATTTATTAATCATTGGAAACCCAAAAGTTTCTTTAATTGTTAAATCTTGTGAATAAATTAAATCCATTGCATTTGTATGAATAGAAAAATCATCTTCATATTCTAAACCTTCAGATTGTTCAAGGTTAAATACATTGAAGTATTTTGTAAAACAAAACTTTTCCTTGATATGGCTTTTATCAATTATTGTTGTAGCCATTCTTTTATTAGCTAATTCTATTGCTTCAATTTCACTATGTGCAGTTATTGAAAAACTTTTACCCATAAATGAAAATTTATAGCTCCATGAACTAAAAAAGATTGGAAAACTTTTTTCACCTGATTTAACAGCTCCACCTTTTTCGCAAATTTGCTTAAATGTTAAAAACTTTGTAGTTTTAAAACCAAAATGCTTAATTGCTAAAGAAAGATGAAGTCTATTAAATTTTGTGTATTCTTTGTTTGTGTTGTAGTTCATTGGAATTTTTCCCAATGCTTCAAACGGGTTAGAACCCGTTAGAGTTTTTGCAAACTCTTCGTTTATATTGTTTAGAATTTCGTAAGTTTTTGATGTTGACATGTGGTACTCCTAGTTGTCAATTTTATTTAGTGTTATTTGGTTAATTTCAAAAATGTCAAATTCACTCTCTTTGTAAAAATCTTTACTTAGAGCTCTTAAGTTTATTCTGTTTTCATTTTCAGAATTAATTATTGCAATTTCGCCAAAATGAATTTGAGTTGAAAGAAGTGCATCTAGTTTTGAACTAAATACACCAAGAAAGTTTTGAGAATGTTTATTTGTCCATAAATCATATTCAATAACTGAATATAAAGCATTTTCAGTATTATCTTCATTCATTCTTTCTCTAATTTCTATTTCAATCATATTTAAGAACTCAACACTGTAATTCTTAAAATCACTGAATTCCTCAAAATCTTCTATTTTTTCATGTTCTAAAATTACTATATCATCTTCATCTAAGAGGCTTAGTATCATACTTTTTACGATAAATTCATTTTCTGTTTCATCTATGAATTTTGTTTCATAATCAAATACTATTCTTAAATTTAATGGTTTAATTTGCTTTTCTAAAACCTCAACTGCTCTGTTAATGTATTGGATATTCTCATTCATAATTAATCCTTTTGAGCAACAATTGTTACATCTGTAGATTCATTAGAATTCGAAACAGCATTAACTGCTGCACCTGTTGCTGCAACTGCTCCACCTACAACTATAGTTGTTGCTGCTGTAGCTACATAACCAACTGTCATAACCGCATAAACTGGTGATAATGCAATATCACTTACTGTAATTCCATCTTTTGCACAACCTGAAAAAGTTGATGCTATAAGTGAAGTTAATATTAATGTTTTTAATGTTTTTTTCATTGTGGTACTCTCTTTATTTTGATTTTGTTTGTATTGATCTTCTTAAACCCTTCCATCCAGTAAGAAGTAGGGCAACAGTTTCGCTTACTCTTTTTAATTCAACAGTTGCTTTGTGTTTTTCAGAACTAAAGATTTCTTTAGTTTCTCCAATCTTCAAGTTAACTGCAATTATTGCTGCACTTCCTATTACATTTAAAGGAAAAACTCTATTATCTAAAGCTTCTCTAAAATGTTTTGTTGAAAGTATTGCAACAGGTAAATTGTTATAATTTACTAAAAGTGTATTGTTTGAATAGATATCGTTTCTCATGATGCAACTCCAATTAATAGAGCAACAATAAGTAAAAATATTGTTATCAAAATTCTTTTTAGTGTTCTAAAAAAATATAATGAGTAATATTTTAAATATCTTTTTTCAGTAGTTATTAATCTAACATACTGAGCCATTGCCATCAGAATGATGTATGCAATAGGAATAATCAAACTTAACTCTTTTGAGAAAGAATAAGCTAGTAAAGAAATTATTATTGGTATAAATATAAGATGAGCAACTGCTCTTCTTTTTCCTATTTGAATTGAATTCATAGTGGTACTCCTTGAATTTCAAGAAATACAAATATCCCATAGGGATAAATGTATCCCTTATGGGTTAGCTCTATTGAGCGACTATGTTTTTGTTTTATTAGTTGTTTTCGGCAATAAATTTAGAAATATTAGTTCCTAAATGATTATCTTTATAAGAATTCATTGTTGTTACTGCACAAAGGCTTGTAACTACTCCTAAAAAGATTGTAATTGCTAGAATTGTGTTTATTTTATTGAATGTCATTTTATTCTCCTTAATGACTTAAAGAGATAGAACTATCCCAATTGGGATAGAAATATATCCCAATGGGTAAGCTCTAAAATGAGCAACATTAAATGTTAAATATTTTATTTAGATGACCATTTTGTAAAAGTTCATTTATATCTCCACCTAAATTAATATCCCAATGTTTTACAAAAACTCTTACACCTGCTTGTTTCAATTTATCAGACATTCCTCTTAATACAGATTTGTAAAAAGGGATTCCATTAGCCTCTAAATCTTTTAATAAAAGTTCAGCTGCTTTTTTACCTTCAAAATCATTTACAAATGAAGCCTTTTCATCGCCATAAGAGATTTTAATTTCACCGTATGCACCTTTTCTTCCTGCTTCATCTTGATCAAAAGCGAGAACAACAAATTTACCTCTTAATAGTCCTAAAAACTCTTCAGAAATTCCATTTGTTCCTGGACTAGCTACAAAATATGTATTGCATTTTTCATAGTTTATTTCAGATTGTCCAGCTTTTGAATAAGTAACAGGTAAAGATAATCCATCAACATGACCTTCAACTAAGAATATACATGCATTTTTATCAAGTATCATCTCTCTATTAAATGCGAAGGGTAGGGGATATATAATATCTCTTCTACTCATTTCAGGTTCTTTCATAGATTTTGGTTGCCATTCAGCTAACTCAGTGTTTCTTAGTTTTAATCCTGTAATCATTGTAGAATAAAGATCAAAATTAGGAATAACACAAAATGCTTTATGACAATACTGTCTAAAGACATAGATTGGTTTCCCATCTCTATCTAAAACCTCAACATCATCTTTTGTTTTAGTTTTTATAACACTAAATTCAATTAAATCCTCAAGAGGAAAAATTTCCATTAGTGATTTAACAAGTTTTTTTACATCTATTGATGATAAAAAACCTATTTTTTTTATATAAAGATTATTTAAATCTATACCTCTTGAGGCATAGTATTCAAATTTTCCCTTTTGTTCAGTTTGTAAAGAATAGTTGTAAATATATGTGTAAACCATCTTTAGTTTTTGTTCTATTTTCATAGAGCAATATTTATTAATGTATTTATTAATTTTTACATCTATATACTCTTTTTCTTCATCAAATTGATAATATTCAACTTCTTTACTTGCAGCAATTGCAATTTGTTGACTTCTTTCATTTGATACATTGTATTGGTATGTTTCTAAATCATAATTAGCATATTCTGCAAGTTTTTCTAAAGTACCTTTATTATCAAGAGTATCTCTATTTTGAACATAAGTCCAAATATTTTCATGATACCCGCAACTATCTCTTCTATTACAAGAGATTTGAAGTACTCCGCTTCTACTATAATGAATATATGCTCTTTTTTGTCCACAAGATGGACACTCACAAGAGAAGTGTTTTCCACCACTATTTGCTCTTGGAGATAATTCAGATAAAGCAAGAGATATATCTATTAATGGATATATTTCTGCTAGTGTTTCACTTGTTGTTTTTTTGTTATCCATAATAATCCTTTCGCTTCATAGGAAGCTAAATAAATTTAACTTCCTTTTTGGAAGCAACGCATTATTAATTAATAGTCATTCTAAAACTAGAAGATTCTTTTAGATATTGTTGAGCTAATTCAGGATGATCTTTTTTGAATTCATTAGTATCAAATCTATTAGAAACAGATTCTTTACAAGAGATTACAACACTGAAGTCTTCATCATCTATTTTTGCTTTTTCAAGTCCTGTATTAATTAAATATTCTTTTAAAGCATCTTCTTTTTGTTTTATATTTTTTTCTTGTATTTTATGTGCTTTTATTGCCTTTAAATCTTCTTTCATATTATCAGGTAATTCTGAAGCAAAACATCCTTGTTTTGGACACTCTTGAACAAAAGGACAAGTTGAACAATAGTTTTGAATAATAGCTTTTGGTTTTTCACCCTTTGTTAAGCAATCAACTAAATGATTTGCTTTGTTTAATGCCATTAAGAAAAGGTCATCATTAAAATCTATTTTAAAGATTTTATACCAACCTTCATTGATGTCCATTGCAACTATATATGCTTCAATTTGATGATTTTCATCTTGAATTTCATTCAATAATAAACCCATTTGAAATTGAACTTGTAAAATCCAACTTTCATAAGGTTCGTTTACTTGTTCTTTAACAGTTTTTGCTTCAACTATAACACTTCTAGTTTTCCCTTTTATTAAAAAATCTAAATGTGCAATTAAAGGAAAATTGTCAATTTCTCCTTTAACTTCTACTTGTCTTTTATAAGGAACGCCATTAATCATTTTTGCAACTATTTCTTCAGCTATATGACCTCTTTGAAATACTAATTGTTTTTCAACACTGTACTCAGGTTTTTCTAACTTTTCTTTAATAGTTTTAAATGGGCATCCTCCAACATCAGAAGCTCCAATGTATTTACTTCTATCCCCTAATGATTCTTTAGATTCTTCATTGATTGTTTTTAAAAAATTTTCTATTGCAAATTCTTCAAATGTTTTTTTTGTAGTTGTAGTTGTCATTTTATTCTCCTTAATGACTTAAAGAGATAGAACTATCCCAAAGGGATATGTAGTATCCCTTGAGGGTTAGCTCAAATGAGCAACTTATTTTAATGTTAATGGTTCAGTTGGACAACTAAATCTCATTATTGTTGTTTGTTCTTTCTTTATTTCTATCGAACCATTTTTTCTTACAATATTATATTCTTCAAAGTTTTCACCATATTCATCAGTAAACCAATGAGTAATAGTTTTTGAATGTTTACTAAGTGTAAATTTTCCTTTTTCAGATTTATTTGTAATTAGTCCATTATGATTTATTTTAATATCAAAATGTATCTTGATGTAATTATCAAGAAAACTTTGAAATATTTTTTTAAGAGATACTTGCATTTTGTATCCTTCAAATAGCTAACCGAAGTTAACTATTAATTAAAAGGAAGTTCATCTTCTTGAACTTCATTTTTAGTTTTTAAATTTTTATCATCAAATGGTGTTTCAAAAGATAAACTATTTTGAATAGTTTTTGCAACTGGTTCAATAGTTTCTTTTGTTACAACAGTTTTAGTTTTAACTAAATCAGTAACATTTAATGCTATACCTCTTGAAGTATAGTTTCTAAATCCTAATTCTTTTAGCTCTTCTGCGAACTCTTTTACATTTTTAGAAGTAATACATAACCATTTTTGAGTATCTGTATCTTCTCTTTTAGTTTCTAAACCTAAAAAACTAAGTTTTTCCTCAATCTCAGTTAATGAAATAGTTTCACTTTTTACTTCAACTTTTGGTTCAATATCTTTTTTAGGTTCAATTGTTTGTTTTGCTTCAGCTTTATTTTCAGGTAATAAATCAGCATTTACATCAATGATTTTTGTGTCATCTTCTGTATTTTGATTTTCTGGTATTTCCATACACCAAACTTTATTTTCAAATTTGAAACCTAAGTTTTTAAGCATTTCATTTTTACCAAAAGTTTTACCTTCTACAATTATTTTTCCATCTTTTTGAATAGTTGAAAGACCTAATTGTTCTAATGTTTGAGGTTGTAAATCTAAGTATTCATTACCTACTATTGTAGGGCCATTTTCATTTATTAATCCAGAATAATCTACATAACCTCTTTCTTGTGCATCTTCTAAATATACAATTTCAGCAACTTCAGTACTTAAAGGTAAAAGCTTACAAGCTCTTTTAAGTACAGTTTTTTTATACATTGCTTCTTTTGATACTTCAGAAGAATTCCAAGGCGAATAAACGCTATCAGCAGAGTCAGAAAGTTTTTTTACTTCTAAAATCTCTTCTTCCCACATAAACTCAGTATGAATACCACCACCTTTTAATTCTATTTGTACATAAGCACCTGTTTTATTACCTCTTTGTGAAGGTCTTAAAGGTGAATGAATAAAATTAAGTCCATTTGAATTAAATTCAAATTTAAATGGTTCATTTTCATACGTTATCATTGGAGTAATTGATCTTACTTGATTACTTCTAAGAAGTAGAGCCACTAAACCTTTATATCCAATTTGAAATGTAGCAACATATTTATTTTGTTTCTTTACATATCTTGCAAGAACATAAGCTTGACCAAGTGTATTGTCAAGTTCTAAGCCTAGATATGCAACTTGCATTGCTGCACCAATAATTGACATATAATCACATTTTGCTAAATTTCCATCATTAGAAAGTCTTAACACATGTGAAGTAAATTTTTCAACTTTTTTTTCATTACCAAGTAAGCTTAAAAGTAAATCTTCTTTTTGTTTGAATATATTTCTTATTGCATTGTTTTTTGTAGCTATTTCATTATTTGACATAATTTATCCTTTTTGGGTTGTCAATGAATTGAATTCCACTAAAAGAATAAATAGTAATTCCCACAAAGGAGAACTAATTATTACTCCTTGTGTGGAAAAAACATTTTTATGATATAATTAAAATAAAACAATAAAGGAAGACAAATGACTCCAATTGAAATCACAGTTTACGCAGTATTGTTCATTGCATCTTGTTTAGTTATTGGTAAATATGATTACGAGAAAAAAACTCACAGTAATTAATTACCTATTTTTTAGTTTTGCATTATAATCGTGTTTACCGATTACAAGCAACGAGCTAAGGAATATAACTCCATAAACTATAAGTTGTAGAGTTGATATCGTTTCCATAACTTATCCTTTCTTATTTTGTTTTAATGTCTCTTAAATATGCTCCATACGCAATAAAGATTAATCCTACTATAAAAGCAGGAATTTGAAAACCTGTATCAGTTGTATAGAATGCATAAATAACTGCACCTGCAATAGAACCACCAACCATGTATAAAACATCGCCAGTTAATTTTATTAAATACCTCATTTTAGGATTAGTATATAATTCTTCATATATATAAGAAATTAAACCTATCTCTCTCAAAAACAGAAGTAAAATGATGATTAGTTCGACAATTAAAATGTTAGTGATGAATTCGTTTATTAAATTCATTATTTTTACCTCATTATTTAAATAAGGGGCATAATTATCCCAAAGGGATAAATTATATCCCTTTGGGTTAGCCTAATATAGACGACAGCAAACATCCTCGCTAATAAAAGCGATAAAACAAATAACATTAAAATATTAATTGATTATTAGTTACGATTGTAACGGATGTCTATTTTTTTAAAAGTTTTTTTATTTTGTCTTTTTCTGTGATTATATATGCAGTAATTGCAAATATAAGACCTATAATTGCTCCAGACATTTGTTTTCCTTTGAACTATGTTTTGCTTTTAGAGTACCATATAATGCACCTAAAACTAAGAATAAATCACTTAAATTAAGTTCTTTATAAAACCCATAAGCACCGTTTATTATTAATCCAAAACCTATAAGTTGAATTATATCCAAGACATCACACTTTGTCAATTTTGTGAATGTTTTATATATATCTTTTAGAAAACCAAAAATCACAAGAATTATAATCTTTAAAAAATATTTTATTTTTTTCATTAATACCTCTCAATTCTAAAATAAAGGTATAACTAACCCATAAAGGGATTAGTTAAAATCCCTAAAGGGTTGAGTCATACTTTTATTAGTATGAAAGTCTAAAAAATCCTAGAATGGTTAGAATGGAATTTCATCTTCGTTAATTTCTTCAGAATGTGCAGCATAATATTCAATTGGTGGTTCATTATATGTACCTGAATTTGTTGCATTTCTTTGATTATTTGAAGATTCATTTTTTTCTTTTTTCCAAGAAGCAATTTGGAAATCGTTTACATTAATATCACAATTAAAGTATTCTTTTGTTTCTCCATTTGCTTCTTTTTTTGTATATGTTGCAGTGATTGAACCTTCTATCACAACTGATTTAACTTTGTTTTTGCTAAGTAAATCTTTTGCGTAAAGCTTGTCCCCTCTATCACCAAATAATCTAATACCAAAAAAACTTACATATTCTTGTTCTTTGATGATTTTTGTTGTTGCAATTTTTTGATTGTAAACAGTTTTTCCACCATTTTGCGGAACATAAACATCTGCGTTGTCTTTTACAAAATTACCTAAAACATTATATGCTTTCGCATAATGAACAACATTACCTTGTAATATTGTTGTGTGTTCTGGTTGAACTAATGCAGCATCTTTTGCAGGTGCAGAAGTGCTTAATTGAAATTTTGCAATTTCAACAGAACCATCAAGCTCAACAGTAGTACCTTTTGCTAAAGCTATTTCAGCTTGTTTACCAAATGCCATTACAGCAAAATATGATTTTTTAATATCACTATTTTGTGCTAATCTTGGATTACTAGAGCCTTGTGTTGCAATTGCAACTTCAACTAAATATTTTGCAAATTTAGAGTTTTGACCCACGGTACCTGTAACAACATCTGTAACTATTTTTCCTATTAATCTAATTTTTGCCATGTGATACTCCTTTTTGGCTTTTGCATTCTTAAAATGCAAGGATTTAAAAATCCTTAATTGTTAAGAAATTGTTATATCTCTTTAATTTCTTACCTTAGTGTGTTAGTAATGTATTACTACAAAAGAAACCACTAATCAATGTATAAATACATTGAATCAAATCACGAGTGTATAACTCTTCAAAACCATAAATGAAGTATTAAATTGTATGTATTAGTAGAATTGACAAATGCCAATAACATTAATTTAATAAACTTTTATTGGCTTTGAACAATTATAAAATTGTATTCTCTTTATGTTCAGTAAAGTTCGCAAAACTTCACCCGTATATTTAATATACTGCTTACACTCACATGTAAGAACGGACTATCTATTTTCATCTCTTAGCTTTAAAAAGCTAAGAAACTATTCCCATTTTCAACTATCTAAATCTTTTTATAAAACCTCTATTTTTTCTCTTCTTTTGTTGTTTTAATCTCTTCTTTTGCATCTACTTTTTCTTCAATTGTAACTGTAGCAGCTACAACAACAGCTTTTTCATCTTTTTCTGCAGGAATCACATTTTTTTCATTTGAAACATTTACAGTTTTTGGAGCTTGTTTTTGAGTCTTTGCAGTTGAAGTTTTTTTAGTTTTTACTTTTAATTTTTGAGTATCAGCTTTTTTATCAAATACTCTACTTCTAAGTCTTTTATTTCTAATATCTTGTTCTTTATCTAAGCATTTAAGTAAATCAATACCTAAATTCTCTAATTTTTTTAGAAGCTCAATTACTTCTTTATAGTTTTTCCCATAATCAGCATATAATGTAAAAAACTTTTGATGATCTTTTACATCAATTTTAAAATTTAATACATCTGTTAATATAGGTTTTGCTAAGTCAATACTAGTAATTAAACCAAAAAGTTGATTTGAAGTAGAACCTTTTTGCGGATCACTTAGTTTTACAACTTTTGCAGTAGGATTATCAAGTAGATAATTGATTTTTCCTTGAAGCTCGATTGGTAAATCTTTAATTAGATTTCTTAAGTCAATTGTTGTGATTGGTTTTTCATTGTTAGACATTTTTATTTCCTTATTATAAATTTAATAAGAAAAATTAGAGGTTTAAAAAGATTAGCTTATAGTTTACCTGATTAGTGCATAAAGAAATTATTATTTTTTTGGGTGAAGTTATATTTTAATATGCGGAGTACCACCTCATCAAAACATACTAAAAATAACTTCTTTATGCACTAACGATTCCTAGTCTCTGAACCTTTATCTTGATAGATTATAATATTATCATAATTTATATAAGATAAGTGGCTGCGGATTATCTATTTTTGAAGACTTAAAGGTGAGCTAATTAAAATTACTTTTAAAAAATCTCACCTTTCCATTATTGTTTTCAAGAAAAAGTGGTGTGAAGCACACCTTTAAGTCTTCTCTATCTTTTGCGTTTTTACTATACTGTTTAAGATACTTGCAATTAGAATTTAGCAACACAATACAGATATAGCAATAAAAGAGTAGTAGATACATAGGTATAATCCGATTTATTTTGTATTCATAATTGAAACTAATAAATATTACAGTCTAATGTTCACATCTCTTTTATCTAAGATACACTCCGTAGAGTAATACCTGTACTGTGTTGCCAATCTTAAAGCTTTTTCAATGGAGTTACCCAACACCCTTATAATGTTACCACGATAAGTTAGTAGCAAAAGTTTTAAGCTTAATAAAATTCATAATTCATTTTATTAAGGAGTATTCACTCATTTCCCCGCAATTAAAGGGATTTTACAACGGCAAATTTTACCGTTTTTTGTAAAGACTAATTATTCTGGATACATTTGTCCTTCATGGAAAGGATGTCTTATCTACCAGTTTAGTTTCACTGAAACTACGCATTAAATTATATAACCAAGTAAAATAATTTAAAACATTCAAAAAAAAATTAAATATTTGAAATGATAAAGAAAAGAAACTTAAATGACTATTAATTTATATTTAAATATTATGTCAATATAATTTAATAAAATATTATCAAGAGTTCAAATGCAGTTTAATAATTATTTTAATCCAGAGAAATTATCCTTACTTATTGAAGAATTGTCAAAAAAATATAATATTAATGATATTGATGTAAGTGATTGTATAAATAAAGCATTATCGGAATGTTATGGATATGAAAGAGTGGTATTTAATAAAGATGGTTCTATTACAGGACTATTAAAAGATAAAGGTAAGCATGTTATTAAACATCATAATATATCTAAAAAGATTTATAATACTTTCCAAAAAAAGCTTTCAGAACAATTTTATTCAAAATCATTTCAAAGAATTGAAAAAAAATTTAAATCTCTTATCCGTATAAATGAAAATATTTTTTATGGAAAAATAGTTGAGGTAAATAATACAGAGTTAAAGGTATCTTTATATGATAAAACTGGTAAGAAAATAAATAACTTCTATGCATTAATTAAGAAAAAATCAAATTTTATTTTTAAAAATGAACTAATCAAAAAACGATATGAACTAGATAAAGGTATGTTAATTTATATTCCTAATCGTGAAAAAATTGAAATGAAAAATGGAATATTTAAGGTAAATGCACTTAGAAAACATCCTGAAATAATTCGATTAAAATTAAATTCTTTATTTAAAGAGATAAAAGAAACTCTTGGTAAAGCATATGGCTATGAAAAACTACTTATAAATCTAAAACAAAAAAAAATAACAATAATTTCAAATCTTTTCTTTTCTGATGTGGTCAAAAATTTTTTGATTGAAGAACTTGAAGAGATTGACGAATTTAAAATTATATTTATTAATAAAAGGGGAAACTGATGTCAGATATATCATTTGTAGTAACAATAAAAGAAGAGAATATATTAAAAATTGAAGAGAATGCAAAAAAACATCAACTTACAGTTGAGAAATATATTGAAAAATTAGTTGATTCAACAATTGATAGGATTAAATTCATTGATGGATATTCTTTTAATTTTAGAAATGAGTCAATTGAATATAAAAACAAAGTAATTAAATTAACAAAGAAAGAATATGCATTTTTTAAATATTTATTAGACAATAGTGATAGATATGTAAGTCTTGAAGAACTTGCAAAGAATGTATGGAAAGATGAAGATACAACAATTTATACAATTAGAAATATTCCTAATAAAATTAGAAGTAAAACTTGTAGAGAGTTAATTAAAAATAAATCATGTTGGGGATATCGTTTAAATATTGTCAATATACTTAATTCAGAGATTTAATTATGAATAGAAGATATTTTTTAAAATCAGTACTATTTGCACCACTTTTAATAAATGCTAAAATCTTAAATAAAATTAACTTTAATATCACAATGTATGGTGATTTAGATGATGATTTAATTATAATAAAATCAACACCAGAAAGAAATATTATAACAGATATCCATCAGATGCATAATAATAAAGGGAAATTTAATTATGAGGGGCAACTTTATAATATTGAACATTGTGCAGGATTTATAGAATTTAAGAAAGATTTTAAATTTATTGAAAACGAGCTTTATGTAGTTTGTCTTGCAAATGAAAGAGAAGATGCAGAATATCCAATTGATAAAAGATTTAGAACACATTATAAAAATGAAAAAGTACATTTTAATGATAAGATTTTCTTAAAAGCACTTATGCCTGAATATAATTCTGTTCCTGGATATCCTCTTTGGTTTAATGAAGATGATATTCCAAGATTTAATAGAACAGATGAAAAGGGCAATACATATAATTATTATAATTTACACGAAAATACAGTAGTACAAACAGGAATAGTTTTTCCAAAAGTAGGGGATGTTCAAATAATGTTATTCAATTCAAAAAATGAATTGAAATATACATTTAATGAAATAATTGAAACAGAGCCAAAATATATTAAATCTAATGAATTAAAAGCAAATTTAATTAATCCTCATCCTTTTACAGAAGTAAATAATATCTTAAATTTAGATGTAAACAATCAGATAGAAAACAATGAATATTTAACACATATGCTTATAAGTTATAAAGATAAACTATACAATATTAAATTTCCATATCCCGCAATGTATCCTAATTTATTTAGTGTAGTTGCACTAAAGAACTAAGGAAAAATGATGATATCTAAAAATGAAAAAATTTTACATTGGTTAATTTTACTAGCATTTCTAGGATTATGTACTACTGCATTGGCTGCAGAATACTTTTTTAGTAAAGAAGCTTTAATGGATTCATTTAAAAAATCATTGCCGATGTTAGAGATTTCAATTGCACCTGCTGATCAATTCTTTATTAGTAGAATTGCAAGAAGAGATACTTGGGATATTCATTTATATTTTGGACTTGCATTTACAACATTTTTACTAATTTGGATATGGATCAATTTTAAGAGAAAGAACAAGCGATATCTATTGCTTAAAACATTTTTTTTTACTAGTTCATTAACATTTGCATTAAGTGGAATTTGGATGTGGTTAAGGTTATATATTGAAGTTACTGAAGATATGTTTTCATTATTAAAAAAAATACATTATTATGCATATTGGACATTTATATATACACTATTAGTTCATATTTGTACAGTAATTTATATAGAAAATAAAAAGAAACAAGGAGTGTTATCAAATATGATTAATTTTAAAAATTTATCAATAATTGCATTATTTGTTGTTAGTTTTACAGGACAAAATATTTATGCTAAAACAGAAGAAAAGAATGATCTAGTTATATGGGCAAATGATAAGAATTATATAGAAGGTGTTTTATATATAGAAGGAGAAAAAGGAGCAGATGTATTAATAAAGGAGATATCTAATTGTCCTTATGACAAATGTAAATTAGAAGATGTAGAAAAAACACAATTTGGTACTAAAAATATAGAAATTAAAAAACCAGCTTATAAAAAAGCAATTGAGTTTCTTAGAATTTCAAGTAATAGTGGAAATCCTCTTGCCTCAGAAAAGTTGATTAGTTTTTTGATTAAAAGAATTGATTATAAATCAAATACTCCAAATGACTATTTATTAAAACAATTAAAAGATGAAACAGGCTTGGATTTCAATGGTTATAAAGCTATAATTAATAAAACATGGAAAGAGGGTGTTAAAACAAATAAAAGCTGTTTAAGTGAATATACTGCAGGTGAACTTTTAGAAAAAGGTTTAATGAATAATGAAAAAGATATAGCTGCAGCAAGAATTCATTATCAAAGAGCAATTAACATATGTCCAGATAAAAATTTATATAAACTTCTAGCACAAGGCAAGATAGACAGATTATAATTGGAGAATATTAAATGCAACAACATAGAATTTTACTTATAAAAGATGAAGAACAAGAGAGCTTATATTTTAAGTTTCGAAGTGATTTAAAAAAAGAAGAGAATAAAAAAAAGTTATTAACACATTATAAAGTTAAAAATTCAATACGATGTATGTGTGATCAGAAAAAAGAGCTTTATTTATATGTTAAAGAAAATGGTGTTGTTGCAGTTTATCCAAAATCTGAAGAGCATAAAGAGAATTGTCCTTTTTATTCAAAAAGAGAAGAGTTTATAGATGATGAGACGGGGGAATATAAATCTAATATTTTTAAAGAAGTTATATCTCATAGTAAATTAAAAGGTAAAGAATCTGGTGAAGAAAAGTGTCAAAGATTAACATATTATGATTTTTGTAGGGAAGCAATAGCTACAGGTGCACTAGATGCATTTAGGCATGATTATGAAAGATATAATAAGATTTATAACATAACATTTAATCAATTCTGTTTTTCATATTCAAATGGACTTAAGAATCTAAAATTAAAAGGTAATGAAGATGTCTATACGTTTTTTAAGAATAATAAAGAGTATAAGTTTGAATATGGAATTTTGAATAATGATTTATTGACTTTAATATCTGAAAATGCAAAAGATGAAGATATCAAAAGTATAAATATTGATGAGATTAAGTACGATTATACAAATAAAAAATGGGTAACACAAAATAAAAATGCAAAGATATCACATAGAAGACTTAGATTATCAAAAAAATTAGTTCAAATTTGGAATAATCTAATAGAACCACCATTCTTTTATACAGCAGTTTATCATGATGATATAATAATTAGATTTCATTTAATGCCTATATTTTTAAATGAAAAAAATATTGTTTTTGTTGAAAGTAATTTTGAGAGAAACTACGCAAAAAAACTTATAGAAGAAAAAATAGTATTCATTAAACCAATAAGTAACGATGAGGTGTATAAGATTGAACCTAAGATTATAAACACTAGGTGTGAATATATACCTGAGATAAAATTTCATCCAGATTTTTTAGAGTTTTCAAATAATAAGATGATTATAACTGAGGTAAGTGGGTTTACTGATAAAGATTATGTTAATCATTTAGAAAAGAAAATGAGATATTATTTGAAATATATTGAAAATAAAGAGTTCTTATTTGAATATAAATGTATTGATGGGAAGAGTTTAGAAGCTATTGATTATAAATTTGATCCTGATTATTGGGATGGAGAAGAACTTGTACAAAAAGGGAGTTTTCAAGGAAAAAAATGGAGTGAAATATACGAAGAAACATTAAATTGGTATAATGAGAATACAAATGGATATTTTAAAGATTGTGCGGTAAAAGAACTTAAAAGAAGAAATTTAATAGATGATATCTAATGTATTTATTTCAATTTGTAATATATTTGAAGTACTTTTCTTATAAGTGTTAAAATAAAAAAAGTACTAAAGTTTTTTTTTAGAGTTTATTTTTAATAGGCTCGATTGAGGAAACTCAAAATTATTATGAAGGATTTTTAATGAATAAAGTAGAATTTATTGATGCAGTTGCTGCAACATCAGGTTTATCAAAAAAAGATGCAAAAAGTGCTGTTGATGCTGTATTAGACACTATTACTGAAGCATTAGTAAAAAAAGAATCTGTAAGCTTTATTGGTTTTGGTACTTTTACTACTTCAAATAGAGCTGCAAGAACTGCTAAAGTTCCAGGAACTGATAAAACTGTTGATTTACCAGAAACAACTGTTGCAAGATTCAAAGTAGGAAAATCTTTAAAAGAAGCGGTGGCGAAATAAAAGAGGATTCCCTCTTTTATTGATAATTAAAAAATAAATAAAAAAAGGAATTTAATGACCTCATCAATCAATTCATTTGGTTTTCCAAAGAGTATGAATTTAACAATTATTAATAATTCATTAAAGCTTTCATCTTTTGAGCAAAAGAATTTAGCTATTTTAATATTAGTAAGATATAAGTTATCATTTTTTGTAAAGCAAAATAAAGAAGATGAATTTGTAAACAATCTATTAGGTTGGTTAGAAGAGAATATACTTGATTATAAAGAGATTGAAGTTTTATATACTACATATTATAACACTAAAGATGACACACCTTTAAAAAAAGAGTTATTTAAACTCGTAAAGCCTTTAGAAGAACTTGCAACTTACTTAAGTAAAATTGCTGAAATAAATAAAGAATCAGAAAATGAGTTAACTGATCAATTATTCTATATTAAACTATATACATTATATTTACTCTATTTGTGGTTTGAAGTTGATTGTAAAGAAACTTACTATTTTAAAGATATTTATAAGTTCAATTTTACAGAAGAGTTGAGGAAAATTAATTGCTTAGGTTTAAAAAATATTGATACATTAGAAGATAAAATAAACATAAGAATGATTATTGATAAATCAAAACATATCTCTACTTTTTTAACTAACTATTCTTATAAAATTGCAGTGAAACCAAGAGGTGTATATAAAAATAGAGATAAAAGAAGAAAAAAATGACAGGTGAAGAAAAAGTTAAATTAGATATTACTATTGTAAGATTAAAACATGAAATAACTGCTATAATCAGTAATCTACCTACATCATTTACAAGAGATAAAGATTATATTGAAAAGAAAAAATTACTTGATTCAAAACTTAATTTACAAATGATTCATGATATAGGAAATTACAAAAAGAATCTCGTAAAATTTCCAAAAGAGATTAATTTATCAGAATTTAAAAATATTGATAAGTATAACAATTTAAGCCTAGAAGAAAAAGAATTATTAAATAAATATAACTATGATTATAAAACCGATAATTTAAAGCTCTTCACTCAATTTCCTAATGATTCACTATTAACTAAAGAGTGGAAAGAATTAAGAAAAAAGAAGAATACTCAAAGTATTAGAGAATACTACAATGATAGAGATTGGAATTCTTGATAAATACAAGAAAAAAGATAAACATTTTAAGAAGTGATGATACAAAGTTTAATTCCACCTGGTTGGGATAAATGGATTTAAACTTTATCTGACATCAAATTTAACTAAAATCCTCACTATTTATTTTTCTTTTCAAAATATTGATAATAAAAGGCCTTAATTCAATTTTTCTTTCATCTGTTAAATCCATTTTAATATCAATTTTATTATCATTTATGATTGAATGGAAATTGCTGTATAAATCGAAAGATTTATCAATTGAATAGACTATCTCATCAACGAAATAATAATAATTCTGAAAAAGTTCGTCTCTTTTTTGCTCAAGCTCTCGATTTATTTGTAGTTCCATTTCATATTGTTCTTCAGATTCTTTCCAAATTCTTTTTTGTAGTTCACTTGATGCAGATTCAAAAATTTGATTTATAAGAGCTTTATACAGTTTTTTACTGTTTAGAACATAGTTAATATTAAAATGATAAATATTGAAGTAATTTTGGGTTTTAATGAGGTAACAGTTTGTAAGTTTATTAGACTTGTAAATCTCAAAATATAGTTTTCTTCCTTTAATATTTTCACGATAATAGTAGCTGAAACTATCTGTATGATAATTTGAATCATCTTCTACATTAATATCTGATTTATGAATCAAAGTAAAGTTATCTAAATTAATATTTTCAATATAAATAGAATTATTATCATCTTTTATAAGACCTATTTCAATTCCATTAAAACATAATTTTAAATTCATAACATTTATATATTTCTTAAATACATAATTTTTATCTCTCATTTTAAATTTTAAATTTGCAAGTGATGAATAGTTATCATAATAGAACTTTTTATTATGAAGTACTCTTTGTATTGAAAAATTTCTATTCTTGATTTTAAAATCAATTTTTTGATAATTGTTCGCATATTTTAGATTATAATTTGGATATGTATATCCTTTATAAACAAAGATGTTAAATTCTTCAAAAAAATCTATTCCTGTTTCATGCTCATTTCTACAACATAAAAGATTTTTTTCATTTACAAAATAATAAAGTGTACCTGAATGCTCTACCCACGAAGCTTCATGACCTATGGGTGTATTATCATATTCTATTTCAATATTTAGTGAATACTTTTCTTTAATCTCTTCACAAGATAAATAGCCTAAATCATTTGAGTTAAGATGTACTAATATGTAAAATTCACTTGCAGTTAATTTATATAAATCGCTTAATAAGACAGATATTTTTTTCATTATTTCATTTCTTTTGAAAATTCAAATATATCAGGAAATAAAAGTTCTTTAAGATATTCAACTGAAAAATCCACATCTTCTACTATATTACCTGCAAAAACTGCATTAGTTCCAATTTCTGATTTTGTAAATAAACATCTCATTTTATCTCGCTATGTTTTGTTCTAGTTCTAGTTCAATTTCAGATTTTAATTTATTAAATTTATTAAAATTTTCATCAGTAAAAATACCTGTTTTAAAAGTATCATGAAACTCATAAAAAATAAAATCTCGGAGT
>RRZU011029095.1_pt1 | contig 34669 bp, 29 predicted proteins | sample 2165561 | NCBI WGS metagenome assembly RRZU01 (sample SAMN10456909, study PRJNA506462) | wastewater metagenome | isolation source: wastewater sludge | place: USA: Moscow, Idaho | reverse complement strand
CTTGGAGTAGGACGTGTTGTCGTCGACGAGCGCGACGGCCTTGGCGCCCTGCGCCTTGATGAACTCGGCCGCCTTGGCGGCCTGCTGGATGCCGGTGCCGTTGATGAGGAAGACGTTGGGCAGCTTGCCCTTGAGCAGGTCAGCGGAGTTGGCCGCCGGGATGAGCATCGGGATGTCGGCGTTCTTGAAGACCGTGAGGGTCGGCAGGGTCGCCGAGGAGCAGTAGCCACCCACGGAGATGTGGATGCCCGCGGTCACGAGCTTGGCCGCGCCGGCCGCAGCGGTCTTGGCGTCGCACGCCTCGTCCTCGACGGTGAGGGTCAGTTTGCGGCCGTTGACGCCACCGGCGGCGTTGATCTCGTCGACGGCCATCTGGGCGCCGTTCTTCATGTAGGGGCCGATCGCCGCTTCGCCGCCGCTGAGCGGGGTGAGCATGCCGAGCTTGATGTCGCCCGCTGCTGCCGTGCCACCGCCGCCGCCGCTGGTGGTGCCGGAGGAGAGGTTGCCGCCACAGGCGCTGAGCCCGAGGGCGGTTGCCGCGGCCGCCACGAGGGCGACCCGACGCAGAGAGTGGGTCATGTCCGTCACGCTTCCTGCCGGCGAGAGGGCCGGCCGTCGTGTCTCGGACCGGGCGGATGCCCGGTCAGCTACCTCCCGGGCGAGCTGCCCGGTCGTCCTGTGTCACCCCCTCGCCGCCCCGCTCGGGCACACGGCGCTGTGTGACATTGCGCCCGACCCTAGCCGCACCAACCGCCTGCTGGGTATGCCGCGCATAACACTTGCGTCGGACTTCCGTGGAAATTCCATCTCGCAGAGTGTGAAACCTCCTCTCACTCAGAGGACGAACCCCGCCGGGTAGGGGTCGGTGGGGTCGAGCAGGTACTGAGCGGTGCCGGTGATCCAGGCCCGCCCGGTGACGGTCGGCAGGATCGCCGGCCGCTCGCCGACCGTGGTCTCCCCGACGATGCGCCCGAGGAAGCGCGACCCGATGAACGACTCGTTCACGAAGTCGGCTTCGGCGCCGAGCAGGCCGCGGGCGTGCAACTGCGCCATCCGGGCGCTCGTGCCGGTGCCGCACGGCGATCGGTCGAACCACCCGGGGTGGATGGCCATGGCGTGTCGGGAGTGCTGTGCGGTGGAGCCGGGAGCCTGCAGATAGACGTGATGGCAGCCGCGGATCGCCGGATCGACCGGGTGCGCGACAGGGCGCTGCTCGTCGATGGCGGCCATGATCGCCAACCCCACCTCGAGCATCCGCCCGCCCTGCGCCCGCTCGAACGGGATGCCGAGCTCGGCCAGCTCGACGATCGCGTAGAAGTTGCCGCCGTAGGCGATGTCGTAGCGCACCGGCCCGAAGCCGGGCACCTGCACGACCTCGTCGAGGGCGTGGCAGTAGGAGGGCACGTTCTCCAGCGTCACCGACTCGGCGTGCCCGTCGCGCACGGCGACCCGGGCCACGACCAGACCGGCCGGGGTGTCGAGGCGGATGACGGTTTGCGGCTCGGTCACCGCCACCATGCCGGTCTCCACGAGCACGGTGGCCACCCCGATCGTGCCGTGACCGCACATCGGCAGGCAGCCGGACACTTCGATGAAGAGCACCCCGTAGTCGGCATCGGGGCGGGTCGGTGGCTGCAGGATGGCACCGGACATCGCCGCGTGCCCGCGCGGCTCACACATGAGCAGGGTGCGCAGGTTGTCGCGCTCGGCCATGAACCGGACCCGGCGCTCGGCCATCGTGGCCCCGGGCAAGGTGCCGACCCCGCCGGTGATGACCCGGGTGGGCATGCCCTCGGTGTGCGAGTCGACGGCGTGGTAGACGACGGTGGATCGCATCGGTGCCCTTGCCGGTCAGTCGACGCCGGCGTCGATGAGCGCCTGGGTCGCCTCCCGGATCACCCGATCCTGCTCCGGGGTCAATGGCTGACGTGGCGGGCGGCATACCCCACCGCGACGGCCGAGGAGGTCCTGGCCGAGTTTGATGGCCTGGATGAACTCGGTGCGGGAGTCCCAGCGCAGCACCGCGTGCAGCTGCCGGTAGAGCGGCAGCGCGGTCGCCAGATCGCCGGCCAGCGACGCCTCGTAGAGGCGCAGACAGGCCCGCGGGAAGACCTGGGGGTAGCCGGCCACCCAGCCCTTCGCTCCGGCGAGAGCGACCTCCAGGACGGTGTCGTCGGTGCCGATCATGAGGTCGAGCTCGGGTGCCAACTCGGCGATCTCGTAGCACCGGCGCACGTCGCCGGAGAACTCCTTGACGCCGACGATGAAGCCCTCGTGGCTGAGCTTGGCCAGGATCGCGGGGGTGAGGTCGGTCTTGGTGTCGATCGGGTTGTTGTATGCCGTGACCGGCAGCCCGACTCGCGCGATCGCCTGGTAGTGCTCGAGGATCGCTCGTTCGTCGGTGCGGTAGGCGTTGGGCGGCAGGGCCATCACCGCCGGGCAGCCGGCGTCCTTGGCGAACTCCGTATGCCGCACGGATTCCCTTGCCCCGTAGGCCCCGACGCCGGGCATGACGGTGAAACCGGCAGGAGCGTTGGCGACGGCGGTCTGCACGACCCGGTCGCGTTCCTCCCAGGTGAGGGTCTGGTACTCCCCCAGTGAGCCGTTCGGCGCTACGCCGTGCAGGCCGTGCTGGGCCAGCCATGCGACGTTCTCGCCGTAGGCGGCGTAGTCCGGGGTGAGGTCATCGGTGAAGGGCAGGCTGATCGCGACGAGGACACCGTGCCAGGGTCGGCGCTCGGACATGAAGGCTCCTAGTGCTGGGGTGGTCGCAGCGTATCGCCCGGCCTCACCGGGTGCAATATCACATTGCACGGAATCAGGTCGACGGCCGCTCCATCCAACCCGCGGCGTCGAGCTCGGCCAACGCGCCGAGCCGCACGGGCGTGGCGGCCAGGCGCTCCTCCGGCGAGTAGGGCTCCGGCGCCGGAGCCCGGCCGTCGGGCCCGTGGTGGCCCGCGCCGGCGTTCGAGAGACAGTGCGCGGCATACCCACACATGCGTCCCTGACACCAGCCCATCCCGGCCCGGGTGAGCTGCTTGACCTGCCGCGCGCCCCGGGCGCCCTCGGCCACGGCGTCGCGCACCTGCCCGACGGTCACCTCCTCGCAGCGACACAGCAGCGTGTCGTCCGTGAGCCAGCCGAGCCAGCCGTCGGGCACCCGGTGCACGGCGTGCATCGCGTCCGCGAATCGGCGCAGCCGCACGATCTCACGGCGCACCGCGCGCAGGCGTGCCGCACCGGTGGCCCGGCGCGTGCCGAGCGACGCGAGGTCGGTCAGCACGGTTTCGGCGGCGACCTGTCCCCCCCGCAGCGCGAGCAGCGCGCCGCCGACGCCACACCCTTCACCGGCGACGAAAACAGTTGGCACACTGGTGCGTTGGCCCTCGTCCACGGCCACCACCCGGTTGCCGTCGGCGCCCGTGACGAGTGCGCAGCCGAGCGTCACCGCGAGATCGAGCTGCGGCACGAAGCCCCACCCGATGCCCACGACATCGCACGGCACGCGCCGCGCTGTCTCGGCACGGACCGCGCCCTGGGCGTCGAGCCGGGCCAGGGTGACCGCCTCGACCCGTTCGTCGCCGTGCGCGGCGACCACCGCGGTCCGGGTGTGCAGGGGGATCCGGTGGCGCGCGAAGGTGGCTGCGTAGCCGACCCCCTCCAGCGCCTTGCTGGGCACCCCTGCCGCGGCGCCGAGGTGACGCGCCCAGGGCCGGACACTCGCGGCCTCGCACACGGCGACGACCTCGGTGCCGGCCGCGGCGAGCCCTGCCGCGACGGGCAGCAGGAAGGGCCCCGTGCCGCCGACGACGGCCCGGCGCCCGGCGCTCACCCCATTCGCCTTGAGCAGGGCCTGCAGTGCGCCTGCGGTGAGCACCCCGGGCAGATCCCACCCGGGGAAGGGCAACGGACGGTCGTAGGCGCCGGTCGCCAGGACCAGCCGCCGCCCGGTGACGACGCGGGCGGATTCCGTTGCTGCCGAACGGTCGATGAGATGCACCTCGATACTGTCAGCAGTCGCGGCGGCGCCCGTGGTCGCTGCGGCGTCCGTGGTGACGGCGGTCCAGGCCTGGTGGGCCAGCAGCACGACGGCCCGCCCGGAGCGTTCGTGGGCGCGCAGCTGGGCCTGCAACGCGGCATACGTGTCGAGGTCGTGTCCGGCGCCGGCGGGGATCGCCGAACCGTCCGGGGGGTGGCGCCAGTACTGCCCGCCGAGGGCGTGCCCGGCATCGACGAGAACGACCCGCAGGCCCCCGGCCAGGGCGGTCACCGCGGCGGCCAGACCCGCCGGCCCGGCACCGACGACGACGACGTCGGTCTGCAGCCGCGCGGCCGTCACGAGGCACCCCCGAACGGGCGGTGCGGCCGCGTCGCGTCGGCAGGGGCGACCGGATCGGTGGGGGCGACCGCGTCGGCGGGCTCGGCGGCATACCCGGTGCCGTGTTGCGTGCTCACCCGGGCACCGTCGCGGGCCGGCTCGAGGCAGGCGCGTCGGTTGGGTCGGCCGTCGACCGTGACGAGGCAGTCGAAACACACGCCGATGCCGCAGAACAGCCCACGCGGGCGACCGCCGATCCGGGTCGTCCGCCAGGCGAGCACCCCCGCCGCGACGAGGGCGGCGCCGACGGTCTGCCCGGGCACGAAGTCGACCGGTCGACCATCCAGCTCGAAACGGTGGGTCATGCGGTGGCTCCCGTCGCCCGAGCCTGCGGGTCGTCGCTCGGCTCGATCAGCCGCTCGGGCCGGAACGGCGCCGGATCAACCGCCGGCGTCCGGCCGGTGAGCATCGCGGCCACAAGCGCCCCGGTGGCCGGGGCCAACCCGATGCCGGCCCCCTCGTGGCCGCAGGCGTGCACGACACCCGGGGCCCGCGGGTCCGGTCCGATGACCGGCAGATGGTCCGGGCAATAGGGCCGGAACCCGCGATAGACCCGCAGCAGGGACACCTCGGCCAGCCGGGGGAACAGCGCGACGGCCTGGCGCGCCAACCGGGCCACGATCGCCGCAGACATCGTCGCGTCGAAGCCGACGCGCTCCCGGCTGGCCCCGATGACGATGGTGCCGCCGCGGGTGCCCTCGACGACGCACGAGGTCTGCAGCTGCTCACTCGACGCGACGACATTGGCGACGTAGTCGGCCGAGTAGACCTTGTGCCGCACGAACGGTGGCAACGGCTCGGTGACGAGCAGGAACCCCCGGCGGGGCAGCACCGGCACCGGTGCACCCAGTCGCTCGCCGACCCGGCCACCCCAGGTGCCGGCGGCGTTGACGACGACGTCCGCGGGCAGCTCACCGGCGCTCGTGGTCACCGCGATGAGCGTGCCATCGGGGCCCCGACGCACGCCGGTCACCTCCACCCCCGGCCGGTATGCCGCGCCCTCGCGCACCGCTTCGCGCAGCACCGCCACGGTCGCGAGCACGGGCTGCACCTGGGCGTCCTGCGGGTAGTAGATGCCGCCCGCCAGGCCCCGGGCCAGATGCGGCTCGAGTGCCTGCAGGTGGGTCACCGGCTCGGCGATGACACCCGCCGCGCGCTGGGCCTGCGCGAAGTCCTGCAACGGGCCGAGCGCCTCCGGCGACGTGGCCACCACCAGCCCGCCCTTGGGCTCGTATTCCGTTGCCGCCGAACCGACCCGATGCGCCAGCTCGGCCCAGCGACGGCCGCTGTCGAGGGCCAGGTCGAGCTCCGGGCCGGGCGGCTTGTCGGAGACGAGGATGTTGCCCTCGGCCCGGCTCGACGTGCCCGAGGCGACCTCGTCGCGCTCGACGACAGTGACCTCCAGGCCGGCGTCACGCAACGCGAGTGCCGTGCACGCACCGACCACCCCCGCGCCGACGATGACCACTCGCACCTGCGCCCTCCTGAGGCTGTCCTGCCGAGCCACCGGCCGCTGTCGACGCACGCTACACCGGGCAAGCACGGGCAAGCACCGGCAAGCACGGCAAGCAGGGTCGCGCACAGGTGGCTCAGTGCCATATTACATAGCACAGACCAGGATAGGATCCCGCCATGACGAGCGCACCGCAGGGCCCGAGCATCAGTGGTGACAACCTGGCCGGCACCTGGCAGCCGGGCACGGGAGCGCCCTTCGCGGCGATCGCGGCGGCCACCGGCCTTGCGCTCACCCCGACCTTCCGGCAGGCCGGCCCGGAGCAGCTCGAGCAGGCGACACGCGCTGCGGCGGGGGCAGCCGCGGCATACCGGCAGCTCCCCCGCCACCAGCGAGCGGCGTTCTTGGAGAAAGCAGCCGAGGCCATCGATGGGCTCGGTGACACGTTGACCGAGCGGGTGGTGGCGGAGACCGGGCTGCCGCAGGCCCGGGCGATCGGTGAGCGCGGGCGCACGGTCGGGCAGCTGCGCCTCTTCGCCGAGGTCGTCCGCGACGGCAGCTTCCTCGGGGCCCGGCACGACGTGGCCCTGCCGGAGCGCAGCCCGCTGCCGCGCCCGGAGCTGCGGCTCGTGCACATCCCGATCGGCCCGGTCGCGGTCTTCGGCGCGAGCAACTTCCCCCTCGCCTTCTCGGTGGCCGGTGGTGACACGGCCTCGGCCCTCGCCGCCGGCTGCCCGGTGGTCGTCAAGGCCCACCCCGCTCACCCCGGCGTCAGCGAATTGGTCGCCCGCGCGGTGGCCGACGCGGCAACCGCCACCGGGATGCCCGAGGGGGTCTTCGCGATGCTGCACGGCGGGCCAGAGCTCGGCCAGGCCCTCGTGCGTGACCCCCGGATCCGGGCGGTCGGCTTCACCGGCTCCCGGGCGGCCGGGCTGGCCCTGCTCGACGTGGCGCGCAACCGACCCACCCCGATCCCGGTCTACGCCGAGATGTCCTCGGTCAATCCGGTCGTCATCCTGCCCGGCGCGATCAGCGCACCGGCCGACACGCAGCGGCTCGCCGCGGCATACCTCGGGTCGTTGACCAAGGAAGCCGGGCAGTTCTGCACCAATCCGGGTCTGCTGCTGCTGCCGTCGGGTCCCGACGGCGACGCCTTCCTCGCAGCGGTCGCGGCCGCGGCCGGCGGAGTCGCCGCGCAGACCATGCTCACGGCCGGCATCACACAGGCGTATGCCGCGCACCTGGGCCAGTGGCGCGACACCCCCGGGGTGCGCGTCGTCGTCGGCGCCGAAGCGGACGCCGCCGGGGTGACCCCGACGGTGCTGCAGACGGATCTGGCGGTCTTCACGAGCACCCCGCAGCTGACCGGTGAGGTGTTCGGCCCGGCCGGACTCGTCGTGCGCTACAGCGACGTCGACACCCTGGTGCAGACGCTGGCCGACCTGGAGGGCCAGCTCACCGCGACCGTCCACGCCGGCACCGACGACCTCGACGCGGCGCGACGGATCCTGCCGGTCCTGGAGGACCGCGCCGGGCGGCTGCTGTGGGGCGGCTGGCCGACCGGTGTCGAGGTCGCCCCGGCGATGGTCCACGGTGGGCCGTGGCCGGCCACCTCGGCGCCGACGACGACCTCGGTCGGCACCCTCGCGATCGACCGCTGGTTGCGCCCGGTGTGCTACCAGGACCTGCCGATCGCCCTGCTCCCGCCGGAGTTGCAGCCCTGACCAGGGCGCGATCAGGGTGCCCCCGGATCGTGCACCGGCCGCGACCGGCATACCGTCGAGGTATGACCGAGACGATCACTCGCGCACCCAAACTCCCACCGCGATGGTTCATCCGGCTGTTCTGGCGGGTCCACAGACTGCTCTACCGGCTCGGCGGTGGCCGTTTCCTGTGGGACACCACGAGTCGACGGGGCTGGGGCGCGCTGAGCCTGACGACGGTGGGACGCAGGACCGGGCAGGAGCGCACGGTCATCCTCGGCTATCTGGAGGACGGCTCCGACCTGGTCACGCTGGCGATGAACGGATGGGGTGAGGGGCACCCGGCCTGGTGGCTCAATCTCCGTGCCGACCCGACCGCGCTCGTGCAGATCAAGGGCTGCGAGCCGATCACCGTGCGGGCGCACGCCGCAGGGGGCGCGGAGCGGATCCGCTTGTGGCAGCGCTGGGCCGAGGTCGACCAGGGCCTCGACGAGTATGCCGCCGGACGGCACACCCCCACTCCGGTCGTCGTCCTGACGCCGATTGCCGCTTAGCCCAGCACCGCTGCGGCGACCACCACGTCGCACCAGGCCTCACCGACGCTCTTGAACAGTCGCGGTATGCCGCCCGGCAGCCGCACCTCGCCGCGGACCACCTCGGGCAGGGTCGCGGTGATGGCCTGCTGCGCCGGCAGCCCGTCGGCGATCGCGAGCAGGATGTCGCCGGCCTCGCGCAGCGCCGACTCCCGCGACTCGACGACGACCGCCGCGCGCCGCACCAGGGCGGTGTCGACCTCGCGCGCCGTCGGTTCGTGCGAGCCGATGGCGACAACCGTGGCGTGGTCGGCCAGTCGCCCGGAGTCGAAGAGGGGCTCGCGCGCCGTCGTGCAACACGCGACGATGTCGGCGCTGGCGAGCGGGTGGGTCGCCCCGGTCGCCCCCGACGCGCCGATCTCGCCTGACGCCCCTGGCGGCCGCCCGGCGACCGGAGGCTCTCCGTCGATGAGTTCCTCAACAGCCAAACCCGATTCGGCCAGTTGTCCGTGCAATGCGGCGACCCGCCCGGGTGATCGTCCGATGATGGTGACGCGCTCGATGGGCCGGACCGTCGTGATGGCCCGCACGTGCGCGAGTGCCTGCGGGCCGGTGCCGACGACCACGAGGTGGCGGGCCTGCGGGACGGCCAGATGCGCGACCGCCAGGGCCGACACGGCCGCCGTGCGGGCCAGGGTGAGCGCGACGGCGTCGAGCACCGCCACCGGGGCGAGGGTCTGGGCGTCGAGCACGAGGTGCACGCCCTGGATCCGCGGCAGCCCTCGGGCGGGGTTGTCGGGGGCGACACTGGCCACCTTGATCCCCGCATGCTCCCCCACCTGGGCCGGCATGAGCAACAGCTCACCGCCGCCCAGCGGCACCGCCGTGCGCGCCGGCGTGTGTCCCGGGGCGCTGCCGTCCCGCAGCGCAGCCGACAGGGCGGCGATGGCCCGGGCCGCGGTGACCCGCTCGGTGACGGCGGCAGCATCGAGGTAGGGCAGCGGCATACCCCCACCGTAGGGCCGCCCACCGGCCCATCCCCCCGAGGATCAGCCGATGCCGGCGCCGCCCAGGGGCGCCACGTGCACGATCCGCCAGGAGTCGACCTCGCGGCGGCCCGCGATGACATGCACCGCCGCGACCCGCGACGTCATCGGCAGCCCGGCCTGCGCCTGTTGCTGCGCCTGCTGGCGGCGGGCCAGGGTGCCGAGGTCAGCGACGGTGACGTGGGGCACCACGTCGTCGAAGGCTCCCCCGTATGCCGGGTGCGCCGGGAACGCCGCCTGCACCGCCCCGAGCAGTCGCCGGAAGGCGGCATCCGGCTCCGGCACGAGGTAGACGACGTCCTCGCCGAACCAGGCCGTGCGCTCGAACCGCGCCGGGAACGGCGCGATCACGGCGAGCGCGGCGTCGAGCGCGGCATACACCTCGGGGGTCTGCTCGGTGGGCGGTACGAAGGGGAAGAGCACGGTGACGTGGGCCGGCACCCCCCAGCGGCCGGAGCGGTCGTAGCGTGCCCGGGTGACCCCGACCACCGGCTCGGCCTCGGGCACGAGGACCACGGCGGCGCTGAGCACCGCCTCCGGTTCATCGGTGCATGCTCCGAGAGGCAGGGCTGCGGCGGTCGGGTCGAGGTCGTTCACCCGCCCAGCATGCCCGCTCTGGGCCGATCAACCGGGGCGCCGCCCGGTGGCGGCAAGCCAAGCCTGCACCTGGGGATATGCCTGTGCGAACCACGCCTCCTTGGTAGCTGCGTAGTCCGCGCTGCGCTCGAACTGGCGCGCCAGCCGGCGCTTCTCGGCCGTGTATGCCGCGCGCGCGTCCGGCTCCGCTCGCAGCCAGTCGCGGAACGCGAGAGCGAACCGGTGCCCATCGGAGCCGACCTGCCGCACGTGCACGTTGACGACCCGCCCCGGGTCACAGCCACCGTAGAACCGCTTCTGCCACTGGGTGGCCGGGGCATCTGCCGGGTGCGGATGGTCCTGCTCGTTGCCCTCGACGAGCAGATAGCCGGCCCGACGCAACGCGGCCACGAAGCCCGGGTCGTCGGCGTCGGTGAGGGAGCGCACCCCGATCTGCACATCGATGACGTCCTTCGCGACCAGCCCAGGCACACTCGTGGAGCCGACGTGTTCGACGCTGACCCCGCGGCCGTGCAGCGCGGCGGCCAGCCGGGCCACCACCCGGGCGCCGGCGTCGGCCCAGCCGGGGTCCGGCAGCTGCAGCGCCAGCCGATCGGGGCGTTTGGCCCGCCGACCCTCGACCAGGCCCACCTGGTAGGGCCGCAGTCGACCGGCCCAGACCCGGCGCACGGTGTCTTCGGTGTCCTCCCGGGAGCCCTCGTTGTCGATCCACACGTCGGCCGCCTCGCGGCGCTGCTCGTCGGTCGCCTGGGCGGCGATCCGGGCCCGGGCATCCGCCTGCGGTATGCCGCGTTGCTCCACCAGGCGGGCCAGCCGGGTCTGCTCCGAGGCGCCGACCACGAGCGTGAGGTGCTCGTGCACCCACAGCCCTTTCTCGACCAGCAGCGGCATGTCGTAGACGTCGACGAGGTGAGCCGGCACGGCGGCCCGCAGCTGGGACACCCGCTCGGCGATTGCCGGTCCGGTGATCGCCTCCAGGGCCTGCAACGCCGCCGGGTCGGGGAAGACGACAGCGGCCAGGCCGGCTCGGTCGAGGCGCCCGTCGGCTTGGATCACCTTCTCGCCGAAGCGTTCTCGGATGGCCCGCAGCGCCGGTGCGCCAGGCTCGACGACCTCACGGGCCACCCGATCGGCATCGGTGACCACCGCGCCGAGCTCGCGCAACACACCGGCCACCGTCGACTTGCCAGACCCGATGCCACCCGTGAGACCGACCCGCACCATGTCGGCAGCCTAGAGGCCGATCCCGGCGCTCACGCCTCGCCGGTGCGCCGCCGAGCCTCCAGGATCTCGATGTCCTCCTCCTCGGCCTGTTCCGGGTCGATGTCGGCCGTGCACCACTTGCAGCGCAACGCGTCGACCGACACGAACTCCTTGCAGAACGGGCACTCCCGCTGCCCTTGAGCGCGGAAGTTGCCCATGCCGGCCTTCCTGAGCAGCTTGACGATGCCGAAGAGCACCGCCGCCAAGAGAAGGAAGCCGACGAAGTCGGTGAGGAACTTGCCGACCTCGATCTCGGTGCCGTTCACGCCGAGGGTCAGCTCGTTGAAGTCGGGCTTACCGAAGAGTGCCGCGACCAACTGCATGATGACGTTGTTGGCCAGGCTCTCGACGATCGCCGCGAACGCCGCGCCGATGATGAACCCCAGGGCGAGGTCCATCATGTTGCCGCCCATGGCGAACGCCTTGAACTCTCTCCATGCGGTCTTCATGACCGACCATTGTGGCCCGATGCTGTGACCTGCGCCACACGACGGGCCCAGAACCGGACGGAGTCGCGCGGACGGTCAGATCCGGCTCGGGTCATCGTGCAGCAGTGGCACCGCGATATCCGGGTAGTCGGTCACCACGGCGTCGACACCGATCGCGCGCATCCGCTGCAGCTCGGCCGGCGTGTTCACCGTCCAGGCCAGCACCGACAACCCCAACTCGTGGGCTCTGGCGACGAGGTCGGCGGTGCAGGAGAGGTAGTAGGGGGCAACGACGCACGCGCCTGCGGCGGCCGCCGCGGCGGCCAGGTCGGCTCGGTGATCCTCGAAACGCACCGAGCCGAGCCAGCGACTGCCTGGCCCGTAGGTCAGCCCGACGATGGCGAGGGCCGAGCGGGCCAGTCGTGGGTCCAGCTCGCGCCCGAGCTCGAGCACGGCCCAGTCGAAGGAGTGCAGCAGCGCCCGATCCGTCAACCCGGCGTCGTGGATCGCCGAGATCACCCCCTCGACGAGCTGTCGACGGGTGGCGACCTCCCGGGGATCGGTGGGGTCGACCTTGACCTCGACGGTCCAGGACAGCTCGGGGTGTTCCGGCGCCACGGCTGCGAAGAGTTCGCCGAGAGTGAGGATGCGCGACTGCGGCATACCCCGTTGGCGGGGGTATGCCGCGAGCGTGCGACGACCGATGTCGACGGTGCGCAGCTGCTCCAGGCTGAGGTCATCGACCCGGGCATCCGTGAGATCCGGCCCGGTGAAGGTGCACTTCGCCGCGAGCAGCGTCGGGTCGTGCCACACGACCAGGTGTCCGTCGGCGCTCAGCCTGACGTCCAACTCCACGCCGGCACAACCGCTTTCGATCGCCTGGCGGAACGATGGCAGGGTGTTCTCCGGCACCAGGCCGAGGGCCCCGCGGTGGCCTTGGACGTGCACCTCGCCACTGGTCGACGACCACGGGCGTGACCAGGTGACACCGGACTGCACGGGCCGATGGTAGCGGCTCGGCGCCACCGCCGGTGGGTAGGTTGGAGTCATGGCAGACCTGTTCGACGCATTCCCCTATCGGGACCGCTTCGCCGTGCAACGACAGCTCCCGGAGCACGGTCGTGATCGGGCCGAGGTGCTCGCGGAGCTGACCGAGCTCGCCGCCGAGGAGGACGCCACCTGGGCTCAGGGGACCTGCTCCGGCACGATCTACCACGGCGACCATGAGCACTACGCCTTCCTCGGCGAGGCGTTCTCGCTGTTCAGCCACCAGAACGCGCTGCAACGGGACATGTGCCCGAGCGCCACCCGCTTCGAGGGTGAGATCATCGCGATGGCCTTGGACACCTTCCATGCGGAGGCGATCGAGGGCAGCAAACCGGCCGGGCTGGTCACCAGCGGAGGCACCGACAGCATCCTGCACGCGATGCTGTGCTACCGCGAGGCCGCCCAGGCCCGCGGCGTCAGCCGGCCCACCCTGGTCAAGCCGGAGACCGCACACCCGGCCTTCGCGAAGGCCGCGCACCTGTTCGGCATGGGGCTCACCGTCGTTCCGGTCGACCCGGTCACGACCCTCGTGGATCCCGAGGCGCTGCTCGCGGCCGTGGACGGGGACACCGCGGTCGTCGTCGCATCGGCAGGGAACTACCCCTACGGCACGGTCGACCCGATCCCGGAGATCGCGGCCCGCGCCGCAGCGTTGGGGGTGGGGCTGCACGTCGATGCCTGCCTGGGCGGTTTCGTCCTGGGTTTCCTGCCCGAGGACACCCCTGGCCTGCGTCGCTTCGACTTCCGTCTGCCGGGGGTGAGCAGTATCTCGGCCGACACCCACAAGTACGGCTACGGACTCAAAGGCACCTCGACGGTCCTCTTCCGCGACATCGCCCTGCGCAACCGCGCCTACTTCCGGGTGCCGGACTGGTCGGGCGGGAAGTACTACTCCCCCGGCCTGGCCGGCTCACGCTCGGTCGGCCTGCTCGCGGCGACCTGGTCGGCGATGGTCACGACCGGCCGGCAGGGGTATGCCGCGCGCTCCGCCGCCCTACACGCGACGGCGCAGCGACTGCGTGCGGTCGTCAGCGCGACCCCGGGCCTGCGAGTGATCGGTGACTCCCCCTTCGTCGTGGCCTTCGGTTCCGACGACGTGCACATCTATCACGTCAACGACGCTCTGCGTCAACGAGGTTGGCGTCTCAATGGCTTGCAGTACCCGGACGCCCTGCACCTCGCGGTGACCGGGCCGCAGCTGCAGCCCGGCGTCGTCGAGCGATTCCACGATGACCTCGCCGCGGCGGTCGCATACGCCCGGGAGCGTCAGGGCACGCCGCCGATGTCGGCGGCGCTCTACGGCGGTGTGCCCGGCGGGCTCACGCCTGCGGCGAGCATGTTCATCACGTCGGTGATGACCCAGCTCATGGACGCCCAACAGTCCGTGCCCGCCGACCGGTGAACGCCTCGTCCCGCGGGGCGGACCACGCCCTGGTCGTCGACCTGGGCACCGGCGGGCCGAAGGTCGCCATCGTCACCCTCGACGGACGGCTGCGGTGGGCGGCGGCGCGGCAGGTGGCGACCGTGTGTCTGTCGGACGGCACCGCGGTGCAGGACGCCGGGCAATGGTGGCGGCTGGTCTGCGAGTCGGCTCGGGCCGCCCTGGCGTCCGGGGTCGTCGACCCCGCGAGTGTCGTCGCTGTGGCCGTCACGGGCCAGTGGGGCAGCCTCGTGCCCGTCGATGCGGGCGGGCTGCCGGTCGGGGCGGCCCGCACCTTCCTCGACACTCGCGGCGCCCGCCACAACAAGGCGTTCATCGGCGGCCCCATGGTCGGCTACAACCCGCGCAGGGCGTTCACCTGGATCCGCCGCACGGCGGGCGGGCCCTCCCCCAACGGCGGCGACCCGATCGCGCACATGCTCTCGGTGCAGCGCGACGAGCCGCACGTCGCCGCGGCCGCCCGTTGGTTCCTCGAACCGGTCGACTACCTGACGATGCGCTTCAGCGGGCAGCCCGCCGCGAGCCACAACTCGATGACCGCGGCGTGGCTGACCGACAATCGCGATCTCACCCGGCTGGCCTACGACGAGCACCTCGTGGCGCTCAGCGGGGTCGCCGCCGACCGGCTCCCGCCCCTCGTGCCGACCGGGTCCATCGTGGGCACTGTGCTCCCCTCCGTCGCAGCCGATCTGGGGCTCTCGCCGGGCACCGTCGTCGTGGCCGGGACGACCGACCTGCTCACCGCGACCATCGGATCCGGCGCCACCGCCGACTACCAGGCCCATGTCGCGATCTCCACCACGACGTGGATCTCCTGCCCCGTGCCAGGCAAGAAGACCGACATCCTGCACACCATCGCCACCGTCCCCGGTCTGCGTCCGGATCGCTACTACCTGGCCAACAACCACGAGACCGCGGGCGCCTGCCTGGCCTGGGCCCGGGATCAGATCTTCGGCGGGAGCTACGAGGACCTCGTGGAACTAGCGGCCACTGCCGAACCGGGTTGCGGTGGAGCGCTCTTCACTCCGTGGTTATCCGGGCTTCGATCGCCGGTCGACGACCGCAAGGCCCGGGCGGGTTGGCACAACGTGTCGCTCGCGACGACCCGGGCGCAGCTGGTGCGTGCGGTGCTGGAGGGCGTCGCCTTCAACACCCGCTGGCTGCACGAGCACGTCGAACGCTTCGTGGGTCGGCGTCTGGATCCGCTCCGCATCCTCGGCGGTGGCGCGCAGAGCGAGTTGTGGTGCCAGGTGCACGCCGACGTGCTCGATCGGCACATCGAACGGGTCGCCGACCCGGTGACCGCCCAACTGCGCGGCGCCGGACTCGTCGCCGGACTCGCGCTCGGCGTCCTCACCGACGCGGACGCCGCTGCGGCGGTGCCGGTGGACCGCACCTTCGTGCCCGACCCGGGTGCCCACGCGGCATACCAACCGATGTATGCGCAGTTCCGCAGGATGTACCGACGCCAGCGCGGGCTGTTCGCCGCGTTGAACAACTGAACGTCGGAGCATTGAACTTGAGGGGGGCTGAATCGCGGTGAGCTGAGCGGAGTGGTCGCTCGGTGAGAAATGGCTGAACGGACGATCAAGAAGGGGGCGATCAGGCGCCGACGGCCCTGGCCTTCCCCCGTTCACTAGGGAGTGCACCAACGTCCCCGGCGGCCTGCGCGACTCCCCTCGCCCACACCTGTCCGGACGATGTCCGAATCGACGAATCGCGCGAGGCTCCCATGACGTCTTTCCCCCATGACGTAGTGATAATCGGCGGCGGCGGGCACGTCGGCCTGCCCCTCGGGATCGCCTTCGCCGCCCGCGGCCGATCGGTCGTGCTCTATGACATCAGCCAGCCCGCGGTCGACACCATCAACGCCGGCGTCCTGCCCTTCCGTGAGGCGGGCGCGGACGAACTCCTGCCGGAGGTCCTGGCCAGCGGAGCCTTGGTGGCGACCACCGACCCCCGCGCGATCTCCCAAGCCGAGCACGTCATTGTCGTCGTCGGCACGCCGGTCGACGCCCAGTTGACCCCGGACGCCGAGGTCGTTCCGCGCGCCGTCGCGCATGTCGCCGATCGGCTCCGCCCGGGTCAGCTCGTCGTCCTGCGCAGCACCGTCTTCCCTGGAGTGACCAAGCGGGTCGAGCAGCTCCTGGCCCAGCACGGCGTCGATGTCGACATCGCCTTCTGCCCGGAGCGCATCGTCGAGGGCAAGGCTCTCGAGGAGATCTTCACGCTGCCGCAGCTCATCGCAGCGCGCACCGATCGGGGCCGAGCCCGCGCCACTGCGCTCTTCGCCAGCCTGACCGACAGCCTGGTCCAGCTCAGCCCCGAGGAGGCCGAGTTGGCGAAGCTGTTCACCAATGCCTGGCGCTACATCAAGTTCGCCACTGCGAACCAACTGTTCATGCTGGCCGCCGAGCACGGCCTCGACTACGACCGGATCCGCGAGGGACTGGCCCAGGACTACCCCCGGGCTGCCGACCTGCCGCGCGCCGGCTTCGCCGCCGGCCCGTGCCTGTTCAAGGACACCGTGCAGCTGTCCGCGTCGGCGCACCACACCTTCGCCATCGGCAACGCCGCCATCCACGTCAACGAGGGGCTACCGCACTACCTGGTCAGCCGGGTGGAACGGCGTTTCGATCTGTCGACCATGCGGGTGGGCATCCTCGGCATGGCCTTCAAGGGCGACAGCGACGATCGCCGGTCCAGCCTGTCGTACAAACTCAAGGGCATCCTCGCCTTCCGTGCCCTCGAGGTGCTGACCGCCGACCCCTTCGTCACCGACGACCCCGACCTCGTCGAGCAGGAGAAGGTCTTCGCCAACTGCGACCTCATCTTCATCGGCGCACCACACACGGCATACCGGGATATGCAGTGGGACGGGCCGGTCGCCGACATCTGGGGTGTCACTGGCCTCGGCGGCGCCTGGTGACCTTGGGAGTGTCGATCGTGATCCCGGCCTACCGGGAGCACGAGGCGATCGTCCCCGTTCTGGACCGGCTCTTCGCGTCGGTGTCGTTGCCGTGCGAGGTTCTCGTCGTCGTCGATTCCGAGGACGATCCCACCATGCCGGTGCTGCGCGAGTATGCCGTGCGGGAACCACGACTGCGCCCGCTCGTCAACACGTACGGCCGCGGGCCGGCCAATGCCATCCGCTTCGGCGCTGACCACGTGACCCGTTCCGTCTTCGTCGTGACCATGGCCGACGGGAGTGACGACCCTCGGCAGATCGACGATCTGGCCCGCTTGGTCGAGCGTGGGGTCGTCGTTGCCGCCGCGTCGCGGTACACCGCCGGCGGACAACAAGTGGGTGGCACCCTGCTCAAGGGGTCGCTGTCCAGGGCAGCGGGCCGCTCCTTGGCGCTGGCCGGGCGGATCGGCACGAACGACGCGACGAACAGCTTCAAGGCCTACTCCACCGACTTCGTTCGCCAGGTGGGCATCCATAGCCGCAGCGGTTTCGAGATGGGCCTCGAACTGACCGCGAAGGCCCGGAGGCTGCGCCGGCCGGTGGCCGAACTCCCGACGATCTGGCTGGAACGCACCGCCGGTGAGTCACAATTCAAGCTCCGTGAATGGATCCCTCGCTACCTGCGGTGGTATGCCTTCGCCTTCGGCCCCCAGCTCACGCTCGCCCAGGTCACCGCGACCGCCGAGCGGATCGCCAGGGCCAACGCTGCCCCGGACCCTGCCCTGACCCTTCCCCGATCGGAGCACCATGACCACTGACCGCGGACGTGTTCTCGTCACCGGCGCCGCCGGGTTCATCGGCGGCTATCTCGTCCAGGAACTCCTGGATCAGGGGTACACCGTCATCGGCCTCGATGACCTGTCCAAGTACGGTCCGACGACCAAGTCCTACGACGACCATCCGGGGTACGAGTTGGTCGTCGGTGACGCCAGGGACACCGATCTCGTGTTTCGCCTCCTCGAGGGATGCGACCATCTCATCGCGGGAGCGGCCCTCATCGGAGGTATCTCCTACTTCCACACCTACGCCTACGACCTCTTGGCTGCCAACGAGCGGATCATGGCCTCCACCTGCGACGCCGCCATCCGCGCGCACCGGGCCGGCACCCTCAAGAAGATGACCTACCTGAGCTCGTCGATGGTCTTCGAGTCCACGGACCGGTGGCCCTCCGCCGAGGGGGACGAACGCCTCGTCCCGCCTCCGATCAGCTCCTACGGCTTCCAGAAACTGGCCGTCGAGTACTACGCCCGAGCCGCCCATCAGCAATACGGGCTGCCCTACACGATCGTGCGGCCGTTCAACTGCGTCGGGATCGGTGAGCGCCGAGCCCTCGGCGACGTCGAGATCGCCAGCGGCAACGTGAAACTCGCCATGAGTCACGTCGTGCCCGATCTCGTCCAGAAGGTGCTCAAGGGGCAGGATCCACTGCACATTCTCGGCAGCGGTGACCAGATCCGGCACTACACGTATGCCGGTGACCTGGCGCGCGGGATCGTCACCGCAATGTCTCACCCGGCCGCTCACAACGACGATTTCAACCTCTCGACGCCGGTGTCGACGACCGTTACCGAATTGGCTGCCGCTATCTGGGCCAAGATCATGGGCGACAAACCACTTCGCCTCGTGCACGACACGCCGTTCGAGCATGACGTCCAGCAGCGAGTGCCGGACGTCTCGAAGGCGGCTCGGGTGCTGGACTTCCATGCCGACACCAGCCTGGACACGATGCTCGACGAGGTCATTCCATGGATCCGCACCGCCATCGCCGACGACCTCATCTGACCCGGCACCGAGGCGCTGCGGCGCTCTTCGCGGGGACGCTGGCCGGCAACGCTCTGGCCTACTTGTTCTTCCTCATTCTCTCGCGGGTCTTGTCGGCACCGGATCTGGGCGCCATCGGTGCGCTCGTCAATGTCTTCACCGTCACGATGGTCCCGGGGTTGGGGTTGCAGTTGGCGGCCGCCAGAGCGGTGGCGCCGCTGTCGGGGCACCAGGCCGACCCGGAGCAGCAGCAGGCTGTGGCAGCGTCGATGGTGCGTGCCGGGCTCGTGACCGGGCTCGTCCTCGCCGGAGCGCTCGCGGCGGTCAGCGCACCTCTGGCAAGCATTCTGCACTTGACGTCGGTCTGGCCGGTCCTTGCCTTGGCCGGGTGCGCCGTGCCGACGACGATCACGTATGCCGCGTTGGGCGTGCTCCAAGGCCAGGAACGGCTCGAGCGGCTCGGGCTGGGCTATCTGCTGGCCGGCCTGGCCAGGATCCCGTCGGCCTTCTTCGGGGTCGCCGGAGGGTTGAGTGCGATCATGGGGCAGTTCGCCCTCGGCTGGGTGGTGACGGCGGCGCTCACGTGGGTGCTGGTGCTCGGCCGGCCGCGGCCCCGTCGGCGGGCGCAACGGCAGACGCTCGCCGTCTGGTCAGGTCGGATCCGAGCCCAGGTCGGCGGGCTGGCGGCGCGGTCCTTCGGTCCAGGCGCACGACTCACCAAGCGAGCCGTCGCCGCCGGGGTGCGTAGCGCGATTCCGGTGTCGGGTGTGCTCATGCTCACCAGCGTGGACGTCATCCTCGCTCGCCACCATCTGCCGGAGGCTGACTCGGGCGCGTATGCCGTGGGCGCCCTCTTCGAGAAGGTGGCCTTCTGGGGGCCAGGGTTCTTGGCGACCGCGATGTTCGCCCGGTTGTCCCGCCCCACCGAGCGATCCCGGGCCCTGGCTCTGGTCACGGGCGCGACCCTCGCCCTCGGGGCCGTCGGCGTCGGCGTCGCTGCCCTGCTCGCTGATCGGCTCTCGGCCCTCGTTGCCGGTGACGGCTTCGGCCACGTCGGTCCGTTCGTGTGGCTCTTCACGGCCCTGGGTGTGCTCCAGGCACTCGTCCAGGTGTTCGTCTACGCCGACGTCGCCTCGGGCAGCAACCGGGCCGGGGCCATCGTCTGGCTGGCCCTGCCGTTGGTCACCGTTGCTGTGGCTCTCGGAGAACGCACCATCGGTGCCATCGTCCTCACGCTGCTCACGATGACGACATGCCTTCTCGTAGGGCTTGCCCTCAGCGTCGTCGTGGGCCGGCCCACGGTGCGCAGCACGACGGCCAGGGCACTCGGGCAGCGCCGGCCTCAGGGCAAGGGACTCGCGGGCCCGTTGATCGAGAAACTGCGGAAGGTCACCGTCCCGGATCGGTCGAACCCGATCGACCCGGAATGGCGCCCACCTCCAAACTGCCATGGCCAACCGGCCGTGCGCGGCAGGCTCACCACGAGAGGACCGGCAAGCAGCGCCTGCGGCACCCGATAGGAGGCGCTGTCAAGGGTGACGGTGGACAGCGGAGCCGGGCGCCACAGCAGGGCCAGCGCGCGTTGGCCAAGAGACGGTGAGTCCGGCTGGAAGGAGGCGACGACGATCTCGCCGTCCGAAGGCTCGGGCACGGGCAGCTCGACGCCGGGTTCGACCCGCTGCTGCGCCACGGTCCGTTCTGGCCCGCACCGGTTCGGTGCCGTCTGCAGCAGCAGCCAGCGCCCGTCGGAGGCCACCGGTTCGGTCCCACAGATGAGGCTGACCTGATAGCGCGGCGTATCCCACAGCGGGTTGCGCCCGTCGATGGCGACCGGGCGCGGGCCGAACATCCCCGCCCGCAGGACGAACGCCGGGCGACGTGGTCCGGTCGCGTCATCGGCGATGAGGTCGTCGAGGGTTGGCGTGTAGGCGGAGTACGGCTGAATGATGGTGACCGGGTGCCACTGGCCTCCGGCTGCCCACACGGCGCTGATCTGCCAGGGGTCGGCGGCCACCGGCTGCCCGCGCACCACGGCCATGGAGCCCGGTAGCGCATTCTTGGCACGTGCGGCCGCTTCGTCGGTCGCCAGCTCGTCCGTCAGCACGGCCTGGTTGACGGCGGCGGCCACCGAGGTCAGCCGAGGTATGGGGCCGGTGAGCAGGAGGTGACCGCCAACGGCGAGCACGACAACGATGGCCAGCGGGGCCAGGGCCACTCGCCGGAACCGAGGGGCAGGTTCGACGACGACGGGGATCGCCGCGAGAACGAACAGCGGAGCGAGAGCGACGGCGGCACGATCACCCGCGAGGACGAACCCGGCGGGACTCATGAGAACGGTCGCAAGGACGACGAGCCGACGACAGCGGCCGGATGCCGACCCCCACACGGCGACCACCAACACGACGCCCATCGCCAGCGGGAAGGCCGTATGCAGGGGTTCGAAGCGCACGAACCCCTGTTTGGCCGCGATCCACGACAGCAGCGCGATCAGTCCCCCCAAGGCAAGTCGATCCCTCCTGCTCAGCGTGCGATTCCAGGCTCCAGACAGGGCGGTGAGCGTCAGCGCGACCCAACTCAGGACGACGATGAGGGCCCAGACGATGCTCGGCGGATCCACCGCCATCGCGTCGGAATAGCCGAGGATGAGATCGGGCACGAGTCGCGCCCAGGCAGGAAGATCTGCGACGGCTTGCCCAGAAGCGATCCAGGCCAGCACCCCTGTGATGGCCGTGACGAGGGGCGCCGGCACGGCATACCAATAGGGCAACGCGACGGCCACACAACCGGCGGCCACGGCGACCATGACCCCTTCGGAGATCTTCACCGTGAGCAGGAAGCCGGCCGCAGCGGCAGCGACGAAGAAGACCGCCGGTCGGTGCCGCCCGGTGATGAGGGCCTTGGCGCACAGCCCCACCAACACCACGACGAGACGCGCGCTGGGGAACAGCACCACACCGACGGTGACCGTCACGAGCGTGGCCATCGCCGCCGCCAGGAGCGCGGACGTGCCGGTCCGAAGCGAGCGATACAGGAACAGGAAGAGCCCTACCTGAATCCCCGCGGCGAATACCACCTGAAGTACGACATCGGCAGAGCGACCGGCCCCCGACACGTCCAAGAAGCCCCACGGGCCATAGGTGAAAACCACATCGGTGCCAAATCGGAGCCCCTGTTCTCGAGCAAGGTGGAGGCCAAGACTCCAATCATCGTCAAGGGATGCACTGGGACGCCCGATCGGTACCAGCCCCAGGAGCACAGCGGTGAGTGCCCCGACCCACGCCGCAAATCGTCCGACAACCGACGGTGACCGACCGGTTCTCATCGATTGATTCGTGGGGAGATCGATCATTCCGACATCATAAGTGCGGCAGGCAGTTCCGCGCCGAGGTGAGTGATAGAACGAGGGGGTATGCCACGCGGCATACCCCCTCGTCGCGACCGTGCGTCAGTTGCCGGTGAGCTTCTCCCGCAACGCGGCCAGCGCCTCGTCGGAGGCGAGGGTGCCGGTGGCCGGGGCCGACTCGGCGCCGGTGGAGGAGTAGGACGACGGCACCTCGCCGGATGCGACCGCGGCCTCCGAGTCGGCCTTCGCGGCTGCCTCGACCTGGGCCTTGTGCGCCTCCCAGCGGGAGTGTGCCTCGGCGTACTGCTTCTCCCACCGCTCGCGCTGCGCCTCGAAGCCGGGCAGCCACTCGTTGGTCTCCGGGTCGAAGCCCTCGGGGTACTTGTAGTTGCCCTGCTCGTCGTACTCGGCGGCCATGCCGTAGAGCGTCGGGTCGAACTCGGCGACCCCGACAGTGCCGTCGTTGGCCTGCTTGAGCGACAACGAGATCCGCCGCCGCTCCAGGTCGATGTCGATGACCTTGACGAAGATGTCCTCACCGACGGTGACGACCTGCTCGGGCAGTTCGACGTGCCGCTCGGCGAGCTCGGAGATGTGCACCAGGCCCTCGATGCCGTCGTCGACGCGCACGAACGCGCCGAACGGCACGAGCTTGGTGACCTTGCCCGGCACGACCTGGCCGATCGCGTGGGTGCGGGCGAAGTGCTGCCAGGGGTCTTCCTGGGTCGCCTTGAGCGACAACGACACCCGCTCGCGGTCCATGTCGACGTCGAGCACCTCGACGGTGACCTCCAGGCCCACCTCGACGACCTCGCTCGGGTGGTCGATGTGCTTCCAGGACAGCTCGGACACGTGCACGAGACCGTCGACCCCGCCGAGGTCGACGAAGGCACCGAAGTTGACGATGCTCGACACGACGCCGGAGCGGACCTGCCCCTTCTGCAGCTCCCGCAGGAAGGTGGTGCGCACCTCGGACTGGGTCTGCTCGAGCCAGGCCCGGCGGGACAGCACCACGTTGTTGCGGTTCTTGTCCAGCTCGATGATCTTGGCCTCGATCTGCTTGCCGACGTAGGGCTGCAGATCACGGACCCGGCGCATCTCGACGAGGGAGGCAGGCAGGAAGCCGCGCAGGCCGATGTCGAGAATGAGGCCACCCTTGACGACCTCGATGACGGTGCCGGTGACGACGCCGTCCTCCTCCTTGACCTTCTCGATCGTGCCCCAGGCGCGCTCGTACTGGGCGCGCTTCTTGGACAGGATCAGCCGACCTTCCTTGTCCTCCTTCTGCAGGACCAGGGCCTCGACCTCGTCGCCGACGGAGACGACCTCACTGGGGTCGACGTCGTGCTTGATGGACAGCTCACGCGAGGGGATGACGCCCTCGGTCTTGTAGCCGATGTCGAGCAGGACCTCGTCCCGATCGACTTTGACGATGCGACCTTCGACGATGTCGCCGTCATTGAAATCCTTGATCGTCGCGTCGATCGCGGCGAGCAGGTCTTCCTCGGAGCCGATGTCGTTGATGGCTACCTGAGGGGCGGTCTTTGCGACCGGAGAGATGGTCATGTAGTAGGAACTCCGTTGGTGGACAGGGATGTATGCCGCGAACCGGCGGTCCGCGGGAGATGGACTTGTGGTCGCTGTCGGCCACCGGTGAACAGGCAGCATCCAGCGGCGCCCCGGAGGGCACCGGGTCAGGCTACCGGTCCCGCTCCGGCAGGGTCAAAGCAAACGCTTGCCGCGGGCCACCACCGGCTCACGCTCCGGGGCCGGCGACACCCCATCACCCGGGTGACAATGGCGCCGTGAACGATCGCGACGACCTCGGCGGCCCGGAGCTGGTGGCGCTGCGCCGGGAGGCCGGTGCCCTCGAGAGCGTCCGAGCCAACCGCGGGTGGTGGGACGCCCAGGCCCCGGACTACTACGCCGAGCACGGCGCCTTCCTCGGCGACGACGACCTGGTGTGGGGGCCGGAGGGGTGGAGCGAGGAACTGCTCGGTCTGCTCGGGCCGTTGGCCGGCCGGGATGTCCTGGAGATCGGCGGCGGGGCCGCCCAAGGTGCCCGGTGGGCCCGCAGCCAGGGTGCCCGGGTGGTGTCCAGCGACCTGTCGGCCGGGATGCTGCACCGCGCCGCAGCGATCGACGCCGCGCGCGGGTGGCCGCCGATCCCCTTGGTGCAGTGCGATGCCCGGCACCTGCCCTTCGCAGACGCGTCATTCGACGTGGTCTTCACGGCATACGGGGTGCTCAATTTCGTCGCCGACACCGAACAGGTCCTCAGGCAGGTATGCCGCGTGCTGCGCCCCGGCGGGCGCTTCGTCGGGTCGTTGACCCACCCGTTCCGATGGGCCTTCCCCGACGACCCCGGCCCGGAGGGTCTGACGGTCCGTTTCTCCTACTTCGACCGGACCCCGTACGTCGAGCAGGCCGCCGACGGCGCCGCGGCATACGTGGAACATCACGGAACGATCGGTGACCGGGTGCGTGCCGTCGTCGGCGCCGGCCTCACCCTCGTGGACCTGCTCGAACCGGACTGGCCGGACGGCCACGAGCAGGACTGGGGCGGCTGGTCGCCACTGCGCGGCCGGCTCATCCCGGGGACGATGATCCTCGTCGCCGAGCGGCCGACCGCGCAGCTGCAGACCTAGCAGGTGACGTCAGAGCGAGCGGGCGATGAGTTCCTTCATGATCTCGTTGGCGCCTGCGTAGATCTTCTGCACGCGGGCCGCCGCCCACATGCGCGAGATCGGGTACTCCAGGATGTAGCCGTAGCCACCGAAGATCTGCAGACACCGGTCGGCGACCCGGTTCATCAGATCGGAGCAGTAGTACTTGGCCATCGACGCCTCGGTGGCGGTGAGCTTGCCGTCGAGCTCGCGCTGCACGAGGTAGTCCAGGAAAGTGCGGGCCGCGAACGTCTCGGTCATGCACTCGGCCAGCACGAACCGGGTGTTCTGCTGAGCCAGCAGCGGCTTGCCGAACGCCTCGCGCTCCTTGGCGTAGCGGGTGGCCAGCTCGACAGCGGTCTCGGCCGAGGCCACCCCGGTGATCGCGACGGCGAGGCGCTCGGTGGGCAACTGGGTCATCAGTTGGATGAAGCCCTGACCCTCCACACCACCGAGGACGTTCTCCACCGGCACCCGGCAGTCGACGAACGACAGCTCACGGGTGTCCTGGCCCTTGAGACCCACCTTCTGCAGTTCCTTGCCCCGGGTGAAGCCGGGCAAGTCGTCGTTCTCCACCACGATGAGCGAGATGCCCTTGGCGCCAGGGGCGTCGCTGGTCTTGGCCACGAGGATGATCAACGAGCAGTGCGTGCCGTTGGAGATCATCGTCTTGTTGCCGTTGATGATGTAGTGGTCACCGTCCCGGACGGCGGTCGTGCGAATCGCCTGCAGGTCCGAGCCAGCGTCGGGTTCGGTCATCGCGATGGCCCCGACGTATTCGCCGCTGCACAGCTTCGGGAGCCACTTCTGCTTCTGCTCCTCGGTGCCGAATCGCAGAATGTACGGCATCATGATCGTGGTGTGCACGCTGTAGAGCCACGCGTCATCGACGATGCGGGCACATTCCTCGGTGACGACCACTTCCTCGGCGAACGTGCCCCCACCGCCGCCGTATTCGACGGGGACGTTGACGCCGAGGAGGCCGAGTTCGCCGGCCTTGAGCCAGAAGTCCCGATCGATGTATCCCTGCTTGGCCCACTTCTCCTGCTTGGGGACCGACTCGGTCTCGAGGAAGTTGCGCACCATCTCGCGCAGCAACTTGAGTTCGGTGTTCATCCATGGGGACTGATAGTCAATGCTCATCTCGGCTGTCTTTCTGGCGGGTGACTGGTGGCGTGGCTGACTTTCTTGATGGCGCACGTCGTGCGCTCGCTGATTTCGTGGTGTCGGACGACGGCGCTGTCGGCGACGCTGTGCTCCCCCGGGGACCGGTGCGGCCCCGGACGACCCGATGGTGGCCGGTGGCCGGCCGCCTACTTGCCCACGAACGTGGGCTTGCGCTTCTCGTTGAACGCGGCCACGCCTTCGTGGCAGTCGTCGGTGTGCATCGCCGCGAAGAAGTTGCTCCGCTCGTGCTCGATGGCCTGCGGCAAGGGCATGTCGAAGGCCCGCTTCGCGGAGTCCTTGGCCAGCCGGATGGCCAGCGGCCCGTTCTTGGCCATCGCCTCGGCCAACGCGATGGCCCGGTCCAGGCACTCGGCGTCGGGCGCCAGCTCCGCGGCGATCCCGTCGGCGACGGCCTGTGCGGCACCGACCGGCACGCCCGTGAGGATCATCTTCATGGCCTTGGCCTTGCCGATCGCGTGCACGAGGCGCAGGGTGCCGCCGGCACCCGGCATCACGGCGAGGCTCACCTCGGGCACGCCGATCTTCGCCGACTCGGCGATGACGATCGTGTCGCAGGCCAGCGCCACTTCGCAGCCGCCGCCGAGGGCCAGGCCGCGGACCGCGGCGATGACCGGCTTGCGGGTCACGTCGAGCTGGCGCAACAGCAAGTCGACGGTGCGGTCCTGCATGGCGTTGGTCTCCATGAGCGGGACGAACTCCTGCAGGTTCGCGCCGGCGCAGAAGGCCTTGTCATTCCCGGTGACGACGATGACGTAGACCTCGGGGTCGGCGTCGGCGGCCTTGAGGGCGTCGATGAGCCCGAGCATGAGGGCATCGCTGAGGGCGTTGAAGGTCTTGGGCTGGTTGAGCGTGAGGAGGGCGACCCGCCCTCGATTCTCAGACAGGACGGCGGGTTCGGCGTTCACGGTGTGGTGACTCCCTGCGTTAGGCGCGTCCAGCGCTGGCCGTCCGACGACGGTCGGCGCAGGCGGCGGGGGTGGGCGGGTCGGCGCCGACCGGGCGCCGGGGCCGGGGGTGCTCCCCCGGCCCCGGCGCCCGGCGGCGCCGGGTGGCGGCGCCGCGGCGCTGCCGTCAGAGGCGCTCGATGATCGACGCGGTGGCCATGCCGCCACTGGTGCAGATGACGACCATGCCGTACTGCAGGTCGTGGTGCTCGAGCTGGCTCAGCACGTCGCACAGCAGGCGCGGGCCGCTGGCGCCGAGGGGGTGGCCGATCGCGATGGCGCCGCCGTAGGCGTTGAACTTGTCCATCGGGTAGCCGAATTCCTTCACCCACAGCAACGACACGGGCGCGAAGGCCTCGTTGACCTCGACACGGTCGATCTGGTCCAGGGTCATGTCAGCCATGGCCAGCGCCTTGCGGGTCGCCGGGATGATGCCCTCGAAGGTCATCACCGGGTCGGCACCGGCGACACCCGCGCCGACGATCCGGGCGATCGGCTTGAGCCCGAGCGCATCGGCCGTGGCGCGGTCGGCGAGCATGAGCGCCGAGGCGCCGTCGCTCATCTGCGAGGAGTTGCCGCCGGTGATCTGGCCGCCCTCGAGGAAGGGGGTCTTCAGGGTGGCCATCTTCTCCAGGCTGAGGTTCTCGCGGATGCCCTCGTCGCGGGTCATCTCGCCGGTGACGCCGTCGGCCGTGCGGTACTCGATGGGGGCCATGTGGCGCTGGAAGACGCCCTCGTCCCAACCCTGCTTGGCCAGCTGGTGGCTGCGCACCGAGAACTCGTCCATCTCGGCCCGGCTGATGCCGTACTTCTCGGCGAGCCGCTCGGCGGCCAGGCCCTGGCCGATCATCCGGCCCTCGTAGCGGGTCTCGAACCAGTCGCCGTACCAGTCCGGGGCGCCGTAGGACGGGTTGAACATCGGGCCGAGGTCGGCGTGCGTCATCGACTCGACGCCGCAGCCGATGGCCAGCTTGTATTCGCCGGCGACGATCGCGTGGTTGACCAGGTTCACCGCGGATTGGCCTGAGCCACAAGCACGTTCGACGGTGAGACCGGGCACCGACTCGGGCAGGCCGGCGCCGAGCAGCGCCCAGCGGGCGATGTTCGAGGACTGCTTGGCCACGGGGCGGCCACACCCGGCGATGACGTCGTCCAGGGCCGTCGGGTCGATCCCGGACTTCTCCACGATGTGCTTGAGCGTGTGGGCCAGCAGGTCGGTCGGGTGCCACCCGGCCAGCTGACCGTTGCGCCGGCCGATGGGAGTGCGCACACCCTCGACGATCACGGCTTCCTGGATACTCATCTGTCTCTCCTCACTAGTCACGCGGGACGTTCAGGTGGGTCATGCTCGGTTGGTCATGCTCGGTTGGTCATGCTCGACGACCGAGGACGTGCCGGCTCGCCGACGGCGCGGCACGTCCCGGGAGGCCATGAGGTGCTGTGGCGTCCAGGCGTCCACCGAGGCAGGAAGCCCAGAGCTGGTTCGGCCGGGTCGACACCGCATGACGCGCGGGCCGGAACGAGTCCGCGCGTCCAAGGCATCGCCGCCGATGGGAGGCCACGTCTGCGAGCCTACCAACGGGGTTCCCGCCAGTTCCGGGCCCTGTGGCCCTGTCGGCAGTGACGTTGACACGGGACCGAAGACCCTGGGCGAGCGGCCTCTGCGTCAGCCCGTGACCTGGTCGGGGCGCAGATGCGTGGTCCGGTTGATCCACCGCGCGGTGACGTCACCGGCTCCGCCGGCAACATCGGTGAACCAGCTGACCCCGCTGTTGTGCAAGGTGATCCATTCATCTGGATCCGAGTCGGGGTCCGCTCCCCCGAACAACTCCCGGATGAGGAACTGACCGAACCACTCGTGGCTGACCAGGCCGATCACCGCGTCGGTGCCGGCATACCGTGCCCGCAGGTCGGCCAGGAGTCGGGCCGCCCGAGCCGGCGCCTGCGACACGGATTCGATCGGCCCGACCCACCAGCCGGCCTCGGTGGCCTCCGGGGGCAGCACGAGGTGCGCGCTGTGCGCCCGCAGCTGCGCGGCCGTCGAACCGGGATGGTGGCGGCGCTCGGACTGCTCGTGCCCGTCCCAATCCAGCGGACCACCGACCTCGAAGGCATCGGCCCGGGCCTGAATGGGCACGCCGAGCGCAGCGGCCAGCGGCGCCGCGGTCTGGATGGTGCGGGACATCAGGCTGGTGTGCAGCACCGTGGGACGCGCCGGGTAGTCGCCGCAGCTGAAGGCGCCTGCCAGAGCTGCGGCCTGGACCCGCCCGAGCGCGGTGAGCGGCGGGTCGGGCAGCCGCCCCTGGGAGTTGCCCTGGGCGGCCCACACGGCGTTGTTGTGCGACTGAGCGTGCCGGATGAGCAGCAGCTGCACGGCGCCACTCCCCTCAGTGGGCGGCGTCGTGCCAGGACCGGCCGACCCCCACCGAGACGTCCAAGGGCACGTCCATGGGCACGGCGGTGCCCATCGCCTCGCGCACCACGGACTCGAGCCGGCCGCCTTCACCAGGGGCGACCTCCAGCACCAGTTCGTCGTGCACCTGCAGCAGCATCCGCGACCGCATGGCCCCTTCCCGCAGCGCCTGGTCGACGCGCAGCATCGCGACCTTCATGATGTCGGCGGCCGAGCCCTGGATGGGGGCGTTGAGGGCCATCCGCTCGGCCATCTCGCGTCGCTGCCGGTTGTCCGAGAGCAGGTCGGGCAGGTATCGGCGTCGCCCGAGCATCGTCGCGGTGTAGCCGGTATGCCGCGCCTCGGCGACCAGCCGACGCAGGTAGTCACGCACTTCGCCGAAGCGTTCGAAGTACTCGTCCATGAGGCCCTTGGCCTCGCTGGTCGAGATACCCAACTGCCGGGACAACCCGAATGGTGACAGCCCGTACGCCAGGCCGTAGGACATCGCCTTGATCTTGCTGCGCATCGCCGGGGTCACCGCGGTCGGTTCGACCCCGAAGACCCGGGCCGCGACGAAGTTGTGCAGGTCTTCACCGGAGCGGAACGCCTCGATGAGCCCGTCGTCGCCGGACAGGTGGGCCATCACCCGCATCTCGATCTGGCTGTAGTCGACGGACATCAGTGACTCGTAGCCGGACCCGACGATGAACATCTCGCGGATCCGCCGCCCCTCGTCGGTGCGGATCGGCACGTTCTGCAGGTTCGGGTCGGTGGAGGAGAGCCGCCCGGTGGCGGCGACGGTCTGCAGGTAGGTGGTGTGGATGCGCCCGTCGTCGGCGATCGACTTGATCAGCCCCTCGACGGTGACCCGCAGCCGGGCCGTGTCCCGGTGGCGCAGCAGCGCGGCGAGGAACGGGTGCTCGGTCTTGGCGAAGAGCTCGGTCAACGCATCGGCGTCGGTGGTGTAGCCGGTCTTGGTGCGTTTGGTCTTGGGCAGTCCGAGCTGGTCGAAGAGCACCTCCTGCAGCTGCTTGGGGCTGCCCAGGTTGATGTCGCGCCGGCCGATGGCCGCCCAGGCCTCCTCCTGGGCGTCGTCGACCGCGTCGGCGAACTCCCCCTCCAGTGCCTGCAGGGCGCCCTGGTCGACCGCGATGCCGACCTGCTCCATCCGCCTGAGCACGTCGACCAGCGGCAGCTCCACGTCACGCAGCAGGGCCGCTCCGCCGGTGGCCTCCAGTTGCTCGTCAAGGGCGTCGGCCAGATCGGCGACGGCGGCCGCAGTGACCATCGCGTCGTCGGCCGCCGCCCTGCCATCGGCGTCGCCGAAGTGCAGCATCCCCTGCCCGGTCTCGGTGGTCTGTTCGGCGCGCAACTCCCGACGCAGCAACCGCAGCGCGAGGTCACCGAGGTCGTAGTCCCGTTGGTCGGGTTTCACCAGGTATGCCGCGAGCGCCGTGTCGCTGGTCACCCCGGCCAGCTCCCACCCGCGGGCGGCGAGAGCGTGCAATGGCCCCTTGAGATCGTGGATCGCCTTGGCTCGCAGCGGATCTGCCAGCCAACGCGCCAACGCGACGTCGTCGATCTCACTCAGCCCGGCGAGCTCGAGGTAGGCCGCGGCACCGTCGGCGCCGGCAAGCGCCAGCGCGTGCGCGTCACCGGTGCCCTGACCCCAGTGGCCGAGCACCTGCATCCCCACCCGATGGCCGGCCGGCGCGTGCTCGGCCAGCCAGTCGGGCAGTTCCCCCGAGCGCAGCGTGGCGCCAGCCACCTCGAAGCCACCCTCGGCCTCCGGCTCGGGTGGCGCGAAGGTCGTGAAGAGACGCTCGCGCAGGATGCGGAACTCGAGTGCGTCGAAGACCTGGTGCACCTGCTCTCGGTCCCAGCTCTGCCGCTGCAGGTCGGCCAGGGACACCTCAAGGGGGAGGTCTCGCACGAGGTGATTGAGTCGACGGTTGCGCAGCACGGCGTCGAGATGTTCGCGCAGCGCCGCACCCACCTTGCCGCCGATCTGGTCGACGTGCGCGACGATGCCCTCCAGACCGGCATACTGCTCGATCCACTTCGCCGCGGTCTTGGGGCCGACCCCCGGCACCCCGGGGAGGTTGTCGGAGGACTCCCCCACGAGAGCCGCCAGATCGCCATACCGCTCCGGGGGCACGCCGTACTTCTCGGTGACCGCGGCCGGGGTCATCCGCCACACATCGGACACCCCGCGGACCGGATAGATCATCGTCACGTCGTCGGAGACCAGCTGGAAGCAGTCGCGGTCACCGGTAACGATGCGCACCTGGGCGCCCTCGGCCAACGCGGTCGTCGTCAACGTGGCGATGACGTCGTCGGCCTCGTAGCCGGGCAGTTGCACGTAGCGGATCCGCAGCGCGTCGAGGATCTCCTGGACGAGCGGGATCTGCCCCTCGAACTCGCTCGGGGTGGCCGAGCGACCGGCCTTGTACTCGGCATACTCCGCACTGCGGAAGGTCTGTCGGGACACGTCGAAGGCGACCGCGACGTGGGTGGGCTCCTCGTCGCGCAACATGTTGATGAGCATCGAGGTGAAGCCGTAGACGGCGTTGGTGTGTTGCCCCGTCTTGGTCGAGAAGTTCTCTGCGGGCAGCGCGTAGAAGGCGCGATAGGCCAGCGAATGGCCGTCCAGCAGCAGCAGGCGGGGGACGTCGGACACGTATGGCAGCCTAGGGCCCATGTCCGACAGTGCCGACCCGAGCGACCTGACGACCCCGCCGACGAACTCGGCCAGGACGAGGGCAACCTCCACGATCCCGTGGCTGCCCATCGAGACGGTGAACGCGATGGGCGTCGGCGGCCTGCACGAGCGGATGGGCATCGAGTTCACCGAGATCTCCCCCGAGCACGCCGTCGCCCGGATGCCGGTCGCCGGCAACACCCAGCCCTACGGCCTGTTGCACGGCGGCGCCTCGGTGGTGCTGGCCGAAGGCGTCGGGTCCTTCCTCGCGGTCGTGCTGGCCGGCCCCGGGCGGGCGGCGGTCGGTGTCGACATCAACGCCACCCACCACCGACCGGCGACGGCCGGCTGGGTGACCGCCGTGGCACGGCCGATCTCGGTCGGGCGCACGACGGCCTGTCTGGAGATCGTCATCACCGACGACCAGGGCCGACGCACCTGCACCTGCCGGTTCACCGCCCAACTGCGCGACGCCCCGCCGGTGCGACGGACCGGTTGACCCGTGCACCCGGTGCAGCTGAGCGCCTTCGACGCCGCGTTCCTGGCCCTCGACGGGCCGACCGGGGGCGGGCATGTGTCGCTGCTGCTGCCGTTCGAGGGTGATGCCACGCTGCCCGAGTTGCGGGCTCAGCTCGCTGCGCGGCTGCACCTTGCACCGGGCCTGCGGCGGCGGCTGCAGTTCAGCAAGCTCTCGCCGAACCGGCCCTGGTGGGTCGACGATCCCGACTTCGACCTCGACGTGCACCTGTCCCAGGTGCACCTCGGCGGCGCCGCGAGCGAACGTGCCCTGCTCGACTCCGCCGTCCGGTATGCCGCGACGCCGCTGGATCGCAGCAGGCCACTCTGGGCGGCCCGGTTGATCCGGGGGGTCGCGGGTCGGCGGGGTGCGATCGTCCTGCTGATCCACCACTGCCTGGCCGACGGGGTCGGCATCCGCGATCTGCTCTCGTTGCTGTTCGGCACCGACGACGAGCCCGACGACGACGCTTACCGGCCGCAGTGGGTGGCCGACGCCGCCCCGGGTGAGCTCACCCGCCTCAGCGGTGGGGTGGCCGACCTGGCCGCCTGGATGCGGTCGATCGGTCGGGTCGACCTTCGGCTGCTCGGTGCCCTTCCCGGCACGCTGCTTCGACTGACGAACGGTGTCGCCAACCAGCTGGCCGACGGCGTGGAACGCGTCGTCGCCGGCCCGATCACCGCCGGGCTGCCGGAGCCGGCCGAGCCGTTGCGGCTGGCCCCGGCTCCCCCGACGCCGTTCAACGCCCGGATCAGCTCGGCTCGAGCGTGGGCGCACACAGCCCTGCCGTTGGCCACCACCCGAGCCACCCGTCGGGCCACCGGCACCACCGCCAACGATCTGCTCGCCGCCGCCACGGCCGGCGCGCTACGCAGTCGGCTGCGTGAGCTCGATGCCCTACCGTCCGGTCCGCTCGTGGCCCTCGTCCCGATGGGAGCATCCGCCGGCGACGGCTACGGCGGCGGCAACCAGTTCACCCTCTCCCTGGTCTCGCTGCCCACCCATCTGAGCACCCCCGAGCACCGGCTGGTCTTCGCCCACGCGACGATGAACCGCGCGAAGTTCTCCCCGACGCTGCCCGCCGGGGTGCTCGACGACCTGGCCGCTCTCGTCGGCCAGCCGGTGACCTCGACGCTCACCGCCCTGGCCAACCGGCTGCGCCTGGCCGACCTCGTGCGGTTGCCGTTCAACCTGATGATCTCCAATGTGCCTGCCGCCCAACAGGGCCTGCACGTCGGGCACCGTGCCCTCGTGCAGGGCGTGCACCCGTTCCCACCGTTGAGCGACGGCCTCGGGCTGACCATCTGCGCACAGGGCTACGCCGGGGAGATGAATGTCGGCATCAACGTCTGCCCGGACCTGTTGCCCGACCCGGCGCGCCTGGCCGAGCTGCTCCACGAGGAATACGCCCGGTTGGGCGAGCTGACCTCCCGCTCCCGCTGACCGCCCGCTCCTGCTGACCGCCCGCTCCCACTGACCGCTCGCTCCTGCCGACCTCCCGCTCCCGGCGGTCTGCCGGCAACGCATCCGGCCTCCCGTGCCGCGTCAGTGCCGCGTCAGTGCGAGGGCTGGGCAGCCCGCAGCCTCGCCTCACGACGGCGGGCCAACACCTGGTCGAGCGCGAACCGCGGCAGGTCGCTGTCACCGGCGAGCTTGCGGTGCAGCGCCGCGGTGGAGGTGATCCGGCGGGTGACGAGCGGGCTGAACCCCAGCCGGGCGAAGAACCGGTTCGCGTCGCGCACCCCGGCCGGCACAGAGCAGGCGATCTGCTCGGCGCCATGTCGCTGCGCGTATGCCGCGACGGCGGCCATCAGCGCTTTGGCCACACCCGACTTACGCGCGTCCTTGAGCACGAACAGCTGCTCCACGGAGACGCACGCGGTGTCGGCGAACGGGTTGAGGGCGCAGTCGGTCACCACGACATAGCCGACGGCTGACCCGTCGACGAGACCGACGAAGGCCACCGTCTCCGGTCGGGACAGCACGGCCAGCACCGCGTCGGCGTCGCAGCGACGGCTGCCGGCCTCGGCGACCACCCCGGCCTCGGCGCGCAGCTGAGCCCAGAGCATGGTGACGTCCTGGACGCGGGTCTCGTCGACCCGCCGCACCTGCACGTGCACGCGCGCCACGCCAGCCTCCGATCGCTGTCCCGGCCCCCAACCGAGCGGGCCCCCGCGGCCCTGCGGCGACTCTACGGGCCCCGGCCACCCGCTGTCACCTGGCTCCGCTCATCAGCCCTTCTTGCCGGGGATGCCTTCGATCACGAGCTCGGCGACCTCGCGCATCGACAACCGCCG
>RRZU012419242.1_pt1 | contig 34690 bp, 28 predicted proteins | sample 2165561 | NCBI WGS metagenome assembly RRZU01 (sample SAMN10456909, study PRJNA506462) | wastewater metagenome | isolation source: wastewater sludge | place: USA: Moscow, Idaho | reverse complement strand
TGGAGGTGTTTGTGCACGGGGCCTTGTGCATGAGCATTTCCGGCCAATGCTATTTAAGCGCGTTTTTTGGCGGACGCAGCGGAAACAGGGGCAGCTGCGCAGGGCCTTGCCGCCTGCCGATGGCCGCTAGCACCGAGGCACCTGCCAATAGCCATTCGGCCTTTAAAGAGGCGGCAATGGCAGATTTTGCTTCGCCTGCTGACAACAGCTTTCACCTCAGCTTAAAAGACATGAGCCATATCCCTTATCTGCCGCAGCTTGCAAGCGCGGGCGTTGCCTGCGTGAAAATTGAGGGGCGCTTGCGCACGCCTGAATATTGCGCCGCTGCCGTGCAAGCCTGCAAGCTGGCGCTTTTGGGTGAGGAATACAACACGCAGCTTTTACAAGATGTATTTTCCCGTTCGGGTTTTACAGATAGTTATATTGCAAATCAGCGCGACGGCAGCATGTTTGGCGTGTACACAGAGGGCGACAGCGCCGCCGCGAAAGCCGCGCTGCCAAAGCTGCGCGAGCTATATCGCCGCGAGGCACCGCGCGTGCCCGTGACACTGACGTTTACCATCAGTGCTGACGGCGCAAAGCTGGCGGCCGAAACATTGCCAAACGGCGTTATCGGCGGCATTTGCAAGGCAGTTTGTTACAGCGAAGCCGCTGTGCAGCCCGCTGAGAAAGACCCCGCCGAGGCGTATCGCCGCGCACTTTCCAAAACCGGCGGCACGCCGTTTTACCCCGCCGACATCCGCGTGGACGCAAATGGCCTTTGGTTTTTGCCCGCCGCCGAAGTGAACGAGCTGCGCCGCCGCGCACTAGACGATTTGCTGTTAAAATGCAGCGCCGCAGCACCCCTTGCGCTTACACCTTTCGTGCCGCCGCACTACACCATGCGCGAAAAAGCTATGCCGCGCCTTGCCGCAAGGTTTGAGCATGCCGAGCAGCTTTTTGCCAACACCGATATGTTGGAACGGCTTTTTTTACCCATTTCGGAATATGCCAAAATCCCCGAAGATTTGCGCAGCAAATGCTTTTTAGAGCTGCCGCGCGCGATGTTTGACAAAATGGAAGATGCCACTGCCGCATTGCTGCGCACCACCAAACATATGGGCTTTGCTGGTTATATAGCCGAAAACATTGCCCATATCACGCTGGCAAAGGGGCAAACCCTTTTGGGCGGCTTTGGGCTGAACATTACAAACCCACTTGCCGCTGAAAGCTATCTTGCTGCGGGGCTTTCGGCCGTAACCTTGAGCCCTGAGCTGACGGTGCAGGGCATGGCGCTTTTTCCAAACAGCTGCGAAACAATGGCGCTTGCCTATGGGCACTTGCCGCTGATGCTTACGCGCGCTTGCCCATTACAAAATGTTCGTGGCTGCGAGGGCTGCGACAAAAAGGGTGTGCTGCTGGACCGTAAGCGTATGCGTTTGCCCCTGCGCTGCCGCGGTGGTGTGCGCGCCATTTACAATCCGGTGCCCCTATATATGGGCGATAAAATCCGCGAGCTTTGCGCCGATTGGGCGGTGCTGTATTTCAGCATTGAAACAAAGCGCGAGGCCGAGCTGGTGCTGCGCCAATTTTTGCAAGGCGAGCCGTTTGACGGCGCGTTCACGCGCGGGCTGTATTTTAAAGGCACCAATTAGCCCTGCACGGCCAATTTGTGCGGGCAGTGCTGCGATTTTGCAGCCAAGACAGCGGGCACAGCGCCCTTTGGAAAGGAAACGGATACCATGATGGACATTGCATATAAAATCATGCGCGAGGGCGCAAAAGCGCCGTTTTATGCCACCGCAGGCGCGGCGGCAGCCGATTTGTGCGCCATATGCGCCGAGGAAGGCGTTACCATCGCGCCCGGCGAACACAAGATTGTGCCCACAGGCATTGCCATTGAGCTGCCCTGTGCCGAAGCCGTTGCCCTGCTGTTTGCACGCAGCGGCCTTTCAATCAAGCACGGCATTGCTTTATCCAACGGTGTTGGCGTAATTGATTCCGATTATCGCGGCGAAATTTGCGTTAGCCTTGTAAACACAAGCGCCGTGCCGTACACCATCGCAAATGGCGAGCGCATCGCGCAGCTGGCCATCATGCCTGTATTTTCCGCGCAATTTATCCGCGCCGATGCGCTGTCTACCACGGCGCGCGGGCACGGCGGCCTGGGCTCTACCGGCAAATAAAGTCGGATGAAAAAAGCGTTTTCTATCCCTCATTATCCGCCCGCCGCATCCCCGTTCTGACCTCTTGCTTCTAACCTCTGACCTCTATAATGGAAAGGATTTTGCATATGAAACTCAAACGAAATTTTCTTTTGGCCTTTTTTCTTTTGGCGGGCATCCTTTTGGGCGCTATGCTGGCGGCATTCTGCGCCCAAGTGCCGTTTTTGAGTTGGCTTGCTTATTCCAGCTCTATCGGCTTTTCGCCCGAAGCGCCGTTTGTGCTGGATTTATCGGTGCTGAAAATCAGCTTCGGCTTTTCCATGAGCATCAGCGTTGCGCAGATTATTACCATTGCACTTTCCATCTTGTTTTATAATAAAACCAATATTAAATAGTGCCTACCGCGCACTATCTTAGCCAAAGGAATGACCACCCATGCTGATTTTAGCTTCTGCCTCCCCGCGCCGCCGCGAGCTGCTGGCGCTTATCACCCCCGATTTTACCGTCTGTGTCAGCGACACGGACGAAGCCGCCATACATGCCGACACCCCTGCTGCCCTTGCCGAAAGCACGGCTTTTGCCAAATGTGCTGCCGTTGCGGCGCTGCACACACAAGACACGATAATCGGCTGCGACACGGTGGTGGATGTGGACGGCGTGGTGTTTGGTAAGCCAAAGGATGCCCAAGACGCGCGCCGCATGCTGCGCGTTTTGCAAGGGCGTGCACATTGCGTGCACACAGGGGTTGCCATTTATCACAAAGGCGCTTACCGCCGCTTTACCGTTAGCTCTCAGGTGCATTTTATGCCGATACCCGATGCCGCGCTTACGCCCTATCTTGCCACCGCCGAGCCATATGACAAGGCCGGCGCTTACGGCATTCAAGGCTGGGCGGCAAAATATACACAAAGTATAAATGGCTGTTATTTCAACATAATGGGCTTTCCTGTTTCACGTATTTACGCAGAATTACAGGATGTGCTATGCACAAATTGCTAAAATAGCGTAAAACCCGCCTGCTAAAAACACCCGTAAACGCAAACCCGCCACACAGTGCCAATTGGCAGTGTGTGGCGGGTTTATTGCATTTTGAAACAATCTGCTGCGTATTTTTCGCTTTATTCGGTGGTGCCCCAACATTTCGCATAAAGTCTATTCCTTGCCCATCCCTGCCGCCCATATCGCCGCCCACGCCCCACCATGCAGCAACCCATGCCGTAAGCCCCTACCGCAGCCCACGTCCCACCAATACCGTAGCCAATACCGCAAGCCCCGCATAGAAAGCGATAGCCCCGCTGAAAAGGCAAATGCTTTTTCAGCGGGGCTATCGTAATAAATTATGCTTACAAGCTTACGCTTTGGCGGCTAAATCCGCAAGCGCGTCCTTGCGAGAAAGGTTGATGCGGCCCTGCTGGTCAATTTCTGTAACCTTTACAAGCAGCTCGTCGCCCACGGCAACCACATCTTCCACCTTTTCTACGCGCTTTGCATCCAGCTTCGAGATATGCACAAGGCCTTCTTTGCCCGGTGCAATTTCCACAAACGCGCCAAAGGTCATCAAGCGTGTTACCTTGCCTTTGTAGATAGCGCCCACTTCGGGGTCCTCTACAATGGTTTTAATCATGGATTTGGCTTTCTCGATATCGGCTTTGTTGGGCGAAGCGATAAACACCGAGCCGTCCTCTTCGATATCAATTTTTACGTTAAAGGTGGCGCAGATTTCTTGAATCACCTTGCCGCCCTTGCCGATAACATCGCGGATTTTGTCCACGTCAATCTTCATGCCTTCCATCTTCGGCGCATATTCGCTTACTTCGGCACGCGGTTTTGCAATCACGGGCTCCATGATATCGTTGATAATCCATTCGCGGCCTTTTTTGCATTTTTCAAAAGCATCGGCGATAATTTCATACGTTAGACCGTCTACTTTCATGTCCATCTGAATAGCGGTAATGCCTTTGAGTGTGCCGCCAACCTTAAAGTCCATATCGCCGTGGAAATCCTCCACGCCTTGAATGTCCAGCATGGTCATCCAGCGCTCACCCTCGGTGATAAGGCCGCAGGAAATGCCCGCAACCGTAGCTTTTACTGGCACGCCTGCGTCCATCAATGCAAGCGAGGAGCCGCAAATGGAAGCCTGGCTGGTAGAGCCGTTAGAGGAAAGCACTTCAGACACTAAGCGCAACGAATACGGAAACTCTTTGGTGTCGGGCAAAACGGGCAGCAATGCACGTTCTGCAAGGGCACCATGCCCAATTTCGCGGCGGCCCGGGCTGCGAGGTGCGCGCGCTTCGCCCACGGAATACGGGGGGAAATTGTATTGGTGCATATAGCGTTTTTCCGAATCGGTGCTGATATCATCGATAATCTGTGCTTCGCGCAGGCTGCCAAGTGTGCAGGTGGTAAGCACCTGTGTTTGCCCACGTGTAAACATGCCGGAGCCGTGCACGCGCGGCAAAAGGCCCACTTCGGCGGCCAGCGGACGGATTTCGTTGATGCCGCGCCCGTCTACGCGCTTGCCTTCATCCAAAAGCCAGCGGCGCACAACCTGCTTTTGCATCTTGTACATAATTTCTTCAATGGTGGAAGCGCCCCATTTTTCGGCATATTTTTCTTCCAGCGCATTGCGAATGGGCAACAAACGCGCGTCACGCACGGTTTTGTCGTCGGTGTCCATTGCGGCCTTAAAGGCATCCAGATAATTGGCTTTCACTTCGTCCAGCAAATCATGGTCAAGCTCCATGCTTTGGAACTCCACTTTCGGCTGGCCGATTTCGGCAACAATGCTGTTGATAAACGTAATAATTTTTTGGATTTCTGCGTCGCCCGCCTTAATGGCGTTCATCATCGTGGTTTCGTCCACTTCGTTTGCGCCCGCTTCAATCATAACAATTTTTTCGCTGGAGGCGGCAACCGTCAGCTGCAAATCCGATGCTTCACGCTGTGCAAGCGTGGGGTTAATCACAATTTCGCCATCCACAAGGCCCACATAAACGCCCGCGATAGGCCCTTTCCAGGGGATATTGGAAATAGACAGTGCAATGGACGTGGCAATCATGCCCACCACTTCGGGGCTATTGTCTTGATCAACGCTCATCACAGTCATCACAACGCACACATCGTTGCGCATGTCTTTGGGGAATAAGGGGCGGATGGGGCGGTCAATCACGCGGCTTGTCAGCACGGACTTGTCGCCCGGACGGCCCTCGCGGCGCATAAAGCTGCCCGGAATGCGGCCCACTGCATACATTTTTTCTTCAAAATCTACGCTAAGGGGAAAAAAGTCGATGCCGTCGCGCGGCTTGTCGCTCATGGTGACATTGCACATCACCACTGTGTCGCCGTAGCGCACTGTGCAGCTGCCGTTCGACAGGCCGCACCATTTGCCGTGCTCCACCACAAACGGGCGCCCCGCAAGAGTGGTTTCGAAGGTTTTAAAATTGGGGAATGTTTCTTTTTTAGATGAAAACTCTAATGCCATAATGTTGCCTCCTAATAAATTTTATTAAAAAGGGCAGCGGCTTTAGCAATAAATCCAAACGCTTTGCGCCTACTGGCAGAAAAGCATTTCGATTCATTGCTAACCACCGCAAATCATGCCCTTTATGCGGAAAAAGAAGATGCCTGTTTTGCAAAAAAACGGGGAAAGGCAGACGGCGAAACGCCGTCTGCCTCATTTGCAATATTACTTGCGCAAGCCAAGCTTCGCAATCAGCGCACGATAGCGCTCGATATCGGTTTTTTGCAGATAAGCCAACAGGTTGCGGCGGCGGCCAACCATTTGCAAAAGGCCACGGCGGCTGTGATGGTCATGCTTGTTGGTGGCAAGATGCTCATTCAAGTGATTGATGCGCGCGGTTAAAAGCGATACTTGCACTTCAGGAGAGCCTGTATCCTTTTCATGCACGCGGGCGGTTTCGATGATGGTTTGTTTGTTTTCCATAAGACACCTCTTTTATTTATTTGCCGCGCAGCACAGCGAAAGGTAACGGGTTTCCCAAAGTGCTTACCTATATATAAGGTAAAGCGCCCTCGCCATATTGGCGAAATAGGGCATATGCCATAACCCGTGCCGCGGGTAGCTTTAATAGTATATCACAAGCCCTATAGAATTGCAATGCTGAATTTAACGAAGTGTTGTGCGCAGCGCGTATTGCGCGTTTTTGCAATTTGCTTGACAGATAATTTTGCACGCGATATGATGGTTTTACTATATATTCGCCTTTGGCGGACGGCTTTTGCTTTGGCGGCTGTGGCTATGCCACGCATTTTTGAAAATAGATGCCATAAATTTGCATAGATGGAGGCACAACATGAAAAACGGCATTGACTGCATCGGCGATTACGCGGCAATTTTACAAGGAAAGCGCCTGGGGCTTGTAACCTCTGTTTCCGGCGTGGGGCGCGATTTTACATCGTCGGTTGATATTTTGCACAGCGCCTATCATCTCACTGCGCTTTACGGCCCCGAACATGGCGTGCGCGGTGCCGCCGACGCGGGCGCGGCGGTAGAAAGCTATACCGACCCCGACACCGGCCTGCCTGTGCACAGCCTATATCGCAAGGATTCTAAGCATTTTACGCAGGAAATGCTTGCGGATATCGACGCGCTGGTTTACGACATCCAAGATGTTGGCACGCGGTATTACACCTATATTTCTACGCTGCTGTACGCCCTGGGCGACTGCGCCAAATACGGCAAAGAGCTGATTGTGCTCGACCGCATCAATCCGCTGGGCGGCAGCATTATAGAGGGCAATGTGCTGCGCGAAGAGTATAAAAGCTTTGTGGGCGCGTACCCGCTTTGCACGCGCTATGGCCTTACGGCGGGCGAATTTGCGCGCATGGCCAACGCCGAGCAAGCGCTTTGCTGCAATTTATCTGTTGTGCCGTGCGCGGGCTGGAAGCGCAGCACGCTGTTTTCGCAAAATGACCTTTGCTGGATGATGCCAAGCCTCGGTATTCCGCGTTTTGAAACGGCGCTTTTATATCCCGGCACATGCATTTTTGAGGGCACCAATGTTTCAGAAGGGCGCGGCACCTCCTGCCCGTTTGAGCTGATTGGCGCGCCGTGGGTGAATGCGCGCGCCCTTACCGCCGCCATGTCTGCGCGCGCTTTGGCGGGCGTGGCCTTCACAGCCGCTTATTTTACGCCTAGCGCGTCAAAGCATGCGGGGCAGCCCTGCGAGGGCGTGCACATACATATCACCGACGCGCACGCCTTTCGCGCGGTAGAAACCGCGTATACACTGCTTTATACCTTGCGGGATTTATATCCCGACGCGTTTGCCTTTTTGCCGCCTGTGCGCAGTGGCTCGCGCCCGTTTATCAGCTTTTTGGCGGGCAGCGGCGTATTTGAGGGCGAGCCGCCCGCGCTGGCTGCACTTTTAGAGGGCTTTGCGCAGGATGAAAAAGCCTTTTTGCGCCGCAAAGAAGCCTATCATCTTTACGAATAGTATGCCATTCGCGTGCTGTTTTTACACAATAACGGCGCTGCTTTAGATGTTTTACATCTAAAGCAGCGCCGTTTTGTATCCATTACACTTGTAAAAATTCTTTCAGCATATTGCATGTTTTTATAGCCGAGGCCATGTCGCTCATCTCGCAGAAAATGCGCATCAGCGGCTCTGTGCCCGAAAAGCGCGCAATAATCCATCCCCCGTTTTTAAAATACACCTTGCAGCCGTCCATATAGCTAACGCGCTCTATCTCACGCTGAAAATCCGGCAAAAGCTTGTCGCGCATCAGGGTTTTCACAATCTGCTGCTTTTTTTCCTCGGTAAAGCGAAAATCCATTTCTGCCATTTCAAATGTGCCAAATTCGCGTTCAATATCCGCCCAAAGCGCACTGAGCTTGCAGCCTGTTTTTGCAATCATTTCTACCAAAAGGCTGGCGGCATAAATGCCATCCTTGCCCTGTATATGCCCGCGCACCGTAAGCCCGCCCGAGCTTTCGCCGCCGATTATGGCGCCTGTTTCCACCATTTTTTCCGACACGTATTTAAAGCCCACGGGCACCTCGTAGCATTTTTCGCCAAAGCGCGCGGCAATCGCGTCTAAAAGGTGGGTGGTGGCAATATTGCGCACGGCAGCGCCGCGCCAGCCCTTGTATTTTACAAGATAATAATACAGCAGCACCAAAATCTTGTTTGGGTGCAAAAACTCCACTTGGTCGTCGATTATCCCGAGGCGGTCGGCATCGCCGTCCGTGGCAATACCGATATCGCAGCCGTGCTCTTCCACATAGTTCATCAAGCTGGCAAGCGTTTTCACATTGGGCGCGGGCAAACGCCCGCCAAACAATGTGTCGCGGCGCTCGTGGATAACATCCACATCGCAGCGCGTGGTTAAAAGAATGGTTTGCAGCGCGGTTTTGGACACGCCATACATCGGGTCCAGCACTACCTTTAGCCCGCGCGCGCGGATGGCCTCCACGTCGATGGCCGCCAAAATGCCGTCTACATATTCGTTCATCGGGTCAATCATTTTGATAAGGCCCTGCTGCACGCCCGCGTCAAAGGCAATGGCGTTGACATCGTCGCTCGTTAGCGCCCCGATATACCCTTCAAACGAAACGGTTAATGTTTCGTCTGCGTCGCGCCCGCCCTCCATAAACACCTTGATGCCATTGTAAATAGCGGGATTATGGCTGGCTGTAACGGCCATGCCGTAAGGATAGCCGTGCGCTTGCACCTCATACATCACAAGCGATGTAGGGCTTTCGCGATGAATAAACGCCGTAACAATCCCCTCACCCGCCATCACCTCGGCGGCCCATTTGGCAGCCTCCTCGCTTAAAAAACGTCGGTCATACCCAATCACAAAGCCTTTGTCGGCTTTGCCCTCATCTTGCATTTTGCGCGCCAGTGCAAGCGTTAAAAGCTGCACATTCGCCTTTGTAAATTCATCGCCGATAATCGCGCGCCAGCCGCCTGTGCCAAATTTAATCATAGCAAAACCCTCTTTACTTTTATGTATCTCAAAATCAATGGATACAAGATACTTGCATATCCGCTTTTGGCGGCCTTTTATCCCATTACCACACGTACATCGCAGGTTTCGCCCGCCGGCAAAAGCGGCAATGCGCTGGCCAGCGCGCCGTTTACATACAGCGCGGCCACGCCCTTATTTACATGGTTTTGGTTATCGACGCAAATGTGATACACCGCGCCGCGAAAGCGCCTTACCACGGAAAACCCATCCCACTGCGCAGGGATGCAGGGGTTTACAGTAAGCGCGTCAAAATCGGGGCAGATGCCCAGCATGTAGCGCGTAGCCGCCACATAACTCCATCCGCCAGAGCCTGTCATAAACGGATGATGTGCCTCGCCAAATTTGGTGTGATCCACCCCCGTAATAAATTGGCAATAGGAATACGGCTCGCATTTGCGGATTTCGATTTTATCGTTTTGATAATATGGGCAAAGCGCATTGTAAAATTGCATTGCGCGATCCCCGCGCCCCAGCACACATTCCGCCGCCCACGCCCAGGGGTTTGGATGGCTAAAGATAGAGCCGTTTTCTTTCAGCCCTTTGTAAACGCGCGTTACAAAGCCGATATCGTCATCGGGCTTTGCATACGCGGGGGCGTTAAGCATCAGGCCGTACGGGGTATACAGATATTGATTCACGGCATCCATTGCGCCCTCGCCGCGCGCTTGCCCCGCCGCGCCCGAAAGCACCGCCCACGTGTTGGACTCCATATGCACCTTGCCTTCAGCGTCCTTGTCGGTGCCGATGGGGCGGCCGTTTTTGGTGTATCCGCGCAAATACCATTTGCCGTCCCACAAATGTTCTTCACACACTTTAATAACCGCCTCGCGCAGCGCCGCATAGTGCGCGGCATCCTCATGGCGCTGCAAGCGCGTTGCCAGCGCCACAAAATTGCCAAGCGCCCATACATGCAAAAAGCTTACCATTGCGCTTTCGCCGCCGCCGAGATTTAAACAATCGTTCCAATCGGCGCGCAGGCCCATGCATACGCCGTGCTCGCCCACCATGCGCGCCGAAAAGTTTAAAATGGTTTTCATGTGCTCATACACGGTGTCCATGCCCTTGTCGGCATAAGGCATCGGCATATCGGCAAACGCAAAATCCCCTGTTTCTTTGATATAATCCACAATAGACGACACCAGCCAAAGCGCATCATCGCTGCATGCGTCTTTCAGGCCGTGAATCATGCTGCTTTTATCGGGCGTGGGCACTACCGTGGGGCTTTTAAAGCTTTGCTGCTCGCCCGCTTCTTCAAACCATTCGGGGCTAAACAGATGCAGCCCGTATCCCTCGCTGACAAGCCCGTGCAAAAGCTGCACCAGCCTTGTTTTGCACGCGGCGGTGTTTGAATGCAGCACGGTCATCGCGTCCTGCGCGGTATCGCGATAGCCAAGCCCCGTGCGCCCGCCCACCTCAATAAAGCTGGCAAAACGGCTGAACATAACATTAATTTCGCTTTGATACAGCGTCCAAATATTCAGCATGGTGTTCATGCCCTCATTGGGCGTTTGCACCTGCAAGGCATCGCATTTTGCCGCCCAAAACGCTTGCAATTCTTGCATAGCGGCGGTGCGCGCCGCCGCGCTTTTGTATTTTTCGCGCACACGCGCGCCCTCATCAAAGCTGCCCTCACCCAGCAAAAATGCCTCGCAGCACTTTTCGCCCGCTTTTAGCTTTAGGCGTTTGTGCAGGCCCGCACACTGATTACCCCCAAGCTCTGTAGAGCCGGACAAAATGCCGTTTTCCACGCCAATGGGATTGGTTTCGGTGCGGTAATCGCCGATAAAGGCTTCGCGCACTGTGTCAAACGAATCGGGCATAAACGAGGCGGCAAAATACTGAAAGCCTTTTTCTTCATAAAATAAATCCTGCCCGATCATGCCGTCGTGATAGCTGCCGCCCGCCGCATACAGCGACATTTGAAAATTGCGATTATCCATATCAATATGATGATACGAAAATTCCGCATAGCTGAACACGCTGATATTGCGCTCGCGCGCAGTGCAATTTTCGATATGCAAATCCCAAATTTCCACGGCTTCGCCGCGCGGAATAAACAGTGTTTGCGCGGCCTTGATGCCGTTATATTCGCATTCGTATTTGGTGTATGATAGCCCGTGGCGGCACCGATACTGCGCCTTATCAAGGGGCTTGCCCACAGGCTGCCACGACACCGACCAATATTCGCCCGTGTCATCATCGCGCAGATAAATATAGTGCCCTGGGCGATCCATTGGCACGGCATTGGCGCGAAAGCGCGTGATGCGATGATATTCGGCGCTTTTATAAAACAGATAGCCGCCCGCCGTGTGATTGACCACGGCTACCAAATCTTCGGTGCCAAGATAGTTCGTCCAGCTTACGGGCAAATCCACCTTATCAATCACATATTCGCGGTTTTCATTGTCAAAATATCCGTACTGCATTGTGCATCCCATCCCTTTCTTAAAAGCGCGCCGCAATCCGCGGCCTTGTGCGCAGGTGTCTTTTTTATGCTGCTACTATAAATGGGCCATGTGGCTTTGCACGGCCTTTACGCGCGGGTAAAATGATGAATCGGAACGGTCAAGACCGTTCCCTACAATATCGGGCATTGTTGGTTTCTATAAATCAGGCTGGCCAAAGGCCGTATGCGCGGTAAATAATCCGTTTACGGATTATTTATATTGTATGTCCTATCACAAAAATGGGAAAGGGCATGCAATTGGCAAATCTTATCTTTTTTTGCGGAATGCGCGCAAAAATACCCCTTGTATATAAAATAAATTATATACAAGGGGTATTTATTAAAAATTATTTGCAGACAATCAATTCATAAGCCTGCGTGCCGAGGCCAATTTTTTCGCCATGCTGCATGCAGCTTTTCCAATTGGTAACGGGATAATCATTGGTAAAATGGTCGTGATGGTTATGCCCTGCGGCAAGCGCCTCGCCCAGTGCGCTTTGCGGGATGGGGGGCATTTGATTGCATGCATCGGCGCACGCGGTGTCCAGCGCAATGGGGTCAAACGAAGCAAACATGCCCACATCGGGGATGATGGCGGCGTCGTTTTCGGCGTGGCAATCGCAGCACGGCGACACCTGATTTACGATATTGATATAAAATGCGGGGCGCCCGTGCACCACGGCCTTTGTGTATTCGGCAATGCGGTAATTTAGCTCATCGTTTGAGCAGCCTGTGGGGTTATGAATGGCATCAAAATTGCAAATGCCGATGCAGCGCCCGCAGCCCACGCAATGTTCGTGGTCGATATGCGCCTTTTTGTTTGCATCATAGGTGATGGCGTTTTGCGCGCAGATTTTGGCGCATTTGCCGCACATGCGGCAGCCGTCTGTATACACCTCGGGCTTGCCGCCGCAATGCATATCCATCTTGCCCGCGCGCGAGCCGCAGCCCATACCCACGTTTTTCACAGCACCGCCAAAGCCTGTGGCTTCGTGCCCTTTAAAATGCGAAAGCGCAATCAGCACGTCCGCATCCATAACAGCGCGGCCGATATGCGCCATTTGCACATATTCGCCGCCCTCTACGGGCACGTCCACATCGTCTGTGCCCTTTAGGCCATCGCCAATAATGATTTGGCAGCCGGTGGAAAACGGGCTGTAGCCGTTTTCATAGGCGGCCTCGATATGCTCCAGCGCGTCTTTGCGGCGGCCCACATATAAGGTGTTGCAATCGGTTAAAAACGGCTTACCGCCAAGCGATTTAACCACGTCTGCCACCGTTTTGGAAAAATTGGGGCGCAAAAACGACAGATTGCCCGGCTCGCCAAAATGGATTTTAATGGCAGTGTATTTCTTTTCAAAGTCAATGTTGCCAATGCCCGCCGTGCGGATTAAGCGCTCTAGTTTTTGTAATAGATTATTGTCTGCGCCTGCGCGCATATCGGTAAAATAAACCTTCGATTTTTCCATAATGTCAATTTCCTTTCAATTAAAGGCGCACGGCGCGCCGCATGAATACGGGGAGATTTGCGGGGATTTACGGGCGGATATGGAATCCGCCCCTACGGTTAGATGTTAGCAATAGAGATCAGAGGTTAGAACGGGCATGCGGCGGGCGAATATGAAATCCGCCCCTACGGTAGATGTTAGATATAGAGATAAGAGGTTAGAACGGGCACGCGGCAGGCGGATATGGAATCCGCCCCTACGATTCTCTATTCACATTTTCTACGCACAAGGATATACAAAAATTTTATCATACATTCGCTATTTTCGCAATCAACGCTTTGATGGGCACGCCTTGCGAAGCAAACATCTCTTCGTGCTCTGTGCGCACGTTCCACGCGGGCTCTTGCGCGTGCAAATCGCGCGTTAGCCACACAATTTCATAGCCTGCCTCGGCAAAATATTCCACACTGTCTTCAAACAAATCTGCATCATCGCATTTAAACCATATTTCGCCCTGCGGCGCCAAAAACTGCTTATACTGCAAAAGTTGGCGTGGATGGGTAAGCCGATGCTTTTTATGCTTTTTTTTGCGGTTCCACGGATTGCAAAAATTAATGTAAATGCGTGCAATTTCGTCTGATGCGCACAGCATTTCTGCAATGCGCTCGATATCGAACGAAAGCAGCTTTACATTGTCTACACTGCGATTTACGCCCGCAAACTGCTGCGCAATTTTGCGCTTTGCCAGCACAAGCACCTTATCAGTGATATCAATACCGATATAGTTAATGGCGGGGTTTGCGGCGGCGTGGCTTGCCAAAAAGCCGCCTTTGCCGCAGCCTAGCTCCAAATAAATGGGGTTTTCGGGGTGCGCAAAGCAATGTTTCCATTTGCCGCGCTGTGCGGCGGGGGCATCCTCGTGAAAGCCCGATGCCAAAAGCTCGGGCCTTGCATAGGGTTTGAAACGCATTCTCAAGAACATAAACTCCTTTATGATAAGCTAATAATCTGTATCTATTTTTGCACAAAAGCCGTGCTTTGTAAAGAATTTTGTTAAAATAAGGCTTCGAATTGTGAATTTATTTTGAACTTCAAAGTAAATGCTTGACTTCTGTTTCATCGTGCGGTAAACTGCTAATAGTTTGAATTTCAAAGTAATTTCGCAGCACGGCGCTTGTTGCTAAAGCAGATGCAAATTTGCGCGGCAGCGCGCCATTTGGAGGGTTTAATGACAAACGATGAAGCAAAGCTGAATGCGTTTTTGGTGGAGGTATTCAACGATATCCTGCGCCTTGAGCAGGCCAGCATCACACAAAGCGGGCACACAAATTTGTCGGTTTCGGAGCTGCATGTGCTGGAAGTAATCGACCGTCTTTGTGCACAAGGCAAAGCGGGCATGGCAGAGGTGGCGGCGGCGCTTTCGGTAACGGCAGGCACGCTGACCAGTGCCGTAAAAACGCTTGAACAAAAAGGCTATGTGCGCCGCGAACGCGGCGAACATGATAAACGCAGGGTGCATCTGATTTTAGCGGGCGATTCGCAAAGTGCGCTTGCTGCACACACGGCTTTTCACGAAAAGCTGGTGGCCAATGCGGCACATTCGCTTTCCACGCAGGAAATGCAGGCGCTGACGCAGGCGCTGGCCTCCCTGCACCGATTTTTTAACGAATTGTAACGGGGCGCAGCCTTTGCACATAGCGCATATCTATGCGCCGCGCGCAAATAATAAACAAAGCACCAAAAACAATGGTGCAGCCCCAAGAAAGGACAAATTATACAATGGTACGAATTATTACGGATTCCACGGCAGATTTTATCAAGGAGGAAAGCGATGCACTGGGCATTTATGTGGTGCCGTTTACCGTTAATTTTGGCGAAGAGCATTACGAAGATGGTATCGATTTGCCCATTGAAACCTTTTACGACATGCTGCAAGCGGCTGAAAAGTTGCCCACCACCAGCCAGCCCAGCCCCGAAAAGTTTTTGGCGCAGTTTAACGAGGCGCGCCTTGCGGGCGACAGCGTGGTGTGCATAACGCTTTCCTCTCACATTTCGGGCACGTATCAAAGCGCCAATATTGCCAAAGAAGTGGCCGATTACGACCAAATTTACTTGGTCGATTCGCTTACTGCCACGCTGGGCTTGCAGCTTTTGGTGCGCCGCGCGGCCGAGCTGCGCGACGGCGGCATGCCCGCCGAGGCCATTGCCAATGTGATAAACGAGGTGCGCCACAATATCAACGTGTATGCCGTGGTAGACGATTTAAAATATCTGCGCAAGGGCGGGCGCTTATCGGGTGCCGCGGCCGTGGCAGGCGGCCTTTTGGGCATCAAGCCCGTGGTTGAAGTGGCGGGTGGCAAGGTGGGCGTGGCCGGCAAGGCGCGCGGCCTGCCGGGCGCGTATGTAACCATTTTTAAACTGATTGATGCAAACGGCGGTATCGACGAGAATTTCCCTGTTAGCATCGGCTATACCGGCAAGCGCCACGGATTGGAGCCGTTTAAACACTATGTCACGCAAAAGCTGCATTTGCAAACGCCGCTGGTTTCGCCCATTGGCACCGTTATCGGCACGCACGGCGGCCCAGGCGCTTGCGGCATCGCCTATTTCCGCAAATCCGCTTTTTAAAAAAAGCGGAGTAATCGAACAATACAAATAGTATAAATAGCCAAAAAGATGCCCGCAAGTAAAACTTGCGGGCATTTTTACTTGTATAAAACACGGGCAAAGCGCAAACGCTTCCGCAAAAGGCAGCGTTTTGCAAGCGGCGTTTTGCCGATGCATTTGCGCTTTTGTTCGCCATTATTTTTGGCTATACATATCAGAATAATATGTTTGATAATCGCCGCTGGTAACGTGGTTCATCCACGCTTCGTTATCCAAATACCACTCGATGGTTTTTTCAATGCCCACCTCGAACGTAGTTTCGGGATACCAGCCCAGCTCGTTTTTAATCTTTTCGGGGTCGATGCCATAGCGGCGGTCGTGCCCTTTGCGATCCTCTACATAGCGAATCAACGTTTCGTCTATCGATGCATCCACCTTATCATGTAAAAGCGCAATAATGGTTTTTACAATAAAGATATTGGGGCGCTCGTTATGGCCGCCCACATTATACACCTCGCCCAAGCGCCCATTTTGGCACACCATGTCGATGGCCTTGCAATGATCTTCTACATAAAGCCAGTCGCGCACATTCATGCCATCGCCATATACAGGCAGGCCCTTTTTGGTTTTGGCGTTATTGATCATCAGCGGAATTAGCTTTTCGGGGAATTGGTAGGGGCCGTAATTGTTAGAGCAGCGCGTAATATTGACAGGAAAATGATAGGTATCGGCAAAGGCGCGCACAAATAAATCTGCACCCGTTTTGCTGGCAGAATAGGGGCTGTGCGGGTCAAGCGGGGTTTGCTCGGTAAAAAAGCCCTCGTCACCAAGCGAGCCATACACCTCATCCGTAGACACCTGCAAGTATTTTTTGCCCGCTTTAAAGCCATCGCCCTCAGCCCACGCCAGCTTTGCACATTGCAGCAAATTGATAGTGCCCTCAATATTGGTTTTGGCAAAAATTTCGGGGTTTGCGATGCTGCGATCCACATGGCTTTCGGCCGCAAAATTGATTACATAATCCACGTCGTACTTGTTAAACAGTGCGCTGATGGCTTCGCGGTCGCAAATGTCCGCCTGCACAAAGATATGGCGTGTGTCGCCCTCGATGCTTTTCAGGTTTTCCAAATTGCCGGCATACGTCAGCTTGTCTACGTTGATAATGCGGATATCCGGGTATTTATCCAGCATATACAGCACAAAATTGCTGCCGATAAAGCCCGCACCGCCGGTTACTAAATAGGTTTTCGTCATTGCTGTTTTACTCCCTTTCGTGCTTTAAAAACCGTGCATGCCCGCGCAAATGCCAAAGTGGCAAAGCCATGCGCTTTGCAGCTTTCATTCGCTTGCGCGCGCTTATTATTACGGTTCATTGGTTACCAATTTTTTATTCGCCTTTATAATGCATAAAAAAGCATTCCAGCGCCTCTTGCCACGGGCGCATTTCGTTGCCCACTGTGCCGCGCAGCATGCTGTTATCCAGCGCCGAATACGCAGGGCGGCGGGCGCTATCGGGATACATGGCCGCATATTCGGCCGCGGTACAAGGCGTAACCGTGGCGTTGATGCCCGCAAGGCGCACAATTTCTGCCGCAAAATCGTACCAAGAGCAAACGCCCTCGTTTGTGCAATGGTACACCCCATAATCTTTTGTAACAATCAGCTTTAAGATATGATGTGCAAGGTCGGCTGCGTTTGTGGGGTTGCCCAGCTGGTCATTTACCACCTGCACCTTGCCCTTTTCCTCGGCAACGCGCAAAATGGTTTTTACAAAGTTTTTGCCCGCATAGCCATACAGCCACGCCGTGCGCACAATAAAACTGTGGCTGCAAAACTGGCGCACATACTCTTCGCCCAATAGCTTTGTTTTTCCATACACCGATACGGGGCACGGCTGCTCACATTCCGACACGGGGGCAGATGCATTGCCCGCAAACACATAATCCGTAGACACGTGCAAAAGCTTTGCGCCAATTTCCTCGGCAGCCAGCGCCAAATTGCGCGCACCGATTACATTAACGGCAAATGCATCATCGCGGTTTACCTCGCAGCCGTCCACATTGGTGTACGCCGCGCAAGAGATAATTGCATCGGGCTGATGATGCCGCGCAAACACAGCCACCTCGTGGCGATTTGTAATATCCAGCGTGTCCACGTCTGTGGCGATAACCGTGGCGCGCAAAAGCCGTTCCGGCACGGGGCCAAGCTCGCTTTCGCCCGCGCGCAAAATGCGTAAAAGCTCTGTGCCTAGCTGCCCTTTTGCCCCTGTGATGAGTAATTTCATACTAGTTAAATCCTTTCCGTTGCGGCGTAAAGGCCCTTGCCGCCCGCGCGCAAAAGCGCTTTGCGTTTGCCCGCTTTGTGCGCCGCCACCCAATTGAGCGCGGCCAAATTTGCACATATCTGTGCAAAGCTTATTTTGCCGTTTCGGCCACAAAGAACAAATATTTGCCGTATTCGGTTTTGGCGAGGCGCTCCGCTTGCTCTAAAAGCTGCGCTTTCGTGATAAAGCCGCGCCGATATGCAATTTCTTCAAGGCAGGAAATGTATTGCCCCTGCCGCGTTTGCACCGCTTCGATAAAGTTTGCCGCGTCCAGCATCGCGCGGTGATTGCCTGTGTCCAGCCACGCCATGCCACGGCCAAACAGTTCTACTTTTAATTCGCCCATCGTCAAATAGGCATTGTTTACGCTGGTAATTTCAATTTCGCCGCGCGCGGAGGGCTGAACGGTTTTGGCAATTTGCACCACGCGATTATCGTAAAAATACAGCCCCGGCACCGCATAATTGGATTTTGGCAGCGCGGGCTTTTCTTCAATCGACAGCACCGTGCCGTCCGCGCTAAATTCCACCACACCAAACTCGGTTGGATCCGACACGTGATAGCCAAAAATGGTTGCGCCGCTTTTGCGGCTGGCGGCATTGGCCAAGCGCTCGGAAAAGCCATAGCCATAAAAAATATTATCGCCCAGCACAAGGCATACGCTGTCATCGCCGATAAAGTCCTCGCCCAAAATAAAGGCATCGGCAAGGCCGCGCGGCTGCGTTTGCTCTATATACGAAAATTGCACGCCAAACTGGCTGCCATCGCCAAACAGCTCGCGAAAGCCGGGCAAATCCCGCGGGGTGGAGATAATTAAAATTTCGCGGATGCCCGCCAGCATTAAGGTGGATACCGGATAATAAATCATCGGCTTGTCATACACCGTAAGCATTTGCTTTGATACCGCGATGGTGGAGGGGTAAAGCCGCGTGCCGGCGCCTCCCGCTAAAACAATACCCTTCATAAACACACGTTCCTTCTTTTAAATAATATGAAATCCCCATTTGCGCCAATAGCGCAGCATGGAGCGAATCTGCATGAAAAAATTGGCAGCCTTTTTATTTGCGTCGCGGTGCCATGCGTGCTGCACGCTCTCTTGTGGCAAAAACACGCAGCGCCCATACGAAAGCGCTTTGCGCGTGATATCCGCGTCCTCCACATACATAAAATATCCCTCGTCAAAGCCGCCCATTTCCTTGAACACTGCCGTGCGCATCACAAAAAAGCAGCCGGAGCAAAACGTTACGTCCACGGGCGCAGACAAATCCTCGTCCAGCATCAGATAATGCTTTTCGATGTTTTTTAAAAACGGCAAGGGCAATTGCCGCGACAAAAGCGCCATAAAGGTGGGGTTTCGCTTTGCTGTGTGCTGCGCGCGCCCATCGGGATAGCGCAGCGCAGGCGTGGCCATCACCACATCGGGATGCGCGTCTAAATAGGCACAGATGCCGCTAAGCGCATCGCTTGTAAGCAGGATATCGGGGTTTACTACCGCGTGATAATCCGATTGCAAAAGCGGCAGCACCGCATTATGCCCCGAGCCAAAGCCCACGTTTTTATCAAGAGCCAGCACAGTGACAGGCGCGTCAAACTCTGCATTTTGCAGCATTTTGCCTGTGCCGTCCGGCGAAGCATTGTCCACCATATAGAGCGAAAGCGCGGCGCCTTTGGTGTGCGCAAGCAGCGAATCCGCCGCCGTTTTTGCCTCTGCAAAGCCATTATAGGTAACGATGGTTGCGCTGATTTTCATAATGGGCAAACAGCCTCGTTCTTTCAAGTTTCATATAGTATATATATTACCATTTTTATTCCGACATTTCAAGCAAACAATTTTTTGCGTTTTTTTCTATGAATGCTGATATTTTTGCATGCGCGTGCAGATACTAAAAACCAATACGCATCGGCTTCGCTTATAAAGCCGACGGAAATGAGGGATTGGTATCAAAACGGAAATTCATTACAAATGGCTGCCTGCACTGTTTTTGCTGGGAGGCGCAGGCTATTGCATGCTGGAAATCCTTTCGCGCGGGTATACGCACTGGTCAATGGGCGTAGCGGGCGGCATCTGCCTTGCGGGGCTGTATGTGCTGCACTGCTTACTGTGCGAGCGCAATTTCTTCCTGCAATGCGCGGTGGGCGCGGCAATGATCACCTGTGTGGAGTTTGTGGCAGGGGTGATTGTAAATCTTTGGCTGGGGCTTGCGGTATGGTCTTACGCAAGCGAAGCGTTTAACTTTTTAGGGCAAATCTGCCCGCTGTTTACGTTTTACTGGTTTTTGCTGTGCATCCCTATTATGGGCGCGTTTTCGCTGCCGCATGCGCTGGCGCTTTTGCGCAGCAAAAAAGCAGGCTCTTAATCTGCGCACAGTTTTATTTGCGCCGCATCTATCACTTGCATCTGCACAGCATCAATAAACTTGCATTTGCACCGCACTTGTAGGCCTGCATTGATGCATCCGCCAATTGCTTTGGCGCATTGTTGTGCCATCTTTACGCAAAAGCCACTGCCCTTTTATGAAAGGGCAGTGGCTTTTGCGGTTTTATGGGCGTTTGTGCGCGGGCAAACGCTGCAATCGGGTTTTGCACGGCGCGTTTACCGCAGCGCAGTGTTGCGATATTCGTTGGCGCTTTTGTTTTCCAGCTTTTTAAAAATGCGCGAAAAATGCGTTACATCGGCAAAGCCTACCGCTTCGCTGATTTCCCATATTTTCAAGGCAGGGTTTTTTAAAAGCTCTTTTGCGTGTGCGATACGCACGCCGTTTAATAAATCTGAAAAGCTTTGATTGGTGTTTTTGGCAATCAGTTTCGAAAGATGCCACTGGCTTACATATACCTTGTCGGCCACGTCCGTTAGCGTAAGCTTTTCGGCATAATGCTCCTCGATATAGGCAATGGCATTTTTGATAATAAAATTTTGTGCACAATCGGTGGCCTCGGCCGTGGGCTGCGCCTGTGCGCCCCCTAAACACTGCACCATGTAGGCCAGCGCATCCTCCAGCTCGCTAAATCTGCTGGGTTTTAACACATAGCGCATTACGCCAAGCCCAATGGCGCGCTGTGCATAATCAAAATCCGGATAACCGCTAAGGATTGTAACCATCATTTTCGGAAATTCGCTGCGCACAGCGGCTATCAACGCAAGGCCGTCGGCGCCGGGCATGCAAATATCGGTAAATAAAATATCCGGCTTTTTTTCGCGAATGATGTCTTGCGCGGCAAGGCCGTCGGCAGCCGTTGCCACCACCTCGCAATCATATTTTGCCCAGGGCATCGTGCGCACAAGGCCGTTGACTATGATGTCCTCATCGTCCACAATCATTACCCGATACATTCGTACATCCCCTTTCTTTGGCGTGCTTATATTGCCAGTATAGCATTGTTTTTTCATTACATCAATGCCGAAAAGCACCTTTATATGGAAATTTTGGTAAAATTTTTTCTTTGTGTATTAGCAAAATTGCCATGTGCCGCATGTAATAGAGAAGAAGTGTGAAAAGGGAGGCGGCGGCATGGAGGTTTTGCGCGTGGAGGGCGTATCAGAAAAATACCAGGCGGAAAACGGTGAGGTAACGGCGCTGGAAAACATCAGCTTCACCGTGAATAAAGGCGAGCTGGTATCGATTGTGGGGCCGTCCGGCTGCGGCAAAAGCACGCTGCTATCGGTTTTGGCCGGGCTTTTGCGCCCATCGTCGGGGCTGGTGCTCATCAAGGGCGAGCCTGTGACAGGCGTGTCGCCACATATCGGCTATATGCTGCAAAAGGATAATCTGCTCGAATGGCGCACCATTTTTGCAAATATTTTGTTTGGGCTTGAAATCCGCCACGCAAAAACCGACGAAAACGTGGCACGTGCCGTGGGGCTTTTGAAAACCTACGGATTGTATGAATTTCGATACAAATATCCCGCGCAGCTTTCAGGCGGCATGCGCCAGCGCGCGGCGCTGATTCGCACCTTAGCGGTAAACCCCGACATTTTGCTTTTAGACGAGGCTTTCTCGGCGCTGGATTATCAAACGCGCCTTACCGTAACGGATGATGTGTACCGCATTTTAAAGCAAGAGCAGGTAACCACCCTGATGGTAACGCACGATATCCCCGAAAGCATCAGCATGGGCGACCGCATTTTGGTGCTTTCAAAACGGCCTGCGCATGTGCAAGAAAGTATGCAAATTGATTTTGGCGCGGCACGCACGCCCCTATCCTGCCGCGCAAACCCGCTATTTAGCCAATACTTTGACCATATTTGGAAAGAAATGAGCGATGCATAAAGCTTTTCGCCTTTGGCGTGCACAGTTTGCAGTTTCCCAAACATGCAAGGAAAGGAACGCGATTATGAACAGCCAAGATTTATCCCCCGAGCGCTCGGCATATCTTGCGGGCAAAAAACAGCGCACGCGCGCCGTGCATCTTTGTCAAATTAGCGTATTGGTGCTGTTTTTTGGCCTTTGGGAGCTAACGGCACGCATGGGCCTGATTGACAGCTTTATTTTAAGCCAGCCCACGCGCATTATCAAAACGCTGGCAAACATGGCGGGCAACCACCTTTTAATGCATTTGGGCATTACGGTATATGAAACGCTGGCGGGTTTTGTGCTGGGCGCGCTTTTGGGCACCATTATTGCCGTTATTTTATGGTGGAGCAATTTTATTTCGCGCGTATCGGAGCCGTATTTGGTGGTGCTGAACAGCCTGCCAAAGATTGCGCTGGGGCCGGTGATTATCATTATTGTGGGCGCTGGCACCGAAGCGATTATTTTTATGGCGCTTGCCATTTCGCTGATTGTTACGGTGATGGAGATGCTTTCGGGCTTTCGCAGCACGGATCGCGACTATCTGTTAATGGCGCGCACCTTTGGCGCAAGCAAAGCGCAAATCTTTTTCAAAATTGTGCTGCCCGCCAATATTAACACGCTGTTTAACAGCTTAAAAATCAATATCGGCCTTTCCCTTGTGGGTGTGATTGCGGGCGAATTTTTGGTTAGCAGTGCGGGGCTTGGCTATTTAATTGTATATGGCGGGCAAGTGTTTCAGCTGGACCTTGTGATGGCAAGTGTGCTGATTTTGGCGGTTTTGGCGGCGCTGATGTATGAATCGGTTGTGCTTTTGCAGCGCTTTGTAATCGCGCGTTTTTTTGGCAAATAGGGACGGTGCAATCGCGAAGGCACTTTGCACACCTTGCTTTTACGGCTTTTTGCAAGGGCTTGTAAAAGCAAAGCGGCAAGCGGTTTTGCAAGCTGCTCTGCATTGGCGGCGCGGGTGTACGCAGCACGCCAATGAAACCCTTTTGTATATTAAAGAATGAGGTGGGTAGGTTATGAACAATGAAAAACGGTTCAAGGGCAAGGCAAAACGCCTTGTGGCAGCGATGCTTGCAGTGGGGCTTGCGGCGGCGTGCTTTGCAGGCTGCGGCGCAAAAAAGCAAGCCGACACAGTGCGCGTGTGCGAGGTGACACACTCGATTTTCTACGCGCCACAGTATGTGGCCATTGCAAAGGGCTTTTTTGCCGAGGAGAATATCAATATTGAACTGTCAAACGGGCAAGGTGCCGACAAGGTGATGAGCGCCGTGCTTTCCGACAATATGGATATTGGCTTTGCAGGCCCCGAGGCAAGCATTTATGTGTATAACGAAGGCAAAGAGGACTATACGCAAATTTTTGCCCAAATGACCAAATGCGACGGCAGCTTTTTGGTATCGCGCGAGAAAGACCCCGCGTTTGATTGGAAAAAGCTTGCCGGCAAACACATTTTGCCGGGGCGCAAAGGCGGCGTGCCTTACATGGCGCTGGAATACGCCATGCGCAAAAACGGGCTTGACCCCGCCAAAGACCTTACAATGGACAATTCCATTCAGTTCGCCTTGATGGCGGGCGCGTTTACGGGCGGCACAGGCGATTATGTAACCTTGTTTGAGCCGACGGCCTCTACCTTAGAAAAAGAGGGCAAGGGCTACATCGTAGCAAGCGTGGGCGAAGAAGCGGGCGAAATGCCCTACACCGCCTATTTTGCCAAGAAAAGCTATATCGAGAAGAACAAAGATTTAATCAAGCGTTTTGTGAAAGCCGTTGCCAAAGGCCAAAAATGGGTGAAAGAGCACAGCGCCGAGGAGATTGCCGCCGCCGTGAAAGAGCAATTCCCCGACACCGACCCCGCCATTTTAACCAGCGCGATTGCGCGCTATAAAGCCATTGGCGCTTACAGCGAAACCCCTGTGATGACCAAAGAAAGCTTTGACCTTTTACAAACGGTGATGACCGATGCGGGCGAATTAAAAGCCACTGCCCCGTTTGAAAAGATTGTTGATAATTCCTTTGCCAAATAGCAGCTCCACACAAAAAGCCGCGCCCCTATGCCAATGTGCATGGGGGCGCAGCTTTTGTGTATTGAAAAGGGGCTTTATCGCACATCGTTGTAAATCGGGTTTAACGCATAAACGCGCATTAACGGCTTTTCAGTAAAGGGGCGCGTTTCTCCACGCTTTTCAGCGTAAAATACAAAAGGCCAATGTCAATAGGCAGCTTGATGGCGTTTTTTAAAAGGCGCACGCCCAAAAGCGCAAAAAAGCTTTTGCCGTAAAGCATATATAACCAAAGCGGCGTCATGCACAGATTAATCAGGCACACCGCCGTAACGCAGGCGGCTATGGTGCGCGGCAAAGTGACGCGCCGCTGATAGAAAAACGCGCCGTATAAAAAGCCCAGCACCAGCTCGTTAAGCGTAAAGCCCGGAAAAAACGCGCCGTTTGGGCGCAAAAAATAGCCGATTAAATCCGCCGCCACGCCCGCAAGCCCCGCCAGCCACGGCCCGTATAAATACCCGCACACGCCCGCCGATAAAAACGCAAAGCCAATTTCCAGCATGGTGCCAAGCGGAATCACCAGCTGATTGAGCACCAAATTAACCGCCGTAAGCATGGCCGCGCCCGCAAGGCTGCGCACGCGCCGCATTTCACGCGCCGCGTTTTTTAAAAATTGCATAAAAAAACCCTCCTATTGTACTGTGTGTAGCTACATAAGGAGAGCATGCACCGCTAAAAAGCGGCGGCGCGCCGATATGTAGCAGCGGGATGCGAGGCCTGCACCGCAAGATTGCACTTTTCGTCTGTTTTGCAACTCCCCGTCAAAACAGCACTGCGGGCAACGCACAAGCACTTTGCTTGCGCATCGCCCAACGCGCGGGCCTCTACTCTGCTTTTGTTCTTCTTATCATAAACCGAATGCTAAAAATTTTCAAGTGCTCAAATACAAAATAAGGATGATTTTTTTACTGCTTCGTGGTACACTAAAGAAAAGCGCGAGGCCGTTTTACTTGATATAAAACGCGCACAAAATTTTCCGCACGTCATCGGCACGCCGTGCAGCTGCGCTGCTTTATGCGCCATTTTGCACCAAAGGCCGATGCATCACACAATGATAGGAGAAGAGGAAATGCAGTTTTCAAAAATGCAGTATACCCGCCCGCCCTTTGCGCAGCTTTGCGCCGAATTTGATTCCTTACAGGCCAAAATCTCCGCTGCCACTTCACAGGGGGAAGCGCTTTCGCTTTTTTGGCAGTACGAAAAAATTTGCGCAGGGCTTGCCACCGCGCGCACTCTTGCCGAAATTCGCAATACGATAGACACCACCGACGCATTTTACGAGGCAGAAAAAGCCTTTTACGATGAAAACGGCCCGCTTTTAAGCGAAAAAAGCTTGGGTGTTTGCCGCGCCCTTTGCGAAAGCCCGTTTCGCGAAGCGCTGCAAAAAACGCTTGGCCCTTTGCTGTTTGAAAAAATGGAGCAGAATCTGAAAAGCCTTTCGCCCGAAATTTTGCCCCTGATGGCAGAGGAAAACGCACTGGTAACGCAATACGACAAGCTGTATGCCTCGGTGCAAATTCCGTTTGACGGCAAGCTTTTAACCTTAAGTGGCCTTGCCCCGTATAAGCAAAGCCCCGACCGCGCCGTGCGCAAGGCCGCCTATGTGGCCGAGGGCGAATGGTTTGACGCGCATCGCCAAACGCTGGACGAAATTTATGACAAGCTTGTGCACAACCGCGACGCGCAGGCCCGCGCAATGGGATACAGCAGCTTTGTGCCGCTTGGGTATATCCGCATGCACCGCATCGGCTATGGCGAATCGGATATCGAGGCATATCGCGCCGCCATCACCGAAAGCGTGGTTGGGGCGGTAACGCAAGTAAAGGCGTTGCAGCAAAAGCGCACTGGCATTGCCGATTTTAAGCTATGGGACAATGCCTTTTGCTTTCAAGATGGCAACGCCGCGCCGAAAGGCACACCCGATGAAATTTTGGCCGCAGGGCAAAAAATGTATCACGAGCTTTCGCCCGAAACCGCCAAATTTATCGACATGATGCTGCAAAACGAGCTGTTTGACGTGCTGTCTAAGCCCGGCAAGGCGCAGGGCGGCTATTGCAGCTATTTGCCTGGGTATAAAACACCGTTCATTTTTTCCAATTTTAATGGCACGTGCGACGACGTGGACGTGCTAACGCATGAAGCGGGCCACGCCTTTGCCGCCTATGTGGCCGCCGGCAAGGATTTGCCCGCCGCGCTGGAAGAAGCCGGCATGGAAAGCTGCGAAATTCATTCGATGTCGATGGAGTTTTTAACCAGCGAGTATCATCATCTGTTTTTTGGCGAAGATACGCAAAAATATCAGCTGTATCACGCCGAAGAAGCGCTGTCGTTTTTGCCATATGGCACAATGGTGGACGAATTTCAGCATATTGTGTATCAAAACCCGTCCATGTCGCCGGACGAACGCAATGCCACTTGGCTGCGCCTTGAGCAAAAATATCGTCCGTGGCTAGATTTTGGCGATGTGCCGTTTTATTCGCGCGGCGCCGGATGGCAGCGCCAGCTGCATATTTACGAAATGCCGTTTTATTATATTGATTATTGCCTTGCGCAAAGCGTGGCATTGCAGTTTTTTGCGGCATATCTTGCGGATAAGAACGATGCATGGCGTCGCTATCTTGCACTCGTAGATAAAGCCGGCACTGAAACATATCCCGCGCTTGTGGCCGCTGCGGGTTTTGCCTCGCCCTTTACGCCTGGCGCGCTGAAGGCCGTAAGCGGCACGGTGCTGCAATGGATTCGGGAAAACCAGCTGTAAAGCCCGCGCCATACACCCTATCCCTATGCACATAAATGCTGCCGATATATTGAACGGCCATTTACCCATATTATATAAATAGAGGACGCCCGTATGGGCGTCCTCTATTTTTGCGGGCGGTGGTGTGCGTGCCCGTTTAGATGTTAGACAATAGAGATAAGAGGTCAGAGGTTAGAACGAGGGAAAAGGCGTGCGTATATGGAATCCGCCCCTACGGTTATCCAAGCGGAAAATACCGTTTATAAATTTGCGCAAAGCATTTGCGCAGCGGCGCATACAAAAGCGCCGTCAGCGTAAAATTGCCCGCACAATGCAAAAGGTCAAACGGGATGCCCGCAAACCAATAGCTTACGCCTGCGTAAAGCCCACCTGTTATAAAATACGGAATCGCGCAAAGCGCGCCGAACGAAAGCCCAAACGCACCTGCCATCACTGCCCAAAGCAGCACCGAGGTGTTTTTTCGCATCAGCCATGTCAGCAAAATTAATAGCGGCCAAATATACAGCCAGCTTACCCACCAAATGCCAAAGCCATACAATAGCCCCTGCAAAAGCACAAACACCAGCGCGCTCCACAGCGCCACCGAGGGCGAAAAGGCAAGCGTGTATAAAATTAGCAATAAAGTGCACGGCTCGATATTCGGCAAGAACGATAAGGCCACCTGCCCTGCCATCAACATGGCCGCCAGCACGGCGCACAGCGCCAGCTTTTTTGCGCGCATGCTTAATATTTGGAGAGCGTTAGCTCAAAGGTGTCGCCATTGGCAATGGGCGTTGTGTCTGCGCCGGTGTTCACCTGCTCGCCGCCCTTTGTGATGCACCACCACTCGTTTTTCGTGCCGTCTGCCGCCACGCCCTTCACTTTGGTGATAAAAAGGCCGTATTCGCCCATGTCGCCCTCAATCAGCTTATGCTCCAAAAGCGCTTCGCCCAGATATGCGGCCTGTGTTTGAATGGTGTCTGATTCCGTTGTTTTATCGGCATACACGGTTACCACGGTGATTTCCTTTGCGCCGGCCTGGCCTTTGTCGCGCAGGAGAAAATAGGCCCCGCCCAAAATAACAACCGCGCCAAGCAGCGCCAGCAGGCCGATTAGGATTTTACTGTTTTTTGTTTTCATGTTCAATCTTCCTTTTCTTTTTTGTACGCAAGCGCTGCAATAGCAAAAGCCCACCATTCCGAAGAAAGGCGGGCTCTACATCATAGCGCAACCGTACTCATTCTCGTGAATTACGTTTCTTGCAAGCCCGGTAACCTGACTTATCGCGATAAACGCGCTTCACAGTGGCGGAACCGTGTGGGCTTTGTACCCATCTTCCCCGAAAAACACTTGCAATAGTTTATTCGTTTGTACTTCATAAGCATAGCACAGTCGGCACTGCGGCGCAAGGCCAATTTTTGCGTGCATAAAACTGTCTAAAGCATGTATTTTGGATAATATTGTTTATTTTTTTGAAAGATGGTATACTGTAAACAATAGAATTTTTCGCGAAATATACTCTATCGGCGTAGAACAACGTACAAATGGAGGCAGCTGCTTTGTATGCGGCGTTTAAACGTATGATTATGCAACACGATGAACAATGGCTAAAACAAATTTATGACAGCATTTGCGAAAAGCAAATGGATGGGTATGCGTTTTTAACCTTAAAAATCAAACGCTTTCGCACGGTCAACAGGGTTTACGGGCGCGGCAGAGGCGACGAGCTGCTTACGATTGTGTATAACGCAATTGCATCGGTATTACAGCCCGACGAATATTTGGCGATGACAAGCGTGAATTATTATAATATATTAATTAAATACACCGATGACGACAGCTTAATTCAGCGCATTTTTGGCATATTTATTGCGATACGCGATATGCCGGACAAGCGCTTTCAATCAAAGGTGTTTTCGGGGCTGGGCGCGTATAAGCTTACAGCGCCGTTTGTGGATTATTACACAGCGCAGTATAATGCCGATCTTTGCCGCACCGAAAGCCAGCATGTAAAATATCGCAACTCGCATCTTGAGGTGTACGGTGTTACGTATCAAGACCCCAACGAGCATTTTTTGGATCCGGAAGATAAAATCCACGAGGCGCTGGAAAAAGGCCATATCAAGCTTTATTTGCAGCCAAAGGTGGATTTAAAAACAGGCAAAGTTGCAAGCGCTGAAGCGCTGGTGCGCTGGATTGACCCTGAAAAAGGCATGATACCTGTAAAGGATTTTTTGCCAAGCCTTGATGCAACCGGCCTGATTCGATTTGTGGATTTGTATTTATTTGAAGAAGTTTGCAAATGTGTGGATCGCTGGTATCATCAATTTGGCAAAGAAATACAAATCAGCGTGAATTTGGCGGAATGCTCGTTCAACTATAACAAGTTTTTTAACGATTATCGCGCCATTTTTGAGCGCTATCACGCGCCGCTAACCTGCATTGAAATTGAATTGCTGGAAAGCATTATTTTAAACCAAGTTGACCAAGTAAATCGCGTTGTTACACAGGTGCGCGATTATGGCTTTAGCTGCGCGCTAGATGATTTTGGCAGCGGATTTTCGTCTTATAATGTGCTGACAAACGCCGGCATCAACACCGTTAAAATTGACCGTTCTTTATTTTTGGACGAAAGCAATGAGCGCGAAAAAATTGTAATTAAGCACATCATCGCCTCGGCGCACGAGCTGGATATGCTAACGGTGGCCGAAGGGGTGGAATCGCCAAGCTATGCCGCGTATTTACGCGATTTAGGCTGCGATTTTATACAGGGCTATGTGTATTATAAGCCCATGCCCGCGCACGAATTTGAAGAGCGCTTTGTGCAAGGCAATGAATCGATTTCGATGCCGTAGCGCGCTGCCCGCTAACTCAATACGCCCATAAGCGCCTATGGCAAAACAAATTTTCATCAGCAAATTGTATGAATCCATATCCAAAAAGAAACACCCTTGAAATGGCTTTTAACAGCCAAATGCAAGGGTGTTTTTGTGTTTATACAAATGTGCCGTGGCCGCGCAAAACCCGTTTGCTGCATAAGCTCTTATGCTTGTGCTACAGCCCGCGCGCCGTGGCCGCGCAAAAACCGTTTGCTGCCACAAGCTCTTATGCTTGCTTGCGCCCGCGCGCCGTGGCCGCGCATCTATCAGTATTTTCCGCTTGAAAAATCATATGCCTGCTCGGGCTGCGCTGCGCTGGCACCCTCGCTTTGATTGCCGCTTTTGGGCGCAGTGCGATTCGGGATATTGTCGGCAATTTGAAATTTGCTCACAAGCGCCTTTAACATGGCGGCCTGCCCCGAAAGCTCTTCCGATGCCGCCGCAGATTCCTCTGCCGTGGCCGAATTGGTTTGCACAACAGAGGATATTTGATCCACACCCACCGTTACCTGCGCGATAGACTGTGCCTGCTCGTTTGACGCATCGGCAATTTCATTGATAATGCGCGTCACCTCAACGGTGTCGTTTACCACTGCCAAAAGCGCTTTGGCCGTGTCGTCCGCCAGCGCCGTGCCTTTTTTTACCGAGGCCGTAGAGCCTTCAATCAGCGCCGTGGTGCCCTTTGCCGCCTCGGCAGATTTGCTGGCAAGGTTGCGCACCTCGTCGGCCACAACGGCAAAGCCCTTACCCGCAGCGCCCGCGCGCGCAGCTTCTACAGCGGCGTTTAAGGCAAGAATATTCGTTTGAAATGCGATATCCTCAATCGCTTTAATTACCTTGCCAATCTCTTGCGAGGAACTGTTGATATCGTCCATTGCGCCAATCAGCGCCTGCATCTTTTCGTTGCCTTTCACTACGGCAGTGCTTGTGGATGTGGAAAGCGCGCTGGCATTTTTGGCGCTTTCGGCATTTGTGTGCACCTGATCGGAAATTTGATTAATCGCGGCAGCCAATTGCTGCACGCTGCTGGCTTGCTCGGTGGCGCCCTGCGACAGCGCCTGTGCGCCCGACGCCACTTGGTCGGACCCAGACGAAACCTGATCGGACGAAAGATTGATTTGCGACATCGCGTCCGACAGGTTATATTTAATTTCTTGCAGCGAGGTTAAAATGGCTTTAAAGTCGCCCATGTATTTTTCGCGCACTTTGGTGTGCACGTCAAAATTGCCCCCTGCCATCTCGCCCAGCAAATAGGCCTCGTCATCAATAATTAAATTTAGCGTAGATACAATGGTTTTTGTTGCATCGGCAAGCATGCCCGTTTCATCTTTTGTGCGAATATCGGGCACTTCGGCCTTTAAATTGCCCTCGGCCAAAAGCAAAAGACGGTCCTTGCAAGCGCGAATGGGGCGCGAAATGCCATTAGCCAAAGCAAACGCAATCAAAACCGCTGCCACAATCGACACCGCAAGCAGCACGGCTGTAATCAGGATGCCTGTATACGTAGCGCCCATGAACTCCGAGGTAGGTGCCGTAACGCCCACGCTCCAGCCGTTTGCACCCGGAATGGGCGCATATGCCGTAAATTTATCCACACCCGCAAAGCGATATTGGCTAAAGCCGCCCTTGCCCGCCGTCATCTCATCGTGAATGCTTGCCAAAACTTGAAGCGACGCATCGGTTTTCGCCATTTCTTGCACATTTTCGTGCCTGTTTACTCGTTCTTCACTGGGGTCGGCAATGGTGTATCCGCTTTTGTTCAGAATATAGCAGCTGCCGTGCTCGCTGATTTTCACCGATGAAACAATATCAATCAAAAATTTGGCAGGCGGCGCAAAATATACCACGCCCTCCACGCTCGTGCCGGGCAGACCATTTTTCCAGATGGGCGCCGCTATAATCAAGGCCCATTTGCCCGTTACTTTGCTTAATACAGGGTCCGACACCGTGGCTTTGCCCTGCATGGCCTGTTTAAAATATTCCCGATCGGAAAAATCTGTGCCATCGTACAGGCTTTTTCCGTTTTTATCTAAAATATTGCCGCGCTCGAAGCCATAGGTATCCACTTTTTGCTGCACAATGGCCTTTTTAGCCTCCAGCGTTGATTCCGGATTTGACATGCGCGCCACACTGCCTGTTTCACACGCAATATTCAGCACGGCCTCTAAATCTTTGCCAATGCGCTCGGCCGTTATCGCGGCCGTTTCCGTCATTGTTTGCTGCAAAAGCGTTTGCGTGCTCTTGTAATTAATGAAAATGCATATGCCCCCCACGAGCACAAGCGCTATGGCAACCGTGGAAATCATGTTTGTCAAAATTTTTGCTTTGATGCTTTTCATACAAAAACCTCCGGGCCTAAATTGTATCTTCTTGCCTTTAAATACCATAATAACCCTTTTTTACGCTTTAATCAATAAAAATGCGTTCTTTTTTTATTTTGACCAAGTTCCTTTACTGTTTTTTGTTCGCTTTGCCAAACAAAAGGCTTTTCCTTTTAAAAAAGCGAAAAAGCAAAACGCAGCGCTGAAAACAAGGGCGTTTTGCCGCGCAAAACGCCCTTGCAGGCGAAGCAATTATCCTCGCAATATGGCAAGGATTCGACTTGCAAGTTTACAGCGCACGTGATATAATATAAGCGTGTCCAAAGCCCCAATGGTTGTTGGGCATTGCTTTGGCAAAGGGCTGCTTTTCGCAGCCGCATTATTAGGAGGTAAAGAATACATGAAAAAATTTAGCAAATTGATTTCCCTTAGCATCGTGTCCGCCATTGCGGCAAGCATGCTGCTTACCGGCTGCGGCGCGAAGCCCGCTGCTTCTACCCCTGCATCCACCCCTGCTTCTGCTCCTGCTGCTTCCACCCCTGCTTCCACACCCGCCACTGCGGGCCTTAAAATTGCCATCTGCACCAGCCCGAACGCTGTTGACGACGGCTCTTTTAACGAAAACGTATATGACGGCATCCAAAAGTTTGTGAAAGCCAATCCCGGCAGCACCGTTACCAACATTCAGGAAACCACGGGCGCACCCGATGCCGCCATTGCTAAAATGGGCGAAATCGTGGGCGATTACGACGTGATTGTTGGCTCTGGCTTCCAGTTTGGCGGCTTGAACGACATTGCCAAGCAAAACCCCGACAAGAAATTTATCGTGGTTGATGCATGGCCCGCAAAAGACGAAGTATTGCCGAACGTTTATGCAATGCAGTTTGCAGAGCAAGAAAGCGGCTTCTTCGCAGGTATGGCTGCGGCGCTTGAAACCAAAACCAACAAAGTTGCGGTTGTCAACGGCCAGGCTTTCCCCTCTAACGTAAACTACCAGTACGGCTTCCAAGCCGGCGTGCAATTTGTCAACGAGACAGAGGGCAAAAAGGTAGAATTGATTGAAACCGGCTCGCATGCGGGCACAGACGTAACCGGCGCAAACGTCGGCGGCAACTACACTGGCAATTTTGGCGACATTGAAGCCGGCAAAAAATTGGGCGAAGCCCTTATCGCTAAAGGCTGCGACGTGATTTTTGTGGCTGCGGGCGATTCCGGCAACGGCGTTTTTGCTGCTGCTAAAGAAGCCAAAACCGACGTGAAAATCATCGGCTGCGACGTAGACCAATATGACGATGGCGCCAACGGCGACAAAAACATCATCCTCACCAGCGGTTTGAAGGTTATGGATGTTGTGGTTGAGCGTTCGCTGAACACCATTGCCGACGGCTCGTTCAAGGGCGGCAACGTTGTGCTTACCTTGAAAGACGATGCTACAGGCTATGTAAAGGCTGACGGCCGCAACCAGCTTTCCAAAGAAACCATCACCAAAATTGATGCCGCACAAGCAAAAGTAAAAGACGGCAGCATCGTTCCCCCCTCCAACTTTGGCGTACAGCCTAAAGATTTCAAGGTTGCCAAATAAGCCTTTGTAATCATTGATACAAGTTTCAAACAGGCATTTTCAATCTAATTGAAACGCCTGCACGGCAATAAATGCGCACATGGCCCGGCGGCCGCCGCAGGGCAATCCGACCGGAGCTATGTGCGCATTTTTCTTTTGATAAGCGCTTTAACCGGCTTTACGCTTAAAGCATTTATCAAAGGAAATTCGGTGTTTTTAAAGTACAAAGGAGGTTTTCACTTGAGCGAGGAATCCATTATTGCAATGCGCCATATCACCAAACGCTTTCCGGGCATTATTGCAAACAACGATGTGAGCATTGATATCAAAAAAGGGGAAATATACGCCATTTTGGGCGAGAACGGCGCGGGCAAAAGCACGCTGATGAGCATGCTGTTTGGCATGTATGAGCCGGACGAGGGCGAAATATATGTGCGCGGCAAAAAAGAAACGATTGCCTCGCCCAGCTATGCCGCAAACCTCAATATCGGCATGGTGCACCAGCATTTTAAATTGGTGCAAAATTATACCATTACCGAAAATATTGTGCTGGGTATCGAGCCTGTTAAAAAGGCGCTGGGCTTTTTGCCTACGGTTAATTTAACCGAGGCGCACGAGCGCATCCGCGCTTTATCCAAGCAATACGGCCTTGAGGTAGAGCCCACGGATAAAATTGAAGACATCAATGTGTCTACGCAGCAGCGCGCAGAAATTTTAAAAATGCTGTATCGCGATGCCGAAATTTTAATTTTCGACGAGCCGACGGCCGTTTTGACCCCGCAGGAAATTGACTATCTGTTAAACATTATCAAAAACTTGCGCGACGGCGGCAAAACCATTATTTTGATTACCCACAAGCTTGAAGAAATTAAG
>RRZU013400696.1_pt1 | contig 34727 bp, 26 predicted proteins | sample 2165561 | NCBI WGS metagenome assembly RRZU01 (sample SAMN10456909, study PRJNA506462) | wastewater metagenome | isolation source: wastewater sludge | place: USA: Moscow, Idaho | reverse complement strand
CGGGAAACCGAAAGAGGCGGTTTTAATCTTTATTGATGAAGTGAGCCCAGAAAATATAGCCAAAGTGGGCAAGTTGATTGATGGCAAGTAAGTAGTGAGTGGAAGTAACCAAAAAAAAGAGGCTGCAAAAAGGCTTTCCGAACTGCGCCAGGCTATTTATGAGCATGGACACAGTTATCATGTGCTTGATGCCCCAACCATCTCCGATGGCGAATATGATGCCCTTTTTCAGGAACTAGTCAGACTTGAAGAACATTTTCCTGAACTGGTCACGACCGATTCGCCCAGTCACCGAGTAGGTGGAACCATCCTAGCAGGCTTTGAGCCTGTAAATCATATAAGCCCTATGCTGAGCCTGGATAATGTTTTTTCCGAGGCTGAGTTGAGGGCTTTTTTGCAGAAGATGCGTCGCTATCTCCTTGATGAGGATGTCTTTCCCCTCATGGTAGAGCCTAAAATGGATGGCCTTGCCGTTGAGCTTGTCTATGAAAAGGGCATTCTTGTAACCGGTTCAACCCGCGGGAATGGCCTGGTGGGCGAGGATATCTCCGCTCAATTGCGCACTGTGCGGGACATTCCTCTGCGCCTGCGCCACCAGGCGAAAGTGCAGCTGCCGCAAGCATTCCAAGTGCGAGGAGAGGTCTTCTTACTCAAAAAAGGTTTTGAGGCACTAAATAAGCTGCGTGCAGAGCAGGGAGAGACGCTTTTTGCCAACCCCCGCAATGCCGCTGCCGGTTCCCTTCGCCAGCTTGATCCAGCCGTTACTGCAAAAAGACCCCTGGCATTCTTTGCCTACGGTTTGGGGGATACTGCGGGCTTTCCCGCGGAGAGTCAGGCAGAGATGTTTGCCCAGCTTGCAAGCCTTGGTTTTCCAGTGAATCCGCTTGTCGGTTTATGTGCCACAGCAGAGGAGGTGGAGGCAAGATACCACTATCTGCAACAGGTGCGGCCGGAACTTGATTATGACATGGATGGTGTTGTCATTAAAGTGAGTGATTTCTCTCGGCAACGTCGACTTGGGGCAACAGCAAGGGCTCCCAGGTGGGCAGTGGCCTGGAAGTTTGCTGCCCTGCAGGCGACAACTACAGTGGATTCTGTTGAGTTTCAAGTTGGCAGGACAGGAGTCATCACTCCAGTGGCTCATCTTCAGCCGGTGTCCATTGGCGGCGTGTCGGTACGCCGGGCAACCCTGCACAATAAAGATGAAATCCGCAGAAAAGATGTGCGTTTGCATGACACGGTTCTTGTCCAAAGGGCCGGAGACGTCATTCCGGAAATCGTTAAGGTCATAAACGAAGCCCGTAACGGCCAGGAAGAGCCCATCATATTTCCGGATAAATGCCCGGCTTGTGGCCAAGCCCTGGCACAAAAAAAGGATGAGGCGGCGGTGCGCTGTCTTAACCCGGCTTGTCCTGCCCAACGCGTGCAAAGACTTATTCACTTTGCCGGGAAGAGCGGGATGGATTTTGAAGGTTTGGGGAAGAAACAAGTTGAGTTGCTGGTGAGCCAGGGCATACTTCTTGATTTTCCCGATTTTTTTGTCCTTGACCCAGCAAGCCTTGCCCAATTAGAGGGATGGGGGACGCGGCTGGCCCAAAAAATTGTTACGGCCATAACCCAAAAAAAAGAGGTGAGCCTCGGCCGTTTACTCATGAGTCTAGGTATTCGCCACGTTGGTGAGGTAACCGCTGAATCCTTGGCCAACCATTATCCAGATTATGCTGATCTTTGTCGGGCAAGTCGGGAAGATCTGTTGGAGATTGAAGGGATTGGCGGAGAGGTTGCCAGTTCTGTGGCTGATTTTTTTTCAGATTCAGAAAATCGTCTTCTTCTAGACCGTCTTTTTGCGGCGGGAATAAAGTTGGTTAGAGAAAAACAATCATCTGATGCCCATCTCAGCAACCGGGTATTTTTATTCACAGGTACGTTGAACTCTCTTTCACGCAATGAAGCAAAGCAGATGGTACGTGATGCTGGAGGACAGGTCGTTTCTGCCATGAGTAACCGGGTGACAGACCTTGTTTCCGGCGAAAAAGCTGGCCACAAGGAAAAAGAGGCCAGAGAAGCGGGGATCCCAGTCCTTTCTGAAAAGGCATTTCTTGAGCTGTTGAGTAAAAAAATACTGGAAAGCCAGCGTTGAAAAAAAATAAGGCCGTGCATATATCAGTTTCCGGACGGGTGCAAGGTGTTGCCTTTCGCCATTATGCCCGCCTTGAGGCCAGGCGCTACGGCCTGGTCGGCTGGGTAAGAAATGTTAAGGATGGTACAGTTGAGCTGTTCTGTGCTGGAGATGAAGAACAGATAAGCCGCTTTCTTGCATGGCTCAAGCAAGGGTCGCCACTTGCTCAGGTGGAACAGGTGAAGTGGCAGCTTGAGTCATGGCCGACAAGTCCTCAACTTGATTTTATCATCTGGCCGACCGTATAATCTTTGCAGAGGTAGTTAATAGGCGTTTTCAGGAATAAGGAAAGACGAGATGGAAAAAGAACGAATAAACAGGGTGCAAAAAACAGTGCCAGGACTCGCATTTGGACGGGTACGCTGTCCGGCGTGTGGTAATAGTATACAGTTTGTGGAACGGGCGGAAAGTATTATGGTAACAACCTTCTATAACCAAAATGGGGATGGTTCTTTTACCATGGTAAGCCAGAATGCTGAAATAGGAGGGGAGCTATCCTTTTTGTGCGGGGAATGTGGCAAAGACCTCTCGTCACTTCATGGACATTTCCGGGAGATGTCTTTTTAAATATAGCGCTTACAGCTTTTCTAGGAATGTTGGGTATAAAAAAAGGCTGCCATTTGGCAGCCTTTTTTTATACATGCTATATGCACAAAGAATCAGACACAACCGGTCGGTTTTGGCAAACCAGCCATCTTACAGGCTCCTTTGCCTGGTCCCGATGGGAACAACTCATAGATGCGCTTCAGAGGGAAGCCGGTAGTTTTGGACAGAATTCGTACCATTGGAGCAATACCGTTTTTCTTGTAGTACTCTTGAAGAGCATCAATGACTTTCTGGTGTTCATCGGTAATTTCGGCAATACCTTCAACGCCCTTTACGTAATCAACCCAGTTCTCATCCCAGTCCTCTGCGCCTTTCAACAGGAAGCCGTCTTCGTCTACCTCGTAGGATTTTCCTTTGTACTCAATTGTTGCCATGTCTTCCTCCTGGCCAAGGTTTGATGTTATTTGCAAAGATGGAAAATTCGCTGATTTTTACTATACGGTGCAAAGTTTGTCAAGCGTGACGGTCATGTTTTTTGTGTGGGATGGCAAACAAATTGCGCATCAATTACTCATTTTTCTATGGCAACTTAACGGTAAATTGCCCATAATGCTCTTTCGCGGTTCGTTTTGATCTTTTTGCTAAAAGGACACAGAAACCATGTTGAGAATTCTGCGAAAAAATGCACAGTCTCCCTTTTTTCTGGCTATAGTCATTATAATTGCGATTGTCTTTGTTTTTTGGGGAGTAGGAACAAAGTCTGGCTCAGACGGCAACAAGGTAGCCATAGTAGATGGGCAAGAAATATCGGTTGTCGAATATAACCGTGCCTACGAACGCCTGGTGGACAACTTAACCAAGCAATTAGGTGGGCAGATACCGGATGGCCTCCTCGATAAACTGGGCCTGAAGCAGCAGGCTGTCAATGAACTGGTGCAAAGGGTCCTTATTGAGCAAGGTGCAGCAAAGCTTGGGATCAGGATCAGTGATTTCGACGTGCAGCGGGTAATCGAGTCAAACCCAGCATTCCAGAAAAATGGCAGCTTTGATCTTCCCACTTATAAAGAGACGCTTGAGAGAAATAACCTGTCAACTAATAGCTTTGAGGAGAGCACCCGCAACAATTTGCTTATTGAACGCACCGTGGGTGATATCGGCGCCTTTGCCAGCACCTCTGACCAGGAGGTGTCGCAGTGGTTTGATTTCCTGAACCTTGAATTGAAACTATCCTATAAGCTCTTTACAAAAGAAGACTACCTTGCCGCTGTCAAGGTTGATGATAAGGATCTGCAGGCCTGGTATGAGACACGCAAGGAGACCTATAGGCCATCACCCCAGTATAAATTTGAGTTCATCTCTTATCCCTACTCGCAAGAGTTGTCTCAGAAAGAGGTGAGCCCAGAAGAGCAGCGCGCATATTATACTGAGCACCAGGCTGAATTTGAAAAAAAAGAGGAAAGGCAGGTGCGCCATATCCTTTTTCGGGTACAACCTACGGATAGCGACGATGTCCGGGCTGGCCAGAAAAAGAAAGCCGAGGAGGTGTTAGCCGAGGTGAAAAGACAGGGCAAATTTGCTGAATTAGCCAATGAATACACTGAAGATCCAGCTGGTAAAGGTAAAGGCGGCGAGCTGGGATTTATCGTCCGTGGTCAGATGGTCCCCGCCTTCGAAAATGCCGCTTTTTCCCTGAACGAGGGGGAGGTGAGCCAGGTTATAGAAACCTCCTTTGGCTACCACATTATTCAGGTTGAAAAAATTAAACCTGCAGAGACCTCGCCATTTGAGGCTGTCCAGGCAACTATTGCACGCATTCTTTCTGCCCAGAAGGCAAAGACCATAGCATTTAAAAAGGTGAGTGAGGCCTATGAGGGAATAATGCGTGCGGGAAGCCTGGCAAAATTCAGCACCGACAGCCACCAAAACTTAAAGACAACCGATTTTATCAGCATGGACAAGCTGCCCAAAGAAGAGCCGCTTTTTCAGGATAACGCCTTTACCCAGGCTGCCTTTTCACTCGGTAAAGGACAACTCAGCTCCATCCTGGAAACGCCTAAGGGTTATGCCATTATCTTTGTGGAAGACATACGCAAACTCGATATCCCCTCCTTTGCCACGGTGCAGGAGCAGGTGAAAAAAGATTATTCCCGGGAAAAAAGCGGTGAACTTGCCAAGGCTGCTGCCGAGACTAATCTCCAGTCTCTTAGGGATAAACAGACGTGGCAACAGGGTTTGCAGGCCGAAGAAACTGGCTTTTTGGGACGTGGCGACGCTACAAATAATGTCCCGCCCGCCTTAATACAGGATGCATTTCTTCAAGTTGGGCAGAGTGCTGTCCCTGCTCAGATCTTAACCATTGGAGATGCTTACGGTGTATTCCGCATCGTTGGAGTAAGGCGTGGTGAAAAGCAGTTACCTGATTTAACGGCAGAAACATTGCAGCAGACTTTGTTGAAAACAAAGCAGGATGAGCTCTTAAACGGTTGGATACAGCAGCTGCAAAAAACTGGTGATATTTGGATTAACCCGGAAGTCTTAAAATAGGGACATGGCTGGTAAGTGAGCCCTCTGTTTCGGTCCGCGCCGAGCTAGTGCAGACAGAAACTGATGGGCGTGCGGACTATGATTTCAGTAAGAAAGATCTTATAGCAGTTCTTGCACCTCTTTTGGGGGGCAACGGGAGAAGAAAGAAAGGCATGACGGATAAGCAGGATCTTGTTAGCGCTGCAGGTGCACTTCCAGAAAATGAATATCTCCTGCTTCAGCTTGTTGCTGTCTTGTATGAGCCCGTTTCTACTCATTTTTTATGTAAATTATACCTCTCGCTGGATCACTTTCTCTTAGGGGAATATCGACCTCGGTTTGATGAGGTCAGTGGTATGCTGGCCCGCTTACGACACGAGGGATTTCTCTCTGCGAGCAACCAATGCACTGCTGAACTTGCTGAGATCCTCCTTCGCGCCAGCATAGAGCAGAAACGCTTTTCCCGTTTGGCCGCCTATGTTGAACAGAGCGCACCCATGGATTACCAGCATGGGCGCTGGCCCATGCGCTGCTGGCGGGCGGTAAGGCAGTTTCGTATTGGTCTGTACAGTCAGGATTTTGATCGCATAGATCAGGGCATGACCTTTTTAGAGCATGCCGAATGCAGCACAGTTTTCTTTGGTGTATCACCCATCCTGCGCATCCTCACCTGCGCCTTTAGTGCCGACTGGTTTAGCGCACTTTCCACGCCAATACAGTTTTATATACTTGACTATACTGTAAAAAAAGTAGCAGCTGATCTGTCAGCGGCGACAGCCCTTTTTGCATATTTGCAAGATGAGGTTCCAATACGAATTCCCAGGGAGGAACAAATACCGTTTTTGCGTTTACTGGCAACGGTTTGTATCTATCAGGGGAAATTCTCTTTTTTCGCGCAGATCCTGCAGGAGCAGACAGAATCTTTCGTTGGCTCAGGCATGCGGGGAACGCTTTTGTTTTTGCAGGGCGAGTTTTCTCGCTCTTTATCTGCCTTCGCCGAGGATAGGCAGCAACTTGCCGAATTTGCTGGTGATGATTCCCTAACTTTTTTTGGCCTGCCAGGATTTTTTTACATCCTTTCAATTCTTTACTGTGGCGATGAGGCGACCTTTCCCTTGGCAGAACAGGCCGTGGAAAAGGGCTTGCTCCACAGTAGGGGCGGTAGTGATGAGCTGCCACTTTTGTGCCTGCGCGCCTTCTTGGGTTACCGACGGGGCAAAGACCCGGATCTTTTAGAGCTGACCGCTGCCTTGGCAGCGGAGAAGCGCAGTGTGAGCATGTTGCTTGCCCTGATTATTTTGCACTGGATGGGAGTGGAAACTGCTCCAGAATTCAGGGCTCGTCTCAAAGGATTGTATGGGATTGCACAGAAACGAGGTTATTTCTGGTTATCTGAAGAGGCCGCGGCGCTTCTTTTGGCCCTGCAAGAACATGATAGTCAGGAGAATGAACACAGGAGGGAAGAAAGTAGGCTTCTACACCTGGTTGATCTTTTTCCCTCCCCAACTTCTTGGCAGCACAGTTTAAGTGAGCTTATTGAGACAGTCACGGCAATTCGTCAGCCGGAGCAGACTAGACGTCTAAGCTGGTTTGTCACATTCACTGGAAAGACCTTGATGCTCTTTCCTCGGGAACAACGCAGGAATTCTCGCGGCAAATGGAGCAAAGGTAGAGCCATTTCCTGCAATCGCCTGGTGGAAATGGGCGCCCCCTATTTGACAAAGCAGGACAGGGAAATTTGCGCTGCCTTTGAGCAGGGCGAGAGCAGTGCAAGCAGGCCTGGAAATGCCGCCTTTGATGAAGACAGGGCGCTAGTCGCCTTAATTGGCCATCCCCATGTCTTTTTGCATTCCTCACCACGCACCCCGGTGGAGATTGTACCCGGGGAACCGGAACTCATGGTGGAACGCCGGGAAGATTCTATCTTTTTGTATTTTTCCCATCCCATTGGCACAGCCTCGGTTTGTGTCTGGCCCGAGACCTCCACCAGATTTAAGGTTGTGCAGATCCGCGAAGAGCATCGTCGGGTAGCAGCAATCACCGGGCCAAGAGGGCTGCAGGTGCCCATGTCAGCCAGTGGGGACCTCCTTGAAACCATTGGCAGTATGGCCTCTTTTATGACGGTTCACTCTGCCATTGATATACCAAACTCAGGTGAGCCCCTGGAAACGGTAGAGGGTGATTCCACCATCCATATTCACATGATCCCCTATGGTGGAGGTTTTCGGGTAGAGCTCTTTGTGCGACCTTTTGTCAAGGATGGCCCATATCTCAAACCTGGTGTTGGCACCATCAACCTGATTGCAGAAATTGATGGCAGACGTCTGCGCGCCAAACGTGATCTGCAACTGGAAGAGGCCAAGGCGCGGGAGGTTGAAGAGAGTTGCCCCATGCTTGACCTGGCAGCTGAAATCGATGCCGATAGAGTCAGGGAATGGCACTTGGTCGACCCGGAGGCCTGTTTGCAGGTGCTTTCTGAAATAGATGCCATTCGTGGTAAGGTAATTCTTGAGTGGCCAGAGGGACAGAGACTTTTTATCAGGCGCCAGGTGGGCTCAGAGCAGCTGAACCTCAATATTCGTACCCTGCATCAGGACTGGTTCGCCTTTTCCGGCCAGGTTGAATTAGAAGAAAATGAGGTGATGGACCTGAAACTCCTTCTGGAAAAGGCCAGGCAGACAAAGAGTCGTTTCATCCAGATGGGAGATGGCCAGTTCTTGGCTCTAACCCAGGAGTTTCGGCGTCGCTTGGATGAGTTACTCTACTTCGGCAAAATCGGCAGTGGCAATGATAAGGAAGTGAAGATCCATTCGCTGGCCGCCATGACCTTAGATGGCCTGAGCTTGCCAGACAAAACAAAGGTGGATGCAGGTTGGCTTACGCGGCGCAAGGCCATTGAGTCGGTGCAATACCTGCAGCCCAGAGTACCGAGCACTTTAAAGGCAGAGCTGCGGGACTACCAAAAAGAAGGATTTGTCTGGATGTGCCGTCTGGCACAGCTTGGTTTTGGTGCCTGCTTAGCCGATGATATGGGGCTTGGTAAGACTCTGCAGGCTTTGGGACTTATCCTTTCCAGGGCCCAGCAAGGTCCTTCTCTGGTTGTTGCCCCCACCTCGGTTTGCATGAACTGGCAGGCAGAGATTCGCCGCTTCGCACCCACGCTTAATTTTCATATTATTGCCGGGGCGACCGATCCTGCAGCATTTTCTTTTGGGCCTTATGATGTGGTTGTAAGTAGTTACACGCTCTTGCAGCAGGAAAAGGAGTTTTTCACCTCCATCGAATGGGAGACCATTGTTCTTGATGAGGCCCAGGCCATTAAAAACTCTGCCACCAAGCGTTCTCAGGCCGCAATGAAGCTGCAGGGCCGCTTTAAGCTCATCACAACTGGCACACCGATTGAAAACCATCTAGGAGAACTGTGGAATCTTTTTTCATTTATAAACCCAGGGCTCTTGGGAAGTTTTAAACAATTCAACCGCCGTTTTGGCATACCCATTGAAAAACATCGGGATAGAAGCGCCAGGAAAATGCTTAAGAAGCTTATTCAGCCCTTTATGCTCCGGCGTATTAAGGCCGAGGTGCTTGATGAGCTTCCCTCGAGAACAGAGGTGACCCTGCGCGTCGAGCTGGGGCAGGATGAAAGGAACTTCTACGAGGCCCTGCGGCAGCAGGCCCTGGAAAATATTGCCGGTGATAAAGAGAAAAACAGTCGTCAGATACGAATTCTTGCCGAGATTATGCGATTGCGCCGAGCCTGTTGTAATCCTAAACTCATTGATCAGGCCTTAAATATTTCTTCAAGTAAAGAGCAGGTTTTTTCTGAAGTGGTTGACGAGCTGCTTGGCGGCGGCCACAAAGCCCTGGTCTTTAGCCAGTTTACCGGACACTTGGCCCTACTGCGTCGATTTTTAGAGGAGAAGAAAGTAAGCTATCGCTACTTGGACGGCTCAACAGCTGCGGCGCAACGCCAACGTCAGGTGGAGGAGTTTCAGGCGGGTGAGGCAGATTTCTTTTTAATCAGCTTAAAGGCTGGTGGTTTAGGCCTCAACCTGACGGCAGCTGATTATGTTATTCATATGGATCCCTGGTGGAATCCGGCGGTGGAAGACCAAGCTGCTGACCGGGCCCATCGTATTGGACAGACCCGGCCGGTAACCGTGTATCGCCTGGTGACAGCTGATACTATTGAAGAAAAGATTGTGCGCCTGCACCAGGAAAAGAGAACCCTCGCCCAATCTTTACTGGAAGGGGCCGATGCCAGTGCACGCTTCAGCGCGGATGAGCTGTTGGAGTTGATTCGCTACCACTGACCTTTTTTAATCCCTTTAGGGGTGACATGACCCCCACCAGTGAGGCAGGCAGCTTGGGCATGCCACTTATCAGGGAAAGGAGCACAGCCGCAAGGTAGGGCACCACCTGAATGCCCAGCATGGCTATCCAGATCTTCACATCAACCATCTCGGCATCAAATCGCTGTGTCATGCCAAGGCCTGCTAGTATCAGGGCCAAGGCAAAGAGTCCTTCTTCCCGCGCATCCCCTAAGGCCTTTATGATGGCATTTGCCTGGGCCTTTTTTGGCGTTCGGAAAAAGCCAATTCGCCTGGTAATAAACCCGGTGACCATTGCTTGGGCGATGGTGTGCGAGAGGGCAAGGCCTGCTAAGGCCGCTGCCAGGCTTTGCCGCCAGGAGGCGATAACTCGGCTTCTATACAAGAAAATCATCTTCATGCTTTTAAAGAAGAAAAGCGCAATGGGTAAGCAGGCAAAGATGATATGCGGTGGTGCAAAGTATTTGGGAAACATGACCATGCCGAAAGACCAGACCAGGGCCAGCAAATTAAAGAGCAGGTTAATGCCATCGGCAAACCAGGGTAGCCAACCGGCAAGAAAGTGATAGCGTTGGCCATTGGTCAGGTGCGTGCGCTTAAGACCAAGCATCTGCATCATGTGATGACGCAGGATGAGCACCGAGCCGTAGGCCCAGCGGAAGCGTTGTTTTTTGTAGTCAAGGAAGGTGTCCGGCATGAGTCCCTGCCCGAAACTGTAGGGGAAGTAACAGGCATCATAGCCGCGTTCAAAGATGCGCAGGCCAAGCTCGGCATCCTCTGTTATACACCACTCTGACCAACCACCAACCTCTTCTAAAACACTGCGGCGCACCATGGTCATGGTCCCATGCTGAATAATGGCGTTGCGTTCGTTACGGGTCACCATGCCTATCTGGAAAAATCCTCGATACTCGGCCAGACACATGGCCTTAAAGGCATTTTCTTCACCGTCACGGTAATCTTGGGGGGCCTGTACAATAGCCATGTTTTCCATAGCAAATTGCGGGGTCAACGCGCGCAGCCAGTCTGGTGAGACCATGTAATCACTGTCAATGACGGCCACGACCTCAGCCTCGGGATCTGTATGTTTAAGGGCAAAGTTAAGGGCCCCGGCCTTAAAGCCTTCCAATGGCGCAACATGGAAGAAACGAAAACGTTTGCCCAGCTTTTCGCAGTGCGCGGCCACTGGCTGCCACACTGCTTCATCTTTGGTGTTGTTATCTATGACCAGGACTTCAAATCTGGGGTAATCAAGCTTCGCCAAGGCATCCAAGGTCTGGATCATCATGTCGGGCGGTTCGTTGTAGCAGGGCACCTGCACACAGACAAAGGGGAGTTTTTCATCGGGCAGACGCTGCTGTTCTGGTTCGGGCAAGCGTTTCCACTTGCTTATCCACAGAGCTTCAGCCCATTCATGTGCCTCAGCCAGGATAACCAGTATAGCCCCCATCGCAGCAAGCATAAGAAGAATCCCGACTGCGAGGGTGGATGGAGTCAGGTACTGGCGCTGAAAATCATAGACAAGCCAGACGGCAAAACTCGCAATGGCATAGGCGATAAGCGCTAAAAATCCGCGCCCTTTCGACAAAAGACCCTGGCTGTCACGGAAGAGAAAGAGCAGAAGGAGAACGGAAAGGCCAATGGTAATTGCCGCTAGCCCTTGCCATTGGGGAACCCGCTGCACCGGTTGGATAAATTCAAATTTGGGTTTACGTTCATCGTTGTAGACCCCCCAATAGGCACCGGCTACGCCTTCTAGTTCCAAACCTTTCCAGCGCTGGTCAAAGGCCTCCATCACATAATAAGTATATCCCTCTTTTTGCGCTATATCGAGAAAACGTCGCAGAAAGGTGGCCTCGTTTGCCACACTGGCCACTGATCCCTTGTAGATCCTCCCCGAGCTGGGCCAACCAATTTCGGCAATGACAATTGGTTTGTCCGGATAGGCCTGTCGCAGTTCGTTGTACCTCTTCACGCAATAGTCAACGGCCTCGTCTATGGGGATTCCTTCCCAGTACGGCAGTAAATGCACGGCAATATAGTCAACATGCTCAACCAGTTTGGGATTTGCCAGCCAGACATGCCAAGGTTCAGCTACGCTGACAGGCGCCCAGACCTTCTCTTTAACCTGTTTGATGTAGGCGATGATCTCGTCAACGGTCTGATCTTTTCTTAAAATTGCCTCGTTACTGACAATAATCCGCACGATATTTTTGTTGTACTTCTGGTATACTTCAATGAGTTTGGCTATTTGCTTGGCATTATTTTCGTTATTTTTGTCAATCCAGGCGCCTAAAGCCACATTGATTCCCCGGGCCGCAGCAAGTCTTGGAATCTCGGCAAGGGTTCCTTCCATACTGTAGGAGCGAATGGCATAAGTGCTACCGGCAAGGAGGGCAAGATCAGAGTCTATTTCCTCTACAGTGGGGAGTATGTGTTTAAGGGGTGTTTGTGTGTCCCCTCGGTATGGAGAAAAAGAAAACCCCTGAATTTTATCAGGCCAGGGCGGTTCTATATTGGGTGCGTTGACTATTTTCCAGAGAAGAACAGCGAGACACGCCATCAGAAATGTAATAATTAAACCGGAACGATTCATAGCGAGATGGGTTAGAGAAAAATGGGAACGCTTTATAGGGAGCGTACATTAATGGCTTTTATGACGAATACTTCGTCGCAAATTGTATGCGTAAACGAAAAAAAGCAAAAGCAATTATTAATAGAGAAAAGAAAAAATGCAGCAGGTTCGACATCTTCCGTCCCATCGCCCATACCACATTGCTCTTATCTTGCCAAGGTATTGTAGGCTGGCAAAAAGAGCATCCTCGATTAAAAAAAACACAAATATGCAGATGAATACAATAAATGGGTTTTTCCACGTGCTGTAAAGGGCTTAGAGAAAGGAAGATAACTTATTAATTTCAATAGAGATATTTGCCGGGCTTCGGCCAATGAACACGGCTAACTCATTTTTCTATTCCCAAAAGCAGGCGTGCCTGCTCAAAAAAGACAGCCTAGTATCTTCGCACCTTCCCGATCTGCAGGTAGACCTCCTGCAGGGGAATCTGGTGCTGACTGGCCAAGGCACGGCAGTCTTCCAATTCTGGTTTGGAACGAAGTACCTTGCCGTCTAAAAGGGCATTTTTCATGGTGACATTGCCCAGGGGCGTCGTGATCTCTTCAAAGGAGACGTCAAGCACTGTCTTTTTTATGGGAATTGTTTTAACACCGAGTGTTGAGGTGTGCTGAAAGATGAGCCGCTTGAATCTATCCTCATCTGTTGCACTGCAGAGAAGGGAAAGGGTGACTGCCGGTCTGTTTTTTTTCATCACAATGGAGGTAAAGTGCACATCCATGGCACCCGCCTGCATGAGGCGATCCATGGCATCGGCAATCACTTCCCCAGTCATATCGTCAATATTGCACTCTAGCAGGCAGGCTGGCACCGTCGGCAACTGGTCTTTTACCTCTTTAGCTCTCGCTAGGCTGACTCGTAGTACATTGGGTATGGCGGTATCCCGGTGGCCAATACCATAGGCAGTTTTTAAGAAGGTGAGCTGTGGAGCATCGTCAAAATGGTCTACCAGTTCGACAAGGATGGCGGCGCCTGTTGGGGTGGTGCTTTCTTTTGCCACAGCGCCTTTTCTGGTGGGAACGCCAGCTAGGATCTCCAGCGTTGCTGGAGCAGGCACCGGCATAAGGCCGTGGGCGCATTCAACAAAACCTCCGCCCAATTCAATGGGAGAACACCATACCTCGTCTATATCCAGGGCGTGGAAACAGATGGCAGCTCCCACAATATCAACAATGGAGTCTGTTGCCCCCACCTCATGAAAATGTACCTCGTCAAGCGCTTTGCCGTGGATTTTGGCCTCAGCTGCTGCCACACGATGAAAAATGGCGAGGCTCGTTGATTTGATCTCCTCGCTCAGACTGCTCATCTGGATAATCTCTTTGATGTCTTTCAAGGTGCGGTGGCTGGCATGGACATGCTGTTGTTCATGGTGGTCATGCTCGTGATGATGATCATGCTTGTCGTGGTGCTCACATGCGGCCAACTTCACGTCCACACGCAGACCATGGATGCCCTTGCGTTCATCTGCCGTAATCTGCAGGGAAAATTCGTCTTCCAGCTTAAGCTTGGCAAGCTCATGTTTTAGATATGCGGCATCGACCCCAAGGGCCAGCATGGCGGCCAGGTTCATATCACCACTGATGCCGGAGAAGCAGTCATAAAATAAGATGTTCATATGCCTTAGGTGAGCAGACTAAGATTGACTCCACTTAATATTTTTTAATGGGCTAATGACGGTTGCCGGCCATCAGATTTTGCGCGGTTTCAACAATACCATCGACCTCGCAGTAGGCGGCTACCTCCTTTAACCTTTCTGGGATTTCAATGTGTTGCGGGCACTGTTCCATGCATTGTCCGCATTCAACACACTGAGAGGCATAGGTTTTATTGCCCCTGACCCCGCCGTTCATGAGAGCATAGATAAACTGAGTCCTCTCCTTAGGCTCAGCAAACATGCGGCCCGTGTTGTAGATTTCAAAGCAACTGGGAATGTTAACACCGGCCGGGCAAGGCATACAGTATTGGCAGCCAGTGCAGCCCACAGGCATGAGTACCCTGTAGGTGTCGGCAACCTGGTTTATGAGGGCGAGCTCTGTATCTGTTAAGCTGTTGGCCACTGCCTGGCTGGCTATGGTTAGATTCTGTGCGATATGCTCATCCACATTCATACCCGATAGGACAACAGTCACCTCTGGATGATTCCATACCCAGCGCAAGGCCCATTCCACCGGAAGCCGTTTCGTGCTGGCGGTATCCCACAGACTTTGAATGGCAGGAGGCGCTTCGGGTTTGCTTAGATTGCCGCCGCGAAGAGGTTCCATGATAACGATGGCAATTCCCTTAGCTGCGGCATATTTGAGCCCAGCAGTGCCTGCCTGGTTCTGGGTGTCGAGGAAGTTGTACTGGATTTGGCAGAAGGTCCAGTCATAGGCATCTATAATCTGAGTGAATTCCTCCTTGGTGCCATGGAAAGAAAAACCAATGTTGGCAATTTTTCCTTCTTTTTTGGCGCTTTCCAGAAAGTTGATCACCCCAAGTGAGTTGAGTTTCTTCCAGGAATTGCCCTCAAGGGCATGGAGCAGGTAATAATCTATGCAGGTAACGCCAAGTTTTTCAAGTTGCTTTTCTAAAATGGCATCCATGTCTTCCCTGGTATTTATAGCCCAGGGAGGAAGCTTGTCGGCAATCTTCACCTTTTCGCGGTAGCCATTGGCTAGGGCCTTGCCAACGACAATCTCACTCTGCCCACCGTGATAGGGCCAGGCTGTGTCAAGGTAGTTCACGCCACCGTCAATGGCTTTGCGCATCTGTTCAATGGCCTTGTCTTCGTTGATGCTGCCGTCTTTATTTGTAGGAAGACGCATGGCTCCAAAGCCGAGGATGGAGAGTTTTTCCCCTGTCTTGGGAACAGTTCTATACAGCATGACTCGCTCCTTGATTTAGTCTTGATATTGGGGGGTAATTACCCTGGCCCTGGCTGCCGTTTCCTGCCCTATCCATGTTCAGCATACCATGAGCTTGTACTCAGACAACAGAAATAAATGCGTTAAGAGGGCCAAAGCATGCCTATTTAGTGTAGGCTGTGGAGGTGACGTCACCTCCCTTACCTGTCCAATTGGTATGGAAGAACTCTCCTCTGGGTTTATCTACGCGCTCGTAGGTGTGTGCGCCAAAGTAATCCCGCTGCGCCTGGAGCAAGTTTGCCGGCAGATTCTTGGAGCGGAGCCCGTCATAATAGGCGAGAGCCGAAGAGAAGCAGGGAATGGTGATGCCGGCGACAGCTGCCTGGGCAACTATGGCACGCAATTCCTCCTGTCCTTTGTTGATTCTCTCCCGAAAAAAAGGTGCAAAGAGCAAGTTTTTCAGGCCCTGACTCTGTCTGTATCCTTCAGTTATTTTGTCGAGAAAGGCAGAGCGAATAATGCATCCGCCGCGCCAGATGGCGGCAATATTGCCGTAATCAAGGTTCCAGTCGTATTCAGTCGAGGCCTCCCGCATGAGCATAAATCCCTGGGCATAGGAGAGTATCTTGGCCGTGTAAAGGGCCCTCTCAAGGCTGCCCACTATCTTGCTCCGGTCGCCGCTGAAGGTTTTTGCTGGCCCAGTTAAGAGTTCGCTTGCCTCTAGGCGTTCTTCCTTTAAGGCCGACAGGCAACGTGCAAAAACCGATTCGCTAATCAGAGAAAGGGGAATGCCGGCATCAAGGGCGGCCATAACCGTCCACTTGCCAGTGCCTTTCTGTCCGGCCACATCAAGGATATGGTCAACCAGAGGACTGCCGTCTCCGTCCGCATAGGCAAAAATAGCCGCAGTTATTTCAATGAGATAACTGTCCAGCTCGCCCTTGTTCCAGGTGGCAAAGATTTGACTCATCTCCTTGGCCGTAAGACCAAGCCCGAGCTTCATAATCTGGTACGCCTCGCAGATGAGCTGCATATCACCGTATTCAATACCATTATGTACCATCTTTACATAATGCCCGGCCCCGCCGGGGCCAATCCAGGTGCAACAGGGTTCGTTGTTGCCGGCTTTTGCTGAGATGGCTTCAAATATGGGTTTGACGTATGGCCAGGCCTCCTTGGCCCCTCCAGGCATAATGGATGGCCCATTTAAGGCACCTTCCTCACCGCCGGAAACACCGGTGCCGATATAGAAAATGCCTTTTTTCCGTAGTTCGGCCTCGCGCCGGGCGCTGTCATGGTAGTTAGAGTTGCCACCATCAATAACGACGTCTTCTTTATCCAGAAAAGGCACAATCTGGGCAATAAACTGATCGACCACATTCCCAGCCTTTAGCATCATCATCACCTTTCGAGGACGCTCTAACGATGCAATGAAATCTGCAATGCCATGGTATCCCCTCACGGGTTTTCCCTGAGCTCGACCCTGCATGAAATGATCGGTTTTGCTAGTTGTTCTGTTGTACACGGAAACGGTAAAGCCCTTGTTTGCCATGTTCAGCGCCAGGTTCTCGCCCATAACGGCCAAGCCAGCTACCCCAATCTGTCCCTTCTCTTTCATCGTTTCACTCCTGATATTGGTCTGATCTTACGCATTTTTACCCGATTATAACCTGCAGGCCCACCAATGTCACATGAATGCCCTGAATTATTTCTTCCAGCGTTTGTACTAACTCAGCTGCTGAACTTCTGAGCACAGATTCCTTGCGGAGAGCACCTAGCTGATAAAATAGATAATTATTTGAAAGAATTAATAGTTAAAGGGTAGCAAATAGCTATTAATTTATCAAAGTAAATTTTATTTGCTCTCATGTTATGTATGCTATTATAGCTAGTTGTTTATTTTTGTTGCTGTCAAGGTGAAAGAATGTGTCAAATGCCAGTTTTAATATTTCTCATAAGCTTCTTGACAAAAAAATAAAATTAGAACACTCATTCTTTGAGTGAATTAAATAAATATGATAAAACGGTGTCTGTTATGGTTGTCGTCAATAAAGATCTTATGCGCACCATTAACCGTCTGGCCATTTTGCACATGATCAGAGATGTCGGTGCGATTTCCCGAGTAGATATATCCCGAGCTACGGGCCTCAGTCAATCCGCTGTAACTGGTATAACGGCTGAGCTGCTCGAGGAGGGTATTATCGTTGAAAAACCGGGCAGCAAAGGTGGCGGCGGGCGACGTCCTGTCCCGCTGGCCTTTAATCCCCAGGGCGTTTTTACTGTTGGCGTACATCTTTCTGTTAACCAACTAATTGTTGTTCTGTTGAATCTTCAGGCGGAAATACTCTACACTGCAACCGTCCCGCTTCACGAAGATAGTCTGGCTGTTGATACCGTTGTCGACACCTTGACTCTGGCGGTGCAGACCTGTCTGTGGGAATCAAATTTTTCCAAGAACCAGATTGCTGGCATAGGCATTGCCGTTCCAGGTCTTATCGATTCAAGAAAAGGAGCCATCTATTCTGTTCCCAACTATGGCTGGAGGGATGTGCAGTTTGCGCAGCTGGTTGCACAAAGGACCGGGGTGCCGGTTTATGTGGAGAACAGCGCCAACGCCCTGGTGCTTTTTGAACAGTGGTTTGGTGTTGGTCGAGGGACCGATAATTTTTTACTGGTAACCACGGAACACGGTATTGGCATGGGTATGGTCGCCGAAGGCAAGATGCTCAGAGGGGCCCGCGGTCTTGCCGGCGAATTCGGCCATATAGTTGTGGATAGAAACGGCCCTGCTTGCCGGTGCGGAGAACAGGGATGTCTTGAGGCAATTTGCAGCAATAATGCTATTTTGCGTGATGCCCAGGCTGCCGTTAATGCAGGTGCCTGGAAAAGGGAATCGACAAAAAATATGACCATTGAGGAGATACTTGCCGAGGTAGATCGGGGCAATGAGTCGCTGCGCGCTATTTATAAAAAAGTTGGAGAACGCCTGGGCGTAGGTCTAAACAACCTGTGCAAGGTTTTTGACCCGCAGACAGTGGTATTATCCGGTAAAGGGGTCCTTGCCGGTGAGCATCTCTTTGCACCCATGCGCACAACCCTCCATGAAGATATTTCTTTTCAGGTAGGAAGCCCCGTCTGGCTGCATGTGCAAAAATGGGAGGCAACCAATTACGCAAAGGGAGCCGGCGTCCTTGTTTTGGAAAAAATATACAATGCGCCTGCCGATATGGCGGAAAAAACACCTGTTGCCGTCAGAGTCTGAGTTCGTGACCCATCGGAACTGAAATCGGCTGGCAAGCTCCTGTGAACCGTGTAGGACGCCTGGCATGGGGAAGGTTTTTTCTTCAATCTCTCTTCAAGATCCAGGGGAACTCGACTGAAAAAAAGAAGGAGCAGTAAGCTGAGTAAGGAGAATTGATTCTGCAACCTCTAAGCAGTTGCTGATTCTAGGTTGGGGGAGTGCAGGTGGCGAACAGAAGAAGTGAGGTGCAAAACGCTGAAAGAATAATGGCTCATTCATTCGGCATGTGCTGTGTCAGTGCCCTTTGTGTCTCTGCCGACGATCTGATTGACGTTCTTTCCTTTTTTGTGTAATCACATTCATCTAGTATCGGCTGAATTGAGCTCTTTGCGGGCTACCCAGCTAGTCTTTTTGGTTTTACCTTCCATATACTGCAATGCGAACAGATATTTTACATGCCGGAGCCGGCGAACTGAACTACGAAATCCGCAATATTGTCGCTGTGGCTGAACAGCTAGAGCGGCAGGGCGTGCAAGTCTACTATGAAAATATTGGTGATCCGGTGGCAAAGGGCGAGCGTGTGCCCGACTGGATGAAGGAAATAGTTGCCGAAGCGGTATATGAAAATGCCAGCTATGGTTATAGCCCAACAAAGGGCGTGCTTTCGTCGCGCGAATTTGTAGCAAAGATAACAAACAGCAAGGGTGGCGTGCAGATAGATGCCGATGATGTCATCTTTTTTAATGGCCTTGGTGACGCCATTTCCAAGGTCTATGGCTTTCTCAAAAGAACGGCACGTGTCATTGTGCCCACACCGAGTTATACCACCCACTCCTCAGCAGAAGCTGCTCATGCCGGCGCTGAGCCGGTCACCTATATCCTTGATCCCAATCATCTCTGGTATCCAGACCTGGAGGATATTGAAAATCATATCAAGTACAATCCAGCGGTTGCAGGCATTCTAATAATCAATCCTGACAATCCAACCGGTGCCGTCTATCCCGCTGATGTCATGCGGGCCATTGTTGAGATCTGTGAAAAGAACGATCTTTTTATTGTCTGCGACGAAATCTATCAGAATATGACCTATAACAATACCGTGTCAGCCCCTTTGTGCACGGTTATTGGCAACAAGGTGCCGGCTATCTGCATGCGCGGTATTTCCAAGGAAATGCCCTGGCCCGGCAGCCGCTGCGGCTGGATAGAGGTCTATAACCGGCAGCGAGACCCAATGTTTGCCACTTATGTGCAATCAATTTTAAATGCAAAGATGCTCGAGGTCTGTTCGACCACGCTGCCTCAGATTGTTATGCCAAGGATCAAGTCGCACCCGCTTTATATGGTGCACTTGAAAGAGCGAATTCGTCGTTACGAACGCTATTCAAACATTGCCTACAATATAATGAAAGACGTGAAAGGCGTATTGGTGAACCGTACGAACGGGGCCTTTTACATGAGCGTTGTCTTTGAAGAAGGTGTGCTGAATCACAAACAGTCTCTGCCAATAGCCAACAATGAGGTGCGGGCCATTGTTGAGCGTCTGGTAACCGGTTCTGGGGTGCAGCCGGACAAAAGATTTGTGTACCATCTGCTGGCAGCCACCGGCATCTGCGTAGTGCCGCTATCGTCTTTTGCCACGGAGTTACAGGGTTTTCGGGTAACCTTGTTGGAGGCCGAGGAGGAGAAGTTTGTGGCAATTTTTAACACCATTGCCGAAAATATTAAGGACTACTTAAATTCAGACCAAAGCTGCCCTCGCTGCCTCTGTTAAGGTCTTACCGGCAAAGGGCTTAATCTGAAAAAAGGACACCTTGCCAGCAGGCAACCCAAATTTTCCCAGAATTAGTTAGAGTTTATTGGTGATCTTTTTTTGGCGGATATGATGCCGCAGGGCCACCAGTGCTGTTTGTTGCCACCCAAGCCTGCTGTAAAAAGCAAGCGCTGGGTGGTTTTTTTTATCAGCCAGCAGTTGCAGGCGTTCGGCTCCTCGCTCTTCAGCCCATTTCTCAAGACCAGCCAAAAGGGCGCGGCCAATCCCTTGGCCTTGCCGTTTTGGTGTAACCACAACGTCTTCCACTACAACCGCTGCTTTTCCTTCAGCTGTTGATATAATCAGCTGTCCGCTTGCCATCCCTGCTTTTTCACCAGCTAGGTCAGCTATGAGTAAGCAGGCCGAGCTGCTTTGCAGAAGCAGACCCAGGGCATGGGCCTGCTTTTTAGCATCAAAAGAAAAATCTTCTTCAATGGAAAAAAGAAGGTGCAGCAACTCAACCATAAAGGGGATGTCGTCTTCTTCTGCCCGGCGTAAGTGGAGCATGTTTTATTCTTGTGTCATGCAGTTATCTATTCAATAAGAAACTCTTTTAAGGGCTCACCGTCTTCAATGCTGTCTAGGATGGCATCTATAATTTCAGTATCTTTTACTTCGCGATACCACCAATTGTCTGGCTGCACTACCACAATAGGGCCATTTTCGCACAACTTCATGCAGCCGGTGGCAACAACCTGCACATCAAGGCCGCGATCGAGGATTTCTTCTTCTATATATTGAAGAAATCCGTCGTTCTGGCGATGGCAAACACCTTTTGCTTCCCCTTTCATACGGAAACTCTGACAAACTAAGATTTGTCTCGCTGGAATACCCATGTGCTTACTCCTCCACTTGCAAATTGATTTAATGTATTATTTTGAAGAAAAAAATTTGCGCATAACGGTGACTGTAGCTGAAAAGGCACTGAGTTGCAGAGCCCTATTGCTTGCAGCCTTTTTTCTTGCCTCCCCCATAGAGCAGGTCAACGGCGCCGTTAATCTCATTTTCCCCGACAATGACGCGCAGCCCCAACGCGGTAAGGATTTCTTTTGGGCGCGTGCCGGCACTGGCCACGAGTAAGGCACAGCAGTCACGCAGGATACCACCAAGTTTTTCCCAGCGTTCATCGCCACCTCCGGAAGGAGGTGCCTGTCGTGTTTCCAGGAGACAGGGAAGGGCATCCTTTTCCCGGGGACCATAGATGAGAAAGACCTTGGTCTGACCAAGATGCAGATCTACCTCCATACCATTACTGCTGGCCACCGCCACCCTGGATCGTTCTTTACTTGGCTTGGGGAGGTTTGGTTGTGCAATGGTGGTCGTATCCAGGCCGCAGCCACATATCTGGGGTTGACATCCGCTTGATGGCGTGCAGCCGCAACCACAGGTTCCAGGGTCAGGCAGGTATGAAACCGTGGGCAGATATTTCTCTGTGAGCTTGGAAATTTCTTCCATGTGCACCCTGGTAGCTGGCGGAGGCGCATCACTTTGTTCTGGTGAGGGGAGAAAGGCAATGAGCTCCATGAGGCTGGCCCCGGCATCTTTCATGACCTCGGCAATATTGACGGCTTGATGTGCATTGATTCCTGGATAGAGGGTCGTGCGAATCGTCACCTTAATTCCCACTGCAGAAAATGCCTGCACAGTTTGCAACTGTTGTTCGAGTAAAAAGGGGATGGCCTTATCAAGGAGCATATTTTTCTTGCCGGGCCGTATCCATTGATAAAGTTTATCGGCAGTGTCTTTGTAAATGGCATCAACGAGGATGATTGCCTGCTTAAGTCCAGCGTTGGCAAGCTTGGCAGCCAGAGTGTCGCCCGATAAGCCAAGGGTAGTGAGGGCTATACTGCACTCTGGGGCTGTGCGGTGCAACGTATCGATAAGAGCTAGGGTGATTTCTGGGGTTGCCAGAGTGTCGCCTGGGCCATCCAGACATATAGTCTTAACCTCTTTGCCCCGTTCTTCAAGGGCGATAACGGCCTCTGCCGGGCCAATTGCTTGGGCAGCATGTTCTTCCTCATTCTGAAAGCGCATGCGGTAGATTTTTTGTTCTGCAACCGGCAAGATCAAGGTGTTGCCCTGACCCTGCAAACCATAAAAAACAGCATTTGAACCTGCACAGGAGGGCGAGTCGTTCATGTTTCTTTCTGCCTGTTCTTTTGTGTTAAATGTGTTGAGGAAAAACCCGGTTGAGGAGGACCCTCAACCGGGTTAGAGTCTTACAGAACAAGCTCAAATTTTTGTTCTGGGGAGTCGCGATCCTTGCGGTCAAGTAAAGCGTTCAACACCTTCTCTAAAAACAAGAGCCCACCCCTATAGCCACTGGTGGGGAAGTACTGATGACCTTGCCGATCGAGAATCGGGAATCCCCAACGGATAAAGGGGATGTCCTCATCGCGGGCAATATACTTGCCATAGGTGTTACCAATGAGCAAATCAACGGGATCATTTTTGATCCACTGGTGCAGCAGGTACATATCCCCACGTTGCCGCACATTAACAGGAACAGGGATATCCTTGGTGAGCTCTTTAATCCGCTCTTCAAAACGTTTGCCAGGGGTTCCTGTCACAATGTGTACTGGCCACATGTCGATGGAGACCAGGAACTCGGTCATGGCGATGAGCTGATCGGGGTCGCCAAAGATAGCTACTTTTTTGTGATAAAAATACTGGTGCATATCACTGATCAGGTCCACCAGCTGGCCACGTTCGTAGGCTATCTCGTTTGGGACAGTGGTGCCACCGATGGTACGCAGGGCATCAATGAAGCGGTCGGTTGCCTTTAAGCCAAAGGGCATATCCAGGACCCGGCAAGGTACCTTGTGTTTTGTGTCGAGCAGGCGTGCCGCATCGGCAGAACACCATTCGCCCAGGGCCAAGGTGCCAATGGCCCGACTCGTTGCCTTCAGACCGGCCACGGTAACGCCACCTTTGGGAAACATTTGATACTCTCCGGACAGGGGGCCATTGAGTACGCCAGAGGTATCGGGGAAGAGTGTAATATCAACGCCGATAATTTTTGCCAAACGTTTGATCTCTTCCATATCGGCTGGCTCTACCCAACCCGGAATGACATTGATTTTGCCGCTTCTTTTGCCGGTGCCTGCCTCTTCTGCAACGTCTGCCATGGCCTTGACCATGTTGGAAAACCCGGTTACATGCGAGCCCACATAGCTTGGGGTAGAGGCACCAATTAGGGTTTTGCCTTTGGGAACGATGCCTTCCTTGGTGGCCTTGTCAAAGATCTGTTTTAAGTCATCACCAATGGTCTCCGAGAGACAGGTGGTGTGAACAGCAATAACCTCTGGGTTGTAGACGGTGAAGCTGTGGTTTATTGCCTGCAACAGGTTGGCCTGGCCACCGAATACCGAGGAGCCTTCCGTAAAGGAGCTGGTTGCAGCGGAAATGGGTTCCTTGTAGTGCCTGGTCAGGGCGCTGCGGTGATAGGCGCAGCAACCCTGGGAACCATGGCTGTGGGGGAGACAGCCGTGGATCCCGAGGGCCGCATACATGGCACCGATCGGCTGACAGGTCTTGGCCGGATTGATGGTGACCGCGCTGCGTTCTTGAATCTCTTTGGGTGTGTGTCGAAGTAACATGGTATCGCCCTTATAGTTGAGAAGCTATTCCCACACGTAGGTGGCTGAAAGCTCCGGATTTTCCTGCCATGGAGCCTTCATGTAGCTCCACACCCGGCTGTTAACCAGCCGGCTGATTTCATTGTAAAAATTGACGGCCCCTTTGAAGCCTGCATATGGTCCGCCAGAATCGTAGCTGTGCAGCTGCTTATTGGGGATGCCCAGTTTCTGAATGGAGTATTTTTCCTTGATACCCGAGCAGAACAAGTCTGGCTTCATCAATTCCACCAGCTTTTCCGCCTCATACTGGTTGAGGTCATCAATAATTAAAGAGCCCTTGTCCATATCGGGGATAATGCCCTCATAATCCTTGAAGATGAACCCTGCCTCTGCAAGCTGTTTCAGCTCAGCCTCGCTTTTGCGCGGACGATACTGCTCTGGGTCTGGATGGATATCCAGTTCTTCAATATTACGGCTGTCTGCATCTACCTTAAGATCAGGAATTACCTGTCGGCCTTCGTAGTCGTCCCGGTGGGCAAACTCATAACCAGCAGATAAAGTCTTCATGCCAAGCTCGGCAAAAAGTTCCTGGTAGTGATGGGCTCTGCTGCCGCCAACAAAGAGCATGGCTGTTTTGCCGACGGTGCCCGGAAATACCTTTTGCAGAGCTGTTTCTACCTCAAGCATCTCTTGGGCAATAACTGCTTCAACCTTGTCGATAAGCTCCTGGTCGCCAAAATATTCAGCGATTTTGCGCAGTGATTTGGCTGTTGCCTTGGCTCCGATAAAGTTAACTTTAATCCACGGGATGCCGTATTTGGTTTCGAGCATGTCGGCCACGTAGTTAATGGAGCGGTGGCACATAACACAGCTTAGGTCGGCCTGGTGAGCTGAGGCAAACTGGTCGTAGGTGGAGTTGCCGGAGAAGGTGGATAACAGGGTTATACCGCACTTGTGGAGTATCCGGTGTATCTCAAAGCCGTCTCCGCCGATGTTGTACTCACCAAGCAGGTTTATTTTGTATTTGCCTGGTTTTTCTTCGTTATTTTCACCAACCATGTGAGTGAAAACGCCGTTATTGGCAATGTGGTGCCCAGCAGATTGGGAAACGCCCTTGTATCCTTCACAGCTGAAGGCAAAGACATTGCAATCACCCAATTTTTCTTTCATGTTCCTGGTGACGGTATGAATGTCGTCACCGATCAAGCCGACTGGGCAGGTGGCGAAGACCGCAATAGCCTTGGGGTGCATCAGGTCGTATATCTCCTGAATGGCCGCTGCCAGCTTCTTCTCACCGCCAAAGATGATGTCAGAATCCTGCATGTCCGTGGAAAAACAGTAGTTCATAAAGTTTTCCCCATCTTTGCCGGGTGCGCTGGTCTGGTTGCGCCGAGTCAGCCAAGCATAGAAGCTGCAGCCAATGGGGCCATGTACCAAGTTTACGATATCCCTGGTCGGGCCCATAATTACACCCTTGCAACCTGCGTAAGTACAACCGCGCATGGTTATAATGCCAGGAATGGTACGCACGTTGGCAACGATTTCCGGGGTGGTGTTTTCCAGCGCCTCGTTCACCAGTATTTGTTTTGCCCTTTTGCGGGCAACCTTGGGCGGATATTTTTTCAGCATTTCCGCCTTAATATCATGGGGGTCCCATTGGACCGTTTTTTTGCGAGTTGTCGTCGCCATGGGGTTCTCCTTTATATTCCTCTTCCCGTATGAATGGCGGGTTTATTATACGAGGGCCTTTGTGCCGAATTCACCTGTACGAACTCGGACTGAATTCTTAATGGGTGTGATGAAGATTTTGCCGTCACCGGGTTTTCCGGTTTTGTTGACGTTGATGATCGCTTCAACTATGTCAGAAACAAAGTCATCCTCAGCAATAATGCTGATCAGCCGCTTTGGATACAGTTTGCCTTTTTCGCCCAGCAAAGAAGCTGCCTCCTCATACCCCTGCTCAACTCCTTCAAGGAGCTGAGGATTGACGAACCCCTTGCCCCGCCCGGTAACCTCGTGCACAAAAAAGGCATCAACTCCGGCTTCGGTCAGGGCTTTTTTGGTTTGGTTCATCATGTTCATGCGGATGATTGCGGTAATCTCTTTCATGCCGCCTCCCCGATGTCCTCTGAAGAGCCTTCTTTCAGGCCGGAGCTGATGGTATAGGCACATTCGACGTCACTGATGAAGATTTTGCCGTCACCAAAGGCACCCTTGGAACCGGTACGTGCCGTGCTCATGATGGTGTTGATAACGAATTCTTCGTCTTCAGGTCTGATAACGCACATCAACATAGTCTTGGGGATCTCATCATAGGTAATCTCGCCAATTTTAATGCCGCGCTGTTTGCCGCGGCCGGCTACGGAAAATTTGGTGACTGCTGGAAACCCTGCGTCCATCAGGGCAGCAAGGACGGCGTCTGTTTTTTCCGGGCGAATAACTGCCTGAATCATGGTCATCATATCATTTCTCCTTGTTGCGTACGCCTATTAGGCAGCCATAAGTCCATAGTCCAGCAGAAGCTGTTCCAATTCTTCAATTTCAAGTGGGGTTGGGATGACGAACATCTTATTCTCGTCAATTGCCTTGGCAAGGCCACGATAATGATCGGCCTGTGCTGCCTGGGGGTTCCACTCAATTACTGTCTTTTTGTTGATTTCAGCGCGTTGTACGTCGTTGTCACGGGGGACAAAGTAGATCATCTGCGTGCCGAGCTTTCTCGCGAGTTCCTTGATCATTTCCTTTTCGTTGTCGACGGCCCTGGAATTACAGATGAGGCCGCCTAGACGGACATCACCTGACTGTGCAAACTTCATGATGCCTTTGCAGATGTTGTTGGCAGCATACATGGCCATCATTTCACCGGAGCAGACAATGTAAATTTCATTGGCCTTACCATCGCGGATAGGCATGGCAAAACCACCGCAAACAACGTCGCCAAGTACATCGTAGAAGGCATAATCAAGTTTTTCGCCTTCGGCATAGGCACCCAACTGCTCAAGCATGTTGATGGAGGTGATGATGCCTCGACCAGCACAACCAACGCCAGGCTCCGGGCCGCCCGATTCAACGCACCAGGTGCCGCCGTATCCTTTTTTGCGAAGATCATCGAGTTCTACATCTTCGCCTTCTTCTCGCAGGGTATCGAGCACTGATTTTTGGGCCAAGCCACCCAAGAGTAAACGGGTTGAGTCAGCCTTGGGGTCACATCCAACGACCATTACCTTCTTGCCCATTTCCACCAGCCCGGCCACGGTGTTTTGTGTGGTTGTGGATTTTCCGATTCCGCCTTTGCCGTAGATTGCAACCTTCCTCATTGTCCTTCCTCCTTGTTGGTTTGTGGTATTGTGAAGTGTGTTGCGTTTGTATTGAGATGTCAGATCATTTGCCTGTTACATTGCAACGGCCATGCCATTTTTTTTGCTACAGTAAAAATTATTTAATATCAATATGTTATGCGGAATAGCTGCGGGTGGGACAGCTTGTGAGTGGGCGACCATTTTGTAGAATCTGCTACAAAAATGGGTAATTTCCCAAAAACGTTATGCTTCTGCGTCGCTGAAGGAGAGGTAAATCTATAATTAGGATGGAAATTATCTTTATGTATTTGAAATTTTCATATGTGTCATATTGAGGAAAAAAACCACAACATTATTGCCAATTTGCCTTTGCTTCTCAGCTGCAAATTTTCTTCTCGAGGGAGTGCAGTTTTCGTATAATATATTTAACTTCTTGAAATTGCTGTATTAATTATATTCGTACACTGTTTGTTTGAATTAATGTTCGAAAGTTTACTTTTTGGAACAATTATTGCATTTTTTTGAAAAAAGCTTGTCGCACAAAGACGACAAAACTGTTTTGGGAATAGGTATATGGAAATCTTGGAAAGAAATAAAAACGCAACAAACACGGCGGCACTTGAACTGCAGGCCTTACATAGTGTTGTGCAGCTAATAGGTTCAGCGGCGCATCTGGAGACTATACTGCCATCTATCTTGAAGATCCTACACGATAGTCTGGATATGGAGCGTGGCACACTCGCCCTGCTTGATTCTTCAGGTAGGCATCTTGTCATCCGGGCTTCTTATGGTCTGAGTGCTAAAGAGGAAGAGCGAGGAGTCTACGGCCTGGATGAGGGTATTTACGGGCAGGTCTTCTCCAGCGCCTCTCCCTTTGTTGTGCCGGATGTGCACAGTGAACCCCTTTTTCTTAATAGAACCAAAGCGCGTCAAAAGTTGAGTAAAGCCACCATTTCACTCATTGGAGTACCGGTTACTCTCGCCAAGGAAACTGTAGGAGTGCTCAGTGTGGACAGGCTCTTTGGACCGGATGTTTCATTTGAAGAGGATGTGCGTTTTTTAACGGTTCTAGCCACACTTATTGCACAATTTTTGCGTTTGCAAAAAGTTATTCGTCAGGAACGGGAGCAGCTTGTCGCTGAAAACCAGACCCTGAAAAACAGACTGGATGCCCGGGCAAGACGCTACAATCAGATCATCGGTCAGTCCAAGGCTATGCAAGAGGTGTATTGGAGCATTGAACGCATTGCTCCCACCATGGCTACGGTGTTGCTCCAGGGCGAATCGGGTACCGGCAAGGAGCTGATCGCCAGGGCTGTGCATGATGCTAGCCCCAGGAAAAATAAACCTTTTATTAAGGTGAACTGTGCTGCTTTGCCGGAAAATCTGCTTGAAAGTGAGTTGTTTGGGCACGAAAAAGGGGCTTTTACCGATGCGACGGTAATGCGGATTGGTCGTTTCGAACAAGCACACGGAGGAACGATTTTTTTGGATGAAATTGCCGAGTTGCCACTAGCGCTGCAATCGAAACTCTTGCGCGTTATTCAGGAGCGGGAATTCGAACGGCTGGGTGCCTCTGGAACTCGCAAGGCAGACGTGCGCATTATTGCTGCAACCAATGTACAACTTGAACAGGCCGTCAGTCTCGGTGGCTTCAGGGGTGATCTGTACTATCGACTCAACGTGGTTCCCTTGCATTTGCCCCCCTTGCGGGAGCGCCGGGACGATGTGCCGCTGCTCCTTGATCATTTTCTGCGTTTAAGCAACAGTCGTAATGAGAAAAAACTGCGAATGTCCAAGGATTTTCTCGATATTTTGTCAGAATATACCTGGCCTGGCAATGTCAGAGAGCTGCAAAATCTGATGGAGCGTATGGTTATTCTTGCCACTGGTGAGGTGCTTAAAATAGAAGATTTGCCTCCTCAGATCTTTGGCCAAGCTGTCCATTCAACCCCAGAGCAAAAACCAAGTTTTGTTGAGCAGTCGATTTGGCGCAGCACCGGAGCAATGCCAGAAGAAAATGGCAAGTCCCTGCGTGAACGTGAACGCGAACAAGTGGAATCCGCGCTCAGGCGGCATGGCTGGGTGCAGGCTAGGGCGGCAAGAGAACTGGGATTGACTCAACGGCAGATCGGTTATCGCATCAGAAAATTCGGCTTGTATCGTCCAAAATAGAATACGCATTGCTGTCTTTAAGTGGGGTCCAGGCTGATAATACCCTTTTTGACAAGGTCTTCCTGGGAAGACTTGTCAATGCCGATAAGGCTAAGAAGATGATGGCCGCCTTCGCCAACAAGAGGTGCCTCGTGGGTCAGCGGCAGGGCACTTTTGTCAAACCTGAGCGGAAGTCCTGGCAGACAAAGGTTCGTTCCTTGGGCTGTCGTCTGTCTAACAAAGGAGTTAGATTCAAGCAGGTGGGTGTCCTGCAAAAGATCTTGCGGACTGCGTACCGGGGCAAAGGGGATTTGTGCCTTTTCTAGGGTCACGCAGGCCTCATTAAGGGCCATGGTCTGTATTTTTTGTTGTAAGATGGGCAGAAAAAGATGCCGATGCCGCATTCTTTCCTGGTTGTCAGCAAAACGAGCATCATGAGCCCAATCGACAAGGCCAAGCATCTGGCAGATGGCATGCCAGTGTTTCTTGGAGGTAAGACCAATAAAGACCTGTTTCGCGTCGGATGTGGTGAATAAATCATAGACTGCCCAGGTGCGACCGCGTTCCGGCATGGGACAGATTGGCTCACCGGTCAGCTGGGCGGCAGCCATGTGCTGTCCCATGAGCATTGCTGCCGTTTCAAACAAAGCACTGCTTATGAAATGGCCCTGTCTGCTTTTATTTCTTTCCTGCAAAGCCGCAAGAATGCCAATCACCCCAAAGCAGGCACCCAGGATATCGGTAACTGAGGCCCCTGCCCGTAGTGGGCGCCCCTCGGGACCTGTCATGTAGGCAAGCCCACTCATCATCTGCACCACCTCATCAAGTGCAGGCCGAGCTCCGTAGGGACCAGGAAAAAAGCCCTTCAAAGAACAGTAAACAAGTGATGGATTACGGCTACGGCAGGTCTCTTCGTCTATGCCAAGTCTGGCAACCACTCCTGGGCCAAAGTTTTCAATAACCACATCCACCTGCTCAATGAGCTGCAAAAAAAGCTGAACCCCTTCCTCTTTTTTCAGGTCAATGCCCAGGCTTTTTTTATTGCGGTTATAGCAGTAGAAAAGACCGGCACCCAGGCCCTTCAGTCCGCGGGTGCTGTCACCCTCTTGTGGGCGTTCAATTTTGTATACTTCCGCACCTAGATCGGCGAGGATCATGCCACAGGCCGGTCCCATAACCGTGTGGCCAAGATCGAGAACCCGGATACCATGGAGGGGAAGTTTCTGGTTTTCTGTCATGGGCTGTTTCACGTGGCGAGTTGGCAAAGAAAAAAATGTCAGTATGAAGGGGCTCAGACTGTCACAGACTGGCAGCTTTCAATCTGCGCTCAGGCTGCCGTGCGCATGGTGGAGACAGATAGCGGATGGCGCTGCAGCAGGGTGACTAGTTTTTCCTGGGCTAGTGACAGTGCAGCAAGGTCTATGCCGGTGTGCATGCCTTGAGAATGTATACAGTCAACCATGGCCTGTGTCGACACGTTATGTGTGCTGCTCGCGGCAAATGGGCAACCGCCCAAGCCACCCAAGACCGTATCAAAGGCGCGAACACCTGCCGCCAGTGCGGCCTGCACATTTGCAAGGCCGCGGTCATCTCCACCATGGGCATGCAAGAAAATGCGCGTTTTAGGGAAGGTCTGGCAAATTTTTTTGCTTAACCTGTAAACCTGACTAGGCTGAGCAACGCCGTAAGTATCGGCCAGGTTGATCTCAGTTGCTCCTGCCTGCACAAAGAGGTGGGCCGCATGGACAACCTCTGCTGCTGGCATTGACTCTTCATTGGTGCCGAAGGCTGCCTGAATACCCGCCCTAACAGTGAAGCGGGAGCGAATAGCGCTGCGAATCAGTTCTGTGGTTTTGGCCAGGGCGTCTTGGGCAGAAAGACCGGCATTGCAACGGCTGTGCTGCTCTGAAAGGGAACAGGAGATGGTCAGGTGGTGCAGCCCGCTCGTCAGAGCCCTGCTCAGCCCTTTGCCGTTCAGTACCAGGGCTGAGCAAACCATTTTGTCACATCTTTTTTCCAGGTTTGCAGCCGTGCGCGCCAGGAGATCAGTATCGCGCATCTGCGGGACCTTGTCCGGGCGGACAAAGCTGCCTATTTGCAGCCGCTGCACTCCAGCCTGCACCAGAAGGTCAAGAAGTTTGACCTTCTCTTCAAAGGGGGGCAACTGAGGTATACTTTGCAGCCCATCACGCAGAATGTTTTCTTCAAGTATGACGTTGAGCAAGGTCGTTCACCCGCAGCCATCCCCGCTGCCAACGCAGGCGCCCTTTGAACGGCATTTTCTAGTTCTGCCCTGCAGGGCCGCCACGTCTTCTCCTTTAAAGACGGCCTCAAGGCCACGTGCAATAAAGCCAGAGATGGTGATGGGTTCAATGCCATTTGCCAGCAGTATTTCTCGGGGAGAGGCACCTAAATCATTCACCAAAACGGCCCGGCAATCGGCCAGTAGTTTACTCATGTTTTGCCAGCGATTGCCATTTTCACCCGGTGTGGGTGTGGCGCGATTTTCTATATGTAGAAAACCTCCATTTCCATCCTCTCCCCATATCTGTAAAGAAAGGGCCTCGCCAAGGTGCTGATTAACAAGCATACCCTCCAAGGTGGCCACGGCCACATAGGGCCTGACGTCTGGGACAGGTAGCAGTACTTCGTTTGTCTGTGGTTCTGCGACCTTGTCGGGCGAAATTTGTGCGCAGGCCGATAAGCAACCATGAAATTCCTGGCTTTTGTCATCACCCAAAAGACCCACAGCATCAGCGCGGCAACGGGCGCAATGTCGCATCTGTGGCAGATAGGCTTCGGCCTGGTCACGAATTTTCTTCATGGCTCGATTATCCAGCTCCACGATATCGGCAAATGGCGTATCTGCATTAGGGAACATCGCCATGCAGTTTAGGAGGTCTACCCCCAACTCCTGCATGCGCCTGGCCACGGCCGGCACATGGTGATCATTTATGCCGGCGGTGACTATGGTGTTTACTTTAACGGTAATATTGTGTTTTTTTAAGGCCTTGACTGCGGCAATCTGCCTGTCAAGAAGCAGTTGCGCCGCTGCCATGCCGGTGTAGACCATGCCGTCATCGCGTACCCAGGCGTACATCTTGCTGCTGATCTCCGGGTCAACGGCGTTAATTGTTATGGTGACATGGGAAACGCCAATCTCTGCCAGGGCAGCGACATGGGGTTCCACAGCCAGTCCGTTTGAGGAGAGGCAAAGGATCATCTCCGGGAAACGGGCGCGGATAAGACGCATGGTCTCCAGCACTTCTGGGGCATTGGCAAAGGGGTCTCCCGGGCCAGCAATACCGGCCACACTGATGCGGGGCTCTTTTTCCAGTACCTTTTCCATGTACACTAGCGCCTGTTGCGGGGAGAGTAGGGTGCTGGTCACTCCGGGGCGTGATTCGTTGACGCAGTCATACTTACGGTTGCAGTAGTTGCACTGAATATTGCATCGCGGTGCGACCGGCAGATGAACGCGGCCATAATGTCCTTTGGCTTTGGCATTAAAGCAGGGGTGGCGGTTGAAATCTTTTTCACTCAGCATGGTATGGACCTGTTTGTCTATTTTCTTTATTCTGTGTTGTTTTTTTTACATGTAAAAGTAGCCTACCGGAGAGTCATTTTGTTTCTTTTCGATCAGGGCATTGGTCACCGTGTCAAAGAGTTGCTGTGCTCCGGCATAGCCGAGGTGGAGAATGCGCTGACCACCTATACGATCGTGGATAGGAAACCCTACCCGGATAAGGGGAATGTTTAATTTTTTGGCCAATTGATAACCCTTCGAGTGGCCGACAATCAGGTCGGGCTGCAGGGTTTCGGCAAGCTCGGCAATCTCAAAAAAATCCATTCCTTCAAAGACCTGGGGCTGCTCTAAAAGAGTGTCTGCCGTCACCTGGGAAATGGCTGTGGCAAGGTTGCCGGATGTGCCTCCCGTTGCGCACAAAACAGGGATAATGCCAATTTCCGTGAGAAAGGAAGAGAGGCCGACCAACATGTCTTCTTCGCCATAGATGATAGCCCTCTTGCCAGAGACATATTTGTGGCCATCCACATAGGCATCAACCAAACGGCCCCGTTCATTGGCATATTTTTTTGGAATGGGAGTGCCGGCCAGCGTTTCTAGGATCTGAAAAAAGATGTCCGTTTCGCGGATGCCAATGGGCATGCCAATGCGGTGCAGCGGCACCGTAAAACGATCGGCAAGGGCCTCGCCGCCGCTGATGGTTTTGCCAAGAGTGGGGCCAAATTCTATGGTGGCCCGGGCGCTACCCATGGATTTAATGGCTGAGAGGGGCGTTCCACCCTGTTGAATTTTTTCATATTCAAGCAGGGCCGGGCCATCCATGGTTTCGGAGAGATCGGGCAGGATGGTGCAGTTAAGCCCGAAATCTTTCATTATTGCGTGCAGCAGCCGGTAGTCGGCCGAGCTGACAAAACCAGGCAGCAGGTTAACGTGTTCCTCTTTCGCTGCACTTTGTTCGGTCAATTGCAGGATCACTTCGCGGATAGCGGCGTGGAAGCCTTCCATGTGCGTGCCGGCATAGCTGGGCGTGGAGACATTTACAAAGCTGGGTAGCCCTGCCGAACCCTTAGTGTCCTCTGCGTATTGGCGCAGGTACATGGGCACGTCGTCACCAATTGTTTCGGTCAGACAGGTGGTGGCAATGCCAATTAATTGAGGCTTATATTTGCGGGCCACATTGGTCAGGCCGAGCTTGAGGTTAGGGCCACCACCATAGACGGCGTGTTTTTCAGACAGAGACGAGGAGGCAATGTCAATGGGCTCGTTATAGTGACTGATAATATAACGGCGCATATAAGTGGCACAGCCCTGGGAACCATGCAGGTAAGGGACCGCTCCCTCAATACCCTTGAAGGCAAGGCAGGCACCAAGGGGCTTGCACAGTTTACAGGCATTTGTGGTGGAGATATAGTTGGGCCGTGCTGGGCCTCGCATAAGTTTGCTCATTTCATTTCTCCATCTGCGTTTGACGACAAGGAAAACGAATTTTCATGTGAACTGCTTTTGCTGGAATTTTCCTTGTTGCGGGGGGCAAACTGCCACACCGGGCTCATGACCGAGGCGTAGACCTCCTTGGCAAAGTTGAGCATGCCCTCAAAGCCGGCAAGGGCCTCTTTCCGTTCATGGTTGTGGTCGCAAAAGCCTATGCCCAGCTTATAGGCAATGGGCCGCTCTTTGACGCCACCAACAAAGACATCAACCTCTTTCTCCTTTAAAAAGGAGGTCAGTTCTAGGGGGTTGGAGTCGTCAACAATGATAGTGCCCGGATCTGAAATGGCCTCCAGTTCTTTGTAATCTTCCTGGGTGCCAGTTTGCGAGCCAGCCATCACCACCTGCATATCAAGGAGACGGAAGGCCTTGACCAGGGAAAAGGCCTTGAAAGAGCCACCCACATAGATGGCTGCCTTCTTTCCTGCCAGTGACTTGCGATACGGTTCTAGGGCCTGGGCCAGCTTTTTAGTTTCTTCCTGCACCAGTTGTTTTGTCCGTTCCATCATGGCAGGGTCCTAGAAAAAACGGGCAATGTCATACAGGGCCTCTGACATGTCTTCAATGCCAAAGTAGG